>Ga0208277_1000001_pt1 | contig 221643 bp, 277 predicted proteins | sample ETNtaG_5_FD_185782 | JGI IMG/M metagenome (GOLD analysis project Ga0208277, IMG submission 185782) | Marine microbial and viral communities from oxygen minimum zone, Eastern Pacific Ocean - ETNP201406SV205 (SPAdes) (version 2) | ecosystem: Environmental > Aquatic > Marine > Oceanic ...
AGTATGTGTGCAGAGTATAAGCATAATGTATTCAACATAGCCCCATAGTAGCCGGCCGAAGCTAACTTAACCCTTATATCCTTATATACACCATATAACGCCTGCAGAGCAGGTTCCTTCGGGGAATAGGTATTCCCCTCTGAAAGGTGGTATAGCTTAAAATATGGTGTATATTTTTCTAAAGGCATGGTTGGTAAAGGTGTCGAAAAAAAGAAAAGGCCGGTCAAAATGTATGGTTTTTGTGCCATTATGGTTCTGCATAGTGCCGTATGAACCGTATGACACTATATGGATTCTGCATAGCTTCACCAGTTAAACCGTTCTAACCACTTCTTTATAGTGTGTTCTGTGTAAATAGTGTTATGGATGAATCATATAAAATCTTTGAATACCGTAATCGTTATACACTATATAAGGATGGTCATGTATTGCTTATAACAAGTAACAAGCATTTGGCTTATCGCTATATGTATGAGTGTATGGGAGTTCCAGTACCTGTAGAGTATACACGTAAGAGATTGGATTCATTATTAAATCAAGACATTTCGGTTGACAAACCTCAATAATTAGTGTATATTATAGTGATAATAGGAGAGTATTATGAGTAATATTAATTGGGCCGGTGTGGCTCAAATGATCATTGTTGTAGTAGGGGTATTATGGGCCGTTTCCATACTATGTTTACTATGGGAGATCCGTGAGGCCTTGAATTATATAGCATTAAGCAGTGATTCAACGTTTCAAATGATGGATAGTATCTGGACCGAATTAAGCTGGTTGATACATGATCTAGGTCGGCCTCTAGAAGAAGGCTAAAAAACCCAAGGAATTCAAGGGTTTATTAAGCAAGAATTCTTGAATTAAATGGTTGACAAATGGTATTATATCATGTATACTGTATAGTATAAAGTTAATAATGCAGAGGGATAGTTATGAACTGCAAATGGGACATTGAATCAGAATTGACAGAGGCCCCCGATGGCCGATATCTAATCACAACCGAAATGTTTGACTACCGCAAGGAGCAGAGTCCGGATTATGTATTCGAGACCTGGACCTCAGATGTAATAGTTACGGTTGAGAATGGCAAGATCAATAAGCAAGAAGCCTTGAAGGCGGCCGACGATCTATTAGCACAATGTGGATATTGGGGAACCTTCTTAGAAGAATTGGAATACAAGGGTGGCACAACATTGTCGGCCACGTTTGGTTCCTAACAGATACTAGCGGAGCCTCGGCTCTATGTACAGAGGATTGTCCCTCCTATGTCAGACTCGCAGTACTGACAACTGTACACAATAAATCCAGGCCATAGAGATTATCCTGGAATACGTAACTTGGTCATGTTGCTAGTGTGGCCGGTATGTAAGAACGGACTTCAACCTAAGTGTTATTGGGTTGACTCCTTAACTAACTAGAGTACCCACTATGTTTGTCCGTGTAGTGGGTACTTGTTTAAGGAATCGTATGCTAGAGCTGATAACATTCTTAGTAATAGGGAACCTAATATTGAGTGTGTTCTCACTATAATGGATTGGGAAGTACATCATAATAGGCGTAGACCCGAGCCACCAGCATGGTCACAATGGAGCCCAATGTACCCTGTTACGTACTTGTGTCAGTGGGCATTGTATTGTTTTGTGGTTCCTTTTATACTAGGAATGGTTATGACACCGTTAGGTATACTATTCATAACTGTAGTAATAGATTATTTCCAATATATCAAAGCGATCAGACTTGAAGAATATTAAAACCTGACCAGGGGGTTGTCTAATGGCACAGCTAGAGGTCTTGGTTTTTCAGGGTGGGGGCCCAACGAATTTTTGGATTTTTTCCCATTTTTAGCACAAGACCAATCTTAAGCTAACGTAGGGTTACCGGATCCATATAGGGAAAACCTTCGCTTACCACTGTTTTAAAAAAAATACGTAGCAATTTTTTTCACAGATTTGCTACAGGGTCTTTCTATAACGCATCACTATAAGGAACTGTATGCACTATAACGATACTGATGTTACACGTGTACAAGCTACTAGTAAGCATATTGAGTTTGAACTCTCCGAGTTTATGTGTTTACTAAAGGATTGGATGAACTGTGATCAAGCTAACGAGGATAATCACTATATGTACTACAAGCTAATAGATTGGCTTAATGTGTTACAACACAAAGTAAACGATTTAGAGTTAAGTGTAGCTGAATTAGAGCTATTAGAACGCATATATGAGTGTGGTTATATAGGAGATTGTTAACAACTTATACGTTAATTATCAACAGTTTTAACTAACCAAGACATTTTGGTTAAATAATAATATGGATAATATATACATATACGGAAACAAAGCTAATCATGACTTGATTAAACCCAAGACGGAATACAACTACGACTATATCATTAACGATGCAGTACGTAGTGCTAAAGCTAAATGGGCTATTACTCCATTCAATAACAATGATGTATTAGAGTATAAAGTAGTTTGTAGAGAGTTTGGACGTCCACTTGAGATGGTACATCATCATTGGAGTAGTATAATGGAAGCAGATCGTTTATGGTATATAGTAAGTGAAATGGATTGGGATCATATAGAACCAACTGCACGTAGCAATAGACAGCTAAAATATCAAGGCTGGTATGATCAATACTTCAAAGATATATACACTCCAGAACAATACGCCAGTATACTGCGTCTAGCATAGTCGCATAGCGACTATAAGGCATACTGTTACATACGCCTTATAGCACGTTTTATTACTGAGAAGTCTTACTTGATTTCAATAGTTTTTGCTTTTTTAGCATCAGGGATTATTCTTTCCATAGATACTTTAAGCAATCCATCTTTCAATTCAGCACCTTTAACTTCTACATCGTCAGCTACTGTGAATACTTTACTGAACATACGTTGTGATATACCTTTGTGCAGTACATCATTTCCATCAGCATCTTTGTTCACTTCCTTCTCTTTACTCTTTATAGTAAGCAAATTATCTTCATAGTTTACTACTATATCATCTTTAGAGAAGCCAGCTAATGCTACTTCAATGTCGTAAGTATTGCTACCAGTTTTAACGATATTGTAAGGTGGGTAGTTTACTTGAGGTACTTGAAACACTTCATTATCAAACATTGATTCAAAGTGATCAAATATGTTATCAAAACCTACAGTTACAGGACGTAACTGATTAAAAATAGATAAATGTTTATTCATCTTTATACTCCTTTATTAAGCAAGTTAATTGTTATTAGTAGACCCTAATGGCATCTACAGTATTATTTATCATAACACTATATATAATATAAGCATTATTTACAAAAAGTCAAGGGCCAATTTGAATCTTTTTTTAACGTGACCCTACTATATGTGCCTGTAGATACTATGGCACTATACGTATTCGAATCTTTACAAAGTTTACAATAGATGGTTGGAAAAATTTTTTAAGCTGACCTTCGGTGAGTCTAGAGGGGTTATGGACACGCAATCCACCCCCTCTAAAATAAATTTAATTAGTAAGTATACTTGATTGACTTCTTCTTACCAACTGTACCATTGATTTTCTCAACAGTAATTCCAAGTTTACCAGCTTCTAATTGAGCAAATACACCTTGGTTAAGTGTTATACCACTTTTTAAACCTTCGTGAAACAACTGGCTTCTACCTATTTCAGTGTTACCAGCTTGTTTGCTCTCTGCTAAAAACCTTTTGATCCACGTTCTAGCAGTCTCTTGTTTGTTCTCTTTCTTAACTTCAACAGTATTTTCTACTGTATTTGTAGTATTTTCCATTTTTACTCCTGTGTTTAATGGTTAATTACTACTAATATACACTAATCAAGACGTCTTGTCAACCGAAATACCAAGCTAAAAAACCCTTATAAATCAACAGTTTAGCAAGATGTCTTGGTAATTATAACTCAATATATCGGTAAAACCATTAAAATGATGTTTACTATGGGTTGTATTGTTCTAAATACTATACATAAATTGGGAAGGAGGCTTGTTATGAGACGTATTAAAAGCCCTGTATCCGATAAGGACTGGAAGAAACTGAAGCGAAAAGCTCCTAAAGTTCCAGATTACACCTGCCCTCAAATCGATGATGTGTTAGCACGTATCGAAAAGATAAAAGATAAACAGAAGTTGAGTCAATATCAACACGACTTAATAATGAAAAGAATGGAAGCCTTGCGTAAAGCAAATGACGCTCTACGTGAAAGTGGTATCTATTGGTATGAGATTGCAAAGAACATCAAAGACAACAACTAATCGTATATAAAAGGATCTTGGTCTTGAATCTTCTTTAGCTTCTTTTTCATAGCTCTACGATATTTCCATTCACGATACTTTTCTATTATCCATTTAAACATCTGTATCTCCATAGTTCTGTTCTAATTGCCAACCATATTGGTCTTTCCAAGTGTACGGCCAATCTCTACTGGCTAACAGTTTATTGTTTTCATCTAACAATTCAAATCGTTGTACATTGTTAAACATTTGTATATACTTCTTATACCACCATTGTTTATCTTCTGGTATTCGCCAACGTGCAATAATTGCATAACCTAATGCGTTAGCAGGATCGTTTTCATCAACACCTAATTGTTTTAACCAAGTTCGGAATCCATCCCAATCAATATTTATATCATGGAATACCAAATCAAACTCTCCACTAACATATTTAATAGGTTGCATATCCTCTAATGGTACATTTGTATCTCCACTTAAATATGCTTCTATGAATTGCTTTCCTGTTTGTGGATAATGTAGTCTAACATCTCCGGTTTTGTATTCTTGCATTTGGAATTGGGATAGGTGTTCTGGTTCTATATTGTGTTTCACATTTGGATACAAACATACAATTATAGATCCACTACTACTATCTTTATTACGACTCCATAGTAGTCCTTCCATTTCATGACAGAAGTGATTGAATTGATTAATACTAAACCTAATTCCCTTTGGTGCATTTTGTGAAATAGGGTTAGGGGTTTCGTGATGTCCCATTAAAACTTCAAAGTGTCTATGTATATCATTTAATTGTTTTTGATTTACAGTATCAGCATAGAACTTCATATCAACAATATGATCTATATCGTTTAGTAATAGGTAATTGTTAACCTTGTCTATATGCCAATTCATTTCGTTGCATAACCATTCTAGGTCTCTGGTGTGCATATCACTCCAACCATGCAAACAGAAGTTCTTATCTAATATTACATTGTCGTCATTTATATAGTCTTCGTGTAAACTCTTTGCCCACTTCTGCGATAGTTTAGTTTTAAATATATCATACTCTATCCAAAACTCTTCGTGCGTATCTGTATGCGTTAGCAATACTCTTAATGTTTTATACATTGTAATTCTCTTTTATATAAGGTATCAAGTAATTGTGTGCAAATAGTTCATGCACTTTCCAATTAGGATGTGTTAGTACAGTTCTATAATATTCTTTATTGTCACGCACATCTGCCATACTGTGAGCAAACGTATATGGAAAGAACATTTTATTAAATTCTTTTTGTAGAAATTTTGTTATATCTGGATTAAGATTTGTTTTAAAGTCATCTGATTCTCTAGCGATCTGTTCGTGTATAGTATTAACAGGAACACATATCTCTACACAATTATCTCTAGGATATATATCTCGCTTTTCTATTTCAGGAACTTCTCTATACATACCTATAGCATCAATCATTATTACATTCTTAAACATAGCTTTAGTGGCCTGCATTAATCCATATGCTTGTACATACCTTGCAGGAATATCATCTACACTATCAAATATATCTATAGCATCTTTAAATCTTGGATCCAATAAGTGTTGAGTAAACTTATGAACACTATAAGTTTTAAATTTAGGATGTTCAGTGTGTGTATCCCAATGTACATTTAAACGTGTACTTCTAAACGGATATGTATAGTTTAGTATAACAAGTGTATTGTCATCTATTTCGTTTTGTCTATTAATCATCTCTGCGAAGATTGCAGTATTACTATACCCACCTACGGCATAGTTTTTATATTCTTTTATCCCAAGCTCTTGGTGTGCTATGTATGTAGTAGTAAGTCTTTCAGCTTGATGTTCCCAATCTGCTTCAGCTCGTTCTATAGCATAGTATTTTTTATGATGTTCTGCTTTTCTATTCTTTACTGCTATACTACCATCAAACTCTAAATTTGCATTAAAGTTTTCTTTTGCCCAAGCATTAATGTCGCCATAATGTTTTTGTACTAGTTCAGTACCTTTCATATAGCTACAACCAAATACTATAATTTTATTAATGCTCAATGCTACACTCCTTGTTACATATACCTGGCGTAAATGTTTTCCACATAATACTATCAAAGTAATTTAATATACTGTCAAATGATTTGTTCTGTAATTTCATATGGTCCACATTGAATAATGATTTAAGTTCTTGTTTGCTAGAGTCTTCAACATATCTATTGTATAAGTCTCCTATATAACAACAAGGAAATACAGTACCATCTACGTGTACCATTAATTCAGTACCCCATGACTGTAGACTTTTACAACTAAACTTCTTTTGCTCTACTGTTTGTTTAACACGTATAGGATTGTTTATATCTACTGTATCCTTTACAGTATCTATTGCGTCTGGTGTAATAGATAATTTATATAATAGCTTTCCGTCTTTGTCATAAACTCCACGTTTATAGTATTTATTATCCCAAAAAAACCCATAAGGTTTCTTAAATCTAATATCTTGTAAGCCCCATTCTTTACATTGAGCTTTAGCTTGTTCTAGTTGATGCTTGTTATATTCAAACATAAGATAGTCCCACATACCTTTGGCACCTGTACTTGTATAAGCTCTAATGTTTGCATCTATTCTATCCCACAATACTCCACGTCTATACATATTGTTAGTATCTTCTAAACCATCAACACTAAAAAACATTTGATACTTGTTGTTATTCTTTAATATATTTCCTATAGCTTTCCATTGTTTAGTACTTCCTAGGCCACCATTTGTATTAACAATAATGTACGCATCTTTATTCAAGTGCGTTACAGCATAATCAAGTATCTCTACTATTTCTGGATTAGCTATTGGGTCACCATAGTTACCACAGAACATTAAACGTTTTACTCTGTTGTTTAATAGTTCTGGACTACACCAACTTTTAAATTGTTCTAGAGATACATTGTCTTGTATTAGATTTGGATTAAGAACTGTTGAGGAGTTTACATATCTTGGACAACCAGGACAGTATGCATTGCATCTAGTACTCAGTTCAAAGTGTAATAATAAATTATTGTTTGCCCACATTGAAGTCAGTCCTGTTATAGTGTGGAGCTAACTCTGGGAATGTTTCTAAGAAATTTTCTTCACGTATCTCATCTAACTTATTTGTAATACGTAAGAAGTCTTTATGTACATTGGCTTTATGATTGTCGGGAAACTCTGTCCAAAGATAATCTTTAATACTCTTGTAATACCACTCTAGTTTTTCATATATGTCTTTATCATTTTTATATTTTGCTAAATGAGAATCTAGTTTTTGATGTACAGTATGTTTTAATTCCGTAGGCATTGTTTTCATATGATACCAATCTGGATTAGTTAACACGTTACTAATATGTAAGTTATTAATTTTTAATCCCAACTCAAACATCTTTTCTACATACTCTGGCATATGCCAAACGTTTAGTAATTGTATAGTAGGACTAACATTTAATTGTACAATGTCTTTGTGTTTTAATACTTCTGCAAAGTTTTCTTCTATCTTATCCCATCTAGTTCCTTTTCTAATATATTCAGCACGTGGTCCTATGTCATCTATACTTGCCATAATCTGTACAAGATTAAAATGTTTCCAAAGGTCAACACACTTCCACTTCTTATAGTTTATTTTCATAAAGTTAGTGTTGTATCTTATCTTAACATCTTTTCTACCTTTGGCTATTAACTGTTCAAGTATATAATAATGCTCGTCCATAATTAATGGTTCGCCACCTGCAAAGTAAACTTCTTCTACCATATGCAAGTTACTGTCAATAACTTTCTTTATGTCTTGTTTACTAAAGTCATTAACGTGTACAATAGCAGAGTTCTCACTAGTTCTTTTATAAAGTTTCTTTTCATCTTCGTGCCACAAGTGACTTAGGTGTCCTCCACACATTCTACATTTCATATTACATAAGTTACTGAAACGAAAGTCCCAATATATAAGATCCATTTTATCTAATGATCCATCTGGGTTAGTTTGTTCAGCTTTAGGATACAAGTGATGATCGAATGTCCAGTTTGCATTTACTCTAAAGCTACGAATACCCTTGCCTTCTTGTTCATAACATTTCATACAAGACTTTGGCTTCTTACCATCTAGTAAATCTAATCTAAGTTTTTTATAATGATCGTTGTTCCATATCTCGTCCATGGTATTATCTTTTAAGTTACCAGCAACGTTACGCATATCAGTAATACAACATTGATATACATTTCCATTTGGCCAATGATGTATATGTATCCAAGGTATTATACAAAACGATTTACTTGGTGGGTTCTTATAAAACTTTTTCTTATCATTAGGATTAGACATCAATGCTCTCCCACCAGGCTGTAAAGTTATCATCATTTACAATCTTTATTATATCTTGATTACGTCTTTCAGTATATTGTGTAAAGAACTTTTTAAAATCGTTTTCTTTGTTTTCTGTTGTATCAGTATCATCATAAGACTTCTCAACTTTTCTTAAATAAGAAACAAGCCTTTGTAATTGATTTGCCTCGTCGGCTTTTAAAAACTCTTTGTTATTTGTAATCCAATCATCTATCTCATCAGCCTTTGATTGTTTAATAATATTAGGTAATACATTTACACTTTGAAAACTAGGAAAACGTAAAAGGTTAACACTTAAATTAAAATAGTTTCTATTTTCAAATTGTTTTTTTAATTCTATTATGTCATCTAAGAACTTTGTAATACTAAACAAACAACCCCAACTGATTGTCATCATAATAGTAATTTGTGTAGCATTAGCTTTTTCTGCAAACTGTTTAAGATTAGTAAGCCACATATTATAATCAAGTCCAGCTCTAAGTAGTTCAGCATGGTCACCGTGTGCTTCACAGCTAGTGTATAAGTCAAACTCTTTAAACTTTTTACTGCAATCAATTAACTTATCAAGTCTTTTTTGATCCATAATAAGATTACTGTTAACTGCAAATTTAAACTTTTCGTTTTGACACTTCTCAACTAGTTCCCAAAATTGTGGACTACGTGTTGGCTCCCCACCTGTTACTCTAAGTTCTTGTAAATTATATCTTAAACTTTCATCAAACCATTCAAAGAATCTTCTTATATAAAAATTATCTTGAGGTCGTTTAGGTTCAAATGCGTATGCATGACTACCATCATTCTGATATGTCATACCACCATCTGTTTTCATTTCTTTATACATTCCATTCTTTTTAATATCATTACTCCAAGTACTACTAAACTCTGCGTTACAATAACTACAAGCTAGGTTACATAGATTATCAAAACTTATTTCTAATGTTTTAGGATCTACATCTTGATCCCACGGAATGTTTTTTATTTCTTCAATTTCTTTATCTGTATACAATGCACTCTTATAAGTTCTATCACTGTGAACTTCTTTGTCTGCATCTTCAACACGCCAACAATAATTACACTCAGCAGGTCTATTACCTTCTAGCATTTGTTTACGTATTTCTTTTTTAAAATTAGTATTGTGTAATGCGGCAGGGCTGTCGAATATTTCTTTACTAGGAATGTAATGTGCCTGTGGGTGATGGCAACTAGCAGTTCTGCCGTTGCTTAACCATACAGTACTGTTATACCACTTGGCCGCACAGAAGCTAGAACTAATCTTGTTATTTCTATCTCTAACGTGGTCTAAATACTTTTTGTCGGCCATTGAGTTCCTTTACATAGATTGTAGTAACCAATCAGTTCAGGAAACGTCTCACCAAAGTCTGTGTTTCTTCTTTTGTCATATTCAGTAATAAACTTACCAAAATCAAATCTATTTTGCTCTACATTACCTACAGATGATTTGTACATAAATTGACAAAGTCTTTTTATTTGATCTATTTCATCGTCCCAAATAAATCCACAATCTTTCATATGATAATTCTCCAACGCATATTTTGTCACTACATCTTCTAGATGCTCAAGCACTTTGTCTTTAGCATCTTTATTTAAATTACATATTGCCAACATATGAGGATAACGTAAATAGTTTGTCATCATAGGCAATCTATTTCCCTCCTCTATATGGTTGGTTATATACTTCTTACGCAATGATACAACATCTTCAATAAATTTATGATATGTTGTAGCACTTAATATATTTACCGTAGTCATAAAGCTGAATATTAGAGGCATCTTTCCATATGTAGCATCTAGTATCTTTTTACAGTTACGATACCATCTATCATACTCTAATCCGTATCTAGCATACTCTGCCTGCTTACCTACACTTTCTCCGCTTGTAAATATTTGTATTTCTTTTAGCTTTGGTCCAGTCTTTAACATAAACTCTATAAGTCTGTCTATCATATGATCTGGTACACTTAAATTTGAATTAATACTTAACGTTAGTTCCTCGCTAGGGTCTTCACTAACTTTATCCATAACACTCCAACAATCTTTACTCATTAATGGTTCACCACCTGTAAGTCTGAGTGTATGTAAACTAGGATAAAGACTAGGCCACCACTTCCAAAATGCATCAACATATGGATTATGTTCTCTGTTTGGAATTATCTTTTTACCTTGTTCTTCTAATACTTCAAAGCTATTGTATTTTGTTGTAGTAGGATATGCACCGTGTTGTTTTATTTCGTCATACCACTTACTACTTAAATCTGGACTACAGTAAGCACACTTTAAATTACATACGTTACTAAAACTTATTTCAAGGTAGGAAGGGTTAATATCATTTGTTCTTGCATTAAGAACATCAAACGTCCTAGGCTTACTCCAACTGACATTTGATTTATAAACACGATCACTAAAATGTTCTTTGCCCATATCTTCAACACGCCAACAGTAGTCGCAACCAGATGGACGTTTACCGTCAAGCATCATTTGCATTTCTTTTTTCTTATGTTGTGTGTTGTGTAGGGCGGCTGGATTCTTTTCTATTTCGTGTATAGGAATCTTATGAACAGGTGGATGGTGGCAACTATGATTCATTCCTGTTTGCAAATATAGTGTATGTTGTAACCATTTTGCTAAACAAAAACTAGGGCTGATTCCATTTAAGTCATCACGTACCCTGTTAAGTTGATCTATAATTTTTGACATAATAAAGCATCTATTCTAAAGTATCCTCAACCTGATCTTCTCTTACCTGAGCTCCAAGTCTACTAGGATTAATATATACTTCTTTAAAGAAACGAGAACCTTCTTTACCTAAGTCTGCTATTTCTAAGCCAAGTTCTGATCTAATGTCATATCCTAGTTTATTACTTTCTTCTTGTAACTTTGCATAGTTCCATTTCATTCCAGTTCTTGGACATAGTTGATCTGAAGACTGTTCAAAATTTGGCAATACATTTTCTTTAAAATAATTTGATAACCAATCAAAGTCTCTAACGTTTTTCCAATCCCAACTTTCTCTTTGAATGTTTGTCATATGACATCCAAGTCTAGCACCATAGATTGCCCACAGTCCATTCTCAACATCATCACCAACACTCATCCAAGTTAGTAAACGTTTATAGTTTTTATTGTGTACTTTAGCTTTTAGATATAACGGATCTATTACATCTCCATCTACTAATCCCATCTTAACACCTTCACGGAAACCTGCTCTCCAGGCTTGAAGAGGACTAGCATTATTCATAACATCACAGTAAATATTATTCATTTGTACATAGTTAATATTCCAACAGAAATCAACCTGAGCTCGTTTATCTCCTGCTGGTGCATTTTCGTGTGTTTGCATTCCATATACAACTTCTTTTGGCCAACACTTAATACCACCATTACCATATACAAGACCGTTAACTATATTCTTACCAGCCCAACTAATAACGTCAGTATCTCTAATACGTTCCATATCTACTTCAATGCCAAAGAAATCTTCTTTAACAATGTTATCAGCATCAATGCCAATAAATCTATCTGTCTCTGCCAAGTCTGCCGCGGCTTTGTGTGCGGCGTCACTTCCAAACACACCATGACTTCTTTTAGCCCATGGTGCTTTTTCAATTAAATTATTATAGTTCTCATCTGCGTTTGGTTCATCATAGCTAATAAAGACTATATCAAATTCATTGATACTAACCATTTTGCTCATTTAATTCTTCTCCGTTTGTACTTACTGTTACGTAATTATTTCTAAAAACTATAAGTGGATCCTCTGGCCACTTAAAACTTAAATTAACTTTTGATTTCTTTTGTAGTAGATTTTCTACTGGTACTTGAAATGCACCAACTAAATTATCAATGCTATTGTCGCATACTACAAATTTCATTTGTTTCCTTCCATCAAAGTAATATAGTTCAGAGTCTTTAATATTGCTGTCTATATAAGCAGTATTATCTACTACGTTAATATTTATGTTAGATTTATCTTGTACATTTCGTTGCAGTATTCTTTTAGTTCCAAGGAAGTCCTGATTACGTATAAGACTAGCACTTAACGACCATCCATAGTTACTAAAGACTGTTTTTGCATATAAACTAATATTGTTCCAGTCAACCTTCTCATTAATTGCAGTAGGAAGCTCAACAATTTGTTTTCCATTTTTAAATAAAGTTAATGGATCAACTTCAATACTGCTTATTAAATAGTCTGGATCGTTTTTCTTAGTAATATAGATATCTAATAATTTATTCTCAGATGATGCAATTTCCGTTATATCACTTAAATTTTTTAATCCTCTGATGTTACCTTTATTAGCTTCTATTACTATTTTTGCATCTTCATAAAACACTTTAGCAAATATTTCAGTAGCAGTAGGGTCAGCATCATATGTAAATGGGGTTAGCTTATTATGTTTTGCTTCAATGATTAATGTAGTGCTACGAAAATCAATATCCCATTTTTCATTTATCATATCCCATATCATACCATATCTTTTTAAACTGGCTTGACCTTTGATAATTCTTTTGCAAACAGGATTCCAAGATTCTGCTTCCATGAAATTTTCTTTATCTTTTATTTCATTAGGAGTATTAGTAATCTTTTTTATTTTTCCAGAGGTCTTTTCAAAAACAATATAATATTTTCTTTTATTATAATGAGGATTAGTCCCCTCGTTTCGCTGTGCTTGTAAATGCTTGTCTGTGTCCATCAAATATTTCTTTTGTTAAAAACTCTTGTTCTCCGTAATATAGATTAGTGTTTATAGCAAAGTTCTGAATTTTAACTTTAGCTCCACTACTAATCCAAGTATTCAATCTATCTGTCCACTTTGGCCAGAATCCTATACAGCCATCACTTAACGTTGTAAGCATATTAACTGTTTTAAAAATATCGTTATGCAAGTTTTTATTTTCGTAGAGTACTACAGTATTAAGTATACTATGCATAATATCATTATTATAATATTTTGGTCTATGTTGTTCTTTAAAGTATTTTGCAAATACAGATCTCCAGTCTTGCATAAATGGGTCAGCAAGTTTATGATATGCTAATGCTAAATCAGTATCGTGTTTAAAGTAATACATATTTCCATATACAATATCCATATCGTAATCTTCTTTATATATCTGTAATTTTTTATTTTCTAATGCGTCACCTTTAAAATTATAAGACTCATTAAAGAAACATATATCATATTGATCAATTAAGAATTCCCATATACTATCATGATTTTCTTTTACTAAACTAGCAGGGTCAATTACTATATTATGCAAATAAGGTGTTGCCCAATATAACTGCCAATCATTACATCTAGTAGTTTCACTTGAACCAAATGGAAGTTCTATCATATGATCAAATGCATCGTGATAATGATGAGGTATTCTATCTTTATAGTTTGTAACAATAGCTACACTGGCATCTTTATTATGAGTTTTAATACTATAAGCCAATGCTGTTGCTTGTTCATATTCATAATCCTGCATAGCAGGAATTACATAACCTTGTCCTTGTTTATGTTCCTGCATTAAGTGTCTCCAATACTTTATCTTTAATTCTACCTAGTGAACGTTTATTCATAACGTGTACATCTTGGTCTTGTGATTTTACTAAAATGTTTTTCCATTCTTCTTTTGGATCGTGTGCTATAAATATCCACTCGTTATCATTTGTCGCTTCGATGATATCATCTTTCTGACTCATATTAATTAGTGGTGTGTTGTCAAAGTTTCCAAACATATCTTCTTGCCCAATCATTCCTGTAAGTAAATGAACTGCTATACTTACACAATAGTCTGTTCTAAATAGTTTACTTGGAAAGTTATACAGATACTGATAAAACTCGTAGTTATCAGCAACGTGAGCCCACGTGTCAAAAAACATTTTACTAAAATCGCTACGGTCAAAGTACACTACAGTACTCCACCACATCTTAATACCTGCATCATATAACATTCGTTCTCGTTCAGCAGGAGGTTCGTTTCTTAGAGTTAATGCATTATCAAACATTATAACACTCTCACCAGCGTCAAAGTATTTTAACAATACATCTGTTTTAACAATGTAATCAATATCTAGTAATAGTGTTTGTTCAAATGGACTGTATTCGTAAATTTTATGTTTGTTACTGTTACTAAATTGTGCATTAAATTCTGTCCACGGACTATCATAGTGACGTCTGTGGTTTTCTTTCATCTCATCATTTGTCGTGATAATGTAATCAAAACATTTATTGATTAATTTTTCATCTTGACTTTGCTCAAGCCATTGCTCTGATCCTACATCAGTAACTAAGGCTACTGGAAGTTTAAGATTTTTCTTTACGTATAAGGCGGCAGTCATTGCCATACTAACATAATCTAATTGATCATTGTTGTAAGCAAAAAAGCATACACCTTGTTTGTCGGCGTATTCTTTCATTACCAATCCATTATTTTCTTAATGTTCCTTGCCTTCTTTAGACGTTCGTTCTCAATATCAAATTCAGTAGTAGCACTAGTGTAAGCATCAACAAGTTTATCCATAAGTTCTTTTAAACTTTTTACAGTAACAGGATTTTGTCTACTATCAATTACTATAGCACTTTTCTTATCCATATCTAATAGTGTTTTTATAAATGCAATCGTTTCGTGATTAGCAATAAACACACCACCAAGATAGTGTACTATCTGTAATTGTGCTACTCTATTTCGGATATTTCGTTTTTGGTTGTTTATAGTTAAGGCATAATTACTGAATTCTAATGCCTTTTCAAGTCTTTCATCCATATTAGAGTATACTCCTTTATCGTATATAATTATATACGTACATTATAAAGTATTTATCGATGTGTGTCAATGGTTAATTATGGAGTGGGTAATTGGTAGCCAGGCGTTACATCTACTGATTTCCATTCTTCTATTTGTGTAACACTTGGTGCAGTTCTAGCTAAAAATTGACGTAATGTTCCTAATGTCATAAATGAAGCATTACCATCAGTTGGTACTGGTGTTAATGCTGGAGTAGAATGTCCAGAAGTTAATGTAATAGGTTGCGTTATAGAAAATACATCGTCGTCATCTTCTACTAATATAACTTTAACAAAAACATTAAACTTACCAGCATCTTCTGTACCTCTTAATTGTAATCTTATTCTTCTACTATTATATTCACCAGCTACATAAACATATGCGTAAGCATATGCGTAGTCGCCTGTTGTATATCTAAAAACACCTGCATCTAATATTGTATTCCACGCACCATCAAATGTTATTCCGTTATAAAAACCTTTTGGTGCTAATGTACTTGTTGACAATATATCTTTTGGATCAGCATCATCTTGAACTACTCTACAACCTTCTGCTCCAATTCTTATACTATCAAATTGTTCAAATATTTGTCTCCAAGTATCGTTACCAGCTGATCCGCCTGGTTGCATAGATAGTTCTAGTGTTAACTCTCCGCCACTATTAAAAAAATGTCTAGCTTCGTTGTAATCGTTAAATTGAAATCTATGAACACAATATAAGTCTTGGTCCCAAGCTGTAGTGTTTGTAGTTTCTAAAACATCTAGTGTAAGGTCTGACCATTCTGTTTTAAATTTATCAGTTTCAAATGTAGCAACTTTATCAACAAGTGAATTATATAATACAGGTGAAATTGGATCTGTATGATTGGCCGCTAACTTTGAAAGTAGTCTAGTAGGGTCATCGTTAATATGATATTGTCCAGCATTAACTTGAACAATAGCTTGGTTCATATCATTAGCTTCAATAAGTTTACCTACTGTTACCGCAGGTGTTATTGTAACATTTGATTGTCCCCAACCATATCTTCTATTATCATTTTTTGTGTTATGGTTATTGTCAAAGGTATAGGTTCCGCCAGTCCAGATCTCATTATAATATGTAACGAGATCGTTTAAGTGAGAAGCTGTTATCTTCTCGCCTGTGTATACTGTAGCGGGCCTATTTAGCATTTACTTTACCCCAACTATAACTTCAATAACGCCTTCACCTTCAGTAGTTTTCTTTTCTAAAGCTCTACCTAAAACGTGTGACCATCTAACATCATCGCCAGCTTCCATTGCGTGACCTTCTATATCACTTGATATAAGTCTGTCACCTTTATTAACTTTTCCAGTAACTTTACAAGGAACTCTTCCCATTAAAGCAACGCCTACAGTAAACATACCTTCGGGTGCTTCTAATGTTGAGTTCATTAGCAATGCTGGATTTGTAGTAACTACTCCAAGTACTTTAGGATCTTTTGTATGTTTGCTAGATGTAACTTCAAATTTGTTTTCATCTTCAGCATCCATCATTATTACAGTTCCTGGTTCAAATTGCTCATCAGCTGTATACATCTCTGCAACGTCTGCGTATTGTGCGTGTGTTGCAGTTCCGTGAAACTTCATAGCTGACGCTGTAACTGTATTTAAAGTGATACCAGTTTTGATTGTTGCTACACTACCTGTACCACCATCTAAAAAATATTGATGATAATCAGTTTCTGAAGTGTTAAGAATAAAGTCAGCATCTGAACTTGCCATTGATACTGGTATTCCGTTTGCTCTTGCAACAAATACATTGTGGTCTACGTTAGTATTATCTTTAACAGTAATCATACTACTTCCAGCATCAACACCTAACCATGTTGAGCCACTTCTTAAGTACATTACTTTTTCTGATGGTTTCCACCAAATCTGACCTTCAATTGGATTGGAAGGAGCAGTTTCACTAGCAAAATTCTCTAATAAGCTAACTGAGTTTTGTGCAATAGCTTCACCGTATCCAATATAATCCTTACCAACTAAACGCAGGCTGGTTTCAGTGTTTAGTGTATCGTCTGCTACACTAATCGTTCCACCGTTTTTATTAATTGTATATGCCATGTTTAAACTCCTGCTCTAATTCTTAGAGTGTATAGTACCTCTAATTTTCTGTTATTACTTTTTTGGATAGGATGAAAAATTAAATGTGTCAAGAAGTCGCCGTTATCAGTAATTAGTGCTATCTCATCAAACACAAAACTATCAGCGTCATCAAAATCTGATGCGTTGTCTAATGCTGGACCACTTGCGTCCGGTTGGTTGTAATCTAATACAACTTTACATTCTAAGTCTGTGTATGGTTGATTCTTAGCATTGTTTACTGTAAATTCGGTTACAGATACTTGTAGTGGGTTTGAACTTGGGTTGGCTCCTATTGTCGCCGGGCTTGGTGAATATAATCCACCTGTTGATCCAGAAACTTTAGGGTCTTTGTATGTAACGTTGCCGTTAGCATCAATGGTAGTACCACCATAACCAAATGCCAGTTTTCCAATAAAATGATTATTGCTATTAGTAGTCTGATTAGCCATAGAATTTGCTACAGCCAATGCAAAGTTCTCAAAGTTAATTGCATTGTACTTGTTTAGTAGCACTTCTTGGGAATCAGCGTCTCTAATTACAACGTGACCTTCAACTCCTAGATGTGATTTATCGTTTAATGTTTTCATATCCTATTCCTTATACACTATTTATGATATTCATAAACTAGTATTATAACTCTATTCCTTTACCAAAGTCTTGCAACTCTTGTGCAGTCTCTGATACAGGTGTACTCAATAATGAACTGCCTGTTTGATTATAACTTACAGTATCATTAGCAAATGTAAGTTGATAGTTTGATATTTGAACTACAGCATCTCCAGTATCTGCTGATACTATAAATGTCTGTCCTACTGCTCTTTTCATTATTTTTAATGTAGTAGCATCGGTTTTAGCATATTCAATTATCTCTCCACCAACATATACAAATCCTGTGTCATCAAATGCGGTTGTACTTGCTATTGCTAAATCTGTACTATCTTCATCTATTGCAGAAGTTAGTGTAGATTTTTTAGCATCAAGTAAGGCATATGCTTTCACATTGCCTGCCGCATCTTGTATATGTGTAAATGTTCTTGAAGTGTTTGCGTATGTGTTACCTGTTGCGTTTGTTTGAACATTAATACGTAACAATTCAAGTGGGTCTATATTTACAAAACTGTTTCTTTTCTCATCAGCATTAACATTAAAGTTATATGGTGATAAGAAGTTTATTGCTTCTATAGTATCTGCTGGAGTACTAGTAAAGTCTCCACCTGTTACTATGTCTGTGCTATCTGCTCCAACATATGTAGTTCCATTAAATGTTGGAGTAAAATCTTGTGTGTTAAGTGTAATTACGTGTGTAGGCGTATCAGTTACAGTTATAGAAGTTTCGTCAATAACTTTATAGTTAGTCTTAACTGCACTTATTTTTGTATGGAAAGGTTTAACTTCATTTATGTAGCCTATCGCATTTACTAAATTATCTTTCTTAAATGTTCTTGAAGTAGTATCAATTTGACTATCAACTTCAATTTTAACATATGTTGTTTTTCTAATCCAATTTGTTTGAGCAAAAGAACTTAATGTATAATCAACTATACTAAAGAATAATTTGTTCATCTTTAGTTTATGATATTCTACAAATATATCTTTCTTTAATGCTTCAATAAGAACTTGCCAATACTCAGAAACAAATGTATGATCCCAACCTTTTGAATCCCAAGGTGTCATATCAAATCCATCTGATGGACTTAATAAGTCTACATCAAAACGAACTGTACTATTTTTCTTATGTACTAGAATCCATTTTGCAGTATCGCTATTGTAATAATAAATTTCACTTCTGTCAAGTTTTAATGCACTATCATATATAGGTAGCTGAACTACACTATGGAAATCTTTATCTATGTCAGTCTCAAGTTTATCTGTATCTGTAACTGTAGCTGTATAGTTTAATGTACCCAAGTATGTGTTTAATGTATAGTCTTTCCAATTCCATAAGTATCTAGGAAAACTATTTGCTAATAATGTTTTATTCCAACTATCTTTGTACTCGTCGTGTAAGTTTATATCTTCTAATAACTTATTAATTGTTATAATTGCGTTACGTCTTGCAGTAGTTAAATTATTAAACCAAGTTTGTCCAATACTTAATTCGTCACCGTACTTGTTAAATCTATGTAAAGTTTGATGTGGAATCTTTCTCAAACTCTTATCCCAACCTGCTAAATTATATTTCATTCCTTCAATATAGTATTCTGGAATAGTATCTAAGTCTTTAGTTATTAATGTCCATTCGTTATGAGATTTAAATTTATCTCCTACTAAATTAATTTGTAATACTGTACTTGTATCTTCAACATAATAACTAACATTGTCAATAATAAAAGTTTCATTGTCTAATACTGCAAACCAACTTATTCCATTGGCTGTTGGGTTTTCAATAATGTTTGCAACATCAAATGCTGATAAAGTTCTTGTTCCGTTTATAGTAGTTTTATTTTTAACCCAGTAGTAGAATACATCAGTGTATGTACCTGTGTTAGAATTGTATTCTTGTTCTTGTGAATAATAATATAATGTTTCTCTGGCTGTAGCGTCATATACTGAGTAAGCTTCTCCTGTTGCAGTAACACCAAACATTTCTTTTTGTGATGTAACTGATTCAGCATAATCGTCTGGAGCAACTGTAGATTTAATCCACTCCCATACTACAATTTCACTTCCTGGATATAGTTTACCCCACATATCTTTTTTATATGATATACTACCTTGATCATAATCATAGTAACGTACTTTACTTGTATCCCACCATCTAGTTCCTACTTGTTCTTCTCCCCAAGCATTATCATCTTCAATAAAACGATTTGTGTCTGTTGACAAGTTATATATTGCATTATCATTTACACCTGAATAATCTAAATTCTGTTCTGCGATACCTGGTATAATTTTTCTCATTGGGTCGTATGCTTCAAGTTGAACCTTTGTTTGATTTGTTTTATGATTGTATATAATAATACTATCAACATCTGCATTTGATGGTCTTGCTATAGTTTGTCTTACAGTAGTTAATCCTACTGCGTCTGTAGTTGATACAAATGTTCCATTTATAGTACCATTGTTACTTGATACAACTAAAGTTCCTGTAGGTAAGTTCCAATGTGATTTTGTTAATGCGGAATCTCTTTGTGTATGGTTTGCAAACCTAGTAGTTACTAATGGCATAATTGAAACTGCGTTACCACACTCTTTAATAAACTCATCTATGTAGAAAATTCTACCTGCGTTACTTCCTGTACCTAGTTTAGTAACTTTATGTATTCCATCTATGTTAGGTGTAGTGGTTGTGTTTAATAACATAACAAAGTCACCTACTTGTAATCCGTGATCAATATTTGTTGTTACTTCTGCATCATTACCATCACTTGTAGCTGTACCTGCACAAATTCCACAATGTGTTCCATCAACACTCTTAGAGTATAGTGGAGAATGATTTTGAATTACTTGTAGTACATTGTATCCAAAGAATTTTGTATTAATACCTTCAACATCAGATATTTCAAAATCACTATCATCTGTAATTAATATATTAAATGTTGCTGGATCTAAACTTGGATCAACTGGTGCACCACCGAATTGATTTATATCAAATGTATTTTGTACAGTTCCTTCAGCGGCCTCAAGTGTTCCTGTAGCAATACCTGCTATTGAGTTAAAGTCTGTATTACCAAGTGTTAATGATTGTCCTGTAGATGTTATTTTAATTCTGTTTGCATCTGCTGTAATTGTTACTTCAGTATTGTTTGCAGATGTTAATGCAGATTGTATTTGACTAATAGCTGAATTCATTCTAGTAGTTACATTTACACTACTTGTTGTTGCTGTATAAGACTCATTTAATCCAACTGTAGTTCTAGCAGTACCTGCAACTGACATTGTTGTGTTAGTACTTGTTAGTTTTAATTGACTATTCTCATCTGAAGCTGTTACTGAAAATAAGTTTGAAGTATCATTAATTTGAGAAACTATATCAGATAAGTTTAATGCAACAGATTGTTGTTGTACTTCTGTAGGAGGTGCAGTAACTTTTCCACTTGCTGGAAATCCTAAATCAGTATTAGTAGCACCTGCGGACAATGTTAATGTTTCATTAGGATCTGTTGTTGTAAATGTAAGTTCTAATAAGTTTGCAGTAGTAACTATACTTGCTGTTAATCCTGTAATACTTGCATTATTAATTGCGTTCATAATTTCAGTAGTCGTCATTTGATCTGGAATATGTGTTAGTGTTATTGCTACTGCGGCATTCTGCGTTGGTTGTGCATTAAGAGTTAATACTTGACCATTAATAGTCCAACCAGTTTCAAGTACACCGTCTATAGTTACACTTGCAACACTATAAGTACTATTTGATAATGCTTGTGATATTGTATAAGCTGTCTTAATGAGAGGTTGATGAGTCAGTGTAATATCAACTGCCTCACCACCTGTCATTGTTGGATTGTTAATTGTAACAACCTGTCCATTCAGAACATAGTCTGAAGTTGGTACGATGGTACTGTCTACTTCCACTTTAAGAACACTCCAGGTACTCGGACTTAAACTTTGATTAATTGTAAAATCTGTTTGACTTGCTGTAGCTGTATTAGTTTCTGTTATATCAGCTGGTGCAATATTATCTGCGTTAAATGATTCAGTTACGTCTGCTGGTGTAATATCAAAATTAATTAATGTACCATTAACTGTAATTTGTTTACCAGTTACATCTGCAAAACTAGCATTACCAGAAGTAGCTCTCATAACTGCATCACCAGTAACTACTGTAACGTTCTGTGATTTACTAAATCCAATACTTACACCATCAATAATTAATGTCTCACTTGGTAAGAATGTTGGACTTACTACAGTACCTACTGCTTCTATATCTTGATATTCTGTTGCTGTATCATTAAATGTAACTGTAGTACCTGCAATGTTTGCAACTGTTCCATTAGGAAATACTGGGTTAGTTACTGTACCAATCTCTTCTATGTTGGCGGCAACTTCCGTAAGTCCTGTAAAGTTAACACTACATTTCCATAACTGTCCTTCATGTCTTACTAGGTCATCTTTCTTATAACTTGTAGTAGAATTCCACGTAGGAATTGTTGCGTATGATTCTGTAGAATCAAAAACATTTATTTCAGATGAATTTGATATATAATATTTTGTTTCTGTTGTTAATGTTTCTCCACCAGTTAATATTTCTGATGATGAATCGTCATAGCTTAATGTTTCAAATGTTGTTGCTACGTCATTTATAATCTTTTTTGTATCAACTTGAGATAAGTCAATAGATAAAGGTAAGTTTATAATATCACTTGATACTATTTCCATCTCAAATGGTTCTTGTAAATTATCATTACCTAATGTTGATTGTCTGAACATATATTGTTCAAATGCTGATAGGCTTGTTGTTCCTCCATCGAGTATAGTTGATCTACCAAATCTTTCAATCGCACCTTTGGTACCTTTTTGTTTAATAACACCTTGATGAAAGTTTGTAATAGTATTTTTGTTTAGTCCTAATCCACTTACCCAATCTTTATCAATGTTACCTATAGTTAAATCTTTTGATTTAGTAATTGCTGAATTAAATTCATCTACATCAGTTCTATAAATGTCATCAACGGCTTGAACTGCACTATCAAAGTTTTCAACAATATGATCACCGAACACCAAGTAACCTGGTGCATTCTTTTCACCATTCCATTCTTGTGTACGTTGACCTCTTATTAATAATCTTTGTTGTCTTTTATTTTTAACATCGTCATATAAGTCAACACCTAATGCTGTTTTATTTTCAAATATTAATGCGTGTTCAAAATTTGTAGTAGCACTAGTAATACTTCCAATAAATGCTTGTTCTTTAGTTTCAATAGATACTGTTCCATCTTGTCTGTTTATACTTAAATCGCTATGCTGAATCTTATTACTATACATATCAAGTATATTATTGTTATTGTAAATTAATGTGTTATAAGGATATACATATCCACTAGGTGGTGTATACGAAACTCTTCTTCCTATTTGTAATATGTAAGTATCTTTTTCTTCAGCAGTATTTGTCCAATTAACAAAGTCAGCGGCATTTTGGTCGCCTGCAAATTGTAATGTGTATCCTTTGCTTTCTAAATAGTTCCAGTAGCCTCTGATGAAATTATACACGTCTTGTATCTTAGAAACTTTAGTATCAAATTCTAATGTGCTAGGTGTTGTTACAAATTTATTATATCTTCTTACAGTAGCATTATTAATCGTTTGTAATTCATAGTCATTGCCACCGTTACCTAAATTAGGTTCAAAGAATTTAAATTCTCTTTTATTATCTGATACACCAGATACTTTATATGCATCTGCAGTTTTAGTAATAAGTAAAATAGATGCATTAACAAAACTATTAGACTGTCCTTCATACATTGATATATTATAATCACTGCTACCAAGTTCAAAGTCACCGTAGTAACTAGTTTCTCCAAATATACTTAAAAGATGTTGACTACTATATCCTTCAAGTTTTTGTAATAGTTTTGTTGTTAAATTTTTATATAATTCTTTTTGGTTATTATCTAACTGTTTTCTTTTAAAGTAATTGTGTTGTGCTTGTGATATTCCGTTAGCTACAAATGAAACTTCTTTTAAAGATAATTCAATACCAGGTGCTACACTTAAACTAGTACTATAAGAAAGAATTGGTATACCAGTAAAGTGTTTACCTCTGTCTACCATACTCATTGCTGATATTTTTGTAGCTGTTGTTTTAAATCTTGCTGTACCTATTGTACTTTGATTATCGTCTAGTATATAAAACTCTTCTGAGTCTACTAGGTTTGAACTAGTAGATACTTTTATTTCATTAACAACTTTATAAGTTTCACCAGGCATAGTAAAACAAGAACTGTTTATATATTTCTTATCATATGATGAAGCATAGTCTCTAACTTTTCCTGGTTGGAAATAATCTGACCAAGCTCTAGCTGGATTTAATTTCAACATAGCATTAACAGTCATAGCTTGACCTAATGCAGATTGTCTCCATTCAATCTCTACAGGACCCCAATCACCAAACACAAAGTCTTGAGATGCATCAACATTTGTTGGCGTACCTAAAACATTATGTGGACTTTCTAACTGTCCATTAGGTTTTACAGGACAATTATTTGTAAAGTCCCAATTACGTCTTGCGTATTTTATATCTTGTTTTTTATTTGGATATGCTTGTGGTGCAACTGTACCTACGTTTAACGCACCTATTAGTGCCGCACGTTTTGTAGCATCTGTCCAACTATAATACGTATCCCACCAAGTAGGTTTAAACGCATAGCCTAGCATATGCCAAGGTGTTAAGTGTGGCGTAGCAGTACCAAACAACGTCATGTATGCACCTTTATAATGTCCTGGCAGTTTGTTAGTACCAAACTTACCTCCAACACTTAATGAGCTATAATTCCAAGTAAATGTATCGTTAACATCATAATAGTTTTCAGTATTAAATGATGTCTTTTTATTTTGTATAGCCCACTTCTCATAAAACTTTTCTAAATAATTATCAACGGTTGCTAAATCATACCAAGCACTTATATGATGACTTGGCATATAATCAGTAGGAGTTTTATATTTGTCTTTTATAATGCTATCATCTCTGTACATTAAATCTTGTGTAACTAGTCCAGCATATATTCTTTTTTCTAAATCAAACAATGCCGCGTGTACAGGATCAAAGTTAGCACCACTTACGTTTGTAATCTGTCCGTTAATTGTATAAGTAGAACCATCGTGTGTATATAATGTTGATCCAACTACTTGAGGTTGCATACCAAAAGCTAGTCCAAGTTTAACCATACTCTGTGGAACAAAGCATTCACTATCCATTTGATTGTAAACTACTTTAAGTATTGGACTTGTATTTAAATTATCAAGTGATGCGTATGTAAGTTTTAAATATATAGTATCACCTATAAAATCATAATCAGTATCTTTTAATAATATTCTTTCTACTTGGTTATTGTTACCATCGTTTTCAGTTAGATATACATACAAGTGATCTCTAATATTTTGATCACCGTGCATATTAAATTTTGTTTTAAAATCATATATTGTAATATTTGATATAGTAAATGTTTCAGTATCATAGCTGTTACTATAAACCATATTAGAATCAATATAAAGTTCTGAATCTTTTTTATTTCTAATAACTTCATTAATTGCTGATTCAGTTAAAAGTTTTATACTAGAATTATTTGCTCCTACTGAATATAATCTTTTAGCCTGTGCTAAAAATCTTTTTCTAAAAGCATACCATTCGTTAGCTTGTTCGTTAAGTGTTGCAGTTATATTTAAATTTGTATCTGAGTAGTTTATATCATGCATTATACTAATGTCAGGGTGTATAAACATAGTACCACCATAGTATGGAGTATGTACAATACTAGCATAATTATTTTCACCAAACATAGTTCCAGAGTAACCTGGATTGACTACAAGTTTATCTAACCAATGATCAATAGTTTCACTCATAGTAAATGTTTTAATACATTCATTATTAGCATTATGTTCTAATGTTTCTGGAAAACTAATATTTGTTGTTGGATTAGTTTTATCATTGCTCACCCAGTTAAAGTCAACTAGGTCACCTTTTGTGAAAGCACTCTCATCTATTACAGTACTTGTAGCACCAACAGTTACTAATGAGTTAGAAACTTTGTTGCCATTTATTGTTACGTCATAAAATAATCTATCCCAATTCTCTGAGATTGACATTGAAGCCATTTCATTTGCGTCTGCAAATATACTAAAGTTATCACCGTCACTGTTTGCTCCTGTTACTATTGTAATTTCTGTTCCGTTTCTAGTAATGGTTATAGCAGGTATTGGATTAGAGCCTGGATTTTCAATATCAACTTGCCCAACTTTAAATGTAATTGTGTAACCTGTTAAGTTATTAATTTTAATTGTTTGGTTAACACCTAATAAATGTCTAGTGTTTTTATGTGATTCATTGTAAGTACCGTTGTTGTTACACTTGGCTAATACAAGCATATTACCTTTAACTATTACATTATATTCTTCAACTGGTCTCCAATTATCAGTACCAACTGGTATAGTCAATGGCGTATCAGCAATAGTAATCTCATATTGCTTTTCTTCTCTAGCACTTGTTAATTCTCCCGACGGTCTGTAAAATGTATGTAAGTTATTTTTAATTTTAATATGGTTATAACCTTCTACCATTTTTGAATAACTTTGATCTCTAACTGCGTCGTCGTAACTCTTTTTATATTCTTTAGTTAATAAATAATTTTCAAATTCATATTCAGCACCCTTTGGTGTATCTTTGTAACTTAATATATGTCCAATTTCTGGATCAACAAAAGTACCTGTTCCAACTTTATATCCAAAAATCTTTTCTCCAGCAAATCCTGTGCCGAGGATAGTTTCTAAAGGAACGCCATAGTAATCATAAAATCTATACAATGGATATTGATTGGTTTTTATTTTTTGTTGAGCTAATGTAATTGTACTATTTGTATAATAAACATCTGCATAGTTCCAATCTGCGTAAGCTGTACTTGCTACAGATTCAATATTCATTGTATCGTTTTCAGCTAAAGTTTTTACTACTGTAGGTGTTGTTGAAGTTTTCTTATAAACTTTAGTATCACTATTATCAACATAAACATAAGTAGATCCTATTGGAAAGTCAGTTAAACTTTCTCCACTAACTACACCATAGTTAACTTTTCCTATACTGTTTGGAGTAATATGTTTTGCGTGATTCCATAAATCTAATCCAGTATCATATTCTATAATAGGCCTTTGTGCTATTCTATATTCTTTTAAAATTTCTGTAAAATCATATGTAGGAATTAGTTCTTCTACTTTATTAATTGTAGCAAAGTTAACCCATCTGTTTCCTCTACTCCAAGCTGTTTGAAATACGTCTGCTCTGTCAATAACAATGTAATCTTTTTTAGGATAAGGAACACTACCGTGATCCCATTTGTCATTGTCATCATATTGATCTAGTGCATTAATAAGAGCAAGTTCATCAGCAGTAATACCTGCAACGTTTGCTAGTGTATATACTCCACCACTAAACGTTGCTTCTACTAATTTTTTAATTGAAACATCACCTGTGGTTGCATCTACTTGAGTAATGTATATAGATTCATTGTCGCCTTGATTTGTATGTATCCAATCACTATTAAACTTTATTAAAGTTCCTGATAAAAACTGTGTAGGGTTAGACTTAATACCATTAAATTTAAAACCATCAAATATAGGTAATCTATTTGTATCAGCATTGTAAGCATCAATTACTAATTGAGGTGAGAGGTTTCCAGCATTGTAATAAGTATTATCTATATTTGGAGATACTCTTACTACTTCACTTTTATCCCAAGTACCAGGATTATCTGATGAATGTTTAACAACATTTCCATATACCTTAACACCATTTTCATCTTTATATAATTCTAATTTTGTTTCTGGGTTGGTTGCTGTTACTAGATAAGTTTTATTTTCTATTTCTGCCGCCCAACCTGTTCCACTAAATTTTATAAGCATTCCAACTTGTAATACAAAAGAATTATTATCGTCAGTTAGTTTATATGCTGGTATACTTTGCATTTCAATTAATGGATTTGATGCAACATTTCCATTGTTATTATATGTAGTAACATACTTACTTTCATATACTGGCATCTCTTCTACCCATCTATAGTTTTTGTAGTTTAAAAATTTATCAACATTAATAGGTGGACTAAAAGTATGTTTACTTGATGAATACGAAGCATTGTAATTATAAGTTTCAAAGTTTTGATTTATTGAATATGCTATATCATCAAATGCAATTTTATTAGTTAATTCGTTATTATCTGAATAAGATACAATAGCAGGTTTTAATTGAGTTTTATTTCTAAGGTTAGTATCAATACTAGGAGTTACATAAGTATCACTTGATACTGAATGCTTTCCATTTTTACTTCCTACGTAACCATTAACTTGGCCTAGAGGTCCTTTAGAAACCATTTGGTCAAGAGTACTATCTAGCCAACTCTTATTAATGTTTGTTTGAAAAACATTAGGTAAGAAATTACTAGTTTTAATCTTGTTTACCTTATTTGGGCCTGCTTTCTTTTTAGCCATTTATTATGTTCCTGCTCTAATGTTTTCGTCTGTTATATTTTGAATAATGTCAATATCGTTAACACTTACATCTGAAATAATAAGTTCATCGCTGTTTGGTGTAAATTCAAACATATCACCAAATACACTACCTGCACCTTGTGGTACAATAACAAAACTACTTAACACACCTGCAAGTTTCTTATGCACGTATGCCGCTAGTTCTGTAAAGTAGAATGTTTCTCCAAAGTCCCAATTTGAAGCATCAAAGAATTCTTTAATAGCCTCAACGGTTTTGTTTTTTAAATCACTGTCAGTTATATTTGATCCTATAAGTTTAATTACTCTAAATCTTGCCTTTAATGAATCATCTGCGTTTGTACCAAAAAGACATTTGTATCTTACTGGCTTATAAACTATAGTATCACTCATTGCTTTCTTTTCACCTATAGATGCAAACAGTTGACCTAGTTCGTAACTTGTTGGTGGTGCTGGCATATTTGTAACTGTACCTGCTAACCAATTTTTATATTCTGTATCGTATGCTGTAGTTAATGCAAATACATCAATAACATTTGTAAAACTTGGATCAACAACTTGATTGTCAGAAGCAATATGCTCCCATTCAAAGTTTAGGTTTTCTTTACCTCTGTAAAAATTGTCACCAATAGATATGTTTTCAGTTCCTACTGTATTATAAAATACATCTGGATCATCTGGTCTACTATCTGCATTACCATCAATTAGAACTGTTCTATAAGTGTTTGTTGCTATTTGATCATAACCATATACATAAAACTTTCCTAGTTTAGAAATGTTATTATTTAAAACACCCAATGCTTGTATACTATCTCGTTTTGCTTTTTTAGTAAACGAGCTAATTTCGTTTTCATTTTGAATGTTACCAAGTTTAACTGCATTACTATTAAAATTAAATCTTAAAGTTCTTAAGTAAATATCATATTGTTGATTAACATAATTAAAATATATTGACCAACTATCATCTGATAAATTAAAGTCTGTAGGGAAAACAGTACTAGTACTAAATGCACTTGGTGTAGTATCAACTTCCCAACTCTTGTTCACATAATTATATTTTACACTAAATGATTTTTTAGCATCAAGGTAAGTTATAATAATATCTCTTTCTCTATTGCTAAAGTTTCTTGATAGTGCAGGGTATATAATATCTATTGTACTGTTTGATGGAATTTCAGCATCAAGAATAATTGATCCTGTACCATCGTTTTGTACGCCAGTTGGTTCACCAGCATTTGTTCCTGTACCTTCAATACCAAGTCCGTAATTGAATACATCTACTACCTTTGCCCATTTACTACCACTTGTTGTAGTAAACTTAATTAAAGCACCAGGCGTAATATATTGCATATATGTAGATACTGTATTACCTACTCTAACAATAGAATTAGTATTGTCTGTTAGATATCCAGTTTTAACACCACTTACTGTTTGACTTGGACTTTGCCATGTCATGCCATCAGTTACGTAACTATGTTGTGTTTTTAATCCAATAAATGCATTTCTATATTTTGTGTAATATAAATTTATATACTCATCATTGTTAATAATATCTTTTACAAACTTTTCAAATGTTTGACTTGAGTTATATGTACCACTAGTTGATGATGTAGATAATTTTTCTTCTTGATATAATCTTGCATCATTTCCTTGTAAGTATAAATTACTATATTCGCCAGTAGGGTCAATAAATTTTGAATATCTACTGTGTCCACTAAATGTTCTGTTTATGCTTTTTACTTTTACTACTCCGCCTGTGTTGTTAGCTAAAATAGTATTGTAGTCTTGAGCAGTAATCATTCTGTCTTGACTTGCATAATTCTTTGGTGCGTTTTCTCTTATACTATCTAACGATTCACTTGAAGTAGCATTTGTTATTGCTTGTTTTAATTGTAAAGTAAACACCGCTGTATATGTGTTACCATCTTGTCCTGTATAGTTTACATTAATTTTCTTGTTAGTTAAATCATCTGGTCTAAGAACGTATGTTGTATTCTCACTAGATCTATACCAAACTCTAATTGTATCTTTTGGAATATTACCAAAAGTTCTATCAGGAAATAAAATTGATACTTGATTATTATCTCTAGTCTTAACACTAAAGATATCTCTGATTCCAGAAGCTAAATTGTTATATACTATATTACTATTAACATCTTTAACTTTAGTCCATTCTTTAACTACGTTTCCTGTAGCATTTACATTTTGTACAAAACAATCTGTGTTGTTAATGTTAGCAACATTAATATCAATAACGTTACTATCAATAGGGTCTGCTATTGGAAAATCTTGATATAATAAGTCACCTTGTTTAACACCAAAGAAGAAACCAGTGTTAGCACTACTAATTCCTCTACCATCATTTTTGAAATACATTCCAAAATTAGAAGATGAGTTAGGAGATTTTTCTTTGAATGTTAAATTAGTTTCATCGTAGTCACTGCTAACAATATTAAATGTTTTTGTAGAACCTGTTACAGTACCTTCTATATCAAACTTAATTTGGTTTGGTGTGTTGTTTAAATCATAAAAATCTGTTTTAATATTATTAAGTACTACACTTTTATTTGGGCTACCATATTGGTTACTATTTTGTAGTACTGCATTTATTATAGTAATAAAGTCATCTAAATTATTAACATCATTAGTGACTTCATATTTAATTTCTGTTCCGCCTAAACTTGTTCCGGCACTACCTATAACAGCTTCGTTTGTTTTAACACCAACAACTTTCATTTCACCATACGCAGGCACATTACGTCTTGGAGAGTATCCTAAGAATTCAGCTAGTTTAAAAACTGATTCTTGTTTTTCTGCTGTTGTTAAAAAATTATTTCTAGCATTGAGGTCTACTCTATATGCTAGGTTGTGTCCAAACTGAGCTACTACATCAAGTAGTGATACAAATTCAGCTGATTCAATCCAGTCGTTGTAATTTTCTGGATACGTATTGCTGACATAATCAACCATAGCAGTTCTAATAGTATCATAATCAAATGCTTGAAAATTAGCATTTACATATGATTCATAAACTACTGTATAGTCTTCTGCCGCAAATATTTTATTTTGTCTAGTTTTCTGTGCCATGATTAAAACTCTGCGTCCTGTTCCCTATCGAACTTAATTTGCAAATCTATTGCTGTTGTAGTAGGTATATATGTTAAATTTACGTTAATGGTAACATAATGTTCTTCTTGTCTTATACGAACATCTGTATCATTAACTGTAAAACGAGGATCATAGTTTACTACAGCAAATACTTCTTCTTTTATAGCGTCAGTAGTTTCATCATCTAACGGTTCAAATACATATAAAGGCAAATTACAACCAAATGTTGGGTTGGTCCATTTCTCACCTTTACGTATATGAAAATGGTTTAACAGGTCACGTTTAGCAAGTTCAAGGCCAGAAAGACCCTTACTAGTATACGGCTGTTCAACTGTAGTATATCCAATAATATCGCTCATACAACTATTTATGCGATTTATTATGTTAGTAGTTTATGATTGTATAATTAACTTATCTTCTGGCCATTGAACGTAGTCTTGCCAGGAAATATCTGGAATTGTTATAGTATGTCGCTTGTTTGACTTATTAATTATATGCCAACTTGGTGCTATTGGCTTTGTAATTGGTTTCATTGATGTGTTACAACCTTTTTTAACATTACAAGGACCACAAGATGTAACTACATTTGTCCAACCTAGTCTTCCACCTTTAGATTTTGGTATAACATGATCCATTGTAAGTTCTAGATATGTAAATTCATCACCACAGTACTGACATTGATATTGATCTCGTAAATAAACATTCTTTCTACTAAATCTAGCTCTGTCGGGTTGTCTGTGATATCTGTTAAGCATTACAATACTTGGAAAGGGAATAGAAAGTGACGTACTTCTTATAACTTCATTATCATAAGTTTCAATTACATGAACTTTATCAGAGAACATTGCCTTTATAGCATTCTGCCAACTGATCGTACTTAATGGTAATGTGGAGAGAGGTTGCCCATCTGCGTTAAGTAAAAGAACATTAGGTTTCATGGTCATCTTTCTTTTATATATTTACTATATTTTTATAGTTATTAACTTAACTGTTTTACTAAAACTCTTTTTCTACTTTCAGAAAGATTTGGTAGGAACCTATTAGTTTCTGCATAGTATACATATTCAGCCTGAGCTTTTTGTTTGTCAGTGAGCTGAAAAGTACTATATTCTTTTAATAGCTGTTGAAGTCCTTGTTCTTTAATTAATGACCTATCTTTATATTGTCCATAGTCTGCTAACATTATTATTCTAGATTCAGCTTGTCTTTGTGTTCTTTTTGCTCCGCCTAATATCATTGCAGTACAAAGATAATCCCATTTCTTTTCTTTAATAAAATCTAATATACGAAACTGTCTTTCTGGGTTACCTATATAATCAATATTATTTGTAAACCAGTATAAACTTAATAACCCATCGTATTGACTTTGAGACAATGTATCAATAGGTAAAAGGCTTTTAAATCTTCTTTCCTTATCTTTAAAATATCCTGTCCATATAGTATATGCTGTGTCTTCTGTTAATCCATCGCCGTCTAAGTCTGAAGGTGTAACATTTTTATACCCTATTCTTTCAATTCCGTCAACGGTTTTTCTATATCCATTCCAACCCATAGTTCTGATAATATAGTTCATAACATTATCACTAGCTTCTAAATTCTTTAATAGTATTTCAGTATTAGCTGTAGTATTATTAAGAACTGAAAATAAACTAAAGTCTATTAGGTTCTTTTCGTTAACAACGTTTGGAAAGTTAAATGTAGGCATTATGCAGTATTTCCTTTTCCTGATGTAAATGTTTCTTGTGTTCCTTCAACACCTAACCAAGGATGTTTTTCTGGAACTCTACTTGCAGTACTGAGTTTTACATTTTGATTTTGTGTTTGATTTTGTACTGTTGTTTTTGTAGCCGCTTTAGGTTCTGGACCATTCATATCTATTCTAGCACCTTTAATAATTTGATTACCTGCTACAGTTAAATTATAATTTACATCACTTTGTATATTTAAATCAACTGCACTATAGATATCAATACTGCCAACACTTGTTTCTAATTTTAATCCATCACCGCCTGTGCTTTTTATATTAACACCCATTTCTGCCTGCATATTAATACTGCCTTTAGAATGAACATTATAATCACCTTCAGTGTGTATACTTACTCCACCTTTACTATATACGTCTACTCTACCTTGTTGATCCATTTCAATCCAAGCATCGCCGTTTTGTGTAGTAACAAAAATAAAACCTTTAGTATCTTCAAGTAATACTTGAGCACCACCGTGTGTTCTTAATCTAATATTTTTACTATTGCCAGATGCATCACCATCGTCCATTGTAAAAGTATGTCCACCACGTGTTGTTATACCAAACACTTTACTTGGACTTTCTCTTCTAGCACTACTCTGACTATGTCCTCTTGTATAATCTAAACTTAATCCTTGTTCGTTTAATACTGCCTGAAACCATTCATTTAATGGTTTAGTATCTGCATCATTTTGATCATATGGATTTTTCTCAACTGCTGGACCTAAACTTTTTTCTCCATTTGCATAAACTTGATAACTAGCATTTCCACCCATCATAGCATTTCTATCTTTAGCTATAAGGCTTCCTACTACAATACCTTGTTCTATACTACTTGTATAAGCAACTAATACGTTTGTTCCTATTTCAGGTGGCTGTGGCCAAAAGCCATAACTCATTGGAGCTTGAGCTTCTTTAGTTTCGTCATCACCACTTTCTTTAATTTTTGTATGCCCACCCATAGGTATTGATAACAAACAAATTCTATCTGCATCTTTTGAACCAAAGTCTGATATTCTAACTTTAATTCTACCTGTGCGTAAGGCATCTGAATTTTCTGTAACTTCACCAACATATACTCCACTGATATTATTAATATTAAAATCAGAGCTTTGTCTTACTTTTTTACTTACGTGAACACCGTCGTCTTTAATACCCATATTATGTACTTCCTTCCGTTGATGTTGAATTTGGATTAAAATCAGTTCCAGTCATTTGAATTATCTGATTTAATACCAATGCTGGATTAGTATTTGTATCTTTAAATCCTACTAGGTTCTGTGTAAATCTTCCACTTTGGAATCTACTTTCTACACTACGAACAGCATATACTCCAGTTGATATCATGTCAACTGGGCCCCTAGTTTGTTTCTCTAATAAATCTGTTGCGTTAGGATTATAGTTTAACAAAGTTATTAGTAATGACTGATTTCCTATATTAGGTGAATTATCTTTACCTTGTACGTGAGCTTTAAATGTATTACCTTGCCAAAAAGGATCACCTTTAATTTCTATGTTAAAATTAACAGCATCCATTGATCTTAACGCCAAGGCTTGTAACCTTTGAGCATAATGAGAATCACTACCATCAGTTTCATTTTTTTGTTGTTCTTCAACTCCTAATGCTTCGTCAACATATTGAACTAAATCGTTGTATCCTTTTTGCATATCGTTAAACGGAATATCATCTAAAAATTTTGTAACTTTAGTTGGTGTTGTAGGAGTAAACTGTTCTCTACCATCTGCATGGTATATTCCATCCATTGGAATTTTTGAGGTAGTATATAATTGCTCTACGTCAAGTTGATAGTTTAATACTTCATTATTTAATCCTGTATACAAATAACTATAACTTTTTGGTATAGTTAAGTTTTTTATTCTTTTCACTTGATGTTGAGGATTGTTAAATTCTTTTTCCTGGTCTGCAGGATTTAAACTTGGCACAACCTCTGATTGCCTTACGTGAATTGTAAATGTAATAAGTTTCGCTTCAACTTCAACGTTACCTTCACTTGCTTCTACATAGTTCGGAGCCGTTTCATATTCTATAGTTGGCTCAACGTGTATGCTGTAAACAATTCCTATTTTCTTTTTAGCTTCTATAACGTATTTTGCAAATGCTGGGCAGTTAGCTTGTATCTGTTTTTGTATGTATGGAGCTAGTGCAGTTTTAGCATTAACTATTGCTTCTTTTGTTTCTGGTTTATCCATTGTAGTGGAACTTCCACTACCTTTGTCTGCGTTGGCTGTTGATGCCCACGGTTTAACTTGTAGATTAAAACTCATTAGATCTGTATCTTTATCTCCAACAATTCTAGCACTATCAGCAAATACTATTTTAATTTGTTTAGAAGGTTTTATCGCTTTATTCTTTTGTTCTGGTCTAAGTTTATCCCATTCAGCCTGGTTGTATGCTTTTTCTAAATTTTTAGCAAATGTACCTACACTATCAATATTTTTTACTGTTATATCTGTTACTGTAACACCTTCTGTTTGTGCGTGTTTAATTAAACTAAATGCAATAATATTATATCTAGTACCTTCTGGGCCAGTCTGACTTCTTACTTGGTTTATCTTTATAGGATAAAAAAATGTGTTAGGATATTTTATACTACCGCCAGTAGCTGGGTCTCTACCTAAAAATTCTAATCTTAATATATAATGTTGTGATGGTAAGTTTGCTGGTCTACCTAATGCTATTCCGGCTTTTAATATTCTGTCTAAGAAAGTAAATCCAAGAGGTTCCATTAAATCAAATTGAATGATACCTGGTGTAGTATTACCGTGTGCTTGTCCAGGAATTACAGTTTGAATCATAGCAAAGTTATCCATTGCAAATTCAGTAGTTACTCCAGTTTGTGCTACAATAATAGCATCACCGTTATTAATAGCCGCACTATCTGTACCTTCTAATAGTTCTGGCTTATTGAATACTTTACTTTTTACAATATATAAAGTCCACCTATATGTTGGACTATCTACTGAACTCATCCAGTTACCTTCAACTCTATTATTTAATTCTGTTTTTTGTATTTTTTGATTAACTGTTTTCTTTTTGTCTTCTTCTCTTTCTTCTACTTCAATTGTCTCATCATCTTGTCCTTCAGTAAGAGAACTATCATCTTTAACCTCTGGTCCGTCGTCTGGTAATTTGTCAAAATCAATTTCACTTGCATCTTTTCCGTTTGCTAATGCTATACCATTTTCAATTTGGTTATCATTAAAACGATTGTTTGGACCTTCGTGCTCGGTCATGGACTTCAATAATTTTTTTGTTAAATTTGGATTATTTTTTAAGCTACCTAAATCAGCATCTGGGTGAACACCTAAATCGTTTGAAACTTTTTGAACATAGGCTTCAGTGTTGTTTTCATTATTTGGAGCCCACTTAGAAATAAGTTCTCTGGTTGTAGTAAGCCCATCTCGTTCATTGTATGTGTAAAGATTTTTAGCCGCGGCCCTGTAACCATATTCGGGTTTTGAAAATTTTTCAAAGCCCTTATTATTACCTACCTTGCCTACCCAATCAATTTTTGTAGCTCTGATGTTGAGTGGATTATAATTTCTATAATTTAAGTCCATTATGAGAACCTTACTGGAACTTTTATTGTGACACCTTCTTTAAAATCTATAATTGGGTCTTTTAACTTATCTTGATTAAACAATGCAAAGACCCACCATAACTTTGAGTTACCATACAATTCGTATGCTAACAAGTCTGGTTTCTCATTATGTTTTAATTCTAATTTAACAGATTTAGTAGTAGTGTTATCAATATCAATGTCATCAACATTTAAAGTATCTAAATATTGATTACTAACAATGTTTGTATTTCTGTACAAGCTATCTGGTCTATAAGTAGCCATTAAATAAATCCTCCTGTGTTTCCACCTCGAAGCAACGTACCTGTTGCATAATTTCTAATGTTAAATTGTTCTTTAACTTTCTTAGGTGGTATCTGTGGAACTAAATCTATTGAAACTAATAACAATGTAGGAACAGTAACACTATCACCTGTAGCTACTTCTACATCAACATAATCACTATCTTCAACTAACGTGTAGTTAAAGTTTCTCATTACTACTGGTACATGACTTGCATGAATAACTCCATACGCACTAAATTTTAAAATAGGTGGTGGTGTTCCAGCCGTAGCTTGACGCTCTACACCAAAGTCACTTTTAGTACAACTTTTAAAAAAGTGTATTGCCGCCGCTGTATACTTTGCTTCTTCTACAGTATTTGAAGAAAACAATGCAGTAACGTTGATAGTAGGGTTAGCAGTATTTGAATAATAGTTTTGCTGATATACAGAACCTTGAACTTCGTAAGCTCCATAGTTAGCATTATGAGAAAACTGAATAGTAGGTGTATAAGGAAATTGAACTCCACCATCATCGTGTAATGGTTTTAATATACCAAACGTTGTAAATGGCTTACCTTTTTCCTTTAGTACTAATTTTACTTTATTTTGAACTGTCATTATTTTAATCTGTCCTCGATAAAAGCAAATATGTTCTCATCATATTTTCCAAAGAACTGGTTAAATGCTTTTACCTTATCTTGTTTATCAACTTCACTTGCCATAACTTTTCTAAAGTCACTTGCACTCATTCCACCCTGCATAACTGGAGCAACATATACATATCCTCTTTCTTGTGCAGTAGGAACTAATTCATTCATATCTTTTGGTAAGTCGTGTAAGAAACCTTTTCCAGTTTCTAGTCTAGATGCATCTTTTTGTCCATATACAAGAATAGTAGCAGTTTTATTAGGATCTCTACCTACTGCTGATAAGTCTGGTCTATATGGATTAGTCTTAACAATTTTGTCTGCTGGTATTCCAAACATCTTGCTCATTATAGATGCCTTTTCGTCAAATGTAAAAGGATCTTCGCTATAATTGCCACCTGCGTGGGCTTTTTGAGCTTTTTGACTAAAAGTAGTGGCGATAAATACGTTATTAGCACCAAACTTACTTACTAGATGTTTGTAGACATCATGATGTCCTTGGTGCATAGGTTGGAACCTTCCACCATAGAAAACAGCTATATTGTCAACACTTTCTTTTAATATTTCATTAATTAGCATAATACGACTCTCCGTTTATACTATTTATCAAATTAAAAAACCGGTTGACTTTGGGTGCAGGTTCAACTATAATAAGCATATCAAAAGATAGAATTAAGAAATTCTAATTTCCGAAAGAATAAAATGAACAGACCTAAGAGACAGTTCTATTTAACTAACAAGGACTTATTAAAAGAGATTCACAAAAGCAAGATGTCTTATTGCTGGACTAAAAATGAAGACTTTTCTCATTTTGATATTATTGTAGATGATATTAAAAATCTTAAGAAAAGAACAGTAATGGCTGAAGCAAAACAAAATAGAGCATCTAGGTTGCAAAAACAAGCCCACGAAGCAGAAGTAATAAGATGGGAACAAGGACTTACAGGTAAAAAAACTAAACCAAGAGTAGCTGATTTTGCAGTAGATGTAAAGAGTATCAAAGATTCTGACGTTGTAGTCAGAGTGATGACTTTTGATCACGTACCAGAAGAGAATAGAAAAAACAAACCAAAAACAGAAGCAGACCTTCATGCAAAGTGTAACTTTCCTCCATTCAAGCATTATGCTAAACAAGATGGAGAATGGGAAGAAGTAGCAAGATCACATTGGGAAGGTGGAGTAGATAATGGTCACTTTAATGTAGGCCATGGAAAAACTAGCGATAATTTAGCTCGTATGTATATCAAGTTATGCGAAAGATATAGTATGCGTGGTAACTGGCGTGGTTATACATATGTGGATGAAATGCGAGGACAAGCACTATTGCAACTTGCACAAATAGGATTACAATTTAATGAATTAAAAAGTAATAACCCTTTTGCATATTATACTGCCGCAATTAATAATAGTTTTACTAGAGTATTAAATTTAGAAAAAAGAAGTCAAAATATTAGAGATGACTTATTAGAAGAAGAAGGATTAAATCCTAGTCACACTAGAACATTCAATGCACAATGGGAAGCTGACCAGGAAAGAAGAGAGCAAGAAAAAAATAAACCAATTATACCAAGTCCATTATCAAAGTAGGAGACTAAATGATTACAGTAGTTTATGGTACTCATAATGGTACCCAAGATAGTATAGCTTGGTGGTTATGTCACTCTCCTTTTAAAACAGTTGGCCCACAGGTTTATGAAGCTTGTTATTTAAACAACGAGTGGAATGGATCTCCTAATGGTTGGAATGGCTTAATCATTGATGAAATAAGACACGAAGAACATACAGAATGTCATAGACTTATGGAAAACATACGAGGTGATATTATTGCACCAATGCGTAAGTTTGAAAAAGATTATGATATGTTAATATGGAGTAATTTCTTTGGCGGCTTAAAACATACAGATCAAAAAATAGACTGCGATAAACTTATTATATGTGACGAAGACAGATATGAAGATACGTTTCATTATGTAATTACTCATGCATTTAGACCAATAGTAGACAAAAAGAGAATAGATGATCAGAGTGAAATATGGTGGATGGATCATAAACTAGTAAATGGTAATGTTACAGATAATTGGAAACAAGTATGGTATGACAGTTACCATCAACAGATGCACGATGAATTTCAAAAAGGTAACTTGGTATATATGTGGCAATTAAATTATATGCATTGGGATGTGAATAGTTTAGTTACCGGTAATAATATAAAACCAAAACTTGAACCTGCTGATAATTTAAAAAGATTATTATATGAAAAAATAATTGACCGTCACTGGCCAAATAGAACAGACAGAACACTATGGGCTAATCCGGGTGCGTTGTATATAAGAGACCCAAAATGGTTTGACAATGATACAATGATACTTGATTATTTAGAAATTGATAAAAGTGAAAAACTTACAGAAACACTTGACAAATACAAATATGAGTATACAATAAGACGTGACTGGTTTGATTCATTAGTTAAGAAAACCTTAAGCTAGGAGAATGAATGTTTTTTGAAAAAGCAATGATGTTTACCGATATTCATTTCGGTATGAAAAATAATAGTAGGCATCACAATCAAGACTGTGAAGACTTTATTATATGGATGATTGATGAAGCTAAGAAAAGAGGCATAAAAAAATGTTTCTTCTTAGGTGATTGGCATCATAATCGAGCAAGTATTAACGTTAGTACGTTAAACTATACAACAAGTAATTTACGTAGGCTAAATGATAACTTTGAACAAGTTATTATGATTACTGGTAATCACGATCTCTATTATAGAGAGAAACGTGAAATCCATAGTTTGTCTATGATTGAAGATTTTAAAAATATAACCATGATTAATGACAAACCATTAATAGAAGGTGATGTAGCATTTATTCCTTGGTTATGTGATGATGAATGGAAAAGTTTAAGAAAAATTAAATGCAAATATATGTTTGGTCACTTTGAGTTACCAAAGTTTCTTATGAATGCATTAGTTGAAATGCCTAACACAGGTGGATTGCAAGTAGAAGATTTAGCTGGTCCTGAATTAGTATTCAGTGGTCACTTTCATAAAAGACAGCAAATGAACAATGTAGTTTATATGGGAAATGCTTTCCCACACAACTATGCAGATGCCTGGGACGACGATAGAGGTGCTATGATATTAGATTGGTCTGGAAATATGGAATATTTAAAATGGCCAGATGCACCAAAATATAGAACATTATCATTGAGTAAACTTATTGATGATCCAGACAAGTATCTTTCAGATAAAACATATTGTAGGGTTACACTAGACGTTGGTATAACATATGAAGAAGCAAACTTTATTAAAGAAACGTTTGCTAAACAATATAATTTAAGAGAGATAGCTCTTATGCCAAGTAAAAAAGAAGAACATACAAATGATTGGAACAAGGGTGTAGATATACAAGTAGAGAATGTTGATCAAATTGTTTTAAATCAATTAGAATCAGTACAAAGCGATACAATCAAAAAAGAATTATTAGTAGACATATACAGAGGGCTTGAACGATAATATGTTAAAAATTAAAAACATCACCGTAAAAAACTTTATGAGTGTGGGTAATGTCACACAGGCTGTTCATTTTGATAAACACGGCCTTACACTTGTACTAGGTAATAACATTGATTTAGGTGGAGATGGTTCACGTAATGGTACAGGTAAAACAACAATTATTAATGCGTTAAGTTATGCGTTATATGGCAATGCACTTTATAATATTAAAAAAGATAATCTAGTTAACAAAACTAACAACAAAGCAATGATGGTTACTGTTGACTTTGAAAAAGATGGTATAGCATATAGAATCGAAAGAGGGCGTAAGCCAAATACATTTAGATTTTTAGTAAACAATCAAGATACAACAGAAGGTATCACTGATGAGATGCAAGGCGAGGGTAGACAAAGCCAAGCAGTAATTGAACAACACTTGGGTATGACTCATACAATGTTTAAACACATTGTGGCTCTTAACACATATACAGATCCTTTTTTAAGTATGAGAGCAAACGATCAACGTGAAATGATTGAACAGTTATTAGGTATTACAAAGTTAAGTGAGAAAGCAGACATACTAAAAGAACTTTCAAAGAATACCAGAGACAAAATTACAGAAGAAACATATAAAATAAAAGGTATAGAAGAAGCTAACGAAAGAATTAATAGCAGTATTAAAGATTTAGAACGTAGACAAACACAATGGACACTAAAACGTGATCAACGTTTAGATGAATCTAAACAAGAAATACAAGTGTTAGAACATATTGATATTGATAAAGAATTACAAGCTCATGAAGATTTTACAAAGTTTACAGAAAAGAGAAATCAAATTGATACACTAAACGCAGAAATTGCTAAACTTGTTACTGCTATTGAACGTGAAACAAAACGTAGAGACAAAGCACAACAAGATTTAGATCATGCAAAAGATCATAAGTGTTATGCGTGTGGGCAAGAAATACACGACGAGCAACACGATAAAATTGTTACTGCAAAAACTGAAGCAGTAAATGAATGTCAAGAGATTATTAACGAAGACGAAAAGTTATTAAAAGATTACAAAGCAGGATTAGAACAAATTGGGGAACTTGGTGATTCTCCTAGAACGGAATATAATAGTTTACAAGAAGCATATGAACATCAAAATAAAATTAAAGAATTGAAATATGATTTAACAAATGCAGAAAACGAAGTTAATCCTTATGCAGAACAAATTGAATCACTTAAAGCAACAGGATTACAAGAAGTTGATTGGGCAGAAGTAAACAGATTAACAGAATTAAAAGAACACCAAGACTTTTTAATGAAGCTACTTACAAACAAAGATAGTTTCATACGTAAAAAGATTATTGAACAAAACTTGCAGTTCTTAAACACAAGGCTTGAATATTATATTACAAGACTTGGACTACCACACGAAGTACAGTTTCAAAGTGACTTAACAGTTACAATTACACAACTAGGTCAAGACTTAGACTTTGATAATTTAAGTAGAGGTGAACGTAATAGACTTATACTTGGATTAAGCTGGAGTTTTAGAGATGTATTTGAAAGTATGAATCATCCTATTAACTTATTATGTATTGACGAACTTGTTGATAGTGGTATGGATACTATCGGAGTAGAGAGTGCATTAGGTATTCTTAAAAAGATGGAAAGAGATAGAGGCAAGAATGTATTACTAGTTTCTCATAGAGATGAGTTAGTAGGTAGAGTAGGTAGTGTGCTTCAGGTTGTAAAAGAAAATGGGTTTACTACATTTAATACCGAGATAGAAGTAATTGACGCATAATGATAGATTGGACTTACAAAGGTGAAGTGGTAACAGAAATTCCAACAGGCGTTGAAGGATTTGTATATTTAATTACAAATACTACAAATAATAAAAAGTATATAGGTAAGAAGTTAGCAAAGTTTAAAACAACTAAACCACCTCTTAAAGGTAAAAAGAATAAAAGACGTGGAACAAAAGAAAGTGATTGGAGGGACTATTGGGGTTCTTCAGATCATTTAAATGCTGATGTATTAAAGCTGGGTGAAGATAAGTTTACCAAAGAAATACTGCATTATTGTCCTAGTAAAGGCGTGTTAAGCTATATGGAAGCAAAAGAACAGTTTGATCGTAAAGTACTAGAAACAGACGAATACTACAATGGAATCATTAATGTAAGAGTAGGAAGTTCAAAAATTCTTACAGAACATCTGAAAAAAGGTTGACAATGTTATCAATCTTTGTTATATTATTGAAAATTGGGGTTTTTAACGCATAAACCAGCGAATAATTAAAACATCATATAATTACAAGTAACAATTCCCAATAAAAAGCAAAACAGACTTAAAGTCAGACAATTACCGGCAAAACATTTCAATACTAATATAGGCATCAAGGCTCCGTTTGGTCGTCATAAGTCGACTCACCTTGAGGTCACGTTTCACGTGATCGGATTCTGGTGTTGCCAAAAAACGTCAATGCACTGATTTGACAAATCAAAAAGATCAAGCTCTCCTGACACTTGGAACTTGAGGATAGTCCGAAGTTGATAATATAGCAACGGATGTTTCTGCGTTAGTAAAGCAGTATGTAATAAGGGTACCGCGTAACCGCCCTTCCTAGGTGCTAATCTAGGTTTACTATATTATTGTGTGTATGCTTCTCGGTGAAGAACATTATTTACACTTGGCCTGCGGAAGGCGAAGTGTGAATAAAACATCTGGTGAAGTAGCAAGTATTCTACTAACATAAATACTATTACAAAATTTTGCTTTTCTAGACAGCGATAGCTAATACATCGAGTTTGACGCAGTCAAACGAAGATGGTGATGTCGTAGACATCAATTACCTGACAAGCAAGAAAGAAACAATGAACTTCGACGACTTTATTAACAAATTCATACAATGGACTGAAGATACGATAGAAAAGCCTCGTTCTGACTTAGATGCCCAACCTATATGTCCATTTGCACGTAAAGCCAGATTGCAAAAGAAAATCCAGTTCTTGGATGCACGTAAATCCCTAGATGAAATAAAAACGTTTGATAAAGAAAACTTTGAGATTGGTATTGCCTGGTTAGGTGATATAGATGACATTAGTCCTGTAGAAAAATTTTGCGAAGAACATATGGAAGCCAATCCTGACTTATTACTTTTTACAAGTACACGTAATAGTGGACACTTTGCAAAAAACTTTACGGATTGTGTGTTTGTTCAATTAAAAGGTGATATACTTAAGAAACGTAAGTATTTAAAAACTACTAATTATTATGATAATTGGCCTGCAGAGTATTATAAATTAATTACCGGCGACCAGAAGCCTGTTTAGTTTGCTTGTTCAATTCCTCAATCCTATTATTCATTCTATCAACTAATAACTTTATACTGTTCACAGGCATAGTCATTATGTCTTGATAACTGAAAGAACCTTCAGATCGAATTACTATGTCGATATAGTTTGATTCAGTCTTGTCGTGATCTTTGTTATAACGTTCAACAATTTTAATAATTTCTTCGGGTTGACGAGAAGCTATCAACCCACGAAAAAATTTGCAATATCCAAGTCCACACCAGTTTTCCATTCATGTTGACATTCTTGACACTTTGCGTTAAACGCAGTTTCAAGACCTGATTCGCTGAGTTCTTCAACTTTAGCTTTTATTAGATCATAATCTTTTTTGGTTATATTTTGTAACCATTCTTTGATCATTTCTTTATCAACGATTGCTTCTCCGTTTGCATTAACACTACTAATACTGTTAGTGATTAAAGCAACTGTAAGTTCTGCAATCTCTACAAATGTTTTACCAAACAACTCTTGCCTTGCCTGGTCATCTAATTTTGCGTCAGCTAAACTAGCAATCATTTTTTGCTGTTTAATTTGTTGTACTTGCAATGTAGTTCTGTCATTTAATGTATAAGGATTACAAGTAACTTTAATGTCGTCTTGTATAATACATTCTTGATCTGAACTAGTTGACTTTGTGTTAGATAACATAGCACTTGCGTCAAGTGTTAATTGATTTTGGTGTTCGCATTTAGGACACTTAACATCAATGTCAACGTCCTTGCCGAAACTTGCCTGTCTAATCCCAACTAGTATGACTAATAAATCACTGACCGGCATATCGTTTGGATTTTGAATATCCGGACAACAACTTTTAATCAAACTTACTGTGGCTTCTCCGTTAAACAGAGCATCCGGTGTCTTGGTTATAAGTTCATCCCTTGCTGTCATCGCATATACTGCCAGTTCGTTATCTGCTGAAAGTTTTGGTTTATCCTTATAGAATCTACCGCCACTTGGCAATGTAACGTACATATTAGGCTTTCGATATGCTTGAATTAATGGGTTTGTCATTAGTTTCTCCAATTTATACATTATAGTATACTTTAATGAATACCATAAATACTGTATATTACAAGTGTATTTATACGAATTAAAACACCAGAAAATGAGCTATGCAAGAATATTTTGATAACCTAGTAAAAAACTACCCTTGGGCAACCGAGGAAACGTTAGAAATGTTAAATTCGGAATTAACCGAAGGTAATATGACTATCGCAAAAGTAGCGGCAATAATAGGTGATGGCTCAAAAGCCGTACAAGTTGATAGAGCAAAAAACAAATCAAGTGACGCAAAAAAGAAAGCAAAAACTGCTCAACAACACGTAGAAGGTGGTTTAAAAGAAACTAGTGGTATGCTAAAGAAAGTTATGAGTAATGCTGAACCAGCCAATGCTATAGCAGAATTATCACACGAAGTATCTAAGATATTATATAATGCAGGTGCTACAGTTGGTAACTTTTTAGGACCAGCGGCAGGTAAAATTGGAAAAGGTGTACAGATGGCAACTAAAGCAGGTGGGTACGCAATGGTAACTGCAACAGGTCTTGGAGTAATTTATGCAAAACTTTTAACAGAGCAAGACAAGTATGCAAGACAATTAATTAATTATGGTTCAGTAGTTTCTGATGTTGACTTATATACAACCTTAAGATCTTCTATAAGAGGATTAGGTATGGGTTTTAAAATGTATGCAGATGTTACAGAATCAGCATTACCATTTATTATAGCATCAGAAGGAGATGTGTTTAAAGGACAAATAGCATTGTCGCAATTTTTACAAGATATTAATAACAATGAAGCATTTAGTGATTTTGGAATGACTATACAACAACAGTCACAGTTTATGGCACAAGAAGCAGAGACACTTTATCAGTTAGGTGAACTTGATAAGATGGATCAAAAAGGACAGAGTACTATAATTAATGCATTTGAAGGTGCAAATAAGTTAGGATTGTTTATGGCAGATAGTTTAGGACAATCACGTATGGATACTCTTAAATTAAGAGAAGAAGCACGTACTACTTTTGATCTAACAACTGGTCTATTACAAAATGCTCAGTTTATAAATGAAAACCTTGGCGAACAAGCATCAGCTAATATACAGGCGGCAACAGGATATTTTGCACCATTGATGCAGGCAACGTTTGGGGACGAGTTTAGAGAAGCCTTTCAAAAATCAGTAGAAGGTACAGTAGGAGATATATCTTTTGATCAGGACGCAATGAACAACATTCCACAAGAGTTTAAAGAAAAATTACAAACACTAGGACCAGGTGTTTTACAAATGTATGAGAAAATGGTAGAAGATACTGCTACAGGAAAAATTGCAACACCAGCTGAAGCAGTAAGAAGACAACAAGAATTTGTTAAGTTAATAGAAAAACAGGCTAGAAAGTTAGGAGGAGATAGTGAGTTATTTAATTGGGTTAATACAATAATATCACAAGCAAAAGTAATTCCAGATTCTTTCTATACAGCAGATCCAGATGAAATAACAGATCCTGATTATTACAAAAGTATAACCGAAGGTGCAGATTCTTCTATTGATGCAATAGATCAATTCTCAGTAACATTTCAAAATATACAAGAAGTGTTAACACCAGGATTTGGTACTATAGGAAAATCAGCAGATTTTTTAACAAAGAACTTATTAAGATTTGGTGGTGCAGTAAGTGGATTCTTTGGAGGAAGTGAATCTTTTAATAAAATTTATAATGAAGAAGTGCAACAACAAATTAATGATCATTTAGCAGTAGTAACAGAGAAAAATATAGATGCAACAATACAAGCGGCATCGGCTAATATAGATAACTTTAAAAAACAAAAAGAACAACTGTTAGAAGATGTAGAGACAGCTAAAAATGAGTCAGAAGATGGAACACTATCTGCAGATGATCAAGCAATAGTTGATCAAAACCTAAGAGTATTAGACGAACAACTAAATCAATATAGAAATTATCATAAACAATTATTAGAGAAGAAAAAACAATTTGCTATGAAAGAAGCTGAAACAGACGGAATGGAGACTGGAGACTAATGGCTAAATCAACAAACATAAATTTACCTGACGGAAGTGTAATACAAGTACCAGCCTGGGCTACAGAAACCACATTGGTTGCAATGGCTCAACAAATGCAACGTACAAATGTACTTACTAGTACTATGTTAGACGGTGTTAAAGAAATGGCTGAGTTAGATGATGAAGTAATTAAAGCCATAAACAATACTATTACAGCTACAAAAACTAATGCAGAGACTAATAAAAAACAACAAGATGGTCAAGGCAATATGGTAATAGGTGCAGTAGGTGCTATTAAAGATACTGCTAGTTTCTTTGGTGATGCAGAAAAGCCTATGTCAAGTATGGTAGGTGCAGTTAAAGAACTTACTAGCAAAATGTCTGGCCCAGGTGGTAAAAAAGGTTTAGCAAATTTAACTAAAAAGTTTCCTGCTATGGGAAAATTCTTTGAGAAGTTTGGCGGAAGTTTAAATGTTGTTACTGACGTTGCACTAGCTTGGGCAGGTTGGAATGCGGCCAAGTTTGAACAGTTTGCAGAAGTACAACAAAAGATGATAGACAGTGGTTCTATATTTTATGCTAGTGCGGCTGAATTTGATAAACTGTATGAACAAAGTTTTAAATCAGGTGTAACTTATAATGCCTTTGCAGACACAATATCCAATTACGGAGCAACAATGACAGCATTGGGTGGAAACGTTTCGAGAGGTAGTAAACGTTTCTTAGGAATGTACAAACAGTTAAGTGAAGTTACAGATAGTATGGGTGACTTAGGTATGCAGAACACAGAGTTAATGAACCAATATGCGGCTTACTTAGAAATGGCACGTTTAACTGGACAAGTTAATGAACGAACTATGGCAGAAAAAGGTAAACAACTAGGAGAGTCATTTGCTAATCTTGTTGTTGAATCTACAGCCCTAGCAAGTTTAACAAAATTAAATAGAAACGAAGCACTAGCGGCACAACTTGCGGCAATGAGTGATGTAAGGTTAGCGGCAGGTGCGGCAGATTTAAGACAGTATGGATTTAACGATCAAGCAGAGACTATTGAAAACTTTGCAAAACAACTTTCAGTAATAACAGCAGATGATTCATTAGGCGCTGGTGCACAGATTTTTGGAAATATAGCTGAAGCCCTTAATAATGCAACAGGTCAGTATGCAGATAATATACATAACTTTGATATAGTACCGTCAATGGATAAAGAAACATTACAAACACTACAGACAGTAGCACCGGGTTTAATTGAAACTATAAACACTAAAGTTAGAGAAGGTTCGCTAACAGGTGACGGAGTACAAGGTTTCTTATTAAATGAAATAAACAAAATTGATACAGAAGGAAAACTTTTCACTACACAAGCAGATGCGGCTGGACAAGCAATTATAGCTTTTAGAGCTACAGTACAAAAAGTAAAAATGAATTATTCAGCTGTTACTGGTAAAAGTCAAAAAGACTTACAGGACCTTAATAAAGATACAAAGAAGAAATTAGAAGCATCGGGTACTACAGTAGAAGCAATGAACGATGCGGCTAAAATGTTTTTAACTGCTCAAGAAGCTATCACATTAGATATTAATAGTTTAAGTACAGGTGTAGAGTCGGTATCTAGATGGTTTGAAGAAAATACTTCAATAATAAAGAACCAAGCTACTGGATTTTTTAACGGAGAAGTAGAAACTAACTATAGCAACAGTAAACCAGAAGAAAAAACCAATAATAGTACTATTGATAAAAATGATCCATATTATGGTTATCACCTAGAAGGGCAAAAGATGGCCGGCAATGACTCTAATACGAATAATTCAGTAGTAGCACCAACAATAGCACCAAGTGTTTATAATCTTAATACCGATGAATTAAACCAATCTAAAAAATTGTTGACAGAGTATATAGATCATGTTAAAATATTGAATAAAAACGTAGAAGAATCTAAGAAAAAGGATTTAGCCTTATATAAAGAGCAAATTAGTCTAATAGAAGCAGAGCTAGATGCTAGAGAAAAGAAAGAAGCGATGAAACTCAGAGAAAAGATGAAGCACTTCTCTCAATAGGCATAAATACTGCAAAGGAAATAAATTATGAGCTGGAAAAAGCATTTTACAAGATATAATGTAGGTGGTGCAAACACTACAAGTACAAAAACAAATCGTTGGCAGAGTTGGCTACCTGAAGTATACAGTGGTCAGCCAAATCGTATTGAACGTTACACACAGTATGATCAAATGGATCAGGATAGTGAGATTAATGCGGCATTAGATACTATAGCTGAATTTAGTACACAAACAGATGCTGAAACAAAACTTCCATTTAAAATTGACTATAAAACAGAACCAACAGATTCTGAAGTAAATGCTATTGAGACTACATTAAAACAATGGATTAGAATAAACGACTTTGAACGTAGAATGTTTACTATGTTTAGATCGTGTATAAAATATGGTGATCAATTTTTTATTAGAGATCCAGAAACTTACAAACTTATTTGGGTACAACCAGGTGATGTTGCAAAGTCTATCGTTAACGAAAGTGAAGGTAGAAAAATTGATCAATATATTGTAAAAAACATTGCTCTTAATCTACAAGACCTTGTAGCTACAGATACTAAGAAGCACACAGACTCTACTACTATTAATCCTACAACAGGTTATTCAGTAGGTAAAGGTAACGCAGGAATTGTTACTGCAAATAATTCATCAAGTATGAGTTCAGAGTTTGCAGTAGATTCAAAACATATGGTTCACGTAAGTTTAAGTGATGGTATGAATAATAACTGGCCATTTGGTAACAGTATATTAGAAGCAGTATTTAAAGTATACAAACAAAAAGAATTATTAGAAGATAGTATTATTATCTATCGTGTACAAAGAGCACCTGAAAGACGTGTGTTCTATATTGACGTAGGTAATATGCCAGCACACAAAGCAATGGGCTTTGTTGAAAGAGTTAAAAACGAAGTACACCAAACACGTATTCCAAATATGAGTGGTGGTGGTACTAAGGTTGTTGATGCGGCTTATAATCCTTTATCAATTATGGAAGATTATTTCTTTGCACAGACAGCAGAAGGAAGAGGATCTAAAGTTGAAGTTTTACCAGGTGGTGAAAACTTAGGTGAAATAGATGACTTAAAATATTTTAACAATAAACTAATGCGTGGTCTACGTGTTCCAACTTCTTATCTACCAACAGGTAGTGAAGATGGAATCGCGGCATTTAATGACGGACGAGTTGGTACTGCAATGATTCAAGAATTTAGATTTGCAAAATATTGTGAAAGATTACAAGCAACTTTACAAAACTCTTTAGATAGAGAATTTAAATTATTCTGTAAACACAGAGGACTAGACGTTAGTGCTAGTTTATTTGATTTAAACTTTGTTGAACCACAAAGTTTCTCACAATACAGAACTATTGAAATTGATGCACAAAGAGCTCAACTATTTGGACAACTTGAAGGTGTTCCATATCTATCAAGAAGATTCTTATTAGATAGATATCTAGGATTAACTGAAGAAGAAAGAGTAGCAAACGAGAGATTGTGGAAAGAAGAAAACCAAGCTGGTAATCAACCAGCAAGTAGTGCAACAGGTGATCTAGGAGGATTAGGTATCAGAAACAGTGACGTTGAAAGTTTTGAACCAACTGATGTAGATGCAGAAAATGCAGATCCAGCAGATGATGCTGGTGGAGCAGATGTTGATACACCTGATTTAAATGATGATGGAATAGGAACTGGCGATGAGATTTAATGAATTAGCTCAAAATGATAAAGATGATAAGTCTAATCAATGGGAATTAGACGATACACGTAGACCTAAATTAACACTTAGACATCTTAATAAAATGAGAAATAGAAGAGAATTAGCACGTGCTGAGCATAAAGATAAATTAGAAGATGTGCAATTACAATACGGTGCGGCACCTAAAGAATAGCCATTAAATATCCATTTAACGGCGAAATATTAAAATTTTAATGAATTTAATTAATCGCGGCGTCAAAACCGCGGTTTTTTTTGTATTATATATTGGTTTAAGTCAAGATGTCTTAAATATGTATGTAATAACCTCGATAAAGGAGAAAATGCTATGAGTACTCGCGAACGTTATATTAAAGTAATCGAATCACTAGTAAATGGTGAAGAGGCTAAAGCCGCTGACCAATTACATGAAGCATTCGTAGAAAAAGCTCGTGAAATCTGGAATGACCTAGTCGAACAAGACGAGATCATTGAAGACGAGGTTGCTGAAGAAGAATCAGTTGATGAAACTGTTGGCGGTGATAAAGCTGACGATTTTATTGATGACATCGAAGAAGACGATGATGAAATAGAAGCAGAAGAAATGTACGGCGAAGACGAGAAGGGCGATGACGCACCTGATATGTCAGAACCAGAAGCTGAAATGGAATTATCAGACGAAGAGCCAAAAGATGGCGACGATGTAGACTTCGACGGTGACGGTGAAACAGACGATCACGAAGAAGATCATGAAGAGATTAAAGATAAGTTAGTAAACGTTGAAGACGCACTAGCGGATCTTAAAACAGAATTTGCCAAAATTATGGGAGATTCAGAAGAAGAAGCGCCAGCTGAAGAAATGCCAGCTATGGAGCCAGAAATGGAACCAGAGATGGAAGCTGTAGCAGAAACACCTGTAGAAGAAGCTAAAGCAGAAGATGCTGAAGCAGAAGAAACAGTTGAAGAAGCTAAAGACGACGCTGAAGCAGAAGAAAACCTAGAAGAAGCGGCTGAACTTAAAAAAGTAGGCAAAGACGGAATGCACCCAAAAGATATGCCAGCAGGTGACGATGGTAAAGCATCGCCAGTAGCAGGTAAAAATGATATGGGCGGCAAAGCAGTTGATATGTCAAAAAAAGGTTCAGAAGGTGACAAAAAAGGTTTAGTTGATGCTCCAAAAGATATGGGTGTAACACATCCAGGTGATGGTGCTAAATTAAAACCAGAAACAAAAGGTCACGGCGCTGAGAAAAAAGGCAAGGCTGAATAATTATGCTTAACTCAAGTACATTAAAAGAAAATCTTTCGTATGATCAGGCTCAAATCATTACTGAAACTTCTCAGGATGGTAAGAACCTGTTCATGCAAGGTATTTTTGTACAAGGTGATAAACGTAATCAAAATCAAAGAGTTTATCCAGTAAACGAAATAAGTAAAGCTGTTAAAGCGATACAAGAAAAAATCGAATCTGGATTCTCAGTATTAGGTGAAGCAGATCACCCAGACGATCTGCAAGTAAATTTAGACCGTGTTAGTCACATGATTGAAAAAATGTGGATGGACGGTCAAGACGGTTATGGTCGTTTAAAACTGTTGCCTACTCCAATGGGAAATATTTGTAAAACCCTTTTAGAGAATGGAGTAAAACTTGGTGTTTCATCAAGAGGTAGTGGTAATGTAACAGAAAGCGGCAATGTTAGCGATTTTGAAATACAAACAGTTGATATTGTTGCAAATCCAAGTGCACCAGATGCTTATCCAGACCCATTATACGAACAAATAATGAATGGTAAGCGAGGTAACGTATTAATGGATGTTGCATCCGCAGTAAACAACGACAAAATAGCTGAACAGTACTTCCAGAAGGAAGTACAAAAGTTCATTGAAAAACTAGATATTAGGAGAAAGTAATGGCTAAAAATGCAATAGAACAACTCCTAGGTTCAGAAGTTATATCAGAGGAAGTGAGAAATACACTTTCAGAGGCGTGGGAATCAAAGCTGAAAGAAGCTCGTGAAGAGTTAACTGCAGAGCTTCGTGAAGAATTCGCTAACAGATATGAAACTGATAAAACGCAAATGGTGGAAGCACTAGATGCTATGGTATCAGATACAATCAAATCAGAGTTAGAAGAATTCAAAGCGGACAAACAAGCGGCAGTTAAAGCTCAAGTTGAGTACAAAGCTAAGATTGCAGAACACGCAGATCTTTTAGATAAGTTCGTTATGGAAACTTTGAAAAAAGAAATCGCTGAGTTACGTAATGATAGAAAAGTTCAAGAAGGAAACTTTGAGAAACTTGAAGATTTCGTTATGGAACAACTTACTTCGGAACTTAATGAATTCCATAAAGACAAGAAAGACCTAATTGAACAGAAGGTAAAACTTGTTAAAGAAGGTAAAGAAATAATTGCAAAAGCTAAAACTGAATTCGTAGATAAGGCTTCTTCTAAACTAGCAGGTATTGTTGAGAATACACTAACAACAGAACTTGGTACATTAAAAGAAGATATTAAAACTGCAAAAGAAAATATGTTTGGAAGAAAACTATTTGAAACATTTGCGGCTGAATTTATGGGTTCTCATTTAGCAGAAGGAACACATATTTCAAAACTTTCAAAAGAACTTTCTGAAGCTAAAGCGGCAGTTGAAGCTTCTAAAGAAGAAATTGCTGATAGAGAGACAAAGGTTAAAGAAGCAAACACAAAAATTGCTAGAATTAACGAGAGTCGTGAACGTGAGGCGGTGCTAACTGACCTTATGGGACCTCTATCAAAAGATAAACGTGAACTAATGACTAACTTACTTGAATCAACAGAAACAGGCAAGTTAAAAGCACAATTCAACAAATACCTACCAACGGTATTAAACGAAGGTGCGCCTAAGTCAAAAACTTCACAAACAATAACGGAATCTCAGAAGACTGAGATTACAGGTAACAAGGCTCACACACAGTCAACTGAAAGTGAAGCCGAAATTATTAACCTTAAAAAGTTAGCAGGAATATCAAATTAATAAGGAGAATTCCAAATGACACAGAATCTATTTGAAAATTGGGATGCTACAAAAGGCGCCCTAACAGATGGCTTAGAAGGTAACAAGAAGGTTGTAATGGAATCAGTTCTTGAAAATACTAAGAGCTACCTTTCAGAATCAGCTAATTCTGGTACAACAATGGCAGGTAACGTTGCTTCACTTAACAAAGTGATTCTACCAGTTATCCGTCGTGTGATGCCAACAGTTATCGCAAACGAACTAGTAGGTGTACAACCTATGACAGGTCCAGTAGGACAAATCCACACATTAAGAGTAAGATATGGTCAAACAGCGGCAGGTGTTGCGGCTGGTGACGAAGCACTATCACCATTTGCTATTGCAAAAGGTTACTCTGGTGACGCATCAACAGGTGGTCCAACTTCAACTTCTTCTTTAGAAGCAGAAGCTGGTAGAAAACTATCAATTCAAGTTTTAAAACAAACTGTTGAAGCAAAAACACGTAAACTATCTGCACGTTGGACATTTGAAGCGGCACAAGATGCTAATTCAATGCACGGTTTAGATGTAGAAGCTGAAATTATGCAGGCTTTAGCTCAAGAAATTACAGCTGAAATCGACCAAGAAGTTTTAACTTCTCTACGTACTCTAGCAGGTGCGGCTACTGATACATACGATCAAGCAAACGTATCAGGTCAAGCTACATTCGTTGGAGACCAACACGCGGCACTAGCAGTTCTAATTAACAGAGCGGCTAACCTAATCGCTACAAGAACAAGACGTGGCGCAGGTAACTACGTTGTTGTTTCACCAACAATGTTAACAGTACTACAATCAGCGACAACTTCAGCGTTCGCAAGAACAACTGAAGGTCCTTTCGAAGCTCCAACAAACACTAAATTCGTTGGTACTCTAAACGGTACAATGAGAGTGTTCGTTGACCAGTACGCGGCAGACGATGCTCCAGTACTAGTTGGCTACAAAGGCGACGGTGAGATTGATGCGGCGGCATTCTATTGTCCATACATCCCACTAATGTCATCAGGTACAGTACTTGATCCAGCAACATTCGAACCAACAGTATCTTTCATGACAAGATACGGTTATGTAGAGCTAAACAACCAAGCTTCATCTCTTGGTAATGCGGCTGACTACCTAGCTAAAATTGGTGTTACAGCTGGTAACCTATCATTCTCATAATCCGAGAATATAGAAGATATATTAAAAGGGCGGCTTTATGTCGCCCTTTTTTTATGACCTAATTACAGGTTGTAAAAAAATTTAAAAAAATATTGACAAGATACGTTACCGTGTAGTATATTAAAACAATATATGACAAAGGGAGGGCACTAATGGGTGACTTAACTATTTGGATGGGACTAGGATTCTTATTAGCGGCCTATTCAGTTATCGCAAACGATTCAGTACAAACTCTTGGTACGTGGATTGCATCAAACCACGAAAGATTTCATTGGAAAACATTATGGTTTTCTGCTTCGGCAGTTTTACTTTGGGCCTTATGGTATGGCTGGACAGTGAATGGAGGAGATATATCATACGGGCGACTTAATAGAATTCCGTGGCAGGAAGTAAAGTGGTATCATGCAATGGCACCTGCATTACTTTTATTGCTAACAAGAGTTGGTGTACCAGTTAGTACATCATTTTTAGTATTATCAGCATTTGCTAGTACATTTGTATTAGAAAAAATGTTAATGAAATCTATTATGGGTTATGCAGTCGCGGCTGTGGCGGCGTATGTTATTTGGATTATTATTACAAAAATTGTTGATGAAATAAACGATCCTGTAAAAGAAAAACATAAACCATATTGGCGAGTAGCACAATGGGTAACTACTGGTTTCTTATGGTGGACTTGGCTATCACATGACATGGCAAACATTGCCGTATTCCTACCAAGACAAGTAAACTTTGAATTAATGGTAATGATTAGTTTGGTGTTTGTTATCGGATTAGGATTTATGTTCCGTGAAAGCGGAGGTAAGATACAAAAGATAGTATTAGAAAAACACAATACAAAGTATGTTCGATCAGCAACACTTATTGATTTATTTTATTGGCTGATACTTTGGTTCTTTAAAGAACTAAACGATATTCCAATGTCAACAACTTGGGTGTTTGTTGGATTACTATGTGGACGTGAACTTGCAATGGCTACAATGCTAGGCAAGGGAAAACTAAAAGTAGTATTTCCATTAATTGGAAAAGATTTTATTAAAATGATAACAGGGTTGTTAGCATCTATTGGAATTGTACTAACAATACATTATATTTTAATTCCAAACGGATTCTAAAAAAACTTGACAAGCTGATTAACGTGTAGTACTATCAAAGTATAGTTAATCAGCTTGGTGCTAATGGTAACATAGCGGTCTCCAAAACCGAAGACGAGGGTTCGATTCCTTCAGCTGGTGCCAATTTAGGAAGTTATATGGATCCTGATAATCCTGATTATAAAGAATGTTGCAGACTGTTTTATATGCTTAAAGGACATCTGAATACATCTCCAGACACAATTCGTAGTTCATATAATGGTTACTTCAAACGTCTATGGTATAATAATGAAGCATACTTAAAAGAAGAAGGCTTCGAAGAAGCATATAAAAAACATTTAGAAAATATATAATAAATATATAAAATGTTTAGAGGAAAATACACACAAACACACAGTCATTTCTATATGCTTTCCGATACTCACAGAGTAAACGGATTTATTAATGCAATTAGAGAAAGAGTTTGTGTTGGCGATATTGTTGTTGATTTAGGTGCAGGTACAGGTATACTAGGTATTGAATGTGCTAAAGCAGGTGCAGATACAGTACATTTAGTAGAACAAGAACCTAAACTAATTCCAGTAATAGAAGCAATGATAAAAGAACACGGTGTTGAAGAACAATGTGTTATACATAATAAAAGATCAGATGAATTTATAAAAGAGTTTAAGGGGCAAGTTAATCTAATAGTTTGTGAAGGTATTGGAGATCATATATTTGAAAGCAGACTAATAAAAGATTTTTTAGAATTCAAAGATAAACACAACATAGATAGTATTCCAGAAGATTTTAGACTTTACGTACATCATACACCTGTAAAAATAAACAGAGAATTACTTGGCAAGTATCATACAGTACTAGACAAGTTAGAAAAACCAACACTAGATTCTGTTAATATAACAAATAATATTATACATGATAGGTTATACAAGTTTGGAAATAAAATAACTGAAGCAAAATGTATTTTAGAGTTTAATTCATTAGATCAACTTAAAACACGTTGTGAACAGATTTCATTAAACAGAATGCCAGATGATGATGAATATTTAATTCTATATTTTGAAATTGACTTAATAGATAAAATAAATATTAGTAATAAACCTACAAGAGAAGATTTACCACATAGCTATTACCAAAGATTAATTAGCTGTAAAGATATAAGATCTCAGAATATACAAATAAAAATTGATTATGAAAAACACGTTACAGGAATCGAAGACGAGCCCTTTCCAAATATAGAGATAAAACCAAGCAATGTCCAAATTTTATAACGAAGATTTATACGAGTCAATAGAACATCCAGACTTTTTTAATGCAGAACAATTACTCTTTATTAAAAATGGTTATAAAAGTTTATATAACGATGTAATAAAAGATATAGAATATAACGATGATACTGAGTATGTAAGAATTGAAGAAGCGAACTTTACAAGATCACCAATTAATAAAAGATTAAATTGGGGACAAATTGGAGCATCGGTTCGTGATAAAGAATCGCATGATAGCAAAAGATTTAAACAATTATCTTTTCAAAGAAACAAACCAGGCTTTGAGTTTGTTGACAACTTAAATGAATGGACTAGTACCATTGTTAGTATAATGGAAAAAAGATTTGAAGAAATAGGAAGACCTGCAAAAGTTATGGATATTGCATTTCATAATTTTAGTCAAGGTTTACGAATACATTGTGATGGACAAGATATTTTAACTGAACTAAAAAATTCAGTTCCAAGACCAGCACATCATCCAAATTATGCAATAGAAGAATATGCACCAAAAGAAGGTGGAACAAAACACGCCCATCAAGGATTAGTTAATTTAGATGCACAACCAGGAAAAGCAACAATTATTTTTGATCAATGGTTTCCATACAGTACATATTATGATATTACAAATGATTTAGATAATTTAGATGAAGCAAAAAGACCAGTTATAACATTTGCCAAAGGTGATGATTTTGAAATGTTTGGTGAGCATATAAGAGAGCTAACAGGTAAACCTTTTAACAGGCGTACTTGGATGCAACTAATCGCACCAGAATTTCATTTACAATTTCCACCAGAAATGTTTCATGGATTGACACTTAATAAAGTATTAGATTTTGGGGAACCAGGACAATTAATATCTTGGGATAATAAACGATACCATATGGCAAAACCTTTTATGTTATGGGGAAACCATGGTATAGGACAAGAAGATAGACTAATGTTACAATACGAAAGTTTATGTTTGTAGTTAAATAAGGTAAATAATTTAGTAAATAATAGTACAATCGTTCATCCTGTAGATTTCGGACGGAAGTAAGCGAAAGCTGAAGGAACGCATTATCATCGTTCATCTCGTAAGAGACGGAAGTAGGTAATGAACCGAAGGAACGCACTTAACTGTAAAAAGGAGAGTGTCATGAATCACAGAGACTTTGAAATCGCTCGTAAAAAGAAGCGAACTGAAGAGGCACACAAAGCAATACATAGAAAGCAAATGGAAAGACCGCTATCTAGACCTCGTGCTGAGAAGAACATCTTAAGCTCAGACCCTAAAATGCAAAAAATCTAATATTTTTGGTAAAAAAAGGTTGACCTTTAGGTAAAGTTAGTATATATTATAGATAATACCAACAGCGGATTGATCATCCAATGTTAATAGTGCAAGGAAGAGGCGTTTACCAGAGCGTCGAACTTGACTGTAAAGAGGTGGTACTCAGGCATGGTTGCAGAAATGCGTTGTGTCACATCGCTCTACCGAGCGGTTGCAGGTTCCCTGGGTTAGAAATGGTATCTAGTCGAGGGGTTGAGGGTGTACCCAAGTCCCTCCTATTTTGGTATTAGTATTAAAACCCACATTAATTGTGGGTTTTTTTATGGCCATACGTTAAAACGCAATCTAACATAGCAAAATGCATAAATACATATATAATTTTAACTAATTAAAATATGGAAGTAGAAAAATAGGAACAGTATATTATGTCATCACATATTAATCCAGACGCAGGGCGTCTAATTATAGAAAGTACACAAAATCTAGACTTGACTGCAAGTCAAGCTAATATGCCTACAGGCGCATCTTTGTATAACAAAGGTGGAATGTTTAATGCTGGGCACCTGTACGTTCAAGGGACCCTTGTTGTTAATGGTGATATTATTACTTTAGGTAACAGTGGTGGGTCACTTACCTTGAACAGTAATATTAGTAGTGATGTATTACCAGATACAACTTCAGGTATTCAATACAACATTGGTAGTACAACCAAACCTTGGAATATTGGGTATTTTGAAAAAATAGTATCAAGTCAGAATCCAGCAACAGCAACAACAGATGTACCATCAACAAAAGGAACAGTTCTTTTAGATGGTTCAACAAATACATCTTTAGCACTAGCCAATGGAACTGTAGGTGAACGTAAAACAATTATAGTCACAGCAACTCCATCAGGTACAATCACAGTTACTCCAGCAACAGCATTAGGATATACTAGTATATCATTTGCGGCCGTTGGCGATACTACTGAATTAGTTTACACATCAAACGGCTGGTCTATTCTATCTATCTTCCGTGCAAACGTTACGTAAGCAATTTTAATACGTTAATACAAAAACGCAAGAGCGGCGAGATTGTGAGGAATAAGAATAGTGGCTATTAATATAAACCATAGCATTGGAAAACTTAAATCAGATGACGAGTTAATTCTTGACGCAGGTGTAGGAAAAAATATTGATGTATCTACAAAAATAATAAAAAATGCATCTGATCCAGTTGATCCTCAAGATTTAGTTACAAAAGCCTTCCTCGACGCAACCCTTGCAAATTTTGATTCAAGCCAAGATTCAGAAATTACAGCAGACCTTACTGATGTTTATGAAACAATAGAAAACGTAAGAAACAATACATATGTCAAATCAGTTGATTTTGTTTCAGATATTACTTCTGGTGGTGCAGGTTTAACTGCAACACTTAATATTACAACTGAAGGAAATCCAAATAGATATACTATTTCTTGGGGTGACGGAGATGTTACTACAGCTACAACTGATAGTACTCCAACTCACACATATGCTGATAGTTCTGGTTCTCCATTTGACGTACAAGTTACAGCATTTAATAATCAAGGTACAGGTGCTGGTAGCACACAATCAAAAACAAGAGAAGATTATATTTCGATATTTACCGCCAACCCAGTAGTTAGCTTCGTCGCATATGACGCACTAACAGGCGGTTCACAGGTTACCACCTGGAATGACGGTGATACTGTCTACTTCCAAAATACAACAACGAACACAGCCGGAGCAACAGTCCAATACACTTGGAATTGGGGCGATGGTACTGCGGACGATGTTATATCTGACAACTCCGTTTCAGGTGGTAGTGCTGGGCCGAGGATAGCTCACACGTTCTCGGCCAGCACACTCACAGACGTTACTCGTACAGTATCATTGACACTTGATGCACACGATACAATGACACAAAGTCTATTACCATTAAGTGGTAGTGACTTGTTTAAAATTTATGATACACATACACCAGATACAACTTCAGATATTACAACAGGTATTAATGAAGAATCATCTAATGGATTAGATGTTACCTTTACAAATAATACTGAAGCTACAGTAGGAAGTTATGCAGATTATGGAATAACTTACAGATGGGATTTTGGTGATGGAACAATACAAACAGTCAATGTAGGTTCAGGTCAAGCAGGAGATACAGGTAGTACGATAACACACAAATATACATTACCTACAAATAATGCACCTCAAGATTATACAGGTAATTTACAAGTAATAAGTGGACATACAAGTAGTCCATTTACAAGTTCATCTTTTACTATACACGTTGAACCAGATGTTAGAGCTAACATTTCAGGAACAGCAGTACATACATCAGATAGAAGTGGAGATAACCAGTTTGATGTTTATGATGGGTTTGATTACTTAGGTAACAATAGAGCAATAGTAGAAGTAACAGATACTTCAGAAAATAAAGATAGTGCTGAGTTTGACTGGAATGATGGAAGTACAAACGATACAACAACTACAGAAACACTTGTACAACACGACTTCTCAGGCAAAGCACCTGGCAATTATCAATTAGATTATACAGCTAGTGGTACACCAGATATCACAGCTCAAACAGATACACAGAATTTAACTTTCCAAGTTAATGCAGTTCCTACTGCTCCAGATGGACTTGGAAATAAAACAATTTCACTAGTAGATCCTGCACAAGGTACAGATCCAAAATTAGCATATAATTTCACAGACAATAGTGCAACATCACCATTAACAGCAGGTGACGATTTGGATACAACTACTGCAAGGAGATATACAGGTGGAACACTTGACACGACAATAGCAGAGAATGCATACGATGGACTATCGGGAACTGTAACTGCAATAGTTAATGGTACCCCGAGTGGATCAAAAACCTTTTCTACTTCCCTCAACGAAACTGGTACATTTAATGATTTAGTGATCACTCAACAAGATGATGCTCACAATACAATAAGTGCTTCGACATACCCAACTGGTTTCTACCAAACATTTGATTCAAAAATTTCTAAACCATTTGCAGAGTATGCTATTGGTGTTAATGATCAGAGAATAGAACATAGTACAACAGGTGAAACAAATTACGTAACTGTTATGTGTGATGACCTAACAGACGTACCTACACTTGATGATACTAGTTCTATTCTTTCTGAGAGTGTTTCAGGAAATTACAGATACATATCAGGTATACCATACTATAATACAGGAAATCCAAAATTAACTTTATCAGGATTAAGTGTAACAAATTGGATAGGACAAGCATATAGAGATACTAGTAATGTTTTAGAATTTAGTAATGGTACTAATTCAGAAGGTACTACAGGCGGAACAATTCAAACACAATTTGCAAGTTATGCAGATTTAGAAGATGCTACATATCTAGTAAATGGTGTACCAACAGCTAATACATTAAGTTATTCATTTGCTGATCAAACTATTGATATTACACAATCAAACATAGCGGCAGTTGAAACTATCAAAGCTAGAATTAAGAATGTTAATGGATCAAGTAGCTATAAAGAATTTAATACAAAAGTACAAGTACACAGATCTAATCCAACAGGTGTAATAGAAGATAGTATACCTGTAGCAGGTAGTTTAGGTAATGGAGCAATAACAGACAATGCAATACGTATAGCAGATTTTGTTTCAGATGGTACAGACAACCCAACAATAGTAGGTGCAACAGATTATACAGCTACACCATTTACAGGTGCAGTAAGTGTAAGTGGAACACAAGAAGCAACTGTACGTTGGGGAACATTAGAACACAATACAACAGATTATTCAACTGGGTATCTTCCAGTTGGTCCTGATAGAAGTGCAGATACAGGAACACAATATTTTACATTCGCATTCCGTAGACAGGTTGTAGCTAATTTTAGTATTACAATTAATACAACTGGTATAAGTGGATTGTGGGTAGCGGCACCAGGTACTGCTATTGATTCAGCAAGTGGATTAAATGGTTGGATAGATGGAACAGCTCAATACGCAGGTGTTGGTGTACCAGGTAGTAATACAGCTTCAGGTGGTAACGGAGGAGACGGTTGTGCGTTAACAGGTGCAGACGTTATTCCAACTAATACAAGTATTAACTCAACTTATACAATGACATTAGGTAGTGAGAATATGAGTAATGCAACTAACAATGTTGTACTAGTTAGAGTAGCATTAGAAGCAGGAAAACAAATTACTAACTTACAAATAGGGGAGTCTAGCTAATGGCAATTAGTGATAATCAAAAAATTGACTACCTATTTAAAAAGATTGGTTATGGTGCGACTAAAACAGATACCAATGCTAATAAGTTGGCGGCTAACGAATCAATTCCAAGTCCGTTATTATTACGTGGTGATAAAGTTTGGGCAGAAGCTGGCAACGTTCCAGCAGTTAAACCAAATGCAGATACAACTGTAGTCAAGTTATATAATGCTGTTGAATGTACAGAAGATATAACGTCAACAGGAAATAGAACTTGGAAAACTAATATTACAGATTGGATTACACCAGAGTTTGGTAGTACATATCTAGTAAGTGTTTATATACATGACGCAAATGATTCAGCAGGTGCTGAAAGTTTAGCTAATAAAGTATTCGTAACAGGAAGTGGTAACAACGACGAATGGTTCTTTGATTACCAATCAGGTGTATTAAATTTTATTGGTGATAGTTTACCAGATGGTAAATCATTTACAGGTAAGAGTGTATATATAAGTGGAGCAGTATATCAAGGTAGATTTGGTGTAGGTGATTCAACAGTAACACAAGGCCTACAAGATCAGATTGATAACATTATACAAAATACTGATCCAGCGGCACTTGACTCTTTAAGTGAAATTGTTACAGCTTTCCAAAGTGCTGATAGTGCCTTTGCTACAAGCACAGATCTAAATAGTTTAGAAGCATTATTAAGAAATGATTTAGCATTTCCTTCTACTAACATAGAGCCAGCACAATCATTTACAGGTGATGGTACAACAACAGAGTATCAACTAACAGCTACTGACTTACCTTCAGTAGAAGCTATTGATGTATACGTAGATGATGTGTTACAAAGACCAGATGTATTCTCAATAGATTCAAATAATAAACTAGTATTTAATATTACACCAGATGCAGGTGCAGATATATATGTAAAATATAGATTTCATTTTGCAAGTATTACAGCATTTCCTGATAACTGCATAGAAAATAGACATCTTAATTTGATATATAATAGTAGTCAGTATACTGGTGATGCTACAACTACACAATATACTATTGCAAGTGGTCATACTGTACATAGTGTATTAGTAATAGTAGATGGAGCAATACTTCCACCGACAGATTATACTGTAATAGGGTCTACCCTAACTATAACAAATGCTCCGGCAAGTGGAGCAGTAGTAGACTTTAGATTTCTTCCAATTTAAATCAAATCATAATACTTAATAAACAGCAATATTGAATAAATACATTGCATGGGTTTCGTACCTATGTAGAATACGTAAGTATTCTTTGCTTATAAAGATTATAAGCAAATCAAATATATTTGATTGGAGAAATCTCTATGGCTTTTAGACAAATTAAGAGTCCGGCGTTAGCTAACCAGGCGGTTATCGACACCAAATTAGATGTTAGTTCAGTTTCAGGCCAAACAGCAACTACATCTTTGAACTCACTAGATACTCTTCTTATTCACGACAATGCAAACGCGGCGTTAAAGAGCATAACTGCGGCCAACTTAATCGCATCTTATGACACTGACGATTTAGGTGAAGGTTCAACGAACCTATTCTTTACCAATGCAAGAGCTCAATCAGCAGTAGCGGCAGATATCGCTTCAGCTGTAGCGGCGGAAGCATCAATTGCACGTGCGGCAGAAACTGCAAATGCAAACGATATCGCGGCTGAAATAACAAGAGCGACAACAGCAGAAGGTGTGAATGCGACAGACATAGCTAGTGAAATTACACGTGCAACAGCGGCAGAAACAGCCCTGGATACGGCGTATAAGGCGGCAGATGCTGGATTACAATCACAAATAAGTAATATTATATCAAACGTGGATCCTGCGGCACTTGACAGTTTATCTGAAATTGTTGCAGAATTTCAATCACAAGATAGTGCATTAACTGCGGCTATTACAGCTAACTCAACATTAATTAATAACGAGACAGCTAGAGCTCAAGCGGCAGAACAAGCAAATGCAACTGCAATTAGCAACGAGGCAACAAGAGCACAAGCGGCTGAAGCAACTAACGCATCTGATATTTCAACAGAAGCGGCAAGAGCAACAGCGGCTGAAAACGCACTTGATGCTAGAGTAACTGCTAATGAAGGTGACATTTCTACACTACAAACTGATTTAGCGGCAGAAATATCAGCAACTAACGGTGAAATCACTACACTAACAAATGATTTAGCAAGTGAAATTTCACGTGCAACAGGTGCTGAACAAGCGAATGCTCAAGACATTGCAAACGAAGCAACGGCAAGAGCAAATGAAGACACAAGTATTAGAGCAGACTTTGCGACAGCAGATGCTACAACTTTAGCATCAGCTCAAACATATGCAGATACAGCAGAAGCAGATGCAATCGCTACAGCGGCGGCAGATGCAACTACTAAAGCAAACGCGGCACAAGCGGCGGCGGAAGCACACGCAGATACAGTATCGGCGGCAGAGACAGCGGCTATCAATACAGCGGTAGCAGTAGTTGACGCTAAAGTTACTACAAACACTACAGACATTGCGGCTCTAGAAACTGTAGTTGGTGATGTAGCAAATACACCACTTGACACTACAGCAACTTCTTTAGGTGGAGCGATTAACGAACTACATACTGAAGTTACTACAGCAACAACAAACATTGCAACTAACACAGCAGACATTGCAACTAACGCAACAGATATCGCAACTAATGCGGCAGATATTGCTAACATTATTAGTAATACTGACCCAGCGGCTCTGGATTCATTAACAGAAATTGTTACTGCATTCCAAGCTGGTGATAGTGCGGCGACAGCGGCAATCAATGCTAACGCAACGTCAATTAGTAACGAAGCAACAGCTAGAGCAAACGCAGATACAACACTACAAACTAACATCACTGCTGAAGAAACAAGAGCTACAGCGGCTGAAGGTGTTTTAACTGCAAACCTAGCAAGTGAAGTAACTAACAGACAAGCAGGTGACGCAACTACTTTAGCATCAGCACAAGCATATGCTGATCAAGCAGAAGCAGATGCAATTTCAACTGCGGCGGCTGACGCAACAACTAAAGCAGACTCTGCAGAAGCAGACGCTAAAGCATATGCTGACACTCTACAAGACACTTTAATTGGTGACAATACTGTAGACGGTACAGCAGGTAATACTGTTACAGACAGAATTGCTACAGCTAAAGCGGGTGCAGAATCAACAGCAGAAGCTTATACTGACCAAGAAGTTCTAACTGAAAAGACTAGAGCTATGGCGGCAGAAGCGGCTAACGCATTAAATATTACAGCGAATACAGGTGATATTGCTACAAACGCAACAGACATTGCAACTAACGCATCAGCTATTTCAACAGAAGTAACTGACAGAGTTAATGCAGTAGCTGGTGTAACAACTTCATTAAACAATGAAATAGCAAGAGCACAAGCGGCTGAATTAGTTAATACACAAGCTATTACTGCTGAAGAAACAAGAGCACTTGCGGCTGAAGCGGCAAACGCAACTGCAATCGCAAACGAAGTATCAAGATCAACAACAGCAGACACGACGCATACAGCTAACATTGCAACTAACACTAACGATATTGCTACTAACTTAACAAGTATCAATAACGAGGTGGCTAGAGCAACAGCGGCTGAACAAGCACTTACAACTAACCTGGCTACTGAAACAGCTAGAATTGATTCAATTCTAACTAACACGGACCCAGCGGCGTTAGATTCACTAACTGAAATTGTTTCAGCATTCCAAAGTGCTGATAACACAATCAATGGTGCAATCACATCACTATCAACAACAGCCTCAACTGACAGAGCGGCAATACGTTCTGAATTTGCGGCGGCAGACACAGCATTAGACAATCGTCTAACTACTGAAGAAGCTAACGTTGACGCATTACAAGCCCTAGCAGGTAGTGCGGCACTAGCAACTACAGCTCAAACATTAACTGAAGCAATCAACGAACTGAACGCAGGTACAGCGGCTGATTTAACTTCTGTTAATAACGCAATTGATGCAGTAGAAAGTGGTGCAGGACTAGCAAGTGATGGCTCTTACTCAGCTCACACTGGTACACACGCAATTGACTCAGCTGTGTCATTACATGACGCAGACAGTAAATTGGATGCGGCTATTTTAGCAGAGAAAACAAGAGCAGAAGCGGCTGAAGCAACATTAACTACTAATGTGGCAACAAACGCAACTAATATCGGAAATAACACAACAGACATTGCAACTAACACAACAGCTATTGCTACAAATGCAACTGCTATCTCTACTAATGCATCAGATCTTGCATCAGAAATTACTAGAGCTACAGCGGCAGAAACAGCAAATGCTAACGCAATCACAGCAGAAGCAAATACAGCTAGAGCGGCAGAAACAGTTAATGCCAACGCAATCGCGGCAGAAACTACTAGAGCACAAGCGGCTGAATCAGCTAATGCATCCGATATAGCAGACAATCTAACTGAAATTACTGCAACACAATCTGGTGCAGGATTAGCAAATGACGGTACTTACAATACACCTAGTGGATCAAATTACATTGATACTGCTACATCATTGGCAAGTGCTGACACGAAGTTAGATGCGGCAATCAAAGCTGAAGAAACTAGAGCGACAGCGGCAGAGGGTGTTTTAACTAACAACCTTACAGCTGAAACTAATAGAGCTACAGCGGCGGAAGCACAGAACGCAACTGATATCGCGGCGGAAGCTACGAGAGCGGCGGCGGCAGAAACTGTGAATGCAAATGCCATAACAACAGTAGCTACTGATTTAGCAACTGAAGTGACTCGTGCAACTGCGGCGGAAAACGCAAATGCGGCAGACATCACATCACTAACAAGCACAGTTAACGATATTATCAGCAACACGGATCCAGCGGCGCTAGATTCATTAACTGAAATCGTTACTGCGTTCCAAAATGCGGACAGTACACTAACAGGTGCTGTAGCGGCAAACGGAACGGCTATTGCGGCAGAAGAAACAAGAGCACTAGCGGCAGAGGCGGCATTAAGCACAGCCTTAACAAATGAAGTAAACGACAACGACACTGACCACGCGGCGGCGACAACTGACAGGGCGGCTATCCGTACTGAGTTTGCGGCGGCTGATTCAGCTCAAGACGCTGTCATCGCAACTAAACTAGCACTTGCTGGTGGAACAATGGCGGGTGACATTGCAATGGGCGGACAAATGGTATCAGGACTGGGTACAGCAGTTAATGCTGGTGACGCAGTTTCTAAAGCAGTTATGGATGCGGCTATTTCAGCACAAGATATCACTGTATACACTACAGATGATTTAGCTGAAGGTTCAAATCTATACTACACTGATACTAGATCACGTGCGGCAATTAGTGTCAATGACGTTGCAGGAAACGGCTTGGTAAGTTACGATAATAGCACAGGTGTTATTAGTGTAAATACTAACGAATCAGTTCTTGACTTAACAGATGTATCTGATACAGCATACACTGGCAAGGACGGATACGTATTAGCAGTTAATGCGAACGAAGACGGTATGGAACTGTCAAACCCACTAAACGTTTTCTCAACACAAGAGAGACAAACAATTAATGGTGATGGTGTTGCTACGCAATACTCATTAACTTTTACAACAACACAAGATCAAGCATATGTGTTTGTTGGAGGTGTTATTCAGGATCCATCAACTCACTACACTATCGATAGTGCGGCGAAAACTATCACGTTTAACTCAGCAGTACCAGTTGGTACACAAATTGTTGTGTTATCACCAGGTGCAGGACTTAACCCAGTACTACTTGCTAACTCAGTATCATTCGACAAATTAGCGGCTGATATTAAAGCATACGTACAAAAAGGTGAAGTATCAGCTACAGGTTCAACTACAGTTGATTCATTCAACGGTGCGTTGTATCGTTCAGCGAAGTACATCATGCAGGTTGATGACGGTGCAGGTAACTATGAGACACGTGAAGCTTTAGTAGTACATGATGGTAGTACTGCATACATTACAGAGTACGCAATGGTTTATACTGGTGCAGACTTAATTGGTGATGCAAGTGTTACTATGAACGGAAACCAAGTTGAATTAACTTATACTCCGACAAGTGGTACAGCTACAGTTAAAGTGATCGCTACTTACATTGATGTGTAAGGAGTATATCGCTTCTTAAGTAACCAAACTTAAAGGGGCGTAACAAATTAAGGTTACGCCTCTTTTAAAATAGCTTTATTATCAAAGCGGATAATATTGCTAGAAAAAGAATAAATACTTTGCTACTCAATGTGGCAATAACTTTTTTGATCAAAAAGGAGTCATAAAAATGGCACAAAGAAAATTTATAATTGACGGTGGTTTTAAAACTGATGACGCCTCAGAATTACTAGCCAATTTAACAATGGGTGGTTCAATCCTACCTAATGTTGATTCGGATGGTACAACTGGTTACGACTTAGGTTCGACTACTGCTAAATGGAAAGATTTATACCTTTCTCAAGGATCACTTTACATTAATAACCAAAAAGTAATCCATGATGATTCAGGTACAATCGTTTTCAAAGCAGATATGGACCAAGGCTTAACTGTTAAAACTGAGGGCACAGGAGTAATTACCCTGCAATCAACACAAACAGTAAATGTCGCTGGTACACTACAAATTACAGACGGCAAAAACATCACTTCAAGTGGTGGAACTTCAGTTGGTTTTGGTGACAAAATTGATATGGGTTCAAATAAGATCATCAACGTTCCTAATCCAACGGATAACGGTGATGCGGCTAACAAAACTTACGTGGACTTACAGGTTGCAAACGTAATCAACGGTGCACCAGGTGCGTTAGACACACTTAACGAATTAGCAAATGCTTTAGGCGATGATGCTAACTTCTCAACTACAGTAACAAACTCAATTGCGGCTAACGCATCTGATATTGTTGCTCTACAAACTACTTCAAGTAATAATGCGACAGCTATAGCAACAGCACAAACAGATATTGTTGCTAATACAACAGCTATTACAGCTGAAGCAGTAACAGCAAGAGCAAATGAACAAGCAAATACTGCGGCAATCAATGCTCTAGATTCTGCATACCAAACAGCTGATGCAACAATTAATTCAGCAGTAGCTTTAAAAGCAAACAAAACTTATGTTGATACACAAGACACAGCATTAGATACATCTTTAAAAGCATACGCAGACTCAGCTGAAACAGATGCAGTAGCTACAGCTCAGTCATACACAGACGGCAGAGAAGCGGCAATCACAACTGCTTACACAGCGGCGATTGCATCTTCAGCGTCATCAAGTGGTTCAACTGCTAACAGTTACACAGACACAGAAATTGCAACAGCAACTACAGCTATTACTTCAGCATACCAAACTTATGCTGATACAGCTGAAACAGATGCAGTAGCAACAGCGGCGGCAGATGCAACTACTAAAGCAGATGCGGCACGTGCAGGTGCAGTAGCAGATGTTAAAGCCTCTGATTTAGATATGGGCGGAAACAAAGTTCTTTTCGGTAACGTTTATTCAACAGACGGCGATCTACCAAGTGCGGGTACATACCACGGTATGTTTGCTCACGTACACACTGGCGGAAAAGCTGTTATGGCACATGACGGTAACTGGGTAGAACTAGCTAAAACATCAGACCTTACAACTGCGGTTAACAACCTTGTTGACTCAGCACCAGGTGCTCTAGATACATTAAATGAACTAGCGGCGGCTATGGGTGATGATGCTAACTTTAGTACAACAATGACTAACAATTTAGCAGGCAAAGCGTCAACTGGTACTTCAATTACAGCAGGTAATGGATTATCAGGCGGTGGTGACTTTAGTACAGACAGAACAATATCTATGTCTGGTAACTTTACTGGTGACTTTACAGCAACTGGTGATATTACTGCTTACTCAGATGAAAGTTTAAAAACTAACATCCAAGTAATTGATGGTGCATTAGGTAAAGTAGAGAACATTAGTGGTTATACTTGGAATAGAATTGCAGATGATTCAAGAGCAACAGGTGTTGTTGCCCAAGAATTAGAAGCAGTACTTCCAGAAGCAGTACACACTGATGCTGATGGTTTAAAATCAGTAGCATACGGTAACATTACAGGTCTACTAATTGAAGCGGTTAAAGAATTATCAGCTCAAGTAGCAGAACTTAAAGCTAACAAGTAATTATATTACTAATATATTAAAGCGGGTGTAAGAAATTACACTCGCTTTTCTTATGGCTATGCTATACTTCAAAAAGCGATAAATAGTATTATAATTAGCTGTAGGAGTAAAAATGGCATTTAGAAAGATACAAGTAAGTAACTTACAAAGCACAGAATCTGCTGTCAAAGACCCTTTACTAATACTTAATCAAGATTCATCAGAAGATGTTGATTCAGGTTTTTTAGCAAAAAGAGGTGTCAGTACATATTCTGGGCTAGTACGTGATTCAGCTACAGCAAAGTTCTATTTAATTGAATCAATTAATTTAGTAACAAATTCTCTTAATGATATTAGTGCAGTAGATGGTACGTTATCAAAGGGTATACTAGAACTAAATTCGTTAAATGCTACAACAATATATGTAACAGGTGCAAGTGGTGCAATACATACAACAAATTTAGTAACAGAAAATATTGGCTATTGGCCAGCAGATCCAACTGATACAACAAAACATATTTTAACAGTTGGTGACGCAACTACACCTGCAGAGTATATAGGTAATGTTACAGGTAACGTTACAGGTAATGTAGTAGGTAATATTGAAGGTAATATTATTAATTCATTGGGACAACCAGTAGTTGATAACTCGGGTGCTCTTAATCCTACTAGATTTAAAGTACCAAAAGGATTAACTTCAGAACGCCCAACACCGGCCGCAGAAGGCGATATGTGGTTTAATACAGAAACAAAGATGTTTGAAGGGTATGATGGAACAGCATGGCAACAACTTGTGCCTTCACAGTTTCAAAGTACACCATAAATAGTAGTAGAGGATATATAAATGGCATTTAAAATTGGAAACAAAATAGTATTACATGACGCAGATCCTTCTGCAACACTATTAACAGAAAGTAACTTAGATAGGTTACAAATTAATGGTGTAGATGTATTAACGCATGACGGTACTACAGTTACATTAAAAAATGTAGATATTAATGACGCATTAGAGAGTACAATAAACACAGACAATCTTACAGAAGGAACTACAAATTTATTTTTTACAGATGCTAGAGCAGTATCAGCATTATCAGGTTTAGCAACAACAGTCAGTAATAATACTACAGCAATTAATAATAATGCTACAGCAATTTCAAATAATGCAACAGCAATCGCAAACAATGCCACAGCAATTACAAATAATGCTACAGCTATTACAAATAATGAAACAGCAATTAATAATAATGTTACAGCAATCGCAAACACACTAGTAGATGCAAAAGCATATACAGATACTAGAGAAACTGCAATTACTACAGCATATACAGCGGCTATAGCGTCATCTACGTCAAGTGGTAGTACAGCGGCAAACGCATATACAGATGCAGAAATTGCTACAGCTACAGCAAGTATAACATCAGCATATCAAACAGCTGATGCAACAACTTTATCTTCAGCTCAAACTTATGCGGATACAGCAGAAGCAGATGCAGTAACTACAGCTAACGCATATACAGATGCCAGAGAAGTCGCAATCACTACAGCATATCAAACTTATACAGATACAGCAGAAGCAGATGCAAAAGCATATGCAGATACACAAATTGCAAATTTAGTTGATTCTGCACCAACTACATTAGACACACTAAATGAATTAGCGTCAGCACTAGGTGACGATGCTAACTTCTCAACTACAGTAACAAATTCAATAGCAACTAAACTTCCACTAGCTGGTGGAACAATGGCAGGAGATCTTACATTAAGTGGAGCTCCAACAAATAATCTTCATGCGGCTACTAAAGCATATGTTGATTCAGCAGTAACTGGTGGAACAGGTGCATTAGATACAGACGATATTGCAGAAGGAACAACTAATTTATACTATACAGATGCTAGAGCAGATGCTAGAGCAACCTTAAGAATTAATGCGGCGACAACAGACAATATAGATGAAGGTAGTACTAATTTATATTATACAAATACTAGAGCAAGAACAGAAATAGAAGGTGCAGATTTAGATTTAGGTACAAACAAAATATTATATTCTAATGTTTATGCTACAACTGGTGATTTACCAAGTGCAACAAGTTATCATGGAATGTTTGCTCATGTACACGGCACAGGCAAAGGATATTTTGCTCATGCAAATAACTGGGTAGAACTAGCAAATCAAAGTGATATTCCAACAAACAATAATCAATTGACTAATGGTGCAGGTTATGTTACAACTGATACAAATACAACATATACAGCAGGTAACGGATTATCATTAGTTGGCACAGAATTTTTAATGAGTGGTAGTTACACAGGTGACTTTACAGCAACAGGTGATGTTACAGCATACTCAGATAAAAGATTAAAAAGAAATATTGAAACTATTAATAATGCAGTAGATACTGTAAGCAAATTACGTGGTGTAAATTTTGAAAAAGATGGTAGACATAGCACTGGTGTAATAGCACAAGAAGTAGAAGAAGTTTTACCTCAAGTAGTACATACAGCTCCAGATGGTATGAAATCAGTAGCATATGGTAATATTGTAGGACTATTAATTGAGGCTATTAAAGAACAACAAAAAGAGATAGAGGAGTTAAAAAAGAAAATATAAGCATAAATATACTTTATGAAAGTAAGCGATAATACACAGATATCAATGCCAATCCGTAATATGATTGCGATCATAGGAGCAATTTGTATGGGAGTTTGGGCTTACTTTGGAATAACTGAAAAGTTAAATCAACATAGCAATACACTTACATTAATGCAAAAAGACCTAGAGTCAAATACTGAATTTCGTATTAAGTATCCACGTGGAGAATTAGGACAAAGTCAGAATGATTTAGAGCAGTTTATGTTAATAGAAGAATTATATAAAAGTGTTGAAAAAATGGAAAAAGTATTAGAATCAAATATGACTAACAAAGTTAACATTGACTTTTTAAAAGAACAAGTAGATAAAATGTTAAATGATATTGAGAAGTTAAAAGACAAGCAACGTGAGTTTGCTAACGGTAACGGAGGTCACTAATGGTAGAAACAGTAGTAGCCCTATTAATGCTTATAAACAACGAAATTAAAGAGCACAGAATACAAGAATCTATGGGTGTATGTTTAAGAGGTAAACGTACAGCAGAAAGACAATATTCAGAAGGTGTAAAATACCAATGCATCAAATCTAAAGCAAAACTTGAGTTAAACATAGATGGAACTAAAACAATTAAAGCTCTTATATTAGAATAAAGAGATTATAAACTACTATATAACACGAGCTATATAGATAAATAATAATACAAGCAATATGCTTGTAATTAACGTTAATTACAATTATGACAGGAGAGTAATATGTCGACATTACCAGCAACCGGTTCAAATATTTCTATGTCAACTGTGCGTAACTATTTTGGATTAAGTGGAACAGTTTCCATGAGTACATTAGGTAGCACAATCTCACCGTCAGTGACGTCTAATATCAAACTTTCAGCTACATTTGGTGGTTGGCAGTATCCGTCACCGTCTGGTTCACATCCATAAGAAATATTGTAAAACATATTTAATAGGTACGTTGTTTATACTTGACAACGTGCCTATTGTAATGTAAAATAAATACACTTGTAAAAATTATTATTGTGACCAATAGTAAAAGTAAACTCAACACAGGAGAAAACAATGATTAGAACTCGTTATGAGATTGAAACGTTTGTACTTGGAGCACACCCGTCTCCAGCCAGAAAGGCACAAGTACTTACAGAAGAGCTAATGAAAGCTCGTGAAACAAAACACCCAGACCTTCCAATATTAGAAGCAATTTATAAAGATTTTTCTGCAGAACATAATGTAGAAGAACTTTCAAAAGATATTGAATCTACTGAAGAAGAATATTGGGTACACAGACTAGCAAAACTAGCGGCAATTGATATTTTAACAATTGGTAAAGTACAACCAGAGCATATGGCTTATATGGTTGCGTTACCAGATGAAGCTTTCAAAGCATCAGTTAAAGAAGCCACAAGTATTGCTAAACAACTAAATTATGAGGTTCAACAAATTGAAGCTGAACTTCAAGCAGATTTAGCATCTGCAAAATAAACTGAATGGTAACCACTCCATCATTTTATCATAAAAAGAATAATTCCGCTTCTGTAGCTATTTGCGTTCCTGTGCGAGATAATGTTACTGCGGTCTTTGCTTACAGTCTTGCTATGCTTCAACGAAAGTGTGGTGAGGCTGGGTTAGCTACTTCTCTACATTTTATTATGGGTAGTGAAGTTACTATACAAAGACAACAGTTAGTATCTGAAGCACTAGAAACAAATTGTACTCACATTATGTGGATTGATTCTGATATGCAATTTCCAGTAGATACCCTAAATATATTATTAGCGGCAGATAAAGATATTGTTGCTGGAAATTATTCAACAAGAGTTCCACCACATAGACCAGTCGCTTTTAGAAGTAAAAATAATCTAGATGATAGAGTTTTTACTGGTACAGGCTTAGAAAAAGTTTGGGCTGTAGGAAGTGGAATGATGTTAGTAAAAAGAGAAGTTTATGAAAAGTTAAATTCACCTTTTTATAAAATTGAATATTCAGAAGACTATTCAAGTTTAGTAGGAGAAGACGTATATTTTTGTACAAAAGCTAACGAAGCAGGATATGAAGTATATGTAAGTCACGAACTGAGTGACAAAATAGCACACATAGGAACACGTGCATTTACAGTTAAAGGCGATTGCAATGATTAATATAAAGAATAACCAAAAAGAATTTAAAGGACAAAACGTTGTCACACCTTGGGATAGACTTAAAAGGTTTATGTTTGATAGTTACCCAATTATTAAAACCCCAATAAGATTAAAAGACGAAGAAGATATTTTAGATATAGCAAAAAAATATAAAAACGAAGCAGATATGGCTTGGGTTGTATTTGATGAAATAGAAGTTAATCCAAAATTTCCTTGGCATTATAGACCAAGTGATATAGGTAAAAAGGTTATTCATACGTTTCCTAGAGTAGTTAAAAGAACAAACAGACCAGTGAGCTGGGGGGATGTTAGATTAGTTCCTACTAACGGAGTTTCCCACGGTGAGGTAGAAAATAAATTGGTAGCAAGTTTCCACGTTGCAGAATTTGATATCTTTATGATTAGTTACCACGAAGCTGAAGCAGATGAGAATTTTCAAAAATTAAAAAACAGATTTAAAGATGCACAACACGTAAAGAACGTTGAAGGTATTGGTAATGCTCACAAACGTGTGGGTGAATTAGCAAAAACTGAAATGGTTTATATTGTTGATGCAGATGCAGATATTATGGGTGACTTTAGTTTTGATTATATTCCACCAATGAGTAAAAGAAAAAATACAACATATGTATGGAGTGCTAGAAATCCTGTAAATGGATTAGAGTACGGGTATGGTGGAGTTAAGTTATTTCCAAAAGTTCAGTTATTAGAACTAGGACATGAATTGCCAGATTATACAACTGGTGCAAGTTTTTATCAGCCAATATCAGATGTATCAAATATTACAAGATTTAACAAAGACCCTTATAGAACTTGGAGAAGTGCATTTCGTGAATGTGTTAAACTAGCAAGTTCAGTTAATCCTAATCAAAAACAAAAAGAGACAGATGAAAGATTAGAAGCATGGTGTACAAAAGATGTTGGAGCCCGTTTTGGTCGTTACTGTTTAAAAGGTGCCTTAGAAGGCAAAGAGTATGGATTAGCAAACAAAGATAATAACGAAGCATTAGTTAAAATTAACGACTTTGAATGGTTACGTGAACAATTTGTTGCTAGTATGAAAAAGAGAGTCACTGACAAGTAAATGATTCAATGGTTAAAGAAATCAATTCATCATTTAAAAGTAGAAACAGGATGGGGCTACTTTTATCATTTATGGCATAGCCTTTGCAATAGCTGGGCTTTAATTGTTATAGCATTTAAAAGTGTAGTACACGGATTATTTCCTTGGATATGGAAAGCAGATGCACCTAAAGGGGTTATTCGTATGTATCATCAAATTATGAGAATTGAACATATAGAAAAGATGGACAAGTTAAGAAAGTTACCAAAAGATGAACGATATAAATCCAATAAACCTATTGACCCTATTGAATAGTTATGGCGACGTAATAGAACTGAACCAAAAGCTAGACAGTAATAAGATTATTAATGAATTAGAAAGTTTACAATGGGAAAAAGGCCCTAATGGTAAACAAGGCATTAATCTTACAGGACCAACAACAGGTCTTGGACTTGAAGATAAAAATAAACACGATAAAGATCAAGAAGCAAATGAAAATTTACTTAAATGTCCATCATTATATGAATTCTTTAAACAATGGTCAGACTTGGCTAGATGTAGAGCAGTAAAACTAGAAGCTGGTAGCTTCTTTACTATGCATCGAGACGCATTTAGATTTAACCCTCAAATTAGAATTTTTATTCCATTAAATAAAACTGAAATACACCAATGGAACTTTTTATACGACGATAAACGTGTAGAGTTTAAACCAGGTGTTCCTTATGTATTAAATACTCGTAAGCAACACGGAAGTTTTGCAATGGATAGTGGAATATATCATATATTAATGAGTTTATATTTAACTGAAAATAATTTAAAAACAATTATACAATCATTACCAAACTGTAAGGAAAGATAATGAAAGAAAAAACAGACAAAAATTATCATAGTGGCGAAAAGATTGAAGATTTATATAAAAATGTAAAAGATGCAGATCATAAAAAAGTAGAAGGTAATACACAAAAAGATAGTAACTACGAAGATGAAATGTATAGTGAAGAGCAAATAGCTAGACACAATAAAATGGATAACATCTTTAAAGTTGATAATGTTCCAAGTAGATGGGAACACAATAAAACTCGTAGTACTTTTCATTTTGATCCTTTTGGTGATCCAACTGAACAAACATTTATTATTACAAATAGATTTGTAGGAGATTTTGAACCTGCGGTTAAGTATGCAATAGCAAATGCTAAAGAACAAACTATAGGAAATTATAGGCCACGTAATTTAAGTAAACAAGATAAAGATTTACACGATGGAGAAATACAAGATATTATAACGGCATCAGGTAAAGATGATCTTAGTGCAATGTATCACGATTCAGTAATAAGAAGAAAAGTTGATGAAGACGGGAATTACAAAGTACAAGAAAATAGAATACCTGAATATGAGGTGTTGTTTAATATGATAGATACATTAGGTGTAGAGGTTCATCAATCAAGATTACATATACAAAAGTTAGGACAAGTAACACCAGCACATATTGATCAGCAGATGAGATATGCTAGGCCAGGTTGGCGTAAAATATGGACTGAAGCAGGAGCAGATAAGAATCCTTTAAAGTTAAGAAGGTTTTTAGTTATGTTGCAAGATTGGGATTACGGTCACGTATGGCAATTTGGTAACACTTATTATCAAGGATACAAAGCAGGTGAGTGTATAACATACGATTGGTGTAATATGCCACACGGTACGGCTAACTTTGGATATACTCCAAGAGTTACATTTCAGTTTACAGGATTTATAAGTGAAAAAACGCAAGAGTATATAAACAATCCAGATAAAAATAGAATCATTGAAGTATGACAATAAAACGACCATTTACAACTATGACAGAAAAAGAAAAGTTAGAATGGACTTTTCGAGAAAAAATAGTAAAACAAAAAAGACAACCAAATACTACAGTAGAAGAGTATGGGCATGATAAAGGTGGTAGATTTATTGTAGGAAAAACAGGAGCAGATGCTTGGACAGATGATGCAGTACAAAACATAGACTGGACTTTACCAGAAAATCAATTTAATTATACGTGGAATAAAAATGGTTATAGAGGACCAGATGATAATGGAGATGTAGATATTATTTTTGCTGGTAGTAGTTTAACAATAGGAACAGGTGTTCCTTATGAAAAAAGTTATCCACACCTCGTCTCAGAAGAACTTAATCTTAAACATATTAATATAAGTGATTTTGATACACTATTAGATTTAGCAGATAGTTTACTTGACTTTAATCATTTAAATCCAAAGTATATTATATTAGGTGATTGCTGGGCAATTAATAGTACTAGTTGGTTAATGAGATTTTGGTTAAAGAAAGAAAAAGATTTAGAAACAATAGATTTGGTAAGAAAGACTTTTTATGATAGCAATACCAAAGTATTTAAAATATTTGAGTTAGCATTAAAGGAAGCATTTCCAAATGCAAAATGTTTTATATTTGAACCAGAAGAAAAAAGAAAGTTATGGTCATATGGACATGAGTTACAACATATTAAATCAGTAAAATATAAAAAGAGTGATATTATTGATCTAGGAAGAGATCAAACTCACCCTGGTCCAAAAACGCATAGAATATTTGCTGATAAAGTAAAGAGTTTAATTAATGAATAATAATGGTGAAGATTTAATATTGGCTATGGGAGCTCCAGGTTCAAGATGGAGTGGAGCAATACGTATACTATCTTTGATGTATGAAAATATTAATACATCGGATAACAATGACGAATGGAACTACGAAAAGTCTGTAAGTTATAACAAATATTTACAAGCTACTAGGCTTGAAGATAGACGTGAAGAACCAAATAGACAAATTAAAGTTGGCTGGCATCGTGGTGCATATTGGGGTCCAGGAAATCCAGCAGGTGATAAATTTGATGTATTAGATACACTAACTAAAGAAGAGATAATAGAAGAATTTAAAAAGCCTTTTACTAATTGGGAACCAGGAATTAAAATAATTAAGAGTCACTGGTTCAGTTATCATATTCCTTTATTAAGAGAATTATTTCCAAAAGCTATACTGTGGTCATTTCATGATACTGATAAGATTTGCCAAGACTGGTGGCATACTGTTGGCGGTTGGGAAATTTCCTATCCTAATTATGATTGGTATAAAGATGACGAAACTATGCTTAAACAAATAGGCATAGAAAATAATAATATAAAAGATAATTTTAATTTAAAAAGATATACTACTTGGAAAGAAGCAGTTAAAGAGTTAGGCTTTCCTGTAGACATAAGAACGCCAGCAGAAATAATAGATATGGAACCAAAATTTATAGATTCTTTTAAACCGTCAATGTATAGTAATTCAGAAAACTTTAATAAGTTCTTAGATTCAGTTTTTAGCAGAAAAGAAATGGGTATTATTAACCCAACTTTGTAGAGTGTTGCTCGTATACAGTTCTTACTTTTTTAATAAACTGTTTTGAGTTACATTGTATTTTAGCACCTGGGTGTAATGGTCTTGGCCAATTACCTATTTTAACCCAACAATAACCATCACTTTCATTATTTAATATAGGAATAAATTCTTCATCTATAGTAACAACAAAGCTATGGTATATAAATTTTTTATTAGGACTTGTAAATTTATTAATAGGAATAACTTTTTTAATATCAGGAACTAATCCTAGTTCCTCTTCAATTTCTCTATACAATGTATCAATTGGTTTTTCGTTATTATCCGATTTGCCTCCGAAGAAGCCCCACGTTCTAGGGTGATTAACTTCACCACTTCTGTGTTGTAACATAACTCTTCCGGTATCAGTGCTAAGAAATATACATCCTGCGGCTGTTATCATATGTGTCCTATCCAATGTGTGCAATCGTCGTGTGGGTCATCGCATTCACTACAAGTAGAGTCTCCAGTATCCTGCATTATAGATTCCTTCATAACTGTTAACCCATTCTGTTCCGTTCCATTCTAATTGATCACTACTTGATAAGTTTGTAACGTATTGTGTATCGGATACTGTACTGCTATCAAAACTAACATTCCAAGATGAACCGTTGTATTCAATAATGTCATATTTGTTAGCAACTAATCCGCTCCAAGTTGGTGTTGATGGAATAGGATTGATTAATATATAACGTTGTCCTATTGCTGAACTAGGAACTGTCCCGTCCCCTGGGTAATTAATTGATGGATCTAAAATAGCATTTACTGCTGATAATGTATTTGTAGGTAAAGTTGAAGTATCAATGTCTACAGTTAATAAGTTAGGATTACTTGGGTGTTCATCTAAACGTCCAATAATATCTTCATCTTTAGCTCCTGGGTCTTTTGATTTTCTAAGTCTTAATTGACTTATTCCAGGTCTTAATACACCAAATGGAGTAAGTTCTTTAGTCCATTCTAAAACGTTTCCGTCATCATCTAAATTACTTCCGTTGGTATTTAATAGCTGAAGGTCATTGTTCTCATATTTTACTTTTCTGTTTTCATATGTTACAACTGTATATTGTAACGTTTCGTTATTAAATGGTTGTTCAGCTTTAAATAGATCTAAGTTTTCATCATCCAAGTTATAAAGTTCACTAATGATTGTGTGAATTAATTTTTGTTGTTTAACCTTTGCAGGAGGATTTATATAAACTGGTATATCAAATGACATTGTAGCAACATCAATAATATCGTCAATACTTGATCCAACACTTCTTGTACTCCAAGTAGTATTAGTAAGTTCTACGTGAGATAATGCAGTCCAGTCTAATGGACTAGCATTTGTTCTAATATCTAATGTAGGATTAAATAAAACAAGCATCTGTTCTAGTAACTGTAATTTTTGATCTGTATTTGATGTCCATACGTCTGCGTTCATTTGCATTAAGTATGGAACAGGAGCATGACGCTCTACAGTATAACTATTACCTTTTTCGTTTTTATATTCTCCAGTAGTTTGGTCGTATTTCTTTTCGTATACCTGAACTTTATCGACATGATCTTGGTAAGTACGTCTTTCAGGTATTAAATTTAAATTAGTTACATAACAACTTATAAATGGAACAGTATTCATAATGTTTTCACTGTTCTCTCTTGTTATGTGAGCCGCCATTCTGTTTATGTCACCATAACGTACTGGAACTTTATGATATACTGGAAGACCAGAATCTTCATTTTTGCCCATTTGTACACTGAAGCCACTAAACAATCTTATAAATTGTTGAATGTATCTTCTTATTTGTTTATCATAAAAGTATTGTTGGCTCATTTTTTGAAATCACTTTTTGGTTTAATAACTTGAGATAGAGGCTGACGTTCTGGAAATTCCTGATCGTCAATAATTGTTGTAGCCTTGTTATTGATAAAGCTACTAGCATTATAAGTTCTATCACTCCAAGTTTGTTCAGTGACATTATCATATAGTCTATGCCACTTACTTCCACGCCTTACAAATAATCTATTAGGCGTAAAGTCTGTTCTAATAAAGTATTCACCTTCTTTCGGGTTAGCTGGAAACTGGTCACCTTGTTGTAAAGTTTCACCATGTTTGTATTCGCTGTCAACTTCTTCTTGACCAAATAAATGTTCTGCAAGTGGTAAACCTAATGGATCAGCTTCTTCGGCACTTTTCACAATAGCATTACTAATATTAAGTTCTGTTTTATAAGCACTAACTTTATTTTTAAGGCTATCTGGATCTTTAGCACTACCAAGTATATCTTTGTATTCTTGTGTATCTGTTAATGGTGCTACTTTAATTCTCCAAATGTGTGGGTACCAAGTTTGTGAAAATCCTTCACTACCCCTTGCGGCATCTTGAACTACATAAAACTTATTAATAGCATCTCTATCGTTGCTTAATAATAGTTCATCTCTAAGGTGAGGTAATTCAATAACATCTCCTGGCATTAATCTTCTACCAAGTCTTTCTACCATATCGTTTATATGAAAAGATATAAACAAAGTATCGTTAGTTAAAAATAAACCAAATTGAGTTAAGTCAAAGTCGTTATCACTAACGTTATACACGCCACGAAGTTCAAAAATATCAGGATCATATTTACGATCTCTGTTTTCCATAAACAGTAAGTCTTGTATGTTAGTTTCATCAATTATACCTTCTGGATTTACTTCTTCACTTGTTACATTATCTATTTCCATACCACTGCCGTAGTTCGGCTCGCTAGGATCATTGTTGCCTTGTTGAGGTTGTGGACCCAAATACTTGTGAACGTGTATAGCCGTACCGCCTATATCGAACTGTTCTCGTATAGTTCTGTCCATGAATTTGTAATCATTACCTTTATAAGGCTTATATAGTGTAAAACGTGGCATATGGTTTTCCTTGTTATGTTGTATTTATGCCTTTTGATACTAATATGATTATGGATAAATATTATATACTCACATAATATAAGGAATCACAATATGTTTAGATTTTATACAGAAAGAAAATGGGCGTTATGGGCTTGGTTAGGTTCAGCAATCATTTTATCATCTTTATGGGTTCAAGTAAAAATTGACGTTAAAATCAATGAATGGTTTGGTCAGTTTTACGATATGATCCAAAAAGCACTGGCTACACCTAATGCAATTACCATAGGTGAATACTGGGCCAGTTTATTATCTTTTATTACACTAGCAGGAATATATGTAGCACTAGCAGTAGCAATAAGTTTCTTTACAGCTCACTTCTTGTTTAGATGGAGAACTGCAATGGTAGAATGGTATCATGCAGTTTATGATAGAGCAAGAAAAATAGAAGGAGCGGCACAAAGGGTACAAGAAGATACTATAAAATTCTCTAGAATAATGGAATCACTTGGTACAAGTTTAATTGAATCAATTATGGTTCTTGTGCAGTTTGTTCCAATCTTGTTAGGACTATCAATAGGTATACCAATATTCTTTTTTGGTGATTGGCAATATGGATTAGTTACGGGTGCTATTATTTGGTCCGTAGGTGGTACATTATTTTTAATTGCATTAGGTTGGTTACTAAGATTAGTTGGCGTTGAATATGACTTGCAAAAGAAAGAAGCCGCTTATCGTAAAATACTTGTTATAGCAGAAGATGACGATAACGTCAGACCTAAAACAATAAATGAGTTATTTGATGATGTTAGGAAAATTCATTTCTTATCATATATTAAATATCTTTATTTTAATATTGGTCGTATTGCTTATTTACAAGCAAACGTTTTAAGTGCCTACGTATTTCTTGCACCAGCCATTGTAGCAGGCGTTGTTACATTAGGTGTGATGCAACAAATAATTAGAGCATTTGGTCGTGTAGAAGGAAGTATGCAATACTTACTTAAAGCATGGCCTACAATTATTGAATTAATGAGTGTATATAGACGTTTAAGAGAGTTTGAAAAACAGATTACTAAATAATCATAGAGGAGAGATTTATGAAATCAGTTCAATTACAAGTAGCTTCAGACCATAGAGGTATGGAGTTAAAAGATCAATTATCAAATTGGTTAACACCTGTTGACGAAGATGTACCTACTAAATTTGGTATAGATTTATTTCACGATATAGGAATTTACGATGATAAGAAAAAAGTAGACTATCCTCGAATAGTACAAATGTTCTGTAAGGATATATCTACTCCTGATAAAGTAACTGCAGGTTGGACAGTATACAATAAAGGAATACTTATTTGTGGATCTGGCTATGGAGTTTCTATAGCGGCCAACAGGCATCCATATGTTAGAGCAGTAGTTTGTAGAACTGCTAAAGAAGCAGAGATGTCACGTAAACACAATGATGCTAATGTACTATGTTTAGGTGCTGACTTTACATCATTAAACCAAGCAAAGAAAATATGCGAAGCATTTTTTACTACTGACTTTGAAGGTGGAAGACACTTGAAAAGAATAAAAAGTATAAGCACATACTAATATGATATTAATATTATTAACAACTTTTTTATTATGGGCTATATTAGTTTATATAACTTATTCTGCAACCGGGTTAACACGTGTACGAGAAGTGTACACAATGTGGTTCGATAAACAATATTGGAAAAAAAGATATAATGTTGTTGAAGCACTAGCCTGGAGCGGAAAGTTATTAGTTATATTGCCTGCTATATTCTTTGGGTATGAAGTATGGTGGGCTCATATAATTACACTAGCAACATCTGCTCTTTTAATATGGGTTAGTGAACAAAAACTATTACCTACTCTTTTAGCATTTAATACATTATGGATAGGTATAAGTTCATATATATTAGTTAGATACTTTTATACAAATTATTGGATGATACAATGAAGATATGCATAATTGGTGGCGGAACAGCCGGTTGGTGGTGTGCAGGTTATATGGAAAAGTTTTTACCTGACGCAGAACTAACACTTATAGAAAGTGATCAAATTCCTACAATAGGAGTAGGAGAAGGAACACTTCCACAGATTGGTGTATTTTTTGAAGAACTAGGCATTCCAGAAAAAGAATGGATGGATGGTTGTAATGCAGTTCACAAATATGGTAACATAAAATATGAATGGGATGAACTTGGTGCAGATCCATACTTAATGACATTCTGGCAAAACGAACCAAAGTCATTATTTAATGATTGGTATCAACAATACAAGCAAGGTAAAAAAGTTAGAGATGATATTAATCCAGACTTATATGATAAAGAAGGTTGGAGAGCAGTAGCATATCATTTAGATGCTAATCTTGCAGGACACGTTGTACGTGATCATTGTAAACGTGTTAATCATGTTATTGATACATTAGAAGAACTTCCTCCAGGATATGACTTATATGTAGATGCTACAGGATTTCGCAGACAGTTTGTAAAAGATAAAACTGAAGAAACATTTAGTGAACATCATAAAGTTAATCGTTCTTGGGTTAGACCATTAGAGTTAGAAGATGAAATTACACCATATACAAGAACACTAGCTAGACCTGACGGTTGGCAGTTTATGGTAGACTTACAACATAGAACAGGAACAGGTTATGTTTTTAGTACTGATTTTGTAAGTGAAGAAGAAGCATTAGAAAAGTTTAAAGGATGGACTGCACATAGAACTCCTTTTAAAGGTATAGAACCACGACTACTAAAATGGAAACCTGGAGTATTAAAGAATCCTTGGGTAGACAATGTAGTCTCTATTGGACTAGGTCAAGGATTTGTAGATCCATTAGAAGCAAATGGATTATTTTTAGTGCAATACAGTATTACGTTATTAGTAAGATGTATACTAAAAGGTTCATCACCAAAAGCATATAATAAGGCAATAATGAAAGTACAAAAAGATAATTCAGACTACATATTACATCACTATATGTTAAGTGATCGTACAGATACTGAATTTTGGAAATACTATAGTAAGTTTGATGCAAGTAAAACTCTATGGGAAAGCTATACAAAGAATTCTAACAAGTATACTAGTCTATATCCTGATGCAATATGGGCATCTTTGGGCTTATATTTTGACAATTTTAAGCATTATCCAGGAAAATAAATCAACAAAAAACAAAAAAAGATGTAAGTCCTTGATTTTTAAGGGTTTTTTTCTGCTGAATAAGGTTGACATATAAGACGTCTTACTGTAAACTGTAAGTATAGTTAGAAACAAAGGAGCAATAAATGATGAAATATAAACTTTTTCAAATCCACGTTACAAAAGCAGAGCATGATAAAATTAATGCTGAAGGTCACGATTCTGTAGAAAAGCATAAACTTAAACTTGATATGTCTTTCGCTAGAGATAAAACTTCATCGATTGCTAAAGAAGCATTTGATAAAGGTTATTACACACACGTTTCAAATATTACAACTGAAAAAGGTCTTGAAGGTGTATTTGAAGTAGGTAATATTGGTCCAGAAGAAAATATTGAAAGACTTCACCCTATGTATTCAACTTCAGTAGGTGATATTGTTGTTGATCCTGAAGGCAACAAACACGTTGTTGCTAGTTATGGTTTCCAAGAGGTAGAATAATGAAACTACAGCCTGAAGAAGTCGTTGAGGCTATTGCTCGTTTAGATCACGAAAGCAAACAAGAATTCGCAAACATTTTAGTAACTAAATGGTCCACACTTGCAGGACACATATCATCTATGATTGACATAGAACTGCAAGATAAAGACGTAAACAGCCATTTTTCTGCTAAAGATGATATATACAAAAAATAACTAAAGGAGATTTCTGATGGGACTACTGAAGTCCACTAAAAGAAAGAAGCCAAGAGCTTCAGTATATCGCACACCTAAATCCAAACTACAAGAACCTAAATGGGATGGTTGGGAAGAATGGTCTGGCGAACAATTTCATAGAGCATCTAGTTCTGCTAATAGTTGGTATTATGAACATTATAATTCTAGTGAACTACAAGAACATATATGGCCTTGGATGTTAGCTAATGGATATGACAAACAAGATATTCGTAAAGCTAAAGCAGGTTCAGTTCACTTGTCAGCAGTAGTAGGCTATAATTGTAGACAGCTAACATTAGGTAAACCGGATTATAATGAGAAAGAAGATCAGTATTGGGATAGTTTACCAGGTACAATGGGTAAAATGAAACCTACTTCTGAATTTCTACATAAACAAATTAAAAAAGCAATGGCAGATGGTGCAGAAAAAGTAGAAGAAGCAGAAAGAAAAAAAGCTGAAGAAGAACGTAGGGAGAAATTAAAGAAAACTCCTAGTATACAAGATCGTCTTCGTCATGCTTCTTTAGAGATGACTTTGCCAATTGAAGAATTTTTAGATAAATGGTATAATGAATACGATAAAAAAGTATTAGATGAATTTGATCCTGCTAAACTGTTTCGTAGGTTAGGAGTAAAACAAGCTCATGCTCGTATCATAAGAGGTTATTATGCTCCAGGCTTAAAAGAAATGGAAGATTTAAATAGTCCTCCAACAAAAGCTGAACTTGATAAAATGGAAGAAAAAGAAAGAGACCTTGCAGAGCAATTACAAGAAGGATATGATCATTTAGATCCTAAAAAGAAAAAATTAGCTCTACAATGTTTTAGAAAAATCGTAGATGCTTGTGATATCCTTGAAGCTGAAGGAAAAGCTAATCGTAAAACACGTAAAGTAAAATTAAAGAGTCCAGAAGATATAGTTAAGAAGCTTAAATTTAAGCAAAGCGATACTACACACGGTTTAGCTAGTGTAGAACCTAGTAATATACCTTATACACGTATCTTAGTAGTGTTTAATACAAAGAATCGTAAGCTAGGTGCTTATTATGCTAAAAATGTAGATCCACTTAATGCTAAAAGACCTGGTACAGGGTTAAGTGTTAAAGGAACTACAATAACAGGGTATGATGAGACTAAAAGTGTACAAATGACACTACGAAAACCAACAGAATTCTTACCAGAGATCAAAAAAGCTACTAGACATAAGTTTGAGAAGCAATTTGAGACCCTTAAAACAACCCAAACTAAACTAAACGGTAGAATTAACAACGAGACCATCCTATTAGCCTGCTACGATAAGTAAAATCTGATAAATACAATACGTAGTAGGAGAAACTAACATATGGCGAATGCATTTAACAAACTTCAAAAAGAAATAGAACTCCGTATGGGTGGAGGAATGATTGATGTTGAGCTAGATCCTGAACATTATGAACTAGCAATAAACAAGTCATTACAAAAATACCGTCAACGTGCAGAAAATGCAGTTGAAGAGAGTCTAATGATTCTTGAAATAATTGAAGGCCAAGCAGAATACACATTACCAGAAGAAGTAATGGAAGTTAAAGACATTTACAGACGTACAACAGGCGTAAGCAGTGGTACTGGTAATGACATCGAGCCTTTCCAGGCGGCATACTTAAATACATACCTATTAGGTAGTACACGTAATGGTGGATTATCTAGTTTTGATTTTTTACAACAAAATAGAGAAACAATGGGTAGACTATTTGGTGCAGAATTATTGTTTACTTGGAGACCTCAAGATAAAAAGTTAATCCTACATAGAAAAATTAAAGCAGATGACAATGCAGTTCTGCATTGTTACAATTATAGACCAACTGAAAGTCTATTAGAAGACACTTATGCGGCTCCGTGGTTAAAAGACTATGCCTTTGCTCATGCTAAAATGATTTTATCAGAAGCACGTGGTAAGTTTACACAGATAGCAGGACCACAAGGTGGTACTACAATGAACGCAGATCAATTAAGAGCTGATGCCCAGGCTGAAATTGATAAACTTGAACAAGAACTAACATTGTACAATGATGGTAGCACAGGTTTAAGTTTTGTAATAGGGTAAAAAGGAATATTATGATTATAACAATAGTAGGTGAGCAAGATTTTGTAAAGACTTCAGGAACTACAGTAAATGGTGCTAAAAGAGTTTATATATCTTGGGTAAAAAGTTCTGTTGATCCAGAGAGCAAGTTTGTTGAACATAAAAGATTAAAAGATCAAAATTTACCACATGATGAAGAAACAAATCCTTATGAATCAATTGGTAAAATATATATAACTAAACAAGCACCAGTTATCTTACAAAAACATCCAACAGATATGCTTTTTGCAAATACTGGTTCAGCACATATATCAGCTACACCAATTTTTGACAGATAATAAAGGTTTTATTAAATGCAATTATCAAAGCACCACGTAGTAGTGGATGAGATCACATACGATCAAACCGCACTACGACAATTATATCAAAAAATGGCTCATTGTGCATTAGAATGGAATGAGTATAAAACTGCAATTAAAGATCGTATAGGAGAAACACATATACACCAAGGAAGAACTGACGGATTTAAAGGTAGATTAATGGGTGTATATAGTCCTGCATACGAAGGTAAGCATATGGGCGAGTACGATGAAGTAAAAGATATAGTAAGTAAATTTAATTTTTTAAAACCCTTAGGCAATGATGATATTACATTTATGTATTATGAGCCAGGGTTTGTTTTTAAACCACACACTGATAGACAAATGCATTATAATATTATGTTACCTATATTACCAGACGATGGTTTCGAAAAGATTACGTTTTGGGAAGGTACAGATGCAGAAAGAGATAATCCAAGAGGTAAAGAATATACATATGAGTACAGCCATACTCATCCTAGCATTTTTAATGGCAAAACCCTGCATAGTGTAGAAGAGATTAAAGAAGAACGAGTTATGTTTAGAATTAAAATTACACATGAAACATTTGAAGAAATGATAGAAAGATATAAAGCAGGAAAATTTATTAATAATACTTGACAATCAGCATAAGATTTAATATAATAACATTATGAAAAAAGTAATAGGTATATGTGGCCTCATCGGTCACGGAAAAGATACAGCCGCAGGATTTTTAATTGAAGAAGGATTTCAAAGAGTAAGTTTCGCTGGAATACTAAAAGATGCCTGTGCAAATATATTTGGTTGGGATAGAATATTATTAGAAGGTAATACACCAGAAAGTAGAGCATTCAGAGAACAACCAGATGAATGGTGGAGCAAACGTTTAGATATACCTGACTTTACACCACGTTATGCACTACAGTATGTAGGTACAGATGTTTTAAGAACACACTTTCATCCAGACATATGGGTTGCGGCTTGTGAAAGACAAGTACAACAATCTGAGAAAAATGTAGTTATTAGTGATTGTAGATTTTACAATGAATTAGAAGCTATACAAAATATGGGTGGTAAAACTGTAGTGGTATGGAGAAATGAAAAACCAGAATGGTGGCACTCTGCCTCAGAATTGAATCAAGCTAATTATAAAAAAACATCAAATATGATAGATAGCATGAAATCAAATTATCCAGATGTACACAAAAGTGAATGGAGCTGGGCTGGTTGGGATTTTGACATACAACTAGACAATAATTCAACATTAGAATCATTTAAAGCACAAACAATCAATAAAATCGTAGCATAAATATGTTATATGGAGGTAGCATATGTTCGAGCATGATTTCTGGCAACTAAAAAATCACAATAAAGAAATAACAGTTGGCTGGTTATATAATAATAATATTAAAGATGATTTTGCAAAAGGTTATACAAAAAATTTAACTGATTATTGGAGTGTAGAACTTGCTCATTTCTTTCCAACTCAATTTGCTGAAGAAACTGTAAATGATTTATTAAAAAAAGCATACGATAATGGGTTTTCAAGTATACTTGTTTTTAAGCAAGGTTGTACTTTACGTGGACCTAATTTTTTATCAATTTTTAGAAAGTTTCTTGATAAGCATACTGGTGTTAAGTTTATTGGCCATATATTAGATAGAGAAGAAGCTTACTACGAAATACATCCACAAACATTTTTTATAGATCTTAAATGGTGGGCAGAAGCAGGTTTTCCTGAATGGGGAGAAAGAGATGTGGATTTGCCACTTGAAACATTAGAGCCAGTACGTAGTGAAGAAAATCATCATGACCAATATACTCCATTATGGATTTGTCCGCCAATAACAAAAAATTTAAAAACATATCAAGGGCCATTAGGCGAAGGTTGGAATATGGTAAAGGCATTGATAGAATCTGGACAAAAGATAGTATCATGGAATAAAGATTGTAGAATATCAAAACAATATGCTTATGCAGAAGTTGAAGTAGATGCTCCTAGACACAGAGCAGATCTTTTAGAAGAAGTTAATCAAGACAAATCGTGTTTTGTTGCTAATACTGAAAATGTTCAAAATCTTGATGATTTTATTAAACAACGTATGCATCAAATGCCAGACTGGAATGGGCGTTTCCAACAAGTAGTAACTCCTGCATCTGGTATTAGTACACTTGTATATGCGTTTAAACTAGGTTTAAAAGCAGGTGATAGGATTGTAATATACGATATATCTAAATTTGCTATTGAATATACAGATAAATTAATTAAAGAATGGGATGCTAATACTAGTTATACGGAATTTGTATTAAATCAAAAAAAGAATAAACATGGCAACTATAAAGGTATACAACAATTAAGTCATACTGAAGAATTAATAGATGAATTAAACAAAGAAGGCTTTTCTGAATGGGTTAATAACGATCTTAGAAAAATAAGTATTGCAACAATGGAAACTGATTTATACAATCAACCAGAACATAAAAACTTTCTTAAACCTGTTGATCCTAAATTAATGACATATTTTCATTTTACTAATATATTTCATTATATGCCCTTATCGTTTTATTACAGTCTAAGGCAAAAATGGCAATTATCTAACGACTTAATTGGTAAAATACAAAATAAATACAGTAAGAACAATAATGCATTAATAAATTTATACAGAGGAACATATTGTAATAGCAGAACATTCTCTTCAGCATTTTGGATAGATGATGCAGATACAAGAGAATTTTCTGAAATATCAGGAGATAATATATTTAGGTTATTAAAATGGAACAAATAGAAAAAGATAAAGTGTATTTACGTAATTTAGAAAAAGTAAAAGAGTTTATTACTGGGTGTAAACAAAAAGAACATTATCAAGATTTAAAAATGCCTAGTGATGAGTTTACTAACTGGAAAACTGATGACCGTGCTAAAATGAAGTATGCAAAATGGGTTATACAAGAAAGTAATTGTCCTAGTTTACTTTTAGATATGCCACTTCCTTATAAAGAAATGACAATAGAAGCAGAAAAGTTTCTTGATAGGTTTGTTAAACATAGAGGAGATATACATCCTGGTTGGAGTAGTATTGCAGTACACGGACAATCCGCAGAAAGAACACAACCTTCAAATTATTATGTAGAAAAAGGAATTGATACTCCAGATAATATACCTCCTTATACTTGGACAGAAATTGCAAAAGATTGTCCTGCTACAGTAGACTGGTTAAAAAGTTTTCCAATTAAAGAATTCCAAAGAGTAAGATATATGTTATTAGAACCGGGTGGTTTTATTCAACCACACCAAGACTTTGATAGAAGAAACATGGCCGCATTTAACGTATCTTTAAGTAATCCTCCTGGTGTAGAATTTGCACAAGAAGATGCAGGTTTAATACCTTGGGAACCAGGCGAAGCACGTGCTATTGACATAGGCAGAAAGCATTGTGTATGGCACGGAGGAACAGAAAATAGAATTCATATGATTATTCATGGTCAATGGGGCGAAGGCTTTGAAGAACTAATTTGTCGTAGTTTTGACCGCCTTTTAGACACAATTAAAACATAATATAACTCTGTAAACGGTGTTTTTACACGATTTTAAATAAATACTACATATAAGAGATTACTAAAAAATTAGAATAATCTAATATTTAAAAAGGAGCATATCATGGCAAATCTTGTTTCACCTGGCGTACAGGTAACAGTAACAGACGAATCAGTATACGGCCCAGCAGGCGCTGGTACAGTTCCTATGTTATTCATTGCCACTGGTCAGGACAAGGTTGATCCAACCCTTACTGAGTCAGACGGCATAGCGAAATACACAAAGTCTGCTAATGCAAACAAACCAATATTAGTTACATCGCAGAGAGAGTTAACTCAATACTTTGGTAATGTTGACTTCCGTAAGGTAAGTGGAACAGTACAACAAGGTGATGAAACTAACGAATATGGTTTATTAGCGGCATACTCATTTTTAGGTCAAGCTTCAGCGGCATATATAACACGTGCAGATGTTGACTTAAATGCATTAAGACCGGTTTCATCAGAGCCAACTGGAGATCCAGCAAATTTAACATACTGGATTAAACCTTCAACTTCATCTTTTGGTATTTGGAAGTATAGTACTGCAAATACTGAGTGGACTGAACAAACTCCAACAGTTGAAATTACATCAAGTGGTGCACCTACTGCGGCAGTAGTAGCAGGTGGATATCACGTTGTATTAGAAAATGGTTCAGCTGGAACAACAATAAAATATTTTGCGGCTAGTGGCGGCGCTTGGGTTGATAATTTTGGCCCAACAATGGCACCACACTATTCAGCACCAAGTTCACCATCAGATGGTGATGTTTGGATTAAAACTACAAAACCAGGTGGTGGATTGGACTTAGACGTTCAATTATTTACAACATCAGCAGGTAACTTTGTTAAACAAAGTGTAGTTTATGTACAAGACACAGCACCGGCAGGTACAACTTCAGATGTATTTGCAGACGGTACTTCAGCAACTGCAAGAACATTAACTGACGGAGATATCTGGATGGATATTTCTGCAACTGATGCATCATTAATCTTAAACAGATATGATAGTATTGGAAATGGTTTTGATCAGGTTGCAACAGACTCATCAGTAGCAACTGGTGGTTATGTAATGGAAGTTAAAGCAACAGAACCAGTAGGCGCACCAGCAAATGGTACTATATGGTTTGACCCAGATGTAAATGAATTAGCAATTTACGAAGTAGTAAGCGATTCAGGAACACAAAAATGGCAAAGAGCATCAGACGTACAATACGTTACAACTGCACCAACAACAGATGGTTCAGGTGGTTCTTTATCAGCAGGTGACTATTGGGTAGATACAGATGCTTCAGGGTATCCTGTAATTTACAGACACAATGGTACTGCTTGGGTAGCAAAAGATAAAGCAGATCAATCAACTGCGGCAGGATGTGTATTTGGAGATATTACTGCAAACGATACATCAGCAGGCGCATTTGAAGCAACTCTATTAACAGGTGCACCAGATCCGTTAACACACCCAGTAGGTATTACTGGAATTAATATGTGTAGATCAGGTGGAACAGTTAGAAAATATAATTCAGCTCTAACTACAACTTGGAAATGGAGAGTTGAAGCAGGTAATCAAGCAGATGGCAGTGGTTCATTTGGTAGAATTGCACAAAGAAAAGTAGTAGTAACAGCTATGCAGGCGGCGGCAGGCGTAAGTGATCTACAACAAGATACAATTCAATTCCGTTTACTTGCGGCACCAGGTTATCCTGAACTATATGATGAAATGGTTTCATTAAACAGTAATAGAGATGAAACTGCATTTATCATTGTTGACGCACCATTCCGTTTAAATCCAACAGAAGCAGTATCTTGGATTCAAGGAACAGGCGCAACTACAAATGGTGAAGGCGGCCTAGTAACAAAGAATACTTACTCAGCAGTTTATTATCCACACGCATACACAACTAACCCTGTAACAGGCGATAACGTTGTAGCACCAGCATCACACATTGCATTATACACTTATGCGTATAGTGACAATGTATCATTTCAATGGTTTGCACCAGCTGGTCTAACACGTGGTGTTGTACAAAATGCATCAAACGTTGGATACTTAAACAATGAAGATGAGTTTGTGTCATTAGCAGTAACTCAAGGTCAAAGAGACTCAATGTATGATAAAAAATTAAATCCAATAGCTAAATTTCCTGCAGAAGGTGTTGTAGTATTTGGACAAAAATCATTACACGCGAGTGCTTCAGCATTAGACAGAGTTAATGTTGCTAGATTGACAGCTTACCTAAGAGAACGTTTTGCAGTTATTTCAAGACCGTTCTTATTTGAGCCAAATGATGCTAGTACTAGAGCAAATGCTAAACAAGTATTTGACGGTTTCCTAGCTAATATTTTACAACAACGTGGAATATATGACTTTGCAGTAGTTTGTGATACAACAAACAATACACCGGCAAGAATAGATGCCAATGAATTTTACATTGACGTTGCTATTGAGCCAACTAAATCAGCAGAGTTTATTTACATTCCAATTAGAATTGTAAACACTGGCGAATTAAGCTAATAAGACACTACAAATAAATGAAAGGGCTACTATTTTTTAATAGTAGCCTTTTTCTATTTGTAACTATTCGATAAATACTATGCTACTATATCGATATAGCAAATACTATCGTGTAAAGATTATGCGATTTTAAATCTTGAAATTTAAGGAGTACTCAAATGGACGGAAAAAAAATGCACAAATTTGATTCTCATCATTTCTTTACTGCACTTGGCCATTGTATGCCACTAGACCACTGGTTATCGAAAGAAGCTGGTATGGAACTAGATGCACTTAACAATGACGCAAACATGGTTGAGGAGAAAAGAGAAATGGGTAGTGACGATACAGGTAAAATGATGATTCACTATAAGTCAGCACCTACAAAATGGGACTTTGGAGATCTAAAAACTTCAGAAGCTGGTTACATTGAATATAACAGAGGTCACTTTATTTCACCTCACCGTGATAAGTTACGTAATGTTACTGAACCAAATCAATCAATAAGATTAATGTGTTTCCTAAATCATACTCATCCTGAGGAAAATTGTTTTGTCTATGATGGACAAATAACACAATTTGAACCATGCAGATGGTATATGGTAAACACTCAACGTATGCACTATGGTTTTTCATTTGTTGACGGCGTTAAGCACTTAGGTATTACCCTAAAACTTACTGACGATGCATATGAAGCTACTACAAAATGGATACTAGATCATACTAATGGCGTACACTCAAAAGGTCATCACCAAACAGGTGAAGGCAGAATGTCAGTTTACAAACCATTCTAATTAGAATATAAGGAATATAGGGCTACTATTATTATTAATAGTAGCCTTTTTCTTTTCAGTGATTTCGATAAATACTAATGCAAATTGCAAACGCACTTGTAGTCTCAGATGAGATTGCAAATTTTTAAATTTAAAAATAAGGAGTACTCAAATGGCAAACGATAATTTCAGGTTTAGAATAATCAAAGCTCCAGGCGGCGAATATTCTACAGTTGATGCATTTAAGGCTTCTCCAGCTTATGCAAGTATACAAACACTACTTGCTGGCAAGCCAGAGGCTTCTGGTACTATACACGTTTCATATAAATTATATGAAGGTGGCGTGTGGATCAGATATGACTTTGATAATGAAGAAGCTAGATTAGCATATAAACAATATGTTTTAGATGCTGGGTCAGATTTAGGTCAAAAACCAAATGAAGTGGGTTTAGACAACGAAACCTTCCCAACATACGGATTCTTAGCATAGCATTTTTCAACAATTTGGCAGGTTACAACTAGTAGCCTGTCAAATTACCAGTAAAATGGGCTTCTTTTAAAGAAGCCTATCTTTTTGAACACGGATTTGATAAATACAATATAAGATAAACAATACTACAGTAAGTATATAGGAGAAACAAAATGGCTGTAATTACAAACTTTGGAGTACCGACTGACTCTTCAGCAGGAACAACTTTAATGCCTAAATTAAGTTATAGGTTTAGAGTTACCTTTGAAGATCTTGGTGGTGCTACAGCGACAGATGAAGTAACTCAGAACGTTATTAGTGCAGGCAGACCGTCAATGACACATGAAGAGGTTGTAGTTGATTCTTACAACTCAAAAATGTACCTAGCGGGTAAACACGCCTGGGAACCAGTATCAATCGTATTCAGAGATGACATGAAATCTAACGTTATCAAAAAACTTGGTAACCAATTAAATAGACAAGTTGACCACGCAGATCAACATAGTTCAATTTCAGGTAATGCATATAAATTTGGTGTAACATTAGAAACACTAGATGGTGCAAATGGTAGTACATCACCAACTGTATTTGACAAATGGGAATTGCAAGGTTGTTATATTTCTAACATTCAATACGGTGACCTAAACTATGCAGATTCAACAATGATTCAAGTAACAGTACAACTTCGTTACGATAGTGCGGTTCACTCAATTGATGGTTCAGACGCTTTAAGTGAAAAATCTGCATCTAGCGACTCAGCACAATCTGGCGCTACTAGATAATAAGAGGATTCTTTAATGGCGATCGGCGACTCAGCATATAAAGTCTATAGTCAAGGTCAGCGAAGAGGTGAAATTGACGCAGTACCAAGAAATAAATATTCTTTTACTGTATCTTTAAATTATATTGATAGCCCAACACCGTTGAGCCTTGTTAGAATTGCAAACGTGCAAATCCCGACCTATGTTTTTAGGTCGCAGACATTGAATGCATATAACGCAAAGAAAACTGTTCTTACAGGTATTGATTATACTCCTATAACAATAACCGCTTACGATACTAAAGATGCAGTTTTTGAAAAATTCTTAAAAGACTATACAGCTCATTATGTTGATGGTCCTTTTAATAATGATGATTATAATGCATTTCTAAATAATCCAAAAGGAATTAGAACTCCTGAATCTAGAAATTATATTAGAAGTATAATTATTAATAGAAAAGATTCAAAGAATTTAGAAAACGTTATTGAAATATACAATCCTTACATTCTTAATATTGATTCTGATACATTAGATTATGCAGATAGTTCTCCAGCAATTTATAGAATTACTTTCACATATGAAGGTTTTAAAATTTTAAGTTCTGGAAAAGCTACAACTGAAGCAGAAATATTACAAGCAGAAGAATTTATGAATGCACCAACTGCTGATGATGGTTTTGTTGAAGTTGATGACTTTGCAGAATATGAAGTAGATGATGCTAATAATATTGATGGCTTACAAACTACAGGCGGTAACGTAACTAGTAACCAAGCACCTTTGAAAAAGGTTGAAACTAAAAATGACAATCCAGATAATTTACAAGTATTCAAAGGTAAATTAAAAAAGGGTGAAAAATTAAGAAACATTAATGGTAAATCCTACATAGTGCCGGCTCCAAAGGAGTAAGGCAATGAGGAAATTTCAACAAGGACAATTCACTCCTAGCAACCCCGATAAATACTTAGGTAAAAGAGTTCCAAAGTACAGAAGTGGATGGGAACTTGCAGTTATGAGAATGTGTGATAATCACCCTTCAATATTAGGTTGGGGAAGTGAAACACACAGGATTCCATATAAAAATCCACTCACTGGTAAACAGAGTACATATGTGCCAGACTTGTTAATTGTTTATAAAGATAAAAAAGGTGCAAACCACGCAGAGTTTGTAGAAATAAAACCAGCAAGTCAAACATTAGGTGAAGCAAGAACACAGGCACAAAAAGCGGCGGCAGTAGTTAATCACGAAAAGTGGAAAGCGGCTAATGCATATTGTAAAGCTAAAGGTATGGGTTTCAGAGTAATAACTGAAAAACAAATCTTTAATAAACCGCAGAATTCTAAAAGGAAAAAGAAATGACAAAAAAATTAGAGGAAGAATTAAACTTACCAAACTTGGAAGAATTACTTCCTGAGGATGAACCCGAAAAAGCACCAACTGCTGAAGAAATTAAACAAGAAATAGAAAAGTATAAAGGCGATCTTAGTATGGTCGAAAGAGCAGATGCGGCTTTACCAACAGTAGAAGGGTTAGAACAATTAGATAGAGAAATGGACGAATATGCAGGTAAAGCAATGAATACATTTGAAGACCTAGTTGACCTTGGTAAAAATGTAGAAGATAGACACGCGGCTCCTATATTTGATAGTGCAAGTAAAATGTTAACCGCGGCACTACAAGCAAAAGAAGCTAAAATGACTAAAAAGATGAAAATGATAGAATTACAGATGCGTCAAGCTAGACTTATTAAAGATAGCGAAAAAATAGACGCATATGTACAAGCTAGACGCAGAGAAGCTGGTTTAGACGAGGAAGAAATAGCTGAAGGCAGAATTATTGGTGATCGTACTGCAATGTTAGCAGAAATTATGAAAAATCTTCCAGAAAAAGATAAATAGTATTATAGGAGAACTACGTAATGAAGACGTTTAAACAATATTTAACAGAATCTAACAAATCATGGAAGTTTAAAATAAAAACTATACATGAGCTTACCGACGAACAATGTGATCGTATTGAGAAGCACCTAACAAAATATGACTCAACAGGACTTGGTGCTGTGAAGAAAACAATACTACAAAGTGCACCACGTGATTTTCCAAATCATAAAGGATATGAAGTATTTACATATGAATTTGAAACTGAAAGAGTAGCAAGTGGATGGCAAATACAAAATGATATCCGTAATATGCTAGGAGTATCACACACAGGTTTTAAAGTAAAAGGCGAACACGAACCGGATGAAGAAATTCCAGCAGGTAAGCAAGAAGAATATAAAGTTAAGTTAGCAGATGAAAAATATTCAGAACAAGAAAAAGTTAACCATAAAGATCATTATGGTGAAGATCATAAATCGAAATTTATTGATGAACTTTTAAAGTTACGTAAGAAAGACAAAAAGGAGAAGGGCAATGAGTGATTTAGATAGATTACTAAAGCTGTCTGGACAAAATGCTCAGAGCCAGACTCAAGATAAAGTAGATAATAGAGAATTTAAAGAAGCAGTAGGCGAATTTGCAGAACCAATTTATGATTTAATTGATATGCATTTTGAAGGCGACTGCCAACCAGTATTTGATGAACTAGTTCGTTATATGAGCGGTGATCAAATTAAAGATTTCGTAGCAGACTTTAGACGTCATCATGAACTACCAAGTCAAGATGAAATTGATGCTGATGTTAATGTAATAGACGATGATGATCCAAGATATGCAGATGATGAAAATCTTCCAAAAGATGAATCAGTTGAACCAACAGAACCTTCAACAGAAGAAGGTAACGAATTCTCAGGCGAATTAGCTAAAGCTAAAGCGGCTGGTAAAAAAGAATTTGAAGTTGACGGCAAGAAATATAAAGTTGAAGAAGACGAAACTGAAATTGAAGAAGCAACAGGTAAATGTGAAGACTGTGGTTGTGTTATAGATGCTCCAGTAGAAGGTTGCGAATGCCCACACGATTCTCATGATGCAAGTCAAGACAACTGGGTAAAAGAAGCAAATAGATTAAGAGAGCTTTCAGGAATGTCTGCAATTGAAGAAACTCCAGTAGACGAAGACAAAAGCAGAAAACCTTTCCCAGGTGAATATGATTATACTGATGAGAAGTATATGGATGCTGATGGTACACCAAAATCAGATGACGATGACGATGACGACGATAAGAAAAAATCTAAAGAGTCAGTTGAAGAAGCACCATTACAAGAAACAGGTCCAAAAACTATTAAAGTTGACAAGTTAGTTCCACTAGCAGGAGATAGTATTTGGGATAAAGAAGGCGAAAATCCAAAACAAGTTAAAGTAAGTTCAATTACTATTATGAATCCATATGAAGATGGTGGATATATGGACGACGAAGAAGATGATGGTTACAGATCAGTAACAGTTGAACATGATGGACCTTGGGATATCTATACAGACACAGGTTTTGAAAAAGCAATTTCAGGCATGATAGGTTTTAATGTAGACTTTACAGAACAAGGTATGCAAGAAGATGGCCATGCAAGTATGGAAGGTAATATGAATGAAGATGTTAAGTCAGAAGCTTTCGCAGGCTACAAGCCAAACAGATTTAAAGATATGCCAAAAGGCATGAATGAAGAAGATAAAGTAGAAAACGAAGAAGAAACTATTGAAGAGGCTCCAACTATGGATACAACACAACTAATTACACTTCTTAAAAACTCAGGCTTATCAGAAGAGCAAATTAAAGAAAGAGTTAACGAGTGGGCAAACACACCAGCAGTAGGTGCATCAGAAGACAAAGAAACTAGTCATGGTGAACCATATGAGAATTTTGCACAATCAGTTAATTTAAGTCTGAAAAAATACTTAGATGCTGAAGATTTTAAAGTAGGCTTAAAAGAACATAAAGTTGAAGATATTAAAGAAGCATATAAGAAATCAAAAGAAGATAAAGAAGCTAAAAAAGACTAAATTAAGATTTCCCCTCCCGAAATATAACCGTGCGGTGTATTAACTGCACGGTTAATTCATATAAATACAATGCAGGAGGATTAACGTGGCAGTAGACACAAAATTAACCAAAACCCCTTATAGAAAAGAAAAGTATACAGAAGCTCAACTTACAGAGTTGGCTAGATGTGCCAATGACCCAAAATATTTTATGAGGGAGCATTGTTATATTCAGCATCCTACTCAAGGACGTCTAAAATTTGATCTATATGATTTTCAAGACGAGTTAGTAGATGTATATCATAAAAATAGATATAGTATTAGTATGTTAGCTAGGCAGATGGGTAAGTCAACCTGTGCGGCTGGTTACTTGTTATGGTATGCTATGTTTAATCCTGATCAAACAATTTTAGTAGCGGCACACAAATATGCAGGTGCAAGTGAAATTATGCAACGTGTTAGATTTGCATATGAAACATTACCAGATTTTATACGTGCAGGTGTTACTTCTTATAACAAAGGAAGTTTAGAATTTGATAACGGAAGTAGAATTATTGCACAATCAACAACAGAAAACACAGGTAGAGGTTTATCTATTTCATTAGTATACTTAGACGAGTTTGCATTTGTTAGACCAAACATAGCTAAAGAATTTTGGACCTCACTTTCTCCTACACTAGCAACAGGTGGTAAATGTATTATTACAAGTACGCCAAATATGGACGATGATCAGTTTGCACAAATTTGGAGAGATGCATTAAAGAATCAAGATGAATTTGGAAATGAAACAGATACAGGTTCAAATGGTTTTGCTCATTATATGGCAACTTGGGAAAGTCACCCAGATAGAGACGAAGATTGGGCTGAAGTTGAATTAGGAAAAATTGGCGAAGAAAGATTTAGACGTGAACATAAATGTGAATTTATTGCATTTGACGAAACATTAATTGATAGTATTAAACTTGCAAATATGGAAGCAAGGGATCCTTATGCAGTAGCAGGACAAGTTAGATGGTATTCGCCTTTAGCAAAAGGTAAACTTTATATGATAGCATTAGATCCTAGTTTAGGTACAGGTGGAGATAATAGTGCTATACAAGTTTATCAGATGCCAGGAATGAAACAAATGGCAGAGTGGATGCATAATAGAACTACAGTACAAGGACAAGTAAAAATTGTACGTGAAATTGCACAATACATTGAAAGTGAAACAAATGGAGATTGTGAAATATATTATAGTATGGAAAACAATACACTTGGTGAAGCGGCCCTAGTTACAGTAGAAGAAATTGGAGAAGAAATGTTTCCTGGTACATTTTTAACTGAAACAAAACAACACGGAAATTCTAGAAGATATAGAAGAGGGTTTACAACAACACACAAATCAAAAATATCAGCCTGTGCTAAACTAAAGCATTGGATTGAGACGGAGAAATTAGAGGTAGCAAGTAAACCTCTATTAAGAGAATTAAAAACATTTATAGCTAGAGGAAATAGTTATGCGGCCAAAGATGGTGAGAATGATGACTTGGTAATGGCACTAGTATTAATAGTACGTATGAGTATGGAAGTGTCAAAATACGAAGAATCTGCATTTGAGTACCTTAACGACGACTTTGAAGATGGTGATGGAATGGAGCCAATGCCATTTAGCCTACTATAATGCTTAAAATGATAAATACATTAAAGGATAACTAAACACAATGGAATTATCGACAGAAATTTTTAATATACTAAAAGGTGCCAATATCAAATTAAAGTTATTTGATGAGATGGGTGCTAAAACACTAGATCCTGAATCAGCTTCTAGATTTTATGCATACGAAGATGATTTTTTAGTAACAAAAAGAATTGAGAATGAAGATACGGAAATTGTAGTTCAAGCAGGTGCAGACTTTAGTTTTGATAAAAACAAAGCCATGCTTGACAGTATAAAGAAAGCAGGACATAACGCCATGGCAGAATATAACGTAAGAAAATTTGATAAAAACATAGTTCCAAAAGACTTTGTAGCTGAAGGCTATGAAAAAACTTGTTTAAATACTATTAAAGATGCAGGATTAGATGGTTTCTTTAATAACGGAACATTATACATTGAAGGTGGTAAAGCTGATGTACAATCGGCTAGAGAAGCTATACAAGCTGAACCAGATATTTACAAAGCACCTCCTATTGCTAAAGATACAGAATTTTATGGTATGAATGATTTTACTGAAACAGTAAATGAAGCATACAAAAAAGCAACAGGTACATTAAAGTCGAGTTATATTATGTTTCCTGAATCAAGATTAGTTATCAGACACAACAAAGCTATAGACGAAGAAATACGTGGTAGTAGATCACGTAATATTAAAGGCCTGTTTGTTGAAAATTCAGCAGGTGAAAGATTTAGATTTCCATACAAATACTTAAATGGTGCAAAAGCTATGGCCAACCATGTAAGTAACGGTGGAACTCCATATGATGCAATTGGTGAATCGATACTATCTATTTGTGAAGAAGTTTCACAAATAAATCAGTTTGTAAGACACGTTCGTTCAAATAAATTAGTTAACGAAACAAACGAAAATATTTTAGAGGCTTGTAAAAGAAAACTACATTCTCTAAAACGTACAGTTGAAAGTTTACAGACAGTAAGAGGATACAATGATTACCAAGTAAAAGAGAAGGTAATAGAAAATTCAGATAAACCGGTTGACATTGCAGATAAATTCATGTACAATACGTTTAAGAATGCAGATATGAATGCAGTTCTTGAAACAGTGGCTCGTATTGTAAAAGAGGCAGATTCGATGGATGATATGGTAAATGACGCAATCATGAAGTTATACAAAATGATTACAGATAAAGTTGATTTTAAACTTACTATTGATCCTAACGATCCGGATCATCCAGACAACGAAGATCCTGTTAAATACTCAGGTGGTATGGGAGCAATGGCAAAATTAAGTAGCCTACTATCATACCTTGCTATGAACAGTAAAAATGATGAAGCATTTAATCATTTACAATTAGTTGGTAGTGAATTAAGTCGTTTATCACAAAAGCAAATGATGTTGGTAAACAAAATGGCTATGTTCTTAGACAAGCATTATAAAGCACCAGCTAAAGAAAAAGCACCAGCTGAGAGTATTGTAGAATCATCGGTAAAAAGTTTACGTAGAAAAATTGCGTAAAAAGTACTTGACAGTAAGTACTATAAACTGTATACTGTACGGGCTAACAAAGGCAAACGTAATCAATAGATTACACTAAAAAGTTAACACAGAGTTAACTTACTATTATAGGCTAATAAAGGAGATACATTATGGCATCTTTAGCAGATATCCGTGCTAAATTACAAGCACAAGAAACAAAGAGCTCAAGCTCAAGTATGGCGTCCGATAACGCCATTTTCGCTCACTGGAATATTCCAGAAGGCACATCAGCAACACTTAGATTCTTACCAGACGCAGACGAGAACAATACTTTCTTTTGGAAAGAAAGACAAATGATTCGTTTGAGTTTTCCTGGTGTAAAGGGTCAAGACGAAACTAAACCAGTAACAGTACAGGTTCCTTGCGTTGAAATGTGGGGAGAACAATGCCCAGTTCATGCAGAAATCCGTCCTTGGTTTAAAGATACGACTATGGAAGATATGGGTCGTAAGTATTGGAAAAAACGTTCATACATTTTCCAAGGTTTTGTAACTGCAAGTGATATGCAGGAAGACAGTCTTCCAGAAAATCCAATCAGACGATTTGTTATTTCACCTCAGATTTATAAAATTATCAGTTCAGCATTAATGGATCCTGAATTTCAGGAGATACCAACTGATTATGAAGCAGGTACAGATTTTGTAATTAAGAAATCTACCAAAGGTCAGTATGCTGATTATTCAACATCTAATTGGGCTCGTAGAGAACGTAGTCTAGATCAAGCAGAACGTGATGCTATTGCAAAACACGGTTTGTTTAATCTAAATGACTTCCTTCCTAAGAAGCCAGATGCAGAATCGCTAAACGCAATTTTTGAAATGTTTGAAGCGAGTGTTGATGGACAACTATATGATCCAGAACGTTTTGGTTCTTATTATCGTCCATATGGTGTAGATGCACCAAGTGGTAGTTCACCAAAGCCAGAAGCTAAGGTGGCAGAAGCTACTGCTAGTACACCGCAACCAGCACCTCAACCGGCGCCAGTAGTACCAGTTACTCCAACGCCAACGCCAGCACCAGCGGCACCAGTAGTTAATAAGGAACCAGAAATGGCAACTGCTACTGCGGCACCAGCAGGTGATGCACCGAGTGCTCAAGACATTTTAGCGGCTATTAGAAATAGAAAGCAGTAATATAAATTGAGAGTGTAGCTTCGGCTACACTCTTTTAACAAGGAGAAAAAACATATGGCAAAACCATTTGACGTAAGTAAATTCCGTAAAAGTATTACAAAGTCAGTTCCAGGTCTTTCTATAGGCTTTAACGATCCTGACACTTGGATATCTACAGGAAATTATACATTAAACAAACTTATCAGTGATGACTTTCATAAAGGTGTACCACTAGGTAAGGTTACAGTACTTGCAGGAGAATCAGGTGCTGGTAAATCATTTATTGCCGCCGGCAATATTGTAAAAAATGCACAAGACCAAGGTATATTTGTTATTCTTATTGATAGTGAGAACGCACTAGATGAGAAATGGCTACACGCCTTGGACGTTGACACAGATCCAGAAAAACTATTAAAGTTAAACATGAGTATGATTGATGATGTTGCTAAAACAGTTAGTGACTTTATGAGAGATTATAAAGCAGAATATGCTGAAGCAGATCCAGAATCAAGACCTAAAGTACTTTTTGTAGTTGATAGTTTGGGTATGTTATTAACACCAACAGATGTTGATCAGTTTAACAAAGGTGATATGAAAGGTGATATGGGTCGTAAGCCTAAAGCACTAACAGCCTTGGTTAGAAATACTGTTAATATGTTTGGTGAATACAATGTGGGTATGGTATGTACTAATCATACATATGCTTCGCAAGATATGTTTGATCCAGATGATAAAATATCAGGTGGACAAGGTTTTATCTATGCAAGTAGTATTGTTATTGCTATGCGAAAACTTAAATTAAAAGTTGATGCAGATGGTAACAAAACAAGTGAAGTACATGGTATCAGAGCCGCTTGTAAAGTTATGAAGACAAGATATTCTAAACCATTTGAAAGTGTACAAGTTGAAATTCCTTATGAAACAGGAATGAGTCCACACAGTGGTTTGGTAGACTTCTTTGAAGGCAAAGGTGCCCTTAAAAAGACAGGAAACAGGCTTGAATATACAAGTCCTGTAACAGGAGAAGTTATTACAAAATTCCGTAAGGCTTGGGCAAGTAATGAAGATCAACACTTGGATCTAGTTATGACGGAATGGGATAAGCAACCTCAAGATGTGCAAGATGCACTTCCAGAACAAGAAGCACCTGAAGTAATAACCGAGGAGTAAGGATGAATATAACAGATGGAGACTTTGAATTATTGTTTAATCTGTATGATGAAGCTAAAGAGTTTATTAGTGAAAAAGATAAACCTGAATTTGCTAATAAATTCATTTATCATTTGTCTGATTATGGGTTTGAAATAAAATCTGCGGCAAAAGAGATAGCTGATCATTGTGATTATCTTGCAGATGCAATGGATGAATATTTAGAACATAACGATGATGATGAAGATCCGTATGATGACTATAGTGAAGGCTATAGTGATGACGATGACAATGAAGACTATTAAACTATGAGTGTATGGTATCGTAAAGTAACTGCCCAATTAGGCGAGATAGTTAATGCTATTTCTCACTTTGAGAAAGAAATTGATCAAGCTCGTTATGAATGTGGGATGAAAGGTAATCTCGAAAAACAAAGTAGAGATATGCCTGGAATTGTTGAACATAGATTCAACCAGTTACAGGAAGTGGAAGCCATATTAGAGTTTCTCAATACAGAAATGAGAAAATTACGTGCTAAAACGTTTAGGAAGTACTTGGAAAACTACAATAAAGCATTAAGCAGTAGAGATGCTGAAAAGTATGTAGACGGAGAACAAGAAGTAGTGGATTTACAGTACTTGATCAATGATTTTAGTTTAGTACGTAACAGATATATAGGGATTATTAAGGCTTTAGAAGCTAAACAATTCCAAATAAACAACATAGTTAAGCTAAGAGCGGCTGGTTTAGAAGATATTTCGTTATAACGCCATATTATTGGTTGACAAAAATTTTTTTAAGCCGTATAATTAACGTATAGATTGTAAAAACCAACAGGGCGGACATCCCAAACACAGGAGCAAACTATGCCAAAAAATTTATTCAATAAAATTACCACACTTGATGTAATGTGTGCTTCTGTTGAAGTATACAAGTCACAAGGCTTCATTAAAAGCGGCCATGGGTACACAGATACTGATGCAAAAAGCGGTAAAGATATAACAATAGAAGATAATAAAACTATGATGTTATCTTTGCTAAAAGCAAAAGATGCCGGTAAGGTAAATTTTACAACAGAAACTGTAGAAGAAGCTAATAATCTTATTAATAGTATTAATGGTAAATTAATGCTAAAAAAGATGACCAATACTCTTAATAATTTTGAGAGTAATGTTGTTAAAGCATTATCAGAAGCTGATGTGAATAAATTTTCAATAAGCATTATCGCAAGTTTACCACATAGTGTTAGTATTGACAAAAAACGTGAGCAGGTTGCAGATCGTATGTCAAGTCTAAAACATAGTAGCCAATATTTTGGTGAAAAAGGTAAACGTTTCGATATTGATGTAGAAGTACTTGATGTTAAGTTTATTCAAACTAGTAATGTCTATATGATTTCTACTTGTTATGCAGAAAAAGATATTGTTAAGTTTTGGTGGAGAGATCAACCAGACATTAGCGATATTATTGCTAACAAAACTATTAAAATTCGTGCTACAGTTAATAAGCACGAATTATCTAAATACACAGGTGCCAAAGAGACTATGGTAAACCGTGTTAAAATTTTAAGTATTAAATAAATGATGCTAGATATATTGGTAAAATCTGTCGTTGGTGGTGTGATTATTGGTGTAGTAAGTACCATAGCACAAAAGTATCCAACAATAGGTGCCTTTATAATGGGAATACCTATAGTAACTTTTATTACATTGGTAATTCTTTATTATAATGGAATAGATTATCAAACTTTAAAAACTTTTAGTTACCAAACGGTATACTTTGTATTGGTAAGTTTGATTTTCTTTCCTTTATTCATTTGGTTTTATCCAGGTGGGTTTTGGATAGCACTTCTTGGTAGTGCGGCCATTGTTGGTACAATGATGGTAATCCTAGCAAAAATAATTGCTTGACATATTTCGCATTTTATTATATAGTAATACTTAATTTAATTTATTAAATTAATTTAATAAAAACAAGGGAGAAAATAAAATGGCAAGATCAAATGCAAAAGGTGCTACTTTCTTTTCAGAAGGTACACAAAATCAACAAATCCTAGCTAATTTTTGGGGAACAGGCAAAACGTTTACAATGAACGATCTAAGAAATGACTTAGATATTGCTTCTCCAGCGGCTAGATTGCTTGAGCTAAAAGAAGCTGGCTTTAACGTAAGAGCTAAAGCAGTTGATTCAGGCGCAGTAGGCAGACCTGAAATGGAATATTCAATTCCAAGAAGAAGAGTAGTAGCATAGTCTACTTAATACCGAAAACAGGGCCCGTTTTATAATGGGCCCTTTTCTACGATATGAGAATAATTTGCTATAAATCATATAACGATTATATTACACACGATTTTCCAAAAGAAGAATTAGAAGAAATACTGAAAATTTGCAAAGAATTAGAAATAAAATGGTATTGTATTGTGTATGATTCTCACCCAGAATAAAAAACCCTTATATTTCAAGGGTTTACACATCAAAAAAAATTAAAAAAAAGTGCATAAAAAGGTTGACCTTTTCACCAAGATGTCTTATTATATATGTATAGTTAGAAAATAAACAATTAAGAAAGAGGTCTCAAATGGCACAATTAAAAAGACAAAGGAAGAATAAAAAAGGCGAAACAATCGTTGAAGTACTTCCTACTAAAGTAAAAGACAATCCAAACGAAACTGATGATCAAATCATAGAACGTATGAGAGAAAGGTTCTGCATACTTGATGATATGACACAGGCTTCAATAGATGGTGTTGTTAGGGGTATGGTAGTAACAGGCCCTCCAGGTGTTGGTAAATCATTTGGTGTTGAACAAGTTCTAGAAAAGAATTCATTGTTTGATGTACTAGGTGGTAAAAAAGCAAAATTTGAAACTGTAAAGGGTGCTTCAAGTGCAATAGGTTTGTACAAAGTTCTTTACAATAATGCAGACAAGTCAAATGTATTAGTACTTGATGATTGTGATACAGTACTATATGATGAAACTAGTTTGAACTTGTTAAAGGCGGCTTTGGATTCTAGTAAGAAAAGAAAGCTATGTTGGAATACAGATTCAGCCCTATTAAGACGTGAAGGTATACCTGATACATTTGAATTTAATGGTTCAGTTATATTCATCACTAACCTTAAGTTTGATAATGTTAGGGGTAAAATTAAAGATCACCTTGATGCTATAATGTCAAGATGTCATTACTTAGATCTTACTATGGATACAACTAGGGAGAAAGTTCTTAGATGTAAGCAAATAGTTAAAGACGGTATGCTTAACGAGTATATGTTTAGCGAAGCTGAAAAAGATGATGTAATGAATTTCATGATCGATAACAAAGATAAGATGAGAGAAATAAGTTTGAGAATGGTTACCAAACTTGCAGATCTTAAAAAGTCTATGGGTGACAAGTGGAAAAGAACCGCTGAAGTCACTTGTATGAGGCGAACTGTTTCTTAAAACAGTTTTCTAACTATAGAAGAGGGGTGAAATTCCCCTCTTCGACTTTCATAAAGGAATTGGATATTGGATGTATTTGCAGACCTTTTTAAAATTACAAATAATGCAGAAGTTACAAAAAAAGTTTGTACAAAGTGTAATAAAAATTTACCAATAACAAATTTTAGTAAAAGCTCTGGAGCAAATTTTCTAAGACCAGAGTGTAGAGCTTGTAATAATAAATTATCTAAAATAAGAAAACAATTAAATCAAACATATGGTAAACCACCGCAAGGCTATACTTGTCCTATATGTCAACGAGAAGCAAAAGAAGTAATAAACAAAGGTGGTAAGTCAGGTGCTTGGGTTGTAGATCATTGTCATACTACTGATAAATTTAGAGGTTGGTTATGTCATTCATGTAACCGACTCCTTGGTATATGCAATGATGATATTTCTAATTTGAAAAGAGCAATTAAATATTTAAAAAAATCGCAACTTTCATTGACAATTCAAGATAAGTAATGTAATATATAGTTATGAAATGTAAGATAACTCTGAAAGATGAAGTGAATTGCAAAGTAGAAGGCTTAGATATAGACACACGTAGAAAGTGTGAAAAAGAATTAAAGTTTTTTCTTCCTTATGCATATCACGTACCAGCATTTAAGCTAGGTAGATGGGATGGATGTACGTCTTATTTCACTATAGGTGGAATTACGTATACTAACCTATTAGATAAAGTATTGCCTATTATTATGGGCCAGGGTTATGAGATAGATCTAAATGATTTACGTTTTAAATATGACTTTCAATTTGATCCTGTAGACGAAACTTCATATCAACATAAAGTATGGCCAAAAGGTCACGTTGTAGAAGGCGAACCCGTAACCTTAAGAGATTATCAAGTAGAAATTATTAACAAATATCTAGCAACACCACATTGTTTACAAGAAATTGCAACAGGTGCAGGTAAAACTCTTATAACTGCGGCATTAAGCAACAAAGTAGAAAAGTATGGAAGGAGCATTGTTATTGTACCTAATAAAGATTTAGTTACACAGACATATGCTGATTATGCAAACCTCGGACTAGACGTTGGCGTATATTACGGCGACAAGAAAGAATTAGGACACACCCACACTATTTGTACTTGGCAGAGTTTAAACAGTATAAGAAAACGATTTAAAGAAGGTGAAAGTGATTTAAGTTTAGTAGATTTTGCAGATGGTGTAGTTTGTGTAATAGTTGACGAAGTACACCAAGCAAAGGCAGAAGTATTAAAAGAATTATTAACAAAAGATTTTTCAAACATTCCATTAAGATGGGGACTAACAGGTACTATACCAAAAGCTGATCATGAGAAGGTTAGTTTACAGGCTTGTTTAGGAGAAGTAACACACAAACTGGCGGCTAGTGAATTACAAGAAAAAGATGTTCTTAGTCAATGCCACGTTAACGTTGTGCAATTAAAAGAGGTAGCAGAGTATAATAACTATCAGAGTGAATTAACTTATTTAACTACTAATGCTTCACGTATGAAGTATATAAGTGGGTTAATTAAAAAAGTATCAGCATCTGGTAATACTCTTGTGCTAGTAGATAGAATTAAAGCTGGGCAATTAATATGCGACAATATAGCTGAAGCTAACTTTGTTAGTGGAGAGATGAAAACTACTACACGTAAAGATCATTATGATGACATTAATGAAGGAACTAATCAAATTGTTGTAGCAACATATGGTGTTGCGGCAGTAGGTATTAATATTCCACGTATATTTAATCTTGTTTTAATAGAACCAGGAAAGAGCTTTGTTAGAGTTATACAAAGTATTGGACGTGGTATTAGAAAAGCAGAAGATAAAGATAATGTGCAGATATGGGATATTACAAGTTCAGCTAAATTTAGTAAAAGACATCTTACAGAACGTAAGAAATTTTACAAAGAAGCAAATTATCCATTTACTATTGAAAAAGTAAATTGGCTTTAAGGAATAAAAATGAAAATATTAACAGTAGACAACAAGACGTATGAACTAGATGACATACCAGATACAATAGAAGACTTAAGATACAGTATTTTAGATTATAGTAATCCTAGTCATATAGATTATTATTTTATACCACTAGTATTTTTAGAAAGTTTTTATGCACCTGCCGCAGTATTAAAAATTGGTGAACATAGTATTACAATGCCACTTGATTGGAGTGTAGTAATTTGTGACCCGGCTGTAGGAGATCCAGAAGTAGTAAGTTTAATGAGTTTAAATGATAGAGGATTTAGTGTATTTGCATTTAATCCTATTACAGGATATACACCAAAGTTTATGGATATTCAAATTACCAACATTTATACTGATGTAAAATGGTATGCACCTAAATTAAAATTTGGACATTTATTAAATGTTCCATTAAACGATAAAGATAATGCACCTTGTGTATTGTTTGTTAAAGAAGCTAACAAACTTCCTGAGGTACTTGACATAAGTGAACTTTGGTAGTATTATGAAGAAACAAGAAGAAGATCCATTTAAACCAAAAGATACTTGCAGTATATGTAGTAGTGAATATGACGAAGATGCAGGTGGAGTACAAGGCTACTTTGGTATATTACCAGTTACATTTTGTGAATGGTGTTACAGTAGTATATACGATATGGTATCACAAGATATAAAGGCTAATGATATAGATGAGTAAGTTAGATATTAAAAGCGAAATGAGAGCTATTGATACTAAAGATAGGAAATGGTATAATAGTCTTACTGATGAAGAAAAAAGTAAATTAAGTCTTTGGCCATTAATGAGATATACAAGTAGTGCAGGTGATAGAAACTTTACAGAGCATTATTTAGAATGGACTAACGAAGTAGTTAATGTTCATTTTAACAAGTTAAGAAATCATCCAGAGCTACAGTTTAAGCTATTACAATTAGTAGGGCTTGGAAAGCCTACATATCACCCTTGGATAGCACCAGGTAAACGAGGCAAGAAAAACAAAGTACAAGAATGGGTAGTTAAAAACTACAGTCATTTAAATGATGACGAAGTTGATATTTTTATAAGCACAAAAACTAAAGAAGATTTTATTGAACTATTTGAGGAATACGGAATGACTAAAAAAGAAATAAAAGATTTATTAAAATGAAGTATAATATAATGGACATTGGCGGAGAAGTTATTAAAGATAATGAAACTTATACATTAAAAGATAACAAGGCATTAAAAAATTTAGTATTAAGCAGTACACAATTACACCCATATCAAACAACACGTGGGCATAACCATAGTGGGCAAGAAGAAGTATATTACTTTGTTAAAGGGTCAGGTACTATGTGGCTAGATGAAAAAGAAATGTTTGTAAAAGAAGGTGATGTTGTATTAATAGAAGATGGAGTATTTCATAAAGTTAAATGTGGACCACATGGTTTATACTTTGTATGTGTCTTTGATGGGAAGAGAAATCATTAATGTTTAAGTGTAACTATTGTAAAAAGTCATTTGCAAAAGAAAGTACACTAGCAGTACATATGTGTGAGCAAAAACGTAGGTTCTTGCAAAAAGATGAGAAGCACGTGCAATTAGGATTTAGAGCTTATCAATTATTTTATAGGATAGGTACTAATTCTAAAAATGAAAAGACATATGATGAATTTGCAACAAGTCCTTATTATATTGCGTTTGTAAAATTTGGATATTATTGTAGAGATATTGGAGTAGATGATGTACCAGCATTTACAGAATGGTTAGTTAGAAATCAAGTGAGACTAGATCATTGGAGTAGAGATGCACAATTTAAAAAGTGGATGAAAGAACGTTTAAAAACTGAAAGTGTTGACAGAGGTGTAGAACGTACTATATTATTTTTACAAGAATGGGCAAAAGAAAACAGTACAACATACAACAAATACTTTACTGAAGTATCTACAAATTTAGCAGTATTTCATATTTGTAGTGGAAAAATATCTCCTTGGGTATTATTTCATAGCAATGAAGCACAAACTATGATAGATAATTTTAATACAGAACAGTTAAAAATGGTTAATGAATTTTTAGAAATAGATTACTGGCAAAGAGCCATGAGTGTAAACCCACAAGATAGTAGATGGGTTACAGAAATATTACAAAAGGCAGAACTTTGATAACAGCCATACTTTTTACGTTATGTTGTTTTATAATTCCTGTTTTATTGTTATATAAAATGAATAAAGAGGACCCAAATGATCGTTAATACAGATATTGATATTGATGTAGCAGATAGAGATAAACTTTTAAAATTAATTAAAGGTACTACTGCTATGATATTAAGAGATAATAAGCAAACAAAACATAATACAGGTGTGTACTTTCACGAGATGCCTAGCAATCCATTTACAGGATTATCTAGTGTAGACTACAAAGAAGCAGAAGATATGGGCTACTTTAAAATTGATGTATTAAACGTGGGTTTATATAAAGATATAAAATCAAAAGAACATTTACATGAGTTATTAGCAATGGAACCAATGTGGGAATTGTTAGAACATAAAGAGGTAGTAGAAAAATGTTTTCATATACACAAACACTTTGATATAGTCAAAACTTTAAAACCAAAAAGTGTAGAACAGTTAGCGGCAGTATTAGCAATAATAAGACCTGCAAAACGTCATTTGTTAAAGCAAAATTGGAATGAGATAAATGCGAATGTGTGGAAGAGGCCAAAGGGTGATGAATACTTTTTTAAAAAAGCTCATGCTCATGCATATGCATTAGCTATTGTTCTGCAATTAAATATGATGGCTACGGGCCTTTCTTTACAAGATTAATACTTCTACGTTTAATTCTTTTTGTAATACTATTACTTAATCTAACTTCTGGCCCTGCTATTACTTCCATTTGTTTTACATTAAAACTTTGAACACAATGACCAAAGTTCCATCTATTAAGTAATGCTATGTTTATTGGAAGTTTCCGGTTAGTTTCCCACCACCATTCTTCGCCCAATTCTAAAAATTTCATTTTTTCATTCTCATCCCATAAGCGATCGTAGATGTACATACTAGCTACGTGGCTATCGATGTTCTGCATAATACCCAAATACTCGTTGCCTGCGTATTCAATAACGGTTAGAAATGGATATTGCTCTAAGAGTTTCTGGTGTTTGGTTTGCATTCTATAGGTATTTAGCCTTTTGAAATCTCCACTTTGGATAAATACTACATAGGAGTAATATATGTCAAATTATGGAACTACATATCAAGTTAATCAACAAGGCGATCTTTATACATTAGAAGATCACGGAACACCAGCAGGACAAGCAAAATACGCAGGTGCAAAAGGTACCGCAGTTAATAGTCCTATGAACTATAGGTTCTTAAAACTGTTTCGTGGGTTTGATAATGAGTTTTTCTTCTTTGTAAAGAATCAAGATAGAAAACCAATAATGTTACAAGGTACTACAGTATATTGTTCTTTTATTGATAGAGATGATAGAGCAACCACAGTAAGTAAAAAAGCAATAATTACAGATTATGTACAAGGTGGGATTAAAGTAGTAGTAACAGTTGGTGAAAGTGGAAGATTTAGACAAGGTCATTATGATTTAGTGTTTAGTTATACTACTGACACAGGTTTAACAGTTCCATTATATTGTGATCTAAATATGAGACCTAACTTTACTGTTGATGTAAGTGAAGAAGGTGACGCATTACCACTTACTACACAAATTGATAGTAACTTCCAACAACAAACAACCAATAATACAACATATTATTATAGTAGCCAATTAAAAGCAACAGGATACTATGACAAACCAAATGGGTTAGTAACAATAGGAGTATATGGTACAGGTTACACTGGTAACTTTTATATTCAAGGCGCATTAAGTGATAACCCTACAGAAGGAGATTGGTTTGATATTACTCTTGGTACTCATACAGTAACATATTTTCCATACCAAAACCTTACCGGTATAGATCCTTGGACTTTTAGAACAAACGTTAAATATCTAAGAGCAAAATTCACACAACCTGCAGGAACACTTGACAAAGTCGTAATTAGAGTGTAATATACACGTATGACTCTGATGAATGACTACGTACGAACTCTGATACCTACTAACTGGCGAAGTAATCCAAATGGGTGGGTTTCTGGTAATTGCCCTATGTGTGTACGAAACGGTGAAAGTAGACCAGATACAAAAGGAAGAGGCGGGTTTTATTTTGAAGAAGATCATTTTCAATATAATTGTTTTAATTGTAGTTACAAAACAGGTTGGACAATAAACAACAGAATAACAAACAAGCTAAAAAAATTGTTAATAGTATTAGGTGCTGATGAGAATGACATACACCGTATACAGTTAGAATTATTAAGAGAACAAGACGTTGCTACATTATTAATTAAAAAAGAAAAGCCAAAGAAGTTAAATATTGGTTGGGATAAAAAAGCATTACCAGAAGGTGCAAAGCCTTTTATGGAATTTAAAGATCCTGATCAAAATTGGATTGATGCAGTAGCATATTTAACTGGCAGAGGCTTTGATGTAACAGATGCTAGACTTATGTATAGTCCTAGTAAGCAGTTTGGTAGAATGAATAGAAGATTTATTATACCATTTACATATAAAAATGAAATAGTAGGTTATACTGCTAGATGGATTGGAACTCCACCTAAAGAAGTAGCAAAATATTATAATCAACAACCTAAAGCAGATTTTGTTTATGGACTTGATAGGCAAACAAATAATAGAGAAATGGTTATAGTTACAGAAGGTCAACTTGATGCTATAGTAACAGATGGTTGTGCTACAGGTAGAAATAATATAAATGATGAACAAGCAGAAATATTGAAAAGTTTAGAAAAAGAAATTATAGTTTTACCAGATCAAGACGAAGCTGGTAAAATGATGTGTAAGTCTGCTATAAGACATGGTTTCAGTGTATCCTTTCCAGAGTGGAAAGATTGTAAAGATGCAAGTGATGCCTTGACAAAATACGGAAGATTGTATACAATAAGAAGTATTATAAATAGTAGAGAAAAAAATCCAACAAAAATTGAACTATTAATGAGGAAGGTTTGCAAATGAACGAAGGTAAAGAATATTCAGTAGATTTACAAAGATTATTTGTAGAATTTCTGTCTCAAGATCAAGATTTATTTGTTAGGGTAAATGCAATATTAGATCCACAGTTCTTTGACAGAGAGCTACGTAAAACTGTTGAATTTGTACAAAGTCATGCAACACAATATCAAGCATTGCCTACACTAGATCAAATTAAAGCAAACACAAATTTAGAATTACAGCCATTAAAAGATGTAGATGATAGACATAAGAAGTGGTTTATAGATGAGTTTGAAATATTTTGTAGACACAAAGCATTGGAAAGTGCAATATTAAAAAGTGCTGATCTTTTAGAAAAGGGCGAGTATGGTCCTGTAGAGAGAATGGTGAAAGAAGCAGTACAATTAGGACTTGCAAAACATATGGGTACAGATTATTGGAAGAGTCCAGCAGAACGTATTGAACGTATAAGAAATCAACGTGGTGGTATTAGTACAGGTTGGGCTGAAGTAGATAAAAAACTATATGGTGGATTTAATAGAGGTGAGTTAAACATATTTGCCGCACCTTCAGGTGGTGGTAAAAGTTTATTCTTACAGAATTTAGCATTAAATTGGGCTTTAGCAGGACAGAATGTAATATACATAAGTTTAGAATTAAGTGAAGAATTATGTAGTATGCGATTAGATAGTATGCTAACAGGAATGAATACTAGGGAAGTATTTAAAAATGCAGATGATGTAGATTTAAAAGTACGTATGCAAGGTAAAGATGCAGGTAAGTTACAAATTGTACAATTACCTAATGGTATTACAGTTAATACTATTACAAGTTTTATTAAAGAATATGAAGTAAAAAATAATATAAAAATTGACGGAGTATGTGTTGACTATTTAGATTTAATGATGCCAGCACAGAGCAAGGTAAGTCCAAGTGATTTGTTTATTAAAGATAAATTTGTATCAGAAGAATTACGTAATTTTGCAGTAGAAAACGATATATTACTAGCGACAGCTTCACAGTTAAATAGAAGTGCAGTAGAAGAAGTAGAATTTGATCACTCTCATATTGCAGGTGGTTTAAGTAAGATTCAGACAGCAGATAACGTTATTGGTATCTTTAGTAGCCAAGCAATGCGTGAAAGAGGCAGATATCAAATACAGTTTATGAAGACTAGAAGTAGTAGTGGAGTAGGGCAAAAAGTAGATCTAGCATTTGATATATCAGGGCTTCGTATTAGCGATTTATCAGAAGATGAGCAAGGATCTACAGTGAATCAGCCTAGTGCTATGTTTGAAAAGATTAAAGCACAGAACAAAACAACCCATCAAGAGAAGAGCATAGCTGAAAATAGTGTAGTAGAGAACACTTTATCAGGGCACGACAAGCTTCGCAGTATGCTGAAAAGAAGTAATAATTAGATAAATACAGTTATAGTAAATTATTACTGGAGATATATAATGAAAAAACGCACTCGTAGCTTGTTAGAGGAAATTAATTCTTTAGCACCCAAAAAGGATAAGAATGCAATTCTAGAGAGTAGAGGTACTAATGCTATTAGTAGTATTATTAATATTCTAGAAATGATCGATGCGAATTTTGATTCTGAAACAGCTCAAGATTTAAACAAAAGGATTATGTTAAGTATTAAAAATAGAGATCCTGAACGTTTTAATAGAGGTATTAAGAAAATCAGGACATCAAGATGAAAGTAAACGAAATAATTGTTGGGTCTAAGAAACGTAAATCCAGAGATAACAGAAAACACAGAATTACTCAAAAAGATTTATATACAGTAAAACTTAAAGAGAACGCAAGAATACAACACCTTGAAGATTTAATTCTTTGGGATGGAGTTGCTGGCGGTAAAAAAGCAATTAGTACACTACATCAAGTTGAACAAAATCCTAATTCAGTTACTATTAAATGGGACGGAAGACCAGCAATAGTATTTGGACGTAATGAAAAAGGTGAGTTTGTTTTAACTGATAAGTCAGGATTTGGTGCAGTAAAATACAATGGTAGAGTAACTAGTTCTAAAGGACTAGAAGATATGATAGTTAATAGAAACCCAGACAATGCAGACTTTGCAAAAACAATGGCTGGTATATGGGATAAAGTAGAAAGTACAGTTCCTGATACATTCAGAGGTTACGTTATAGGTGATCTATTATGGATGAAAAAGCCTACTGCAAGTGATAACAAAATTACTCTTATGCCAAATACTACAAAATATGAAGTTGTTGCTAATAGCGATATTGGAAAAAAGATACTTGCAAGTGAAGTAGGAGTTGTGATACACAAAGCAATAGGATTAGATGGTACTACTAGCAACGTTGATATGGGACAGTTCCAACAAGGAGCAACAATGATTATGCCACCAGTTACAGTATCAAAAGCACCAGGGGTTGATATACCACAGGTAGATGAATTAGAAAATTATTTAACACAGAACGCAAAATCAATAGATGATTTATTTAATGTACCAGCAGAACTTAAAATGAAAAATTTTGGTGATATACTTTATCAATATATAAATGCTAGTGTAAAAAATAAATCACTAGATAATTTAGGAGCAAATTTTGTACAATGGGTAGAAGGTAGTAATTTATCTGCACCCAAAAAAGAGAGATTATTAAATTATGTAAATACTAAAGCAAAAGGCTTTAATGCTACATTTAATTTTATTAAAGGAATTAAGAATATAAAAAATAAAGTAATTGAATTATTAGATAGTCAAAAAGCTGATATACAAGCAGTAAAAGACGGCGAAGGTTATGTAGTAGATAAAGATGTTAAGTTGGTTAATAGATCAACATTTTCACAAGCAAATTTTGCAAGGAATAATTAATGAGCGATAACAAATATACATTACAACAATATGCGGCAATGCAAGGTGGACATGAAATGCCTAAAGATAGCGAAGAGCCATATTTAGAATTTATTAATTCATTAGGCGAAGCTAGAATGTTTAGAACACGTGATATGATTCAAAAGCAAGGTGCTAGAACATTAACTGATCACTTCTTTGTAAGTATGATGAGTTTATATGCAATGGCAAATGATTACAAGTATGCACCAGTTGCTAAAGAGTATGCACGTAGAACCAGTATGTTTTCAAATTGGAATAAACCTAGTCCAAGTGGAACAGATTTATACCAAACAATACATTCAACAGTTAAACCAAAAGGTTTAGCAGATAGTGATGCAGATAAGCTATTACTTAACAAAGTTAATGTAGAACAAAAGAGAGTTAGAAACTTTTTAAAGCAAATAGAATCTGGAAAAATAAATTCAGGACAAGCACAGGCTTTCTTTTACAGATTAGAAAAAAATTTAGCAATACAAGATCCGAAACTTAGAGCGGCAAGAAGATTAGTAGGAGAATGGGACACTCTAAATACTACACAAAGACAATTAGCGGCTTCTCAATTAACAAAGTATTATAGACTAAATGCTAGAAGAAGTGATTTAAATCCAATATTTCAAAAGTATGCAAATGAACAAGGATTAGAGATAGACGATAAGAAAAAAGGTAGTATAGGTAAACGTATTGCACGTGGAGCGGCGGCATTTGCGGCTGGATATACTGCTGGTAAAATGACAGGTATGTAATATGGCAGTCTCAAGGCCAGTTGAGGTTCTAACAGGCTCAACTGATTTTTACACGGTTTACACCTTAGTTGATATAACAGATTCTGGTGTAGTAAGTCCAAAAACAAGTGCAAGTGGGTATTTCCAAGCACAAAACCTGAATACATTTATCCAAAGTATCAGTTTAAGATCTCAACCAGTTTTAAGTAGTATACAAGTGCTAGAATCGCAAGATTTAAGCGATTATGAATTTGGTACAAGTTTTACAGGAACTCATACTGTATGGGTGTTTAAATTTGCTAGTGAAACAGCAGATGCCTGGAAAAAAGATAATAATGATGTTTATATGTTAACCGAAGATTTCAATAAAATGCCTATACATAAAGATTTAAATGAAACAATAAGCATTGATCCTGAAATAATCGACACAAATACAGTAAGTAAGAAAAATACTTACTTTAAATATAGTGAAAACATATAAATAGTAGTAGAGTACGAATGATTGTACCCTTACTAATCAGCTCTTATTAAGACGCTGTCAAAGAATGTGAGAACATAATATGGCAATGAATCAGTCAAGGCTTGAGCGTGAAAATCTAGAGGCGCACGTAGATCTGTGTGCGGAAAGGTATCGCGTGTTGGAAGAAAAATTAAATAGATTAGAAACTAAAGTAGATGGCTTAACGACCGCTATGAGTAAAGTAGCAGAAAAGCAAACTTCAGCAAGTATGTCTAGTAACAAGCTAATTATTGGAGCCGCGGCAACGGTTATTGCAGGTTTGCTCTCAACAATAGTATTGTTGTTACTGAATTTGAATACAGTAACTCCATTATTGGGTAGCGGGTAGATGTTATTAAACGAATCGTACAATACAGTAATTTCTGAAGCAAAATTAATTTTTGCTAGAAGAGGCAAGGCTGTAACTAGGAAGTTTCGTTGCACAGTTGGTATTCGTAAGAATAGAATTGTAGCAAATCCTAGTCAATGTGCGGCACCTATGGATCTCAAAAAGAGATTCGTAATGAGAAAAACAAGAGCACAAAAAGGTGCTCGTATGCAAAAAGCGGCAGTACGTTCTAAAAGGTTAAATCCTGCAAGTCGTATTGTTGCTAGATTAAATAAAGCTAGAGGTTAAGATGGAAATAGTAAACAATAGTACAGTAGATAGTGTAATAGATTATGCTAACGTTAAGTTTGGATTAGAGCTTAATAAAGATGATGTAGTAGAACAATTAAAAGGTTTATCTTTTGGAGATACACTTCATTTGTTAGATTCTATCAAAGCTGAAAACAATGATAAATTTTCATCAATTATAGATTTAAGTAGAGTTAACGAAGCTGGTTATGGAACAATTAATACAGCCAAGCCAAGTAATGCTACAATAAGAGCATCAAACAATGGCAATGATCAAAGAGACTTTACTAATGCACAACAAGATGCAAAAAGAGATTCAAGCAACCCACAAAGATTTGTAGCGGGTGGAAATAAACAAGCTACTGGACAAGGAGCCAACAGAGCTTCAACTAATCCAGATCCAGATGATGTACATAGAGCACAGAATTCACAAACTGCCAGTCAAGCGGCCAACCAGGCAAACGCAAACGCACAAGAAATTGAAAGACTTAAACAATTGGCAATGGGAGGTAGTTAATGAAAACTATTGAACAACCAGGCGGTATTCCAGTATTCATTTCAGTTCAAGAAAATCGTTGTTACGAGAACTTATTAGAACGTAAATGTAAAGATGATTTAAATGAACGAGAACTATATTTAATTCAAAGTTTAGTCAACAAAAATGTTGTTAAAAAAATAGTTGAAAATAATAAAGTATTCTATGAAAGAATGAAAGGAAGCCTATAATGCCAACACAAGAAGAAACAAAAGGAATGAAAGAACTTATTCAAAAGTTAAATGAGAGTTCAAAAGTTCCTACAGAAACTGAACAAAAAAGCAATCCAAAATTAAAAGCAAATTTGTTGAATAGTGTTAGCAAAGATGCTAAAGGTATGTATGATATACTGCAAAGACTAGATGAAGCTACAACAAAGGTGGCTGAAGAAGCAGTAGAAGAAGCATACGAAGATCCAATGATGGCCGTAGCAACCAAAAAAGGAAATAGTGTTAAAATTGCAGAATATGAAATCACTATGGATAAACAACAGGTTGTTCCAGGTATCAAAAAAGTATTTTATACCATCAAGGAAGATGGTAAGGTATTGCACGAACAAATAGCATTATTTGAGACTGCTATGGGAGTAGTTAAAGGTTTGATGCACGGTAAAACTAATAATATTAATCATTTATTAGATTTAGATGTGCGTTATGGAAGCCAATTAGCTGAAGCGGCGTTTTACAAGCAAAAATCTAAAATAAGTGAAGGATTTAAGCTAGATTTAGCGATGGCCAAGCAAGGTCAAGCGGTTCAGAAGATGAATGAGGCGAAAAAACAGATCAAATCCTGCCTATAAGCATAAATACAATATATTACAAAAAACCTGAAGGGGTCAAATTATGGATTTAAACAATTTAAAAGTAAACAAAATAACGAAATTAGATTCAGCTCTAAAAGAGGTATTTGGTGTTAACTTTAACTTTGGTGCAGACGGTGCCAAACTACAAAAAGTTAAAACATTTACAGAATCTAAAATTAAGTCATTACGTGATAATGGTATCGCAGTAAATGACAAACAATATCAGAAGTTATTGTTAGTATTAGAAGGTATAAAAGAAGCTATGTCAAATAAACCAGTAATGGAAAGCGAATTAGACCAAGCTGAAGTACTTCTAGCCGCAAAACAAATGGCTGACGACTTACAAAAAATGGCTGAAAATTTAGCAAGTATGCAAGTAGAAGAATTAATGAGTATCACTAACGCAATGAAAGAAGAAGTTGGTGTTGCAGAAGCTGAAACATTTTCACAAAGTGCAGAGATGGCAATTGGTACAGCTCTTGAAGCAGTTAAAAAAGCCAACGATGATGTAAGTAACGCAGTATTAGTAGCACAAGGTCAAGCACCAGAAACAGATATGAGTATGGAGCCTGCACCAGAAGCACCTATGGATATGGATGCACCTGCTGAAGAACCAGCTGGTGATGATTTTGAAGGTGTTGATGCCGCTAGTGCAGAGTCAGATGCTGAAGGTAGAGAGATGAAAGAAGAATCAGTCGATCCTTATCTTAAAGCAATCAAGATGGTTAAAGAAGCACAATCAGAAGGTAAAGTTAGCAAAGACGTTCTTAAAAGAGCATTTGCGGAACTAAAGAGGTAGTAACGTGAGGTACGCTGAACTCTTCGAATTAAATTCTGAAGTAGATTCAAAAGTAATTGATCTGCTTTCAATTCTAAGTAGCGAAGGCGTTGATAATATTCCTCTCGAAACTTTAGTTAATGAGCTTAAGGCTATGGGTGTTGATGCTGATGTTGAATCATTATTTGATGAGATATCAAATTTACCTATAGTTAATAATATAAAAGATGGAATGGTTTATTTTAATACTTCAAGTCTTGATGCTAGTAATTTAAACAAGGTTGACCCCGAAAAAGCAGATAAGACCGTAACTAATATGGCTAAGAAGCAAGTTAAAAAAGAGTTAAACAAATGAGTGTAGGACTAAACGCGGCACAAGCAAGATCAAAAGCATCACAAGATATGATTGTGTTTACTGAAACGCAAGAAATAATGAAAGCAATTATTTCAGAAAGTGCATTAGGTAATTTTGAAGCATATGTAGATGATGCTACAACAATGACAGAAGCTACTCCAAGTATTCAAAAAATTGGAACACAATTAAATCCAACAATTACAGTAGGCGACACTCTTATATTTGATAATAATACAATCACACTAGGTACTACAGGAACATCATTAAATGCAATAGTTGCAGATATTAATGATGCAAACGTCGCAGGATTGACAGCATCAAAAGATAGTAGTTATCTTGTACTTACTATTTCAGAGCCACAAGGTTCTACATGGTCATATGAGATAGGTGCAGGTACTGCAAATACAGCTCTTGGATTTGTAGCAGGTGTATACAGTATAGCAAATCCATCAAGTGTTGATTATTTTAATATTTGGCAAGGTACTGCTACTGATCGTGGATTAACAAATCAAATGGAACAAGTAATTAAATATTTCCAAAACCTAGGATACAAAATAGAAAGACTAACCAATACTAATACCAGTAAAACTTTTAAATGGTATGTGTATTGGTAAATGAAAATCGCAATCATAGGCTGTAGTTATTCAGCATATTCTCACACAAACGTAGAAAAAGATAGCTGGTCTTACCAGTTATATGAACGTTTCCCACAACATACATATTATAATTATGCATTAGGAGGTAGAGGTATAGACTATGCTCAATGGTGTATACTTGATGCAAAAATGAATGACGTGGATTTTGTTTTTGTAAATAGAACCTTTTATTCAAGAGTAAGTATGTTAAAAGATACTGATGAACCATTTAATGAATTTGGTTTTGATGATACATACGTAAATGAAAATTTTATTTTAAAATATATACGTGGTAATATGTTATGGAGAGGTACGTCTCAACCAGGAGTAGGAACAACACGTGAAACAAAGCCACCAAATAATGAGAAACCTAGAAACTTTGTACATAATACATTAGACGAATTAGCAACATCAGAACATAGAAACTCTTGGCAAAAACATTTATATAATAACATAGAAAAATTATACAATTTTAAACATTTTAGATTATTAGAATTTTTAAGAAGTGAACCTAATAATGTATGGAAAATGATGATAGAAGCACACGGCGGCGACGATGAAAAAATTAAAAGATCAGGACAAAACAGACATGAATGGTTATGGACTCGTGGATTAACTTTAGCACAAAATGATGATCACTGGAATAGAGAAGGTAATAAGTGGGTGTTAGAAAATTATATATTAGACAAAGAAACCATTGACATTTTAACAAAAGGATAGTAAACTATGAGTATGCTTAAAATAAAATCCCCTTACGATTATAAAGAATTCAAAAGAACGTCAGTAGACGGTAAACGTCTTTATGAAAACCCTTGGGGTGATCCTGTTCCTAGTGTAACTACTATTTTAAGTGCTACACAGTCAGCAGAAAAGAAAGCAGGACTTGCTAAATGGAAAAAACGTGTAGGTGATGCAGAAGCACAACGTATTGTAACTGAAGCATCTAATGTTGGATCTGTAATGCATAATATATTAGAAAAATGGTTTAAAAATGAAGAATATAATCCAGGAAATAATATGGTGCATAAACAAGCAAAAGGTATGGCACAGGTTGTAATAGATAATGTAGAACCCGATATTAATGAAGTATGGGGATCAGAGGTTAATTTAGTAGCAAAAGATTTATATGCAGGTACAACAGATTTAATAGGTGTATATAAAGGCAAAGAAACTATTATGGACTTTAAGCAGACTAATAAACCCAAAAAACGTGAATGGATTGATGACTATTTTATGCAAGGTGCGGCATATGCGAATGCTCATAATGAGATGTACGGAACAAACATATCAAATATAGCAGTTTTTATGTGTAGTAGAGCAGGTGAGTTTCAGCTATTTGAAGTAGATAGCACAGAATTTAAGCAATGGGAACTTAAATGGGCAGAACGTTTAGAACAGTTTTATAATCTATAAAGATAAATACATTATATTTAAGGAATAAACAATGACAACAACGACAGCTAGAATGACAGTTAGAAAAGGTAACTTGGCAGATTTGCCAAAGTTGCTACCGGGTGAATTTGGACTTGCACAAGATATTCAAAGATTATTTATAGGACAGGCTTCAGTAAATGGAACTTGTCAAGTAAGTAACAGTGACGCAACGACAGCTAAAGTAGAATTTACTTCAGCAAATGGCGATCCTATTGATTTAGACTTAATAGCTAATTTAGATCAATATACATATGGAATAACAGTAAACCCAGCAAGTGATAATATTTCTATAACAGGTAATAACATAACATTCAAAGATGCAGTTGCATCATTCTCGCATGGCTTATCTTCAGCTCCTACATCTAGTACAGTATTTGAACTTTACTATAATAAAGAAGTTGGCTACCATGCAGAAGCATTCCCAAATCCAGTACAGTCGCAAAGTCTAAACAAACTGACTGCAGATTCTGCAGGACCTAAAGAATCAGGAATTGAATTTATTTGTGCTAATAAAGATAAGATTACAATTGATTATAGTTTAAAAACGGCGTCTGCTTCAAGACACGGACAGTTATTAATTCTAATTGATGACAATGCAGGCACTCCTACAACAAGCTCAATTAAAGATGTATATGACATTAGCAATGGCGCAATGCCATTAGTCTTTAGCCTTTCACATAATAGTACAGACAAATTTAGTTTAATGTTTGACACTACAGACCTTGATACCGTACATACATTCAAATACGTACAAAAATCATTTTAAATAAATGGACGAAGTATGGCAGTTGCCACCTAGACAAAGAATTCAAAAGTGGCGAGAATTAAGAAAACGGATTTGTGAATATTCCAACATCTTAGAACAATTACAAGTTGTTTTAGATTTTTGGAATAGTACACCGATAGGTGTTAGAAAAGTTGACTTATATGATGAATCAACTTGGTCCACACCTTGGGAAATGCTACACCAAAATGATTATGATGAAAATGTTGTTTCATTGGGTATGGCATACACGTTACACTATAGTAATATTGCCTGTAGATTATTGCTTGTACAAAATGTGGAAAAAAATGATATAAAGTTAATAGTTTTAGTTGACAACAAGTACATTTTAAACTATACTTATAACGTAATAGACACCACTGACATCGTAGCTGAAGTAGATATACTAAAAGATATTGATGTGAGTACATTAAGCAAATAGTTATCTATAAAACTACTTGAGTAAATACAAAAAACTATTTGAGAAAAACGGACAAAATGAACATTATAATTAATAAACGAGACGGAACAAAGGAAGAGCTAGACTTAGAAAAAATGCACAAAGTTGTATTTTATGCTTGTGAAGATATTGCTGGTGTAAGTGCTAGTGAAGTAGAAATTAAAAGTCATTTACAATTCTATGATGGGATTGAAAGTGCAGATATACAAGAAACATTAATCAAAGCGGCGGCTGATCTTATTTCAGAAGAAACACCAAATTATCAATGGGTAGCTGGTAGACTTATTAATTACCATTTACGTAAACAAGTTTATGATAAATTTGAACCACCACATTTACGAGAGATAGCTCGTAAGAATGTTGATCGTGGTTTATACGATCCAGAATTTTTTTCTGTTTATAGTGAAGATGAAATTAATCAAATGCAAGAGTTCATTAAACATGAACGTGATGAAGATATGACATATGCGGCCATGGAACAGTTCCGTGGAAAGTATCTAGTACAAAATAGAGCAACAGGTGAAATTTTTGAAACACCACAAGTATGTTATATGATGATCTCAGCAACATTGTTTAGTCAATATCCAAAAGAAGAAAGAATGAAATGGGTTAAAGATTACTATGACGCAATTAGTAATTTTGATATTAGTTTGCCTACGCCAGTAATGGCAGGTGTACGTACACCACAAAGACAATTCTCTTCTTGCGTTCTAGTAGAAACTGATGATGATTTAGATAGTATTAATGCTACATCATCTGCTATTGTAAAATATGTTTCTCAAAAGGCAGGTATTGGTATAGGCGCAGGTTCTATTCGTGCCATTGGATCAAAAATTAGAAAAGGTGACGCAACACATACAGGTGTTATTCCATTTTATAAATTATTTCAAAGTTCTGTTAAGTCGTGTAGTCAAGGTGGAGTACGTGGCGGAGCGGCAACATTATATTATCCGATATGGCATTTAGAAGTTGAAGACTTACTTGTTTTAAAAAACAATAAAGGTACAGAAGATAACAGAGTACGTCATATGGATTATGGTGTACAGTTTAATAAAGTAATGTACGAACGTCTACTTACAAATGGAGACATCACTCTTTTCTCACCTGCAGATGTTCCAGGTCTATATGATGCATTTTTTGAAGATCAAGACAAGTTTAAAGAGTTGTATGAAAAAGCAGAAAAGAAAAATGGAATTAGAAAAAAAGTTCTTAAAGCATCTGAGTTATTTGGAATGTTTATGGAAGAACGTAAAAATACAGGAAGAGTTTATTTAATGAATGTAGATCATGCTAATTCGCATGGTTCATTTAAACCTGAAGTAGCACCTATTAAACAAAGTAATTTATGTTGTGAAATTAATTTACCTACTAAACCTTTGTATAGTGTTAGAGATAAAGAAGGTGAAATTAGTTTATGTACGTTAAGTGCAATCAATTGGGGAAACATCACTGAACCTAGTAAGTTTAAAAAAGTTTGTAGACTAGCAGTACGTGGATTAGATGCATTATTAGATTATCAACAGTATCCGGTATTAGCGGCAGAATTAAGTACAATGAAACGTAGACCTTTAGGCATAGGAATTATTAACTTCGCTTATTGGTTAGCAAAAAATGATTTAACATATCAAAATATTGGCAAACGTGGATTAGCTAAAGTAGACGAATGGGCAGAAGCTTGGAGTTATTATCTAATTGAAGCTAGTGTAGAACTTGCAGAAGAATATGGACCAATAACTGGCACAGGTGAAACAAGATACGGAGATGGTATTACACCTAATATGACATACAAAAAAGAAGTAGATGAGCTAGTAGCTCATAAAGAACGTTTACCTTGGGACGAATTACGTGAAAGATTAAGAAACAGTGGTATACGTAACAGTACGTTAATGGCTTTAATGCCTGCTGAAACTTCAGCACAAATAAGCAATAGTACTAACGGAGTTGAACCTCCTCGTGCCTTTGTAAGTGTAAAGCAATCTAAACATGGTGTTTTAAAACAGGTTGTACCCGGATATGCACGTTTAAAGAATAAATATGATCTGTTATGGTCTCAAAAAAGTCCAGAAGGTTATTTAAAGATTATGGCTGTATTACAAAAGTACATAGATCAAGGTATTAGTGTAAATACTAGTTATAACCCGGAGTTTTTTCCAGATGAAAAAATTCCATTAAGTGTAATGCTACAACATCTTGTAATGTTTTACAAGTACGGTGGCAAACAGTTGTATTATTTTAATACATATGACGGTCAAGGTGAAATTGAATTTAAAGATAAGACATCTAAGAGCCGTGAAGATTTTGAAACAGATGAACAGTACGACGACTATTGTGAAAGTTGCGTAATATAGAGGGAAATTAATGGGCGTTATAAATGTAAAAAATGAAAAATACCATACAGAAGCAAATGCTTTCTTAGATGGTGATTTAGGATTTCAAAGGTATGATACATTAAAGTATAAACAATTTGATAAACTAACAGATAAACAGTTAGGTTTCTTTTGGAGACCTGAAGAAGTAGATGTAAGTAAAGATGCAAAAGACTTTAAAGATCTTACCGAGCATGAACAACATATTTTTACAAGTAATCTAAAACGTCAGATTCTATTAGATAGTGTACAAGGTAGAGCTCCTAATGAAGCATTTAGTCCTATTGTCAGTTTACCAGAATTAGAAAATTGGATTATTACTTGGACATTTAGTGAAACAATTCATAGTAGAAGTTATACACATATTATTAGAAATGTATATGCTAATCCTACTAAGATATTTGATGAGCTAACAGACAGTCAAGAGATTTTAGATTGTGCTGGAGATATTTCTAAATATTACGACAGCTTAATTGAATTAACAAGTTATTATAATTTACTAGGTGAAGGAAAACATACAGTAAACGGTAAAAAAGTTGAAATAGATATGTATGACTTAAAGAAAAAATTATGGTTAACTTTAAATAGTGTTAACATATTAGAAGGTATTAGATTTTATGTTTCATTCGCTTGTAGCTGGGCATTCGCTGAGCTTAAGAAAATGGAAGGTAATGCTAAAATAATTAAGTTTATTGCACGTGACGAAAATGTTCATCTTGCAAGTACACAATACCTTTTATCAAAAGTACTACCAAAAGAAGATCCAGACTTTGAAAAGATTAGAGTAGAATGTCAACAAGAAGTTACTCAAATGTTTATTGATGCAGTAGATCAAGAAAAGCAATGGGCAGACTATTTGTTTAAAGATGGAAGTATGATTGGACTTAATTCAAAATTATTACAAGATTATATTGAGTGGATTTGTTGTAAACGTATGACAGCATTGGGTATGAAGTGTCCTTATAGCCCAGGTCAAACTAATCCATTACCATGGACACAAAAATGGATTGCAGGAGCAGAAGTCCAAGTAGCACCACAAGAAACTGAAATTAGTTCTTATGTAATTGGTGGTGTTAAAAAAGATGTAGGTGAAGATACATTTGAAGGAATGAGTTTATAAATGATAGAGATATGGGGTAAACCACAATGTGGTTATTGCGATGCCGCAAAAAGATTATGTGAATCAAGAAATTATGAATTCGTCTATAAACAATTAGGCGTAGATTTTAATAGGGAACAAGTTTTCGAAAACTTCCCTGAAGCTAGAACATTTCCACAAATTAAAATATATGGTAAAGTAATTGGTGGATATGATCAGTTTCTAAAATACATTGAGGATACTGGTTTTAATGGAACTGGTGAATCAACAGGATAATATATGTTAATAGAAACACAATACCAAGTAGGTGATGTAGTAAGTATTAAACTTTCTTCAGGTGAAGAAATGATTGCAAGGTTAGACACAGAAACTGATGAAACAGTTACGTTAGCTAAACCTTACATACTTGTTGCCGCACAAAACGGCATGGCCCTAGCGCCTTATATGTTTACCGTTAGTCCAGATACTAAGATCAAATTAAAGATAAATAGTATTATATGCATAGTTAAATCAGCGAAAGATGCAAGTGATATGTATATAAAACAAAGTACAGGATTAACAGTAGCAAATGCAAAAAGTTCATAGACACGGAGATAAACGTTCATGTGGTGCATCAACAGAAGCACAAGGATATAGTAACGTTTTTGTAAACAACCAACCTATTAGTGTTGATCGAGATCCAAACAGTCATGGTGGCGGTGCTCTTAATGCACAATGCAACAATGTATTTGTAGGCAACAAATTAGTGGTTGTCGTTCCAAACAATTCAGATGCAGATAGACTATGTCCATTACCTGGACATTGCAATCCAAAATCAGATAGTGGTAGTCCTGACGTTTATATAGGACAATAACATGATTAAGAATTTAAAAGATCTAATCATAGTAGCTCTAACTATAGGGGTACTTACATTGCTAGGTGTTATTATAATTGGCGACTATTATGTTGCCTTACAAGAAAATAGACCAGTAGATGAATCAGTAATCACTTTAATGAAAATGTCATTAACAGGAATGATTGGAATTATTGCAGGTTACATAGGATCAAAATAAAATGAGTGTAGGTGATTTTAAAGACGGTTTAGAAGATTTTAACGATTACATTAACGGTACCAAAGTTGATATACCAACTGGTAGAGTAGATGTAGATGTTAACGATGGTACAATCACTGCACAAACTCAAGCATACAGTTTAAAAGAAATTATTTGTAGTTTATTAGCAGGTAATGGAATTAGGTTACCTAACTTACAAATATGTTTAAAAGTTAACCTTGGTAGATTAATACCAGAAATTCCCGAAGCACTAGCAGATTTAAGAGGAGCATTAGAAGATGCAGAAAAAGCTCTTGACGATTTTATTGCACATACAAATATTGATAATGCATTAGGTAGATTAAATTCTGCCGTTGCTGAATTTGCGGCCATTGCAAATATGATTAACTTCTGTGGTACACCTGTTGTACCTAGAGCTATTCCAAATGTTTTAAGAGATGCAATGGGTAGTTTTATAGGTGCAGGTAAAGGTATACTTGATACATTAGGAACTATGGCAGATGGTGACATAGGCGGATGTATAGGAACAGATGGTAAATTTAATCCTAACTTATTTACAAGTGGTATATTAAAACGTTTAGGCGATCAATTTGATGACCTTGCTAATTTACCAGCGAGTGTTAAACAAGGAATAATTGATGACCTAAATGCTTTCAAAAATGATATTGAAAACTTAATTGAATTTGAGAATAACTTTAAAGGTTCAAGTTCAACAGGTGGTAGTATATTTGCTCCTACAAATAGAGTAAACACAAATGTTGGTGTAGCAGTTGATAATGATAATATGACACTAGCAAAAAGTCAACAATATGCTAGTAACTTACAATCACTATATAATAGTTTAAAAGCATACGAAGTAGATGAAGCAGGAAATAATATATTTTCATATTTACTTGAACCAGAATTAATAGCAAAATTAGAAAATGATGGTGCTCCTACAGTAGCACTAGCAGAAAGACAACCAATATATGATCATTGTGGAAGGGTAACAGGATATACTCAAAGAAGTATTCAAGCAGTACAAGAAACAAGTGTAGGTGACCCTGCACAAACTAATACACAACCAGGATTAGCAGGATTGGCTGAAAGTGGTACAGTAGTTACTTCGCCTCCTGCAACAACAACAAATTTAGGCGGTGGTGGTAGCATTAGTTCAACTTCAACTTCAAGTACAGGAGCAGATGGTGCAACAGGACCACAAGGCCCAGAAGGTCCACAAGGTCCACAAGGAGATACAGGACCACAAGGACCACAAGGAGATACAGGACCTCAAGGTCCACAAGGAGATACAGGACCACAAGGACCACAAGGAGCAACAGGTCCTCAAGGACCACAAGGACCAGCTGGTTCAGGTGGAAGTGGTGGAAGTTATCCAACAACCCCGACATTTACAAGTGTAACAACAAATGATCTTACAGTTACAGGTACAGGAAACGTAGTATTTGAAAGTGGTAATAACTTATCACTAACTGCGGCACAAAGAGTAGAAATAACAGGAAAGGTGCCAATGAAACTTGCAACAATGACAACAGTAGAAAGAAATCAAATAGCATCACCAGAAAGTGGTGATATGATTTATAATACTGATATTAATAAGTTTCAAGGTTACGCCAATAATGCGTGGGTGAACTTAAATTGATAGAAAAAGAATATATTGTTACATTAAAGAAAGACGTTGACTACCAAAAGTTTAACGAAGAAATGGTACAGTCAACTGGTGCTGGTTCTATTCCCAATAGAACAGTAGATGTAGCTGATGCTAGACCAGGTAGTAAAAGAAATACACACTATGCCTTAACAGAAGCAGAAGTAATTCAATTAAGAAATGATCCTAGAGTAGACGCAGTAGAAATCCCACCAGAACAAAGAACAGATATTTCACCTGAACCTTTAGCCATACAAAACGGAAATTTTTTAAAAACAACATCTGATGCTGGCAGTTATATGAATTGGGGAATGCGTAGATGTATTGAAAGAGATAATCCATATTCAGGCTCAAACCCAAGCAGTAGCCAGTTTGCTTATACACTAGATGGCACAGGAGTAGATATAGTCGTACAAGATACTGGTGTACAAGTAGGACACCCTGAATTTGATGATGCAGATGGAAATAGTAGAATACAACAAATAAATTGGTATACAGAAGCTGGAGTAAGCGGATCAATGCCATCTAGTTTTTATTCAGATTACAATGGTCACGGAACACACGTTACAGGTACAGTAGCAGGTATAAACTATGGCTGGGCTAAAAATGCACGTATCTATTCAATGAAAATACCTCTAGGTACTGGCGGAAGTGGTATTTCTATTACATCATCATTTGATCTTATAAAATTATGGCATAGAAATAAACCTATCACAAGTACAGGATATAGAAGACCAACTATAGTCAATATGAGTTGGGGATATGGAAGAAGTTTTAGTGGTATCACTGGTGGTAATTACAGAGGAACCAGTTGGACAGGAACTAGTAAAAGAACTGATTATGGAATGGTAGGAAGTGCATTCTATAGTAGACACCCGGTAAGATTATCAGTCTATGATGCAGATGTTGACGAATTGAATGATGAAGGAATACACGTCTGTATAGCGGCAGGTAACTCTAGTCAAAAAATTGACGAAGTTGGCGGTGTTGATTATAACAATTATTATAACACTAGTAATTTTAGTGGAGGAAGTAGCAGAATATATTATCATAGAGGTGGATCTCCTTTTGGTACAGATGCTATGATGGTTGGTAATCTAGATAGTAATATACACAGTGGTGGATTAGAACAAAAAGCAAGTTCAAGTGAAACCGGTCCAGGAATTACAGTATATGCACCAGGAACAAATATAATGAGTGCGTGGAAAAGTACAGGCGGAATGCCATATCATCTTAATAGTTCACATAGACAAAATAATATCACAGGTACAAGTATGGCAAGTCCACAGGTTTGTGGATTAGGTGCTTGTATACTACAATTAGAACCTTACCATACTGCTGAATCATTAAAACAGAAGATTAGAAACTTGGCAACCCAAGATAAAATATTTTCAACAGGTCAAGATGACGATTATACTAACAGTAGATCCATACTAAATTCGGCGAATAAACTGCTATATACGCCTTTTAACAGTGGTTATCCTATAAAGACAAGTTAATGTACATAGAAGTAAAAAACATTGAAAAAACCAATAAAAATAACATTTCTTGGTTGACAAAAGAAGCTCTTGCTTGTATATTAATACTAATAAACAATTAATGGAAGGTAATTATGACTAGAATAATTTTTACAATGGCAGTGATATTAGGAATGGCAGGTTCAGCAAATGCTGAATTTAATCCAAAAAATCCTAAAGCATTAATGTGTTCACCGTTTTTTGCAACGGCGTCAGTAAATGGCGTACACAATCAAGAAATGAGTGATAGCATACTTAAACAAAGTTATGAAAAAGGTGAATATCAGTTATGGCTATATACACCGGAATATACAATGATTAAAGATTCTAAACCACCACATCATACGTGGATAGGTGTAAAATCTGAAAATGGTGTTACTACAGTAGCTGAAATGAATTTCGTTTCAATGTATCACACTATAACATCAACGGCAGGTAACAACGTAGGTATACTTGTTAATAAATGCGAAAAAAGATAGGCAACTAAAGGCTAATATAAGTAATAGAGTAAAATAATATGAGAGCAACAAAATACGAAGACGGGATTAAACGGATCAAAGCTAAGATCGAAGTACCAATGTGTGTCGACGATGTTAGTAAATATATCCTGAGTGCTCTTACTAGTAATATTGTAGATTTAGCAAAAATTCAGAAACTTAACAAAAGAGAATTATTGCAATTAGCAAAAGACGAAGTAAGGCATAAAGGAACCGGTAAAATTTCTATTGAAACTGTTGACAATGATACAAAAGTTATAGTAAAGAACTATGTAAAGCAGATGTTTCCTGAGTTACAATAGTGGGCGACGACTTAGACATTCTAGACAGATATGAGAAACTGGCTAACGATATTAATGACATATATCAAAAGTCAGAAGATCTTGTAAGCAGTTACACTTATGATGATGAACGAGATACGTTCATTGATCCCTGGTCTCAAATGGAAGATGTACTTGGAGTAGATATATTACTGCAAGTGGCAAAGGTTAATAGACAAGTTCAAAACTGAACTAATTAAATTATGCCGTTATAGCTCAGCTGGTAGAGCAACTGATTTGTAATCAGTAGGTCCGCGGTTCGAATCCGTGTAACGGCACCATCAAGTATTTGCCCTTGTGGTGGAATTGGTAGACACGTAGGTCTTAGGAACCTATGCTTCACGGCGTAAGAGTTCGAGTCTCTTCGAGGGCACCAAATCGGGTTGTGCCGTAATACACACGTTTAACACTCACGGTTAAGTGTTAAGGACTATAACGAGACGGACGACTTACACTAGTAACAAAAAACATACACAAAGGATAAAACAGGACCGGGCCCTTTTGAAATAAGCCCAACGTAGGACATACACAAAACTAAATATAATTATAAAAAGAATTTACAAGAAGTAAAGGAGACATTGAAGTAAGCACTCAAGTAGGTTTATAAACGGTGTGTAGCATAAGAAAGGAATTTATGTTGAAAGAAGTAATGATAAATGCGGCGAAGAAACACGCCGAAGCAGAAATTGACCTTCATAAAGCCAACATAGAAGTCTATATGCAACAAGTGGTTGGAATTGGTGAACATTCAGATATTATTGAAACGATCCAAAAAGAATTAGACAAAATGGCTATGGCACATGATAGACTTGAGATGCTTAATAAGTATTTCAATGCATAAAAATTTAAGTTAACACATTTTTGTGTGTTAACTTTTCTTATGGGGGATTAGCTCAGTAGGGAGAGCGCCTGATTTGCATTCAGGAGGTCGCAGGTTCGATTCCTGTATCCTCCACCAACTTTTAAGAGAACTATTTTGCCTTTTTATACAGAACGTATTACAATTTATAAAGAACCTAAGCCAAAGTGGCCTTGGGTAGTAGTGGCAATTTTAATAATAATGGTAGTATTATGGATATTATAATTTATCAAAATAACACAGGATCAGCACCAGCAATTAATTGGTGGCTATCACAAGAACTAAACATAGGTCCAGAGTTTTATGCATTTAATGATGGATATTGTAGACCTAGAGGACATCATGTAGGAGGAGTAGTAATTGAAGATAGTAACTCACCTTACCACGAAAAGCATAGAGAATCAATTAACTTATTAGAATCACAAAATGAAGAATCAAATCACGAAACACAACACCTTGTAGTAAATGGTAAATTAACAAAACCAGAAATAAAACAACAAGGAACTATAGATGTAACAAAACCTTTTATTAAAGATAAAAGTAAATTTGATTATTTTGTTTGGAGTAATTATGGTGGCAATTTAGTTAATCCTGAAACTATAATTAAAGCAGATAAAACTTTATTAGTTGATAATAGTGTAGCAGAACAATTATTTTTTTATATAAGTCAATATGCTTTCGCTTGGATTGAAACACCTGATGACATATCAGAACAAACAGAATCGTGGATACAAGAACATCCTAGTATTAATAATTGGAAAGAAATATGGTATAAAAAACACCACAACAATGTTCTTGCAAAATGGAAAGATGGTGACTTAAAATATATGTGGCAATTAAACTTTGCTCACAATGATTTAAGAACTGCTATAGAAAATGGTAAAGAAGATATTGAATTTATTAATGCAGATGATCATCAAAGATTATTTGAAGTAAAAAAACAAGAAGAAGATTTTTCAGAAACACTTTTCTCATATACAAATAAAGAAGTAGATCATATTGTTGTAGGAGATGATTGGTTTACTAAAACAGAAGACATTATGGCATATTTGGGAATAGTTAATTCATTTAGATTAAAAAAGTTCTTAATTGATTACATCAAAGTGTATAAACAAAAGAAACAGTTATATACAGACACCTTCTCAAAATATCTATAAATAAACAAGATTATTCCTCGATAGCTCAGTTGGTAGAGCAGTTGACTGTTAATCAATTGGTCGCAGGTTCGAGTCCTGCTCGAGGAGCCAGGCGGGCGTAGCTCAGTGGTAGAGCGATTCGTTGCCAACGAATAGGTCGTCGGTTCGACCCCGATCGCCCGCTCCAAATTTTGGCTCTGTAGCTCAGTTGGTTAGAGCATCCGACTCATATTCGGAAGGTCAGAAGTTCGAATCTTCTCAGAGCTACCAAACCGATAAATACATTATAGGAAAAAATAATGAGAAACATTTATATAATATTAATTTTATCAGCAGTACTTACAATACTTCATTTGTTATATGCTCCAGCAATAGCAAAAGAAATAGAAATGAAAGTATACAATTACGAAATCACAAGAGTAATTGATGGAGACACAGTAGCATTTGCGGCACCATTTCTTCCAGCACCACTTAAACAAGAATTAAGTATAAGAGTATATGGAGTTGATACTCCAGAAAAAGGTTGGAGAGCAGAATGTGAGTCAGAAGCAAAATGGGGTGAAAAAGCTTCGCAGTTTACTAAAGATCAATTAAACAATGCTAAAAAATTACAAGTAGCCATTGCTAAATGGGATAAATTTGGTGGTAGAGTTTTAGGTGATATTATCATTGATGGCAAAAGTCTTAGACGTATGCTTATTGAAAATGGATTTGCCAGAGAATATTACGGTGACAAAAAAGAAACTTGGTGTAAGCCAAAAAGACAAAAATCTTAGTATTGACATCTAATCAAAACAATAGTATAATAATAACTTAATTTAGGGGGTGTAGCTCAGTTGGTTAGAGCGCCTGCCTGTCACGCAGGAGGTCGAGGGTTCGAGTCCCTTCACTCTCGCCACAAATGGTCCCTTCGTCTATCGGTTAGGACACATGGTTTTCATCCATGAAAGAGGAGTTCGATTCTCCTAGGGACTACCAAAATTTAGAATTTCATAAATAACATATAATAACTCCAAAGGAAATTCTAAATATGAAGATACGTTACTATCATAAGATTGACGGCTTTAGATGGGCTGGTTTTATATTGGCCATGTTAAGTGCATATCTATTGAGTGGTGGTAATGCTGAAGTTCAATGGGTAGGTTGGGGTGTAGCTTGTTTTTCTTGTACCATATGGTTATATATGGGATATAAAGACAAAGACATACCTAGAGCTTTAATGGAACTGATGTATTTGTGTCTTGCAATTAGAGGAATAATAAACTGGTTACAATGAAAAATATAGAATGCCACCTGTGTGTACACAGTCAAGGGTATTATGGTAATTTATTTGTCTGGTTCTTTAACTTACACAAAGGACTTTTACCTGCACCTTTACGTCCACGACTAACGGTGAAAAGCAATGCAGATGATCAAGGAGACTACAGTAAAGAAAACTTTGCTAAAGGGTTCTTTCATTTTAGACCTGATGATTATCATAAATGGTTTGTAGAAGATAATACTTGGGAAGAATTTTTAGAAAGTATTAGTAACAGACAAAAAGAACATGATTGGTTGCCTGAACTTAATTTTAATAAGATAGTATTAAAAACACATATTCACGCACCACATAAATTATATAAATTAGATTTATATAAAAAAATTAATCCAACAGTTATATATAATTTAACAGTTGATAGAAGTAATACAGAATTTTTTGAAAAACTTGTTAATAGATTAAGATTATTAAATACACATAACGATCATGTAAGTACTTCTTTTTTATTAGAACAATATGATATTGCAAGTGAAGCTATAAACAATATTAGAAAAAATTATACAGTATGTGATGTAGATGTAGATAAACTTTTATTTAAGTATGATATAGAAGAATATAAAAAAGTTTTAAAGTATTTAAATACACACCCTGTAGATAAATGGAATTATAAATTAAAATATGCAAAGGAATTAATAGGTGAATAAAACAGAATGTCATTTGCTTATGCATACGGCTTGTATGAGTGGTAATATGTTTTTATGGTTTATGTCACAACATGATGGATTCTTAGATGGCCAATGTTGGGGTAGAGACAGAATGATAGATAAGTTTTGGGGACAAAAATCTGAAAAACCTTTACACTTCTCAGTTGAACTTCATAATCTTTGGAAAGTAGTAAAAGGAGAATCAAGAAATACTCCTCACTTACACACAAACAATGATACAATAGGTTGGGATGAACACGTTATATATTCGTACATAACTGCCAGTAAAGAAAAAGGAAGAATTAAAAACGTAAAAACTTTTACTAAAATTGCCTGTAAGCCTAATTTGTTACACAATGTTAAAGAATGTATGAAAGAAGGTGGCATTGAGCAAATATTTAATAAAGTAACACCAGAATGTTTGTATCTATTAGATTGTGAAAACCCAGAACATTTTCAAAGAATAGTTGAAAGAGCAAACAGACTAAGACCGTATGGTGAGTTAAAGAATAAATTATTGTTAGAAGATAATTTGGAAGGGCAACGTGAACAAACAGAATTTTTAAAAAAGCATTGTTCTGTATGTACAGTTGATATAGGAAAATTAATGTTTGACTATGATGACAAAGAATACAATAAGGTTGCTGAAGCATTAAATTCAAACCCATTAAGAAATTGGAAAGAATTAATTAAGGATAAAATGGACGTATACGATGGCTAAAATAAAAGAAAGAGTATTAGAAGTAAAGCATTATACTGACACATTGTTTTACTTTAAAACAACAAGAGACCCAGGCACTAGATTTATTGATGGTGAATTTATGATGGTAGGGTTAGATAATTGGTCAGAAAAATTACAAAGAAATAAGCCTATTATGAGAGCTTATAGTGTAGTAAGCCCTAATCATCAAGAACATTTAGAGTTCTATAGTATTAAAATTCCAGATGGACCACTAACTAGTAAGTTAAAAGATATTAAAATTGGTGACGAAATTGAAGTAAATACAAAAAGTACAGGAACATTAATTAATCAAAATATGTTACCTGGACGTAACTTATACTTGATGGCTACAGGTACTGGTATAGCACCATTTATGAGTATTGCTAGAGGATTAGATACTTATAAACATTATGAAAAGGTTATTATAGTATGGGGAGCAAGATATTTAAAAGAACTACCTTTTAAAGAATATTTAGAAGGGTTGAACGATGATCCAATATATGGACAGATAACACAAAACAAACTTTGTACATATATGACCACTACACGTGAGGAAAGTGAAAACGAAGGACGAGTTACAACCGCACTATACGAAGGTAAGATTCAAAAGAAACTAGGGCTAGAACCGTTAGATGCGGAAAACGATAGAGTCATGATTTGCGGTTCAATGCCTATGAATTTAGAATTACAAGAATTCTTAGAAGATAAAGGATTCAAAGAAGGCACCATGAAGGAGCCTGGTACATATGTACTAGAAAAGGCATTTGTAGGATAGGAGTATAAAAATGAGAACAGAAGAAGATAAAGAGAAGGTACTTGATAGATATAAACCTACCAAATATATGGTTGGTGCTGTCACGCCAGCAATGATTGAATACTTGTTAGATCATTTTCGTGGCTCTGAAAAAATTATAAAATATAAAGAAGCTGGATCAAAAGGACCTGTAGTAATGAATTACAGTCCTGACAGAGAAGGTCCTAAAGAATGGTTTGAACCAGTACAAGAATTAGTATGGGATATATTAGGATCAAACTGTTATGTATGGGGAAGTAATATATTTAGAGTAGAGAAACCGCATATTGCACACAATGATGATTATCACGAAAAAATTTATCCTATATATAAAACGTTAGTATTACCTTTAGAAATAAGTAAACCAACAAACTTTATAACATTTGATCAAGCATATTTAGACGGACCTGTTAAGTTATTTAGAGGATACGATCCTATACCAGAAAGTTTTTATAATAAGAGTTTAACAGATTATTCAAATATTGTTAATTATACTGATAAACCTTTTGATAAAGAAACACACGAGAAATATTTGTCTCATATACCAATTGAAGCATTGCATGGTTTAACTGTAGAAAAGGTAGTACCTTGGGTACCAGGAAATGCTATTGTATTTGATATGGGTAGAATACATTCAGCATCAAACTTTGTAGCTGAAGGTATAAGTCATAAGATAGGTTACAGTATATTTACTGCCAAAGATTTTAACTAAATAGTATAGTAGGTTATTTTGGCCCGGGATTGAAAATCTTATAGGACAAAAGCCAGCGGAAGAGACCTATTTAGTGGAGAAGAAGATGAGTTTAATAGGACACAACTCAAAAACTAAATTAATAATAGATATTACTGATATCTATGATCAACGTGACAGAAAGAAAAAAGAATTAAAGTTCTACACTTTAGAACTTGAAAAACTAATGGCAAAGTTAGGTATGATACAACAAGACATTGGTGTAACAGAAACTATTATTAGATTAATAGAAAACGAACAAATACTTGATTTACAAGAAGCCATAAGAGAAAAAAGAAGATTAAAACCAAAGGAATAAAATGAATACATTATATCTAGTATGCAGTCATAGCTGTCTTAGTCAAATGGAAGTACCGTATTTGCTAAACAATAGTCCAAATTTACATGGTACAAGTCAAGCAGGTGAACATTGGGCTTCATACGAACTTGATGGTAAAGCAATAGATCACGAGCCAGGTATTTTAGGTAAAATAAGAGTACATGATGACTATTGGAATATAGAAGGAGGTGATAGTCAATATTACAATCATACAGTAAGAAACACTATGGAAATAACAGTTCCACAATTAGATGGACTATTAAATTTAATTAATAACAAAAGTATAGCAGTATTATTACACGCCCAAAATTATCATGAAATATGGAAATGGAGTAGAAACCTTCCTGTTATTATGATTAGAACTGCTATAGACGAATGGGATGGAAACGTAGTACATTGGGCGGCAAGAGAATATAATACTCTTATGTTAGATTCTAAAAATAATAATAACAGTACTGACAGTCATGCATGGCCAGGAGTAAAAGAAGTAGTAGACAAATTTCAATCTAAAAAATCATATAATAATTTAATTGATGATTGTGAAGGAGATATTATTCTTAAACAAAGTCAATGGACAACACTAGAAGGTTTAGATACATTATGGAAAACTGTAGGTATCGATGCACCAGATCAAAATTGGATAAATCAATATTATGAAGATTTTCAAAATCATCAAGAAATTGATAAAACAGTAGCAACAGAATTAACGAATGAATATAATCGTAGATCATAACAACGTAGTTTTATTTTCAGAAACAATTAAAATATATCTTTTTAAGAAAGAAAAAGAAGTAAAGATATCTTTTAAAATTACTGATTATGTAGTTACAAATATAAAAGTAACTCAAGAACAGTTTGAAGAAATACTAGCCAACTGGAAAGTAGAAGATGGCATACAAGGTATGGAAACAAAAGACTGTGGTAAACTTTGGTGGTTTTATAATGACTGTGGTCCTAGACCAGCACGTCTACCAGCAAGTTATGTAAATGTAAGTTTTAGAAGATATAGTTTTAGATTTTCTGTAGCCGAAATGGTTAAACTAAAGGAAGAATATTTTAGACAGAAAAATAACAAAATGCATTGGGACGAATGAGAGAACATTTAAAAAATTTAAAAGCACACAGTTTAGACATATGTGTAGGTTGGCACTTACACGATGATCTAGATGGCTTTGTAAAAGGTTTTTCACAAAACTTAATAGAGTATTATCATAAACAATTAGAAGATTATGGAGTACAACAGTTTATTGGTGACTCTGTAGATGATTTAAGAAATATAGCTGACATAAATGGTTTTAAAAGAGTACTAGTTATAAAGCAAGGGCAAGTGTTTCATAACTTTAGTCAGTTTATGACTGATGTATCAAAAGCAGAAACTGGTACAGTAATATTTCCTGATTCATTTGATGGTGTGTTAGATTTTAATAATCCAGATACAGATAATATGTCAAAGTTAATTGATATGTTAAATTTACAGGTTTCGTTTGTAGCAAATACAGATAATGCAAACCTTGCTAGACGTTATATGTCAGTAGATAAAGATATTAAGTTTACAAAATTAATTACAAGTGCAGGAGGATTAAATCCTATATTATATCCGTTTGCATTAAACTTTGGTGCAGGTACAAATGTTGATGTTGTAGATATAAGCAACATAGCATTAATAAATGCAAAACGTTGGGTTACTGAATGGGATGGGCATCAACAAGATGTTTTAAGTTTCGTGGATAAATTGATTAAATCAATGTCACCTAGTATACATCAAGAAGCATTTATTACACGTGGTGCTAGAATGAAGAATGATATGCAATACTTGTTAGACGAACAAGAAGGATTTGATTTATGGTTTGATGCTGAATTTCCTGGAATACAATATAATTATTATAAGCACGATTTCTTTAATACTAAAGATAATGCAAGATTGGTAAAAATGATATCAAATAATATAGGTAATGTTTATATACATTTAAGCAACATATTTGATTATCAAGCTACGGCATTTTATTACAGTTTAAAAACAAGAATACAATTATTAAATAATTTTATAAGTTTAATAAAATCAAATAACCTTGGCAAAAAGGTTATGATAGCATATGTGGATCCACAAGGACAACACAAGCCAACTCCTATGTGGGTTGATGATATCGTGACCCAAGATATGCTACCTAAATTCCAAGTATTTCCTTGGCAATAATCCAAAAAATCGCATAAAATAAGGGTATTTTTTTCTCTTTTTCTGGTTGACATTTATACCAAGATGTCTTATTATATATGTATAGTTAGAAAAAGGAGAATATATGAAACTAGTAGAACAAATGGAAATGGAAGATTTAAGAGCTGAATTACAAGAGCTTAAATTAGGCTTAGGTGGAATTGGCACAAAAGATATTATGAGAATGCATAATATAGAAGATGAAATTGATTGGAGACAGGAAAGCGGATTTGCTGATTATACTGCTCAAGAAATACAAGATGAGTTAATTGAAAAAGGTGACATTACTGAAAAATATATACAGGAAGAGGTAATATAATGAGACATTTTAAAATTAATCCATATTTGGTTAAAAAAGGTTTTTATGTTAGTTCAATGTATTGGGGAGATTTACCCGGTGATGGATTTAAACTTATTTCAAGTGATGTTGTAGCAGGTCCTTTTAAAACTGCTGAAAGAGCACACGAAATTATGGAAAAGAATTTTAATTCTAATCCAATGGAATATGCAGTACACGGTCCAGCTAAAACTCCAAATGGAGATATTTGGTATAACAAAAATTACTATGGGGAGATTGTTTAGTGGAAAACATTACAAAACTAGAAACTTTATATAAAAGAGATACAACAGGTAAAGTCCGTATTTGGGAAGTTGAATACGGACATACAGGTGATACTGCTGGTACAAGAACTATTAGTGGTACACAAGATGGTCAAAAAGTTACTAGTGAATGGAATATAAGCACTCCTAAAAATGTAGGTAGAGCAAATGCCACTACTGCATTATCACAAGCACAATTTGAAGCACAGGCTTTATGGGATAAGAGAGTTGAAAAAGAGTATTTTACAGATGTAAGTAAAATTGACTCTTATGAAAAGTTTAAGCCAATGTTGGCACAAGACTATACTAAAAGACCACAGAGTAGTGGATACAGTCAACCTAAATTAGATGGTATCAGATGTATAGTAGATAAAAATGGAATGTGGACTAGAGCTGGAAAGCCTATTAATAGTTGTCCTCATATTTTTGAATCATTAAAAACATTTATAGATGCAAATCCAAATATGATTATAGATGGTGAATTATATAATCATGAACTAAAAGCAGATTTTAATAAAATTACAAGTCTTGTTAGAAAAGTAAAATGTAGACCTAATGAGATTGCTGAAGCAAAAGAGTTAGTACAATATCACGTATATGATTGTTTTGATAGTAATAATCCTACTGCTAATTTTGTAGATAGAGTTAAAGTATTAAAAGAATTAAAAGATGAATATATCAGACCTGTAAGAACTGATATTTGCGAAACTCAGGAAGAATTAGATGTTTGTTATAGTGACTATATGGAAAATGGTTATGAAGGACAAATGGTTAGAAACAATACACCTTATGAAAACAAAAGAAGTAAGAACTTGCTAAAAAGAAAAGAGTTCAAATCTGAAGAATATAAGGTTGTTGAAATGTTAGAAGGACAAGGTAACTGGTCAGGTTACACAAAAAGATTTGTACTTGAACTTCCAGATGGAAGACAGTTTGGAAGTGGTGTTAGAGGACAACAAGCACAATTAAAAGAATTATGGGAATCAAAAGAAACGCCAGATTGGGCTACTTGCAGATTCTTTGATTATACTCCAGATGGTGTTCCAAGATTTCCTGTAATAGTTGATTATGGAAAAGGACAAAGGGAGGACTAATGATAGAGTATAAAAAAGATAATCCGCATAAGGATATTGGAAAACAAAAGTTTAGAATTAGAACAAATTATTCTGCTTGGGTAGAATATGATGTTATAGCTGATTCTAAAGATGAAGCTATGGACAAGATGATTGAACATGGCGGAATTGATAAAATTGAATGGTCAGATGGCTGTTTAGGTGATGCAGAAGTTTATGCTTGTGATCATAATTTTGTAGAACATGGTGATATTCAAAAAGTAGCAGAATGTGTACCATATGAAGATACTGATATTGACACAGGTGAAGAAATGCTAAATTATGAAGATCCAGAATGGACTTCAGATGATTTTAGATGGAAAACAGAGGAGTAATAAATGTTTCAAGTAATCTATATCCCACGTATTCATGATGAAGTTGCAGTAGCAGAATTTGCAACCAAAAGTGAAGCAGAGGCCTATATGGAAATTATTAAAGAAAAAAGGCCAAAAGCATATCCACACCATTATATTAAGGAGCAAAAAGATGGAAGTAACTAAAGAAACAATAGATCTATATAAAAAGAGAGTAGCTAATTGTATTAAGGCCGCTAAAATGGCTGATAAAGACAGTTGGGCTTATAATTTCTGGATGCAAACTGCATCAAAAATTACAAAAAAAATTGAAAGAATGAGAAAACCCTTGTAAATAAAGGGTTTTTTATTTAACTTTTTTTGATTAAAAGGTTGACATTTATACCAAGATGTCTTATTATATATGTATAGTTAGAAACAAAGAAGGAGAATATAAATGCAAAAAGAAATAAACACTTTAATCCAAGCGATTAAAACAGACTACATTAATTGGACTACTAATAATGGGACAAAAGAAATGAGTAGTTATAGTAAAGATGTAGTTGATTCAATGGAAGATAATATCCAAGTTAAAGAAGGTAAGAAATACATTAAGATTATCAGAGAAAATAGTGTTTGGGGTTTTATATCTAAAGTAGATTTCAAACATTTTAGAAAAGGTGATATTCTTAAAGCGGCAGGTTGGAATGCTCCTGCACTTAATGCTCCAAGAGGTAACATTTTAGATGGTGGATATACTGTTAGATGGACAGGTCCACTTTACTTAAACTAGGAATATGGAATTGATTAGAAGAGCACTTGAATTTTCTACTGCGGCACACGCCGCAGTAGGCCAGAAAAGAAAGTATACGGGTGAAGATTATATTGTTCACCCTATTGCCGTTTCTGAGATTGTTGCGGCTTTTGGTGGATCAAAAGAAATGGTAGCCGCGGCCTTGTTACATGATACAGTAGAAGATACTAATGTAACCAGAGAGCAAATTGCTGAAGAATTTGGTTGGAAGATTTTTAAGTTAGTTGTAGAATTAACTGATGTAACTAAACCAGAAGATGGTAATAGAGCAACACGTAAAGCTATAGAAGCTAAACGTTTAGGTATGGCTAGTAAAGAAGCACAAATGATTAAACTAGCAGATCTTATTGATAACACAAAAACAATAGTAAAACATGATCCTAAATTTGCAGAAGTTTATATAAAAGAAAAAATAGATCTATTAGAGGCTATGGATAAAGTTCATGGTACAGATTTGTATATGAAAGCTAACCTTCAATTACAGGAAGTGCATGATTGAAATTGTTGAATTGTTTATGTCAGCACCTATGGAATTACAGATAATATTATTATTTGGTATTGTAGTAGCTATATATGAAGTAGTAAAAAAGAAGGATAAATATTAATATGATAACATTAGAAATGACTATTATTCTTGTTGCATTTACCATTGCCTGTGCATATTTTAATTACAGAAGCGGACATAGAGAAGGTGTAATGCAAGGTATGGAACTTACCCTAAGATTGTTACAAGCTGACAATAAAATAAGAATTGTTCGAACCAAAGATGGTAATGAAGAAATTCTACCCATCGAGGTTCATAGTGACAAGTCATAAATTACTTCCATTAGAAGATATATTTTTATACCAAGAACTTGGTGAATGGCCAATGGTTGATTCACACCTGTTATCTACTACATATAAAGATAGATGGGAAATGGCTGATAAGCTATTTGCTGAATTAAATAGAGATCTTTTTGATAAAGTAAATGAAGAAAAAGAATACGAACATTGGCAAGATCCAAAAATACCAGAAAAGAGTTTTTCAAAGAAATATTCAGGTTCAGCATTAAGCTATGATAATGATTATATGGTAGGACCTCACGATTGGGATAATGAGTCAAAAATAGGCGATTACGTGCAACGTAGAAAGGCGTATATTTACGATTGGACTAAAGATGGGCTACAACATACTACAGAAGCTATAGATTACTTTGTGGGTATGCATGAAGCTTTTAAACCGGTACTAGAACACTATTTGTCTGAATGTTATTCTGACCAACTTGATTTAATAGAGAAATTACTTTACAAACTTATGATTATACAGTATAATAATCCTAAAGCCACAGAAGAAAACATAGTTCAACATAGGAAGTTCAACACAGAACGTTTTGGTGATGAACATTGTGATGAAACTTTGGGTGGATTACATTTAGGTGAAAATTATGCTGAATTTAGAGCGAAGAATACAAAGTCAAATAATTGGGAATTGCTACATCAATTAACTAATAATAAGATGTTATGGATGTTTGGAGAGAATGCAGAACGTAGTGGATTAATACCAACATACCATGGAATGCAACATAACCCAGGAATAGGCTTAAATACTAGATATAGTATAATATTTGATTTACAAGCAAGATATAAACAATAGGAGATACAATGCTTATACCAACAGTAATAGAAACAACGGGTCGCGGTGAACGTGCATACGACATTTACAGTCGTTTGCTTAAAGACCGAATTGTAATGCTTAATGGCGAAGTTAACGACCATTCAGCTCAATTAATAGTAGCACAGATGCTATTTTGTGAGTCACAGAATAATGCAGAAGATATAAATTTTTATATCAATAGCCCAGGCGGTGCAGTAACCGCAGGTCTTGCAATTTACGATACAATGCAGTTTATTAAATCTCCAGTAAGCACAATCGTATTAGGTCAGGCTTGTAGTATGGGTAGTTTTCTTGCAATGGCAGGAGAACCAGGTAAACGTAATATATTACCTAATGCTAGAACTATGATTCACCAACCAAGTGGCGGTGCAGGTGGACAAGCTACAGATATGGAAATACAAGTAAAAGAGATTATTAAAATAAAAGAGAAATTAACAAAAATTTATGAAAAGCATAACACCGCTAATAAGTCATATGATGAGTTAAGCCAAGCTATGGAGAGAGACAATTATCTAAGTGCAGACGAAGCAGTAGCCTTCGGTTTAGCTGATAAAGTAGTTTCTAGTAAAACATAGTACTTTTTAAATCTTAAATATTGAATAAATACATGGCATAGACTATATCTATGTTATTAAAAGAATTGTGAAATTATATGTATACTTACAATGCGAAACTAATCAGGGTCATTGATGGTGATACTGTAGATTTAGAAATCGATCTAGGGTTTGATCTATCTATTAGACAGCGACTTAAACTATATGGTGTAGGTACACCTGATAGTAGATCAGCTGATACTGATACAAAACAAAAAGGCTTAGAAGCTAAACAACGTCTTACTGAATTACTACCAAGACAGTTTAAGATTACCACTATCCTTAATAAAAGAGGAAAGTATGGTAGAGTGTTAGGTACTATATTCCTAACAGATAAAGATACAGGTAAAGAAGTAAACGTTAACGAACTAATGGTCACAGAAGGCCATGCAGTTAAGTATACTATTCAAGGGAAATAATATATGAGGTATTTTGGTTATTGGACAATATTAGTAGCATTGGCAATCAGTGCAGTAGCGGCCTACTACAGTATCGTTGGCCTAGTTGCTATATTTTCTGCGGCTATGATACCTATTATTATCATGGGTTCCGTATTAGAAATTGGTAAACTAACGTCGGCAGTTTGGTTACACTTAAATTGGCGGCAGGCACCCATTCTTATTAAAACGTATCTATCCGTGGCAGTATTGTTGCTTATGTTTATCACAAGTATGGGTATATTTGGCTTTTTAAGTAAAGCACATATCCAGCAAACAAGTCTAGCCACGGAGAACGTAGCACAAATAGAAATTATTGAAGATAGTATTGTTAGAATCAAACAAGACGTAGTTAGATTTGAAAATAAAATTAAAGAATATGAGAACAAAGATGATAAAATTGATACTACAATACAAGATAAGATTGCACTAGAGCAAGAAAGAATTAATACCGCATATGACGGTGTTAATCCTTCTATTGAAGAGTTAAACAAACGTATTGAAAAGCAGTTAGCTGACAGAGAAAAGACTATTGAACCATACACACGTGAATTAGATAAGATTCAAAGTGATTTAGCATTAATAGATCAATATGTAGCAGATGAAGAAATTAAAAAGCTACAAGGTATGATTGGTGCTAGGCAAGATGGTAGATATGGTAGTAGAACTGCTAAAGCAGTTAAAGAGTATAGAGAAACTTTAAATACACGTAAAGACGAAATTTTAAAAATTATAAACAACATAAAAACACAGGAAGATCCAGTAATTACTGATGCTAGAAATGAGATCAAGAGACTAAGAGCATTAGCAGAACAACAGATTGCTGATTCAAATGAATTGATTACTAGACTCAGATCACAGTTAGGCCAGGGGCAAGTAGAAGATAGTACAGAAGAGATAATACTATTAAGAGATAATATTAATGCATCTAACACAGAACTCAGCGAATTATATACTAAAAAAATTGCGTTAGAGGGAGAGAGTAGACAATTAGAAGCAGAAGTAGGCCCGGTTAAATATATTGCAGAATTAATATATGGCGACGAAGCAACAAGAAATATGCTGGAAGACGCCGTTAGATTTGTTATGTTAATTCTTGTGTTTGTTTTTGACCCGTTGGCCATTGTACTTGTTATTTCAGGTATCATATTGGTAGAAAGGAATGCCAGGCCAGGCAAAAAGACAAAAATCTTAAATGAAAAAACAGTACAAGAAGAACAAGCTAAACCTATCAAAGACAGCGACATCGGAGAAAATGATACAGATATTGAGAGCGGGCCAGAAGCTACCGAAGAGTCTGATGTACAAGATGAAATTCTGGAACAAGAAGAAGTAATTGAACGTGTTCCTATGACAGAGGAAGAAGAGTATGCCAATGCAGGTATCACTAAAGAAGAAGCAGAAAAAGATCCTGAAATCTACAAAGACGAAGAAGGCAAAGAATATACAGTTGATGCAAAAACTGGAGAACGTAAGTATGTAATCAACAAAGTACAATGGGAACTAAATAAAAAAGAGAGAGCGGCGGCAAGAAAAGAAAAGAAACAATTAGTAGATAAAATTGTTGCTGAAATGAGAAGTACAGGAAGTTGGCCAGGTACAAGCTATATGGAAGGCGAAGGTGTTGTTAAAAAGAAAATTGAACAAATATTTGCCGACGATGCATCTTTAGAGTTAAAAGAACTTATGTCAAGAGCAGATGATTCAGTACTACAAGAAGTATATAACGAAATATTAAAAGATACTAAAAAATGAAATTAGATAATAGTTCTTATACGGTTACTCCTCCAGATCTAATGTTAACAGAACACGGTGTAAGTATTCTAGTTTCTAGTACCGACGAAAAGTTAATAAAAAAAGTAAAAGATATATTTGAAAAATATATCGCAACAAGCATTGTATTCTATATACAACAAAAACCAACAAACTCAAATACCCTACCATGGCTATGGAATGTATCAAAAACTTGTGAATTTATGATCATTGATCTTGATACCTGTGCAGAACCAGATATAATTGCAGGATTAATGAAATCAAGAGACGGTGAGAATACTGTACTATTTTACAGTGATAAGTACACTAGAAGAGATACAATAAAACTAATAAACGCAACAGGCGAAAATTTAGTAGTCACTAGGATGGAAGATATACATAACTATATAAGGTTACAAATGAACCCAGAGTATTTTGATGAGACCAAATGATATAATCTGCAATTTTTGCGGAAAAAGTAGAACCCAAGTAAAAAAATTATTAGCAGGTGAGAATTCTAATCACATCTGTTCAGATTGCGTTGAGCTATGTTATGGTATTCTACAAAACAATGAAGTTAAAATAGAAAACACAATTCAAAAGAAATTTGTTCTTCCTACACCTAGAGAAATACACAAACATTTAGATGATTATGTTATAAGTCAAGATAAAGCAAAAAAGACTTTAAGTGTAGCAGTATATAATCATTATAAGAGAATAACATCAAATACAAAAACAAAATTACAAAAAGGCAACGTGTTTATGGCAGGTCCTACAGGAACTGGTAAAACACTAATGGCACAAACACTAGCCAATCATTTAGATGTACCATTTGTAGTTACTGATGCTACAGTTATTACAGAAAGTGGATACGCAGGTGAAGATGCAGAAGTGTTAATACACAAATTGTTTCAAGCGGCAGATTATGATATAGAAAGAGCAGAACGTGGAATAATATATATTGACGAAATAGATAAAAAAGCAAAACGTAATGATTTTGTTAGTTTAAGCAGAGATGTAAGTGGAGAAGGAGTTCAACAAAGTTTATTAAAACTAATAGAAGGTTCTAAAGTAACAGTACCTAACAAGCCTCAAAGTAACCCAGAAAAAGTAGTTGTTGATACAACAAATATATTGTTTATTGTTGGTGGTGCATTTGTTGGGTTAGATGAAGTAGTTGCTAATAGACTTGGTAAATCAAAAATTGGTTTTAATGGCGAAGAAGGACATAAGATAGAAAATTGGACAGATTACTTACAAACTAAAGACTTGGTAAAGTATGGATTAATACCAGAGTTTATTGGTAGATTTGCAAGTACTAACGTGTTAAGTAATTTAACCAAGGAAGACCTGGTAAAGATATTAATAGAACCAAAAGATGCTATAGTAGAGCAGATCAAAGAGTTATTTTTACTTGACAAAATACAAATAGAGTTTAAAATGGAAGCATTGGAAGAGGTAGCAGATATAGCAATAAAAGAAGAAATTGGAGCCAGAGGGTTACGTAAGATACTCGATGGTGCATTACTTGAATTGCAATATAGATTACCAGAATTATTTAACGAAGGTATAAGAAAAATTATTATTACAAAGAATGTTATTTCTAAAAACGAAGAACCACACTATATCAAAGGCAAAAATGCAACATAAACGTTTTAAGAGAAAAGATCTGAAGCCTTTATATACTGCTAACGAAAGAATTAGATTTCCAGAAATTAGAGTTTCCTTACCAGATGGCGATAGTCAGGTCATGTCTACAAAGGAAGCCTTAGCAAAAGCAAAAGAAATGCAGTTAGACTTAATACTAATAGCTGAAAAAGCACAGCCACCAGTATGTAGAATAGTCTCACTCAATAAACATTTGTATGAGCTAAAGCAAAAAGAAAAACTGGCTAAAAAGAAACAACGCGAAAGCATTGTAGAAGTCAAAGAAATACGTATGGGTGTTAATATTGATACTCATGATTTGGAAACAAAAGCTAATATGGCTCGTAAGTTCTTAGACAAAAATAATAAACTAACAGTTATAGTGACAATGAAAGGCAGAGAACGTAGTAGGCCGGAGTCTGCTAAAGAAGTACTAAATACATTTGCTGATAAACTTGGAATTAAATACGAGCAAGTCAGTATTCAGAGTCACAGAATAACTGGAAAAACATAGAAAAATATGGCATATAATAGAAATAATAAAAATTACACCAGTAGTTGGCAGTCAAACGATAGACGCCCTAGACGTGAAGATAAACCTAAAGTTGGAGGTCTAACCGTTGAAGTAAGAAACGGAAATCTTGAACAGGCTTTAAGAAGACTGAAAAAGATGATAGCCAAAGAAGGTTTAATGCAAGAAGTTCGTGACCGTAGATACTTTATAAGTAATACGGAAAAAAGACTGAAAGCAGAAGCGGCTGGAAAAGCTAGACATCGTAGACGTATCGCTAAAGATAATCCAAAGTAAATCTTATACTTTTATAGTATAAATATAGTGTAGTAGGAGGTATAGTTATGACAAGAACTCAAGAGACGGGTGTTGCAGAGATTACCAAGTTAAAATCTCCACCTAAGTATTGTGTAATATTACTCAATGACGATTCTACTCCTATGGAGTTTGTTATTAATATATGTCAAACTATATTCAACAAGACTAAAGCAAAAGCAGAAGCTATTACATTAGAAGTACATAAAAAAGGTAAAGGCGTAGCAGGAGTTTATAGTTACGAAGTAGCAGAACAGAAATGTGTAGAAACTGTAACCGAAGCAAGAAGAAACGGCTTTCCTTTAGATGTTACATTAGAAAAAACAGAGTAAGTTAAAACAAATATGAAAATCGCAATCACGCAACGTGTGATTGACTTTCGAAATGGTCCATATGACAGCATAGATCACGGATTTTATGATATGTTCAATGGACATATATTAAGGCCCATTCCAAACCACTTAGATCATTATCAGACAGAAATAATAGTCAGCAGTGATATTGTAGTGTTTACAGGTGGCAATAGTATGATACCTGGAAATTGGCAATATAATGAAAACAGATTAAGAGTCGAAAAGCACACGTTAGATTTAGCAAGATTATATAACAAACCTATTTTAGGAATAAGCAGAGGATGCCAATTCTTGACCGTAAGTCTTGGCGGTAGTATTAAAGAAAATGGTAGACATAAGGAAGATCATATCGTATATTATAATGATAGTGAAGTTAAAGTTTGTAGTAGGCATGAAGAGATATTAGATAAAATACCTACAGGTGCCACTTGTTTAGCTACAGATAAAGATGGTAATTGCGAAAGTTGGAAATTAGATAACATTATAACAGTATTATGGCACCCAGAAAGAATGAATACACATTGGCTACCATATGAAGCATATGGAATATTAGGAATATAAATGATAAAAATATTAAATTTTTTTAAAGAAAGCTATGCTAAAGATAGGCTAGCCTTTTATGCAGAAATAGTAGAGACAACAGTTCTTATTATGGCAAGTGCAATATTAAGTTTTACAATACTTGACCCTGCTACAGAAATTTTTATTCCATTATATTTGCTAGGTAGTATACTTGCAGTATTCAGTACATACAGACGTGGTAGTAGTGCAGTTGTACTATGTACGTGGTTTACTCTAATGAACGGCTGGGCTTTTATACAGTTGTTTATATTATAAGGATTATTTAAATGAAAATAGGATTTACTTGTTCAACATTTGATTTACTACACGCCGGGCATATTGCTATGTTGCGAGAAGCTAAAGCACAATGTGATTATTTAATAATAGGATTGCAAACAGATCCTACAATAAGCAGACCAACAAAGAATTCACCTATACAAACAGTTGTAGAAAGATATACACAATTAAAAGCAGTAGGGTATGTAGATGAAATAATTCCATATACTACTGAACAAGATTTAGAAGATATACTTTCTATGTATAATATTGATGTAAGGGTATTAGGAGAAGAATATAGAGAAAAAGATTTTACAGGAAAAGATATCTGTAAGCAGAGAGATATTGCTCTATACTTTAATAAGCGAGATCACAGGTTCAGTTCAACAGAATTGAGGCAACGTGTTAACACAAAGGAAATGAAAAATGAGAGTGCGTGAAGAAGTTAAACTAAATTTTGAAGATGTATTAATGGAACCAAAACGTTCTACATTAGGTAGTAGACGTGACGTACAAATGACTAGAAAGTTTACATTTAGAAACTCTGGTAAAGTGATTGACTTCTGTCCTATATTTGCTAGTAATATGGATGGTGTAGGTACATTTGAAGTAGCTAAAGTATTACAAGAACATAAAATGATGACTGTAATTACAAAAAGTACACCACTAGAAGAATGGAAAGCGGCCGCTGGTACAGGTTTAAGAATGCAAAGTATAAGTGTATGTACAGGTACAAATAAAATGTGGGACCCAGATGCACCAGACTATGCTAATATGAAAGCAGTACTAGAAGCATTTCCTGATGTAAAAATGATTACTGTAGATGTTGCTAATGCTTATCACGAGAATTTTGTAGACTTTATTAAGATGATTAGAGATGAATATCCTGATAAAGTTATTGTAGCAGGTAACGTAGTTACACCAGAGATGGTAGAAGAATTAATTATAAACGGTGCTGACGTAGTTAAAATTGGTATTGGACCAGGCTCAGTATGTACAACAAGAACAATGACAGGTATTGGAGTACCACAGTTTTCAGCTATATTAGAATGTGCAGATGCGGCAAATGGCGTTGATGGACATATTATGGCAGATGGTGGTTGTGTACACCCAGGAGATATTGCAAAAGCACTTGGTGGTGGAGCTCATATGGTTATGATAGGTGGTATGTTAGCAGGACACAAAGAAGGTGGTGGTAAACTTATCACTAAACATACAGCCACAGGTGGTGCGTATAAAACACCTGAGGGAACATATGTTCCTTATTATGAAGAACAACAGTTTGTTGAGTTCTACGGAATGAGTTCAGATCGTGCTAGAGAGAAGCATGGCAAACGAAAAGATGGATATAGAGGTAACGAAGGTAGACATATTGTTATGCCTTACAGAGGACCTATTAATGACACAGTTGAGAATATACTAGGTGGTGTTAGATCAGCGGCCACTTATATTGGAGCAAGACGTTTAAAGGATATGCCAAAGTGTGCAACATTCGTAAGAACAAATAATGTTATCAATAGAACTTACGAGCAATTCACAGTAAAATAAGTATTGCTCAAAATGCATAACAGCCTTTACTAATTAAAACATCAGTTTTTTTCACTTCCGTGATAAATAGAAGTGAAGACAAAAAAGCGACCTCAGCTTATAAAAAATGAGTGGCACTAGGGAAAGACCAGGGCGTGCCGACGCCTCAAAACCGACTGACACCGGAAAAGACTGGAATTGGATTCTTTCCCGAGAATGAATCCCAAAAAATTAATGGAGAAGAAGATGACTCGAACTTTGAGTGCTCTTGTAACGGCGATTTCTGATGCGTTAACCCCAAAAGGATCAACAGACTCGCAATTACTACTTTGGGCTAAAACAGAATATGGTAATGACTGGCAGTATGCATACAGATGGATGAAAGAGAATCCTGGTACTGTACCTTTTAATAAACCAGTTGTAAAAATAGAAGTACAGAAGGATAAAGAACATGATGAATACTTTGGTGTCTAATTATTGTGCTATATGTGAAGCAGTATCACATTGGACAAGAAGATTTTTCGCAAGATTACTAGAAACTTTTGAAACAGTAGGGAAAGCAAGAGCTTCCGCAGAACTAACCCGACAAGGGTATCATAAAGAAGCAAAGGCGTTGATGTGCGATGTTAAAAGCGATTAAGAAATTTTTTAAAAATATAACTATGTCAGAAAGCGAACGTTATCTAGCAAATTCAGTAGATTTAGTTGACCTTGAAAGAAGACAACGAGAATTAAGAACTAAAGGATTTAGAGTATAATGTGGCCTTATACAGAAGAAGAGAACGATTTTTTAAGTAAATAGTACCATTGCTCATAAACTATAGTGTTAACTAGCATAAATAGTAGTATGAGCAAGGTACATTTACTATCACAAATTATTACAAGTTTACAACAGGAAACTACTCAGCAAGGCAAATATAACATATTAAGCCAATATGAAAAAGAAGCTATTCTGAAAAGAGTAGTAAGTATAGCCTATAATCCTTGGATAGATTTAGAAATGCAAAACTTTGAACCCAAAAGAATGGGCAAAAAGTTTGGTATGAGTATACCTAAATTTTTACATATCATTGATGATATGATTGAAGATAAATTCACACAAAAAGAAAAAGAGTTTTCTTGTCAAATGGCAATGATGCATATAAATGTTACAGAAGCAGAGTTGTTTATTAAGTTAGTTAGGCAAGAGTTAGATTTAGGATTAACAGACGAAACTATTAATAAAGTTTGGCCTGGGCTTGTAATGAGTTATCCTATAAGTTACCCAAGTGCAAAAGATTATAAATCGTTTAATCAATTTCCAGCCGCGGTACAGCCAGTTAGTAGAGGACTAAGAGTAAATATTATAATTCACAAAAATACAGTATCATACAAGGACAAGCTAGGGCAGGACATATTAGGTTGGGAAATATACAATGAACAATTTATTAATCTTGCACAAGGGAACAATACAGTATTTGATGGTCACGCAGTAGTAGCAAAAGGTCCACAAATAGTTGAAACAGATAATCAAAAAGTATTAGAAGCAGATCCTAAAGACGTTAGATTTATGTTATGGGATGTAATTAGATTTGATGGATTTATAAAAGGTGAAGATACTAGAGTTGGTTATAACTGGCGTCATAACGGCATAGAACATATGCAGATACTAGCAATAGAGAAAAATAAACAACCTTGTTATGATTTAGTACGTGCTGACCTTGTAGGTAGTCAAGAACAATTAGAACTTTCAGTAAGTAAAATGAAACCTTGTGTTATTAAAGCATTAGATGGTACGTGGAAACACGGTATTGACAATTCGCAAATTATTATTAATTAAGTCTTCCAACAATTCTTTTAATATATTTTGATCCTAGATGATCATAAAGTCCATCAAATAATTGAAATTTAGTCCAAGCCTTAATTGTACCTCTACCCTTATCAACAAATCTTTGCCACCAAGTAGTATTAGTTTTAATCTTCATATCGTATGTCATATAATATAATTTACCTACGTGTGAGTAGTATCCAAATGGTGGTACTTGACATACAATGTCGTTATTATTAACAAACCTATAAGCTTCTATTTCGTCAAACTGTTTACCCCATTCTCTATCTCCAACACGTGGACTTCCATAAGTGTAAAGAACTGCATTTTTATATCCTAGCTCAACTAATCTACTTATTACAATAGTAGCCATTGCGGCTCCTAAACTATGTCCTGTAATAATAAACCTATCTTTTTTATTTTTAGTTTTTAACCATTTTGTAATAGAAGGCCAAAGTTTATCAACTTCACCTTTAAATCCAGCATGAACGTTTCCTTCAGTTTCACTATCTGCAGGCCATGCTTTAATGTCTGCTAATATGTCTTTAAATGATGTAGGTTCAGTTCCTCTAAATGCTAATACATTATAATATGGTGTAGATATTCCATAACCTTGTGCATTTTCTACTTCAAAGTATTTTATTTTTTTAAATTTTAGATTTTGCTCTTTTAAATAGTTTTCTAAAGTAGCATGGTCTTCGTATGCATATTCACATATGTTGGCACATATTTCTGCAAACATCCAATCTATATTATTTTTCTGGGTGCTCAATGATCTTCTCCAGTTTATGCGTAGGTATTCGTTTGTTGTCTATATAACGCCAAACCTTTCCTCTGCCATTACTTACTTGAAATATCGTTTCTCTATAACCTATACTTATTATAGTAGCTTTTTCGCCATCTAGGAATACTATATCACCTGGTTCAAAACCTGGTTTCATTTTCCAACGTATACTGGCAATAAGATCACCAACAAGTTCCTTTACCCATAAAGCTACAAGGGCGGTAAGACCTAGTGCTATAATAGGTGCAAGAATGTTTGATAATTCAAGGGTTTGTTCTTCTAACATAAAACTATTTATCTTTTCTGCTTGACACTAAGGTTAAAATAGCTTATAATGAGTACATAATTTGGCACAAAGAAGTGCAATTTAACAGAGAGTTATACTATTATGAAAGGTTTAAAGATACCGTCAGTTACTTTTAGAGTTAGACAAGGTGACGAAGAAGTACCGGGAGAAGCTGGTTGTCCTATTGGAGGAGAATGGATTACTACAACAACAGATGATTACTTCAAAGGTAAACGTATTGTATTGTTTAGTTTACCAGGTGCATTTACACCAACTTGTTCCTCAAAGCAGTTACCGGGTTTTGAAGGAAATTATGAGACAATTAAGGCAAAAAACATTGATGAGATTTACTGCATAAGTGTAAATGACAGTTTCGTTATGAATGCTTGGGCAGAAAAAATGCAAATTAAAAATGTTAAAATGATTCCAGATGGCTCAGGAAACTTTACTAGGTTTATGGGTATGCTAATTGGAAAGAACCATTTAGGATTTGGAATGCGTAGTTGGAGATATATGGCAGTTATTAACGATGGAGTTGTTGAACATTGGTGGCAAGAACCAGGAATCAATAACGAAGGTGATGATAACGATCCATATGGAGAAACTTCTCCAGAAAATTTAATGAAAACTTTATAAAGAGAATATTTTGAAACAAGTAAAAGATACAATTAATAATTTCTTTAAATGGGTAAAAGGTACAGAATTAGTAGAGCTAACAGATATAGATGTTTCTGAAGATCCTGTAAGACCTGAATTAACACTTGAGTGGAGATTATCTGCTGAAAGAAAGATTTATGGACTTAAATTTGAGGATAGCATAGAAGCAATAGTTTGTGTAGCATATACTAATGAAGTACCAATTACTGTTAGAGAAATGGACTATATGAGTCAGGTAGCTTGTCAAGAAAACCAATCTGGTTCTATTGCAGTAGCTTATACAGTATGGTCAAGAAAAAGAGGAGCAGGTAAAGAGATAATTAATAAGTTACACGAGTTTTTAGTTAGCGAAAGAACTGCGACGAAACGATTAGTAACATTGTCTCCTCTCACGCCTATGGCAACACATTTTCATATTAAAAATGGTGCAAAACAAATAAGTATTAATGATACTACACAAAATTTTGAATATAGTTTAGTAAATTCAAAAACAAATTATAGTACATATAATTAAAAAATTAATCCACAATTCGGTTGACAATTAAACTTTTACGTGTATAAATATACAAGTAAGCGATGAAGCGACTTAACGGTAGACTGGACCTCGGGGCAGTACCGAGCAGGTCCACCATAAACACTTTGTAGTTACCAGAACTAGATGGTACCCTAAAGTAAGGACAGACGCAGAGTGTTTATGATGGGCCTGAATTAGGATCGACAGATATTATAGGGAAGTGGAGTTTACCGGGTGATTGCGTAATTGATCAAATTTTATAAACGCAGAAGATAATTTTGCAATAGCGGCCTAATTTAGGCACGTAGGGGTGGGAACTACCTGGCAACAGAAGTGCCACTGTATTCTTTAGAATTCAGTTACTACAAAAAGATAAACTTCTTATCTTTATATCAAGGAAATATATATGAAATATATAATGACAGCGGCGTTCGTCGCTTTTATGTTTTCTACTGCTAACGCAGAAGATTACAACAATACATCAATAACTATGGCCGCAGAAGGACCTGAATATGGTGTAGAATTATCAACAAATGACACTACAAGAAAAGTAAGTGTCTACAATACTAATGGCGCATTAGATCTAGGAGTACAGTTATTAGATAACGGCACTAACACAGATTTTAATGTATCTGTTGGTAAGACTATCGATAGAAATATTGGAATGGCAGAATCACCATTAGCTACAGTTTATGTATCTGCAGAAGCTGAGTATAATTGGGGCGATAGTTTTACTAAAAACGAAATGCATTTTACTCCTAAAATTGGAGCTAAAAAAGCTATTGGAAACCTAACACCATTTGGTGAAATAGGTTACGGTCTAAAATCAATTGAAGGTGATTATCTTGATATTGATAGAGACACACCGTTTGCTGAAATCGGTACATCAGTTGGTCTAACTGATAATACGTCATTAAAAGCATCAGTAACACAATCAATGAATACTGATTGGGAAAAGACTGATCGTGAAATTGGACTAAAGCTGACAGTTCAGTTTTAATTAATTAGGTTGCGGGTTACCCTTTACACAAAAACCCGCATTTCCGATAAATATTATAGACAGGCAAGAGGAGATTTTATCATGCCGCCTAGAAATCATAAAAATTGGTTAGCAAAACCAAACGTAGAATATGTAAGTAGTGAAATATATTCAGATCAAAAAATTTTCGAAGAAGAAATAAAACATATCTTTAGTAAGGTATGGGTACCAGTATGCCATACAAGTGAAATGAATATGACTGGTTGTTTTAGAACAACACAAATTGCATTTCAAAATATAATTGTTATTAAATTTAGTAGTGGAATTGTTAGAGCATTTCATAATAAAGATGTAACAAAAGTATCAGGTATGGATATGTCGCTTTGTTATCATGCATTAAGTTGGAAAGAATTGCCGTGCGAAATAAAGCATGGTGGAATGGTATGGGTAACTTTAGATACAGAAACAACACAGAGTGTAGATCAATGGACGGCTGGTGCATTTGATTGTATTAGTGATGCAATTGATGCAGAAGACTTAGAAGTATTTCATTACCATAAAGCAATTATACCAACAAACTATAAACTATGGCATGATACAAATAGTGAATTTTATCATGACTTTATGCATTATTTTAATAGAGTAACTGGTTTTAATGATGAATATTTTGCTAGAAAAAATATTCCATTTGATAACGGTCACGTAAATGTAAGTAGCTTTACAGTTAATTATACAGAATTTAATAAAGATGGTGACCGAGGAGAATTAAGTTTTCCTAACTTACCACCAAACCAATGGTATATGGTAGACTTGTTTCCAGGGTTTAATTTTAATTTGCGTGGTAGTGCGTATCGTAGTGATAGTGTTACTCCACTAGGGCCTAATAGCACACTTATAGAGTTTAGGGGCTATGGGCTAGAAAAAGATACTAAAGAAGAACGTGAAACTCGTATCAAACATCACAATACTATATGGGGACCTTTTGGACGTAATTTGCACGAAGACTTAATTGGAGTTACAGGGCAAGGAGTATCAATGGCAGAAGGCACAGAAAAAAGAAACATTTTACATGGTAGGCACGAAAATGGAACTATACATGATGAGGTTGGTATGAGGCATTATTACGCAGAGTGGGGAAAACACGTAAACTTAGATCCTTCTAATCCTATTATTAGTACTTGACATTATTCTTAAATCTGTTAATATGTATGTGGACCATTAGCTCAGCTGGATAGAGCGCCTGTCTACGGAACAGGAGGCCAGGAGTTCGAATCTCTTATGGTCCGCCAAAAGATAAATAGACGAGTGAAACTGCTAGAGCATAAGCATATTATAATAAGAGCGGAAGTACTTGATCCGCCACGTGCAGAAAACCCTACAAGTGAACAAGTAAAAACTCTGATCAATGATATTGGAATGAAAATTATGATGGGTCCTTTTGCCCAAAGATCAGAAATGGTAGGTAATGCAGGACTTACAGTAGCAACAATTATAGAAACATCACACGTAATACTACATACCTGGGATGAAGTGCATCCAGCATTAATGCAATTAGATGTTTATACTTGCAGTCATTTAGATCCTAAAATAGTTTTTAAATGGCTAGAACAATTCAAGCCAACCAAAATAGATTACAAATATATTGATAGGGAATTTAAGTTAGATCTTAAACGGAAAAAGATACCTTTCCATATTGAACAGGATTAGTTAAATATCTTTTAATATATTTTTTAGCGACATCTTCGTTATGCCAATGTTCGTGTGACACTTGTTTTAAATCTTCACACCAAAAAATATTAATAAACCCATTCTTTTTATAGTGTTCGTGTTGATATGTATCATCTACTAGTGATTCACTATACGTGGAAATTAAAACTTCATTAGGAACATGATTATTATATGTTAATCCATTCCAAGCATCGTCTACATTATTAAATTTTGTATAAGGCAATTCTTTTGTAGTACCATAATCAGGAAAATTAAAATCTAAAACTATACATTCAGTAGATAAATTTTGTGCCCATCTTGCATTTAATCTACTTACACCTGGGTGGCAAAAAGTATTACCAGGTTCTCTTCTTACTATTGGTTTGTATACTATGGATTGATCAGCCATCCATAAACATTGAACAGCACCTCTTACACGTCGGTGAAAGTCATCTATTAAATGATTGTCTGTATAATGTTTCCAATTAATATTATTGTGATAGTTCCTTATAAACCTAGTCCATTCTTTTGGTCTTTCTAAGTAACGTTCTTCGGTATCTGTTATATCAGCAGTACCTATGTTACCTCCACGTTCTATAAGGTTATAGTAAAACTTTTTAAAATTATTATATGCTAAATTTTCTGCCATGGAAATAGTTTTGATAAGTATGGAAATTTTGGATCTTCATTAACTAAATTAATGTCAAATCCTCTAGTAACAAATTTATCAGGATGTTTATTAAAGAAATCTATATAATCACTTTCAAGTCTTAGTCTAATATTTTTACTATATAGTATTGAATTAATTTCATAGTTAAAAGCATTACTTACATCGATAAAAACTTTTTTATCACTATCCCAATCTATTTCATCTTTTAATTCTTTTTTTATTCTTGCTATTGCCATAAGATCAAGAACTCTAAATTCGTGTTTAAATGTTTTATAAGTTGTATTCCACCATTTTACAAAATCTTCACCTAGTCCTTCTATATACTCGTCATTAAAATGTAAGTCTTTTTCGCATACAAATCTACTGCCAATTATAGGATTTTCTTTTTTATAATCCTTAACAAATTTAGACCAATTTCTTCCGTCCCAATTATTACTAATATACCATTGCATATGTACTGCAACAGTATCAATATCGTATGCAACAAGTTTTCCGCCTTCTTCTAAGTTATTAATATATGCATTTGCTATCGGACTTATTCCACCGCTGGTACTATAAACAGTTTTACATTTATGATCTTTTTTTATAGTATCTAGTGATTCAGTATTTGCACTATACCATCTTGCGTCCCATAAATCATGACCTACTTGAAATAGTTTTTCATAATGGTCCATCATTTCGCCGTACAAATATTCTTTTCCATCTCTTAAATTATCATCCCATATACCAACTTTTTTACCTTGTTCCATAGCAACACGTAACAAGTTATGTCCTTGCCATTTGCCACTTGCTTGTACAGTTTCATTTGTAGCCCATATTTCTGTGGGGTTATATGTCTGATCTCTTTTTCCTAATGTTACTTCACTTCTACGTATTTTTGGTGCAGTCCAATCTATATCGTCAAATTGATTTTCACCAAATTCTGGTCTTCCACTAGCAACCCACCATTCTAAATCAATGAACATACATTGAGGATGAATTTGCCACCATCTATGTTTTCTATCTAATATGTGTCCTACAATAACACAATCTTTATATTGGTTATTCCAGTATTCTTTTGACTTTTCAATAAAATTACGTAGTATTATACCTTGCTTACAAATAAGTAATTTTTTAAATCCAGTATCATATGCAATACTACATAGCTTAACAAACTCGTTTGCTTGTATTTGAGGTATACGTCTATATTTAAAACTGTAAAAATCAAGAAGATTTTGAGTTATACCTTCGGTAGCTTTATCTTTTATTTTGTCGTTTAATAGCCAACCAATACCACAGTTGTCTGGTAGCTTGTCAGCAGTATGGTCAAACTGGAATATTTTTTCATGTCTCATATTTTGAACCTTTTTATTAACATAGTACATTACTATTTATTATCTTTAATAAATCAAATTAAGTAGTTGACAACGACTACAAATGATGTTATATTATTAACATTGAATGAGAAGGAAAACGGATATGATTACAAGCAGACAGGTAGTTGAGATAATCAACGAAGAGATTGATAAGAATAATGAAGATAGTATCCGTAAGGCACTACAGAAGGTTAAAGATAGAATTGAGTTTCTTGAAGAATTAGAATTTGTTCATCAGCACAAACAACCAGTGTATGATGCTAGAAAATCTGAAGAACAGAAAGAAACTGCACAAAAACAGTTTAACGAGTATTTTAAATAGCCATGGAGTACAGTGAACTAATAAACAAAATTCAAGTGCTAACGGAATCAGTAGAGGTATTCCGGAGTCGTATACAAGAACATGACACCGGATACCTGTACACTACCATAAGCACAATTGAAGACTACATAGAAGAACTTGAAAAACAAGTTAAATCCTTAGATCATTAAAGTAAAAAAAGTACCAAAAAGATGTTGACAAGTCGGTAACATTATCGTACTATGTATATAAATTAAACAGAAGAGACGCAAATGAAACTACAAGATCTTAAAATGGTACAAACTACAGTTCCTAATGGGGTTCAGGCCCTAGTGAAGTTTGGGCCCCATTACGAGCTGAGCATTGTCAAGAACGATGTCTCATATGGTGGCAAAATGGGACTATACGAAATTGCAGTATTTCTAGATAACCAAATGACAGAACTACCCGGCATCACAGAGTCCGGAGATACAGTCAAAGGATTCCTTACAGAAGATAATGTAAATGATATCCTATCCTCAATGACCCAATTGACAAAAAGGGAACCTCAACAAACAAACTAATCAGCTATACTACCCGTAGCTCAGCAGGATAGAGCAACGGCCTTCTAAGCCGTGGGTCGGGAGTTCGAATCTCTCCGGGTAGGCCAATTTATGCGAGTGTGGCGGAATAGGTAGACGCAACGGACTTAAAATCCGTTATCTTTATGGTGTGTGGGTTCGAGTCCCTCCACTCGCACCAAATTGGAGTCCTGTATTGATAAATATTATCTAAAAAGGAGATTTATGGCAGGATTTAAAGCAACAAGAGGACAAAGAACTCATAACTGGAAACGTATGCTAAATGGTATTGAGATTAAACCTTGTATGTACGTTAATGAGAATGGTAAAAAAACAATGGCTGGATCAGTTGATGGTGAAGTAATCAGAGACAGTAACGGAAAAGTATTACCGTATAGATCAATTCAACACACATCGATGGAATAGTCATGTGGAAGATTATAGCAGTAATCTGTATCCTTGAGTGGCCAGATTACACAATGAATTCTGAGCTGGTGTGTAGAATGTTTGAAGATTCAACAGATGCGAGATTTCAAACTAAAGAAGAGTGTGATAAATCAGCAATAATAAAGTATAACAATACTTTAGATAGTTTTGAAAAATATCGTGAAACTTTTGAATCGTTAGAAGTTGCGTGTGTGAGAACAAAAAATGAAGTTTAAATATGACCTTGAGATCTTAATAGCCATATAAACCCAACAGTTACACCACCTAACAATACTACTAAAAATACAATTAATGCACCATCTATAAGTGCCTGTTTTCTTTCTTGTTGTTTGTAAATTGTTTCTTCTCTTTCTTGTCTAATCTTTCTTCGCATTTCAATTAGTTCTTTCCACGTGCCAAATCCATAACGCCAATTTAATAGTGTTTGTAATTCTGCTTCTTGTTCTTTAATTGTTTTTTCGTGGATTAATAATGCAAGAGCTTCTTCTTCAACACTACCTGCTTGAAATAATTTTTTAAATAGGGGAGGTTTTTGATTATTTTGTTTGGCTTTTCTAACGTCACTTACTGCACCAAACCATTTTCCCATTTGGCCTACAACGTTTTCGAAATCTTGCCCAACGGTTACTGCTCTCTTAATTGTATTAAAAGCCGTGGTCGCTACCGCGATCGCTGAAATTGGATCTACTATTGGTTTGACTCCTTACTTAACTATATGTATTTAATACATATATAACCAACATTAAACCCGTATTTAAACGAAATATCTTGACAATTTCTTTTATAATGTTTATAATAAGCATAAATACAACGTATTCAAAAGGAACGAAATATGACTTTTATACATTCGACTAACGATATTAAGTCTAAGGTTATGGTAATCTTAGATAAGATAGAGTTACTCCAAGAAGCTGAAGTGTTAGGTAACACAGATTCAAAAAAACACCTGGTAGACGATATCAGAGCTCTTGCGAGAGAAATTGCTAACGATAACGTTAGCAACGTAAAATAGAGGAGAAAATATTATGTTTTCATGGATTAAAGATAGATTTGCAGAACGTACATCTCTAGATGGCGGAATGCTAATTGCAGTAGGTGTAATTGGATTGTTCTTTTCGGCAATAATTCCAATGAACCTAATTTGTTGGGCCGCTATAGGTTATGGCGCCTGGACACTATTAAAGTCAGAAGGATAATAATAAATGGCCTTTAAATTAAGTAAGAGAAGTCTATCAAGGCTTGACGGTGTTAACCCAAAATTAGTAAAAGTTGTAACAACGGCTATTACTATGTCCAAGATTGATTTTGGAGTAATATGCGGTCTACGAACAATAGAAGAACAACGTGAGCTCGTTGCTAAAGGTGCATCACAGACAATGAAGTCTAAACACATCGATGGCAATGCAGTTGACTTAATGGCTTATATTGGTAGTAGAGGATCATGGGAAATGAACTTATATGATGATATCGCTGATGCAATGAAAATTGCCGCAGATGAGCATAACATCCAAATCAGATGGGGTGCCGCTTGGCATATCACTGATCTAAGAGAATGGGATAGTTCAATGCAGGACGCAATGAATGCCTACATCGACCTAAGAAGAAGTCAAGGTCGAAGACCATTCATAGATGGACCGCATTTTGAACTAATGTAGGATTTTGACTCAGAATAATCACAGCACTAGTTGGTGTCCTATACCGTTTAATGCTATTTCGTTTCACCCAACCGGCAATTTAACTCGTTGTATGATGAGCAATACGCCGATGGGTGAAACCTTTGACAGCCCTCAGATGCAAAAACTGCGTCATGATATGTTGGCTGGCACCTGGGATAAAGAAGGGTGTATGACTTGTTGGAAAAAAGAACAACAAGGTAATATAAGTCAAAGACAAAAGTGGTTACAACGTAGTCCCTCAGATTTCAAAAATACAGATGGATTTATAAAACCAAAAATAACAGGAAACCCTGTTAATCACCTTTTTATTAACTATAGCAATATATGTAATTTTAAGTGTAGAATGTGTGGACCAGATTATAGTACTAGTCTAATACCAGAGCATAAACATTTACATACAATAGGATTACGTAAAGAAGTAAAAATAGAAAATATTAAAAATAGAAATTTTATTAATACATATCTAAAAGAAAATCCAGAAAGTTTAAAAGATGTAACTAGTATATGGATAACAGGTGGCGAACCCTTTATGGACGATAACTGTTATGATTTAATTGACATACTAGCTGAAAATGGAAATGAATTTGAAACAGATATGGTTATTACTACAAATGGCTCTAAAGTAGATTTAGATAAGTTACAAAAATTTGAGAATTTAAAATTCTTTGAATTAGATTTAAGTATTGATGCACCTAATACTATGTTTGAGTATATGCGTAGTGCAGGCGTATTTACTTGGGATCAAATGAGTAAGTTAATTGATGATTTAACTTATTTTAAAAAACAGAATAGTAGTTGGTTTCATATGTGTTTTAATGCTAGTATACAAGCATATAATTACGATACAATACTTGAATTTGATTCAGTATGTAGGAAAGCAGGAGCATTGAACAATACTAGAATGTTAATATTTCCAGAACATTTTAGACTCAACGTACTACCTTATAAATATAGAAAAGAACAATTTGATAAAATCTATGATTATAAAGTAGTAAATGATCCAAGGTTTAAAAGAACTCATATGGATATATGCAAAAATCTTTTACAAGAACAAGCAAATGAAACTGTAATCAGTAGATTTAAAGAACTTACGATAGCACAAGACAAGTATAGAAAAATGTCTATAAAAGACTTCCATCCACGGTTAGCGGAGTTTATATATGAAAAATAATCAAAATGAAAACGGCTTATGGAGATTTGATCCAAAAAAGCACGTAGTTCCTGCTGACCAAATAGAAACAAAAGTAGTTGAAAACGATCAATGGAAAAATATACACAGTAACAGTTGGTGTCCAATTCCGTTTAATACAATAAGCTGGCATCCTAGTGGGCATATATCAAGATGTATGATGAGTGACGACAATATGGGAACTCATTATGACAGTGAACATATGCAAAGGTTAAGAAGAGATATGTTAGCTGGTAAGTGGGATACTTATGGATGTACTAGCTGTCTTAACAAAGAAAAGAAAGGTTATCGTAGTCAACGTATGAGTTGGCTAAGACATGATAAGATTAAGCATCTAGGAAATCCAGAACCTTATCGTAATCCAAAATTAACCGGTAATCAGATAAGTCATTTGTTTATTAATTTTTCAAATGTATGTAATTTTAAATGTAGAATGTGTAGTGCAAACTTTAGTAATAGTTTGATACCTGAAAACAAGCATATGTTAGAAAAATTTCCACTTGAATATAAAAAGGTTCCACTTCAGAATCAAAAAAACTTTAATGATATTATTGGATATTTAGAAAAGAACTTAGACATACTACCTGGTATAAAAAGTATTTGGATGACAGGAGGAGAGCCCTTCATGACTGATGATCCATACAAACTGATTGACTTAATTGTAGAACACGGCAAGCCAGAAGAACTTGATATAGTTATTACTACAAATGGATCAAAATTAGATTTTGAAAAGTTAGAAAAGTTTAACAAAGTTAAAAAATTAACATTAGATTTAAGTATTGATGCAGTAGGACCTTTGTTTGAATATATGAGAAGTAATAAGGTTTATACTTGGAGTCAAATGGAAAATACTTGTGGTAAATTATATGAATATAAAAAAGTAAATAAGAAATGGTTTGATTTTTTTATTAATAGCAGTTACCAAATATTTAATTATGATAACTTATTAGAATTTTACGATTTTATATATGATCATAAATGTGAAAGTAATATAAGAATGTTAATGTTTCCTGAACATTTTAGAGTGGGTAACTTGCCAAAAGTATTTAAAGATGAAGCTAGAGCAATGTGTGATAAGATAGAATTAAGGTATGGAAATAGAAATGTACATAAGATTAAAATTCTAGATGATATTAGAACTGCATTAGATATTGAAGAACCTTACTTACATAGAACTTTAAGAGTAGTACCAGAACAAGATAAATTTAGAGGAGTATACTTAACTGACTATCACGATAAACTAGCTGACTTAATATATGGACCAAAACAATTATGCCTGTTTTAACAAGACCTCAACATAGAACATACACAATAGTTTATAATACAGGATTACCTGGAGAATGGTTTTCTTGGTTTATTAATATGCATCATGGATTTCCACGTATTGATTTATTAGATATTAGAACAGAAACTACAAAGCCTGGGCAAGAACCTATTGCACATCAAGGTAGAGTGTGGGTTCCAGAAAGTAGAAAATTTGAAAATCATGAAGGTGAATATTGGACTATTGAACGTAACCATTTTTATACTGCTATAGAAAAAGGTTTAGAAATGGGTGTAGGTGATTTTGATAAATTAATAATTAAAATACATCCATATCATTACTTAAATTATATATGGGATAATTTTAAAAAGATACATAACAAAGATACTAATATAACAAATCATATTGTATTAGAAGTAAGCGATAAAGACATATTAGGTATACTAGAAGCTGATCATGAATTTTATCGTCCTAGGCATAGACCTAAGTTTCAATATAGTGTTACTCCCCAATGGGAAGGATTGTCATATGATACAGATGGTGATCTACCTGTGTTTAATGACTTTAATGAAGGTTATGTACACTATAAAAGTCAATTTGAAGAAAAAGGTGTACACGTAGATAAGATAGATGTTGCAAAAATATTCCAACAAGATGTAAGTGAATACTATAAATTATTACATATATTAGATAGCCCACCTTTAAAAAAATGGAAAACCCTAGTAAAAGAATATACAGATTTTAGATTTGATGGTATAAAATTTACTTGACATTGATAAGAATAAGTGTTATATTGTTAATACAATTTTGTAACGGAGTTATTTTATGACTATGCATCTAGCACGTGGTCTTACCACGTTGAATACTAAAAAACGTAAAGCAAAGAAAAGAAAATCTGCTGATCATTATATTGCTGGATGGCGTAAGCAAAATAAATTCTATAAAGAAAAAGGTTTAGAAATGATGACACTAGATGAATATATTGACTATGTTCATGGTGTCTATAAACCTAAACAAGAACCTCGAGCAGTACAAGCACCATGGCACCATACTGATTCTGCATATCATAGGGAATCCCCAAAAGTTCCTAGCAGTAATTCAAAGCATGGTATTGGTACTGCCACTAAAAGACCATCTATGCAATACACAGGTGAACGTAAACTAGTAGGTATTGCTATGATGCACAAAAGTAATTTAGTTCCTGTATTTGCAGATGATGACGATAAAACAGGATCTAAACAAGCCACTGAAATCGCACAGATGCGAAGGAACTAAATCATTGGAAAGCAAAGTTTGGAGTGTGACTATAAATGGTCAGAACGATTGTGTTGTATTGACTGATTTTGAAGCAATGCAAGTCAAGATGAAATTTATGCCAGATATTGAGATGTACGATATGACAGAACGTCATGGATTAAAACCAGCTCACTTGCATAAGTTAGATCGTAAAAAACAAAGCATACCAGGTCTATCTTGGATAGGTCCAGAACCTACATACACTAAAGGCGTTGGTCCAGGTATGTTTGGTGGTGCGGCAGATATGATTTGGGAATTTAAGGACCTAATGGATATGGATATTTAATATGGAAAAGATTATTTTAACTGATGTAGACGGAGTTCTACTAGATTGGGAGACTGCTTTTTATGAATGGATGAAAAATAAAGGGTATGATGCAAAGAACGAAGGCATTTATAATATGGAAGCTGTTTTTGAAATGCGACAGGATAAAACAAAAGCATTAATTAGAGAATTTAATAATAGTGCGTGGATGGCTTATTTACAACCATTACGAGATGCTAGAAGTGGGGTAGCTAAATTAGTAGAAGCAGGATATACGTTTCATGCTATAACTAGTATAAGTCTAGATCCTAATACAAAAGAATTGAGACAACAAAACTTAGATAGTGTATTTGGTAAAGGTGTATTTACAAAACTTGTTTGTCTAGATACTGGTGCTGACAAAGATGATGCATTAGCTGAATATAAAGATAGTGGATTATATTGGATTGAAGACAAGACAATGAATGCTAATCTTGGAGCAAGATTAGGTCTTAAGAGTATACTTATTACTCATAACCACAATAAAAATGATAGCGAATTAGATTCTTCTGTTCAACGAGCAGGCAAATGGACCGAAATAGTTGACATCGTTGTTAACTGTTAAATTTCGTTATCACCATAAATTGTTAGAACTTCTGTTACTGCAACGTGTCTTTCTACGTCGCCTGTAGTAAATTCTACTACACCAATTAAATTACTTTGTTTTTGTTTTAACAATTTAATAAATTCTTTGAGGCCATTGTGTTCAAAGCCTCTATCATGTTGTGCTAAATCTCCTGTTACTATAATTTTTGAATTATCACCAATACGTGTTAGCAACATCTTCATTTGAGATGGTGTTGCATTTTGCATTTCGTCAGCAATAATCCAACTGTTTTTGAAAGTTCTACCTCTCATATAAGCAAGTGGTGCAATTTCAATAACATTGTCCTCGATCATAGACTCGATTCTTTTGGGTGACCAGTATTCTTCCATAACGTCAAAAATAGGTCTTGTCCATGGTGCCATTTTTTCAACAAGTGTTCCGGGTAGGAATCCGTGTTGTTCATCAACGGAAACAGCTGGTCTAGTAACAACGATTTTTTCGCACTCACCATTATTATATGCGTCAATCGCAGAAAGAACACCAAGTAAGGTTTTACCTGTACCTGCTGGACCCATAGAAAATACTATATTCTTTGTGTGGTCGTCAAGCATAGTTACATAGTCTTCTTGAGCTATGTTGCGTGGAATTATAGTCACGTGTTTTTTTCGTTGCTTGAATGCTTCTTTTACGTGGATTACGTTACTGTTTTCGTAATGTTGTTGATAGTGTTGTTGTTTTTTTGTTTTTCGAGCTCGTTTAGCCATATTAACTCCTGTATTCGGGATGGAAGGCCCAATTTGCCTGCTCATAAGTATTTAACATCGAAAATCTCTAATTAACTGAATGTTAAATAAAAGTGATAAATAATATAAAGTAAGGAATATTATGATGGATCAAAATTACATATTAAACAATTTAAAAGCTAATACTAGTAGGAATAGTGCATTAGAAACACTTATGAATTTAGAAAGTGTTATCGACCATGCTAACATATATGCCTATCCTAATTGGATAGAAGGTGAAGTAGTTGAAGGACCTCATATTGATAGATATTGGGTTACAGTTACTTTAATGTATCCACATAAACTTATGCCAGATCCAGAAGGTGCTGAAAGATTGTTAAAACATGGTTGCAAAGTATACTATGCTAAAGACGAATTAGAAACTGCGGCTAAATTAAAAAGTCCAGATGATAGTGAAGGTCAAGATAATGCTAGTGAAAGACGACCAGGACAAACTAGAGCTAAGGTAGTTAAAAAACCAATTTGGTTAGTTACATTAGTAGTACCAAGAAAATTTATGGATGATATTGAAGCTAGTAAATTAAGAATAGAAGACCAAGCTATTAATAGTGATGCAGTAGAACAAGCAAACGTAGAGGCTATGGCACCACAACCTGAAGGTGAAGTATAATGAGTATTCAAAATAATGATTTAGAAGATTTAATATCTACTGTAGTAAGCATAGACCAATATAAAAGTAAAATTGGTAAAGATGAGAATGTAGTGGTAATAGCATTTGATATAAAAGATAGCGACCCTGCAAAAGATTTAAGTCAATTTATTGAAACAGGACATGAATGTATTGATGTAGATGTTTCACCTGGACCAACTAAAGATGGTACATATAAAGTTTTTATAGAATTAGAAAGAAATAGTAAGTTATTTGATTCTATTGATAAGATATTAAAAGACATTTCAAGAGTTGATAATTTAGCAAAGGATTTTAGATTTAAAGCATACAAGAGTGGTGATGTTCCTAAATCATGGAGCAAAGACAACTTTGAAAGGTTTGTTATTAGTAGCAGTTACGATTATCTATTAGCAAATAATTCAGAAGCTAAAAACATCACAGAAAGACTAAAATTCTTAAATAAATATTAGCACATGGCAAAACAAGAATCTATTAAATTTTCTGGTCGTGTGTTAGACTCGTTACCGGGTTCCTTTTTTAAAGTGGAACTAGATAACGGACACAAAATAACAGGTGTTATGAGTGGAAAGATCAGAAAAAATAATATCAAGATTTTGCCTGGCGATAAGGTTGACATAGAAATGTCACCATACGATCTTAGTAAAGGTCGTATAGTTTTTAGGTATAAATAAAAATATGTTTGGAATATTTGGAAGACTAAAAGTTTATTTTATAATGTTTGCGGCATTCGCAGTATTTGCCGGAGTCGCTTATTGGTACTATCAAAGTACACAAAAGCAGATTATAGCATATGCTAAAAATCAAGCAACATTAGAAACTACTGTAGAACTGCAAAAGCAGACTACATTAGCTCTACAAAAAGACCTAAAGAAAGCAAATGATGCATTAGTAACACTAACTGACGAATTTGCTGAAAGTAGAAAAAACGTTAAAGAATTGGAAACAATCTTTAATCAATCTAAAGATGGAACTAAAAGAGACTTCGGTGAAGAATCAATTAAGAACCCAGAATATATTGAGGGCGAAATTAATAAAGGTTCAAATCAAGTTTTCAGATGTTTTGAATTATTAAGTGGGCAGAAGCCTATGGAAGGTGATAAAAATGAAGAACAGTATATTAATTGTATTAATGGCACTACTAACTCTAACGGGTTGCAGTAGTCTAAAAGTACCACAAATACTAAAAGTTAACACAGCACCTATAGAGAAACATTCTTTAAAACTCCCTAAGGTTGATCAATATGATGCAAGATCATTGGAGTGGATAGTTCTTACTCCTGACAATGTAGACGAAGTGTTTGCAAAACTAAAAGCTAATAACATAGACCTCGTACTTTTTGCTGTAACTGATGATGGATACCAAAACTTATCGCTTAATATGGCTGATATAATTAAATTGGTAAAACAACAAAAATCCATTATAGCGGCTTACGAAAAGTACTTGGACAATGAAGAAGCTCAATAATCCTTGGTATATTCTTGGCGTTGAACCTAACGCATCGCTTACCGCGATAAAAAAAGCATATAAAAGATTAGCAATTAGAATGCACCCAGACAAAGGTGGCTCTGTAGCTGATTGGTTAAATGTAAGTCAAGCATATGAAAAGATTTTAAAGAAAGAACACGTACCTGTAAAGAAAGGTAAAGATGTTAAATATGTTGATATATACTTAACTATACAACAACAAATAAATGGTTTTGAAGGCTTTGTAGTAATAGATGAAGAAAAAGAATTATATTTAAAAGTAAAAATACCAGCAGGTGCATTAAGAAATGATAAGTTTAGAGTAATACACAATGCTAAAAAGTACATTATAAATATTAAAGAAAAAGCAGATAAAGTCTTTACAAGACAAGGAAATAATGTTATAGTATATAAAAAGTTAGATATAATAGACATAATGAAACAAAAACCGTTTGTTGTTATATCTCCTTTAGGTGAATATCTCGAAGTACAAATTCCACCAAATACAGATTCTGGAAGTATAATTGTCGTAAAAGGACAAGGCTTATACAACAGAAGAACAAAGAAAAGAGGAAACTTAAGAATTAACGTGAAAGTAAATATACCCACAGTGAACAAAGATAATGTTCAACAAATTATAAAAAGATTAAAAGATGACTGATATAGAAAAAATTGTTATAACTGCTATTAACCTAGCAAAGAAATTTAGACACGAGTATGTTACTATTGAACATTTGTCGGCTGTTATATTAGATGACCCAGAAGTTCAAGCAATGTGTTATGAAGTACAAGCAGATCATGAACAGTTACAAATTTCATTAGTAAATTATTTAGAGCATGATTGTAAAGAATTAATAAAAAGTAAAAAAGAAGAACCTAATCCATTTAAGACTCAAATGTTAGAAAGGGTTTTTAACAGAGCATTAACTCAAGCATTGTTTCAAGGTAAGAAAGCAATTAATCAGTTAGATTTAGTATTAAGTATATTAGGTGAAGAACATAGTGTTGCGGCAACATATGCAGATCAATGTGGACTTAATAAAAATAAAGTTATGGCTTGGATGCAAGATACAGCTCAAGCACAAATTGATACAATATTTACAGCCATGCCACCAGGTATGGATCCTTATGGACACAATGGTCCACAAACTCCACTTGCAGTATTAAATCAATATTGTAATAATCTAAATGAAGCAAGTCAAGACTTTGATGATGTAGTAGGGCGTAGAGATGTGTTAAGAGATTTAGTTCAAACTGTAGCACGTAAGAAAAAATCAAATGCAGTATTAACAGGAGGCAGTGGTGTAGGTAAAACAGCCATTGTACAAGGATTAGCAAAATTAATTGTAGAAGGTAAAGTTCCTGAAGTTATAAAAAGTAAAACTGTATGGGAACTTGATATGACAAAACTAGTAGCTGGTACAAAATACAGAGGTGACTTTGAAGAACGTATGAAGCAATTAGGAGAAGCATTACGAAAACAACCAGACATTATTTTATTCATAGATGAGATACATCAAATAATTGGTGCAGGTAGTACAAATCAATCAATGGACGCAGGTAATATGTTAAAGCCTGCATTAGCAAGTGGAACATTAAAAGTTATTGGTGCTACAACAGATGAAGAATATAGAAGAGTATTTGAGAAAGAAACTGCATTAGCACGTAGGTTTACAAAAGTATCAGTAGATGAACCTAGTGTAAAAGATGCTAAAGAAGTATTAAAACATACTATAGTTTCTTATGAAGGATATCATGATGTAGAAATTACAGATGAGGCTTGTGAACTAGCAGTTGATTTAAGTCATCAATATATGTTTAATAAAAAGTTACCAGATAAAGCATTTGACATAGTTGATAGAGCCTGTGCATATAATACAATATTACCAGTAAAAGATAGATTAAAGGTTATTGGTGTAGATGAAATTAGAGCAGAAGTATCTAAACTTACTACAATACCTGAAGAACATTTAGGACTTTCAAAAGATAAAGAAACTGCTACTAAACATAGCGAAGTAAGATCATTCTTAGAAAAAACTGTATTTGGACAACAAGGTGCTATTAATCGTGTAGTTGATAGTATTACAGTTAGTATGGCAGGATTAAAAGATCCTGTTAAACCTATTGCAAGTTATTTGTTTACTGGTCCAACTGGTGTTGGTAAAACAGAATTAGCAAAAAGATTAGCACAAGCAATGACTATGAAACTGGTACGTTATGATATGGCAGAATATCAAGAACGTCATACAGTATCAAAACTTATTGGATCACCTCCAGGATATGTAGGGTTTGCAGATGGAAAAGCAGGTGATGGTTTATTAATTACACAACTAGAAGATAATCCAAATTGTGTACTATTATTAGACGAAGTAGAAAAAGCACACCCAGACTTAATGAGTGTATTATTAAGTTTATTAGACGAGGGTACAATTACAAGTAGTACTGGTAAAATAGTAAATGCAAAAAATGCAATAATTATTATGACTAGTAACTTAGGTGCCAGAGATGCGTCAATTAAAAGTATAGGTTTTAACGAAGAAACTTATAATCACAAAGCAGTAGATGAAGCAATAAACAATTACTTCTCGCCAGAATTTCGTAATAGGCTTGATGGTATAGTAAAATTTAATTCATTATCACGTGAGAATATGAACAGTATTGTTATTAAATTCTTAAATGAATTAGAGAGTTATGTAGCTCAAAGAAACATAGAAATTTCTTGGGGTCCTGCATTACAAACTATGCTAGAAGATAAAGGGTATGATCCTCAGATGGGAGCAAGGCCTTTAGCAAGACTAATTAACGAAAAAGTAAAACTTCCATTAGCTAAATACTTACTAGATAGAGAAGGTAAGAAAAAGCTAAACTTAACAGTTGATTGGAAGAAAGACGAGCTAGTAATTAATGGAAAATAAACCAACATTAAAATTATTTTATGGATTATATGATACTTGTATTAAGTTAAATTCCATTCCGCTAGGCTACGAATTCAGTTATAACAAATTTTCAAAAGATGCTCACTTTCCAGGTTGGAGAGGTGTAAAGCATATTAATAGAAGCAAATCAACATATGATTGTTTAGTATATACATCAAGCAAATATATAATCAATGATATATTAAAAAATGATTTTTTACAAAGTAAGATAGTATCTATACAACGTCCTATAAGTCAAAAGCATAAAGAAATGTTAAAGAAGAAAGATAGGAAAGTTATTTTAAGAGAATCTCTATGGTTTGGCAAATATAAGCATAGAGTACAATGCACTCATAATTGGGATAGACCAGTTACAAAAGATGAGAGCTTTGAAATAGTACAATGGATATATAATAATTTTAAAAAATCTGAAACACGTATAGTTAATACTATGGGAGCTTATTTAGGTTATCACAGAAAAAACCAACGATTAGCACCTATTCCTACAGTTTTTACTACAAACGAAGAGACTATAATGTTGTTTAAACTAACATTTAGTGATCGTTTGAACATGAATATAGAAACAATCATTCAGGTAAACGATATAGATTAGATAAATACTTGTAGATACAGGAGAACATACATGGCTAGTTCCATAATTTTATTAACAAATAAGAACGAATTATCATATACAAGTAACGCCGTTAAAGGCGACGGTTACTACGGTTTTAGTGATGGCTTACATACTATGAGCTTTCACGTAGTAAACTTTACAGGTAGAATACATTTAGAAGCTACAATCGTTGAGAATCCTACTGATGACGATTGGTTCCCTATCGAACTAGACGCAGTAACTCCTTATTACCAATTCACCGCTGAAACTGCAACCAAAGGTATTAGTTTTGAAGGAAACTTTGTATATTTAAGATGCAAAGTGGATAGAGCATACTTAGGTGCAAACTCATATGATCCTGCATTACATGGTTCAATTGACAAAGTGGTGGTTCTACTATAGGAGATAAACTTTGGCCATTAAAGCATTCAGCGGCGGTATTCAAAATCAACCATTACCAGAAATTAACCTAGCTAATATTGCAGACGGTGATATCCTAGTCTATGATGTAAGCACAAAAGCATTTGAGAACACCGCAGGTAGTTTTACTACATTAGACCAAGTTAATGCTCTTATAGCAAACATTAACAGTGGTGGAACAGTAGATTTAAGTAACTATGCTACCACAGCCTCACTTTCTACAGAAGTCACAAATTTGACAGCTTTAATTAACTCTAAGACTACTGAATCTTATGTAGATGCACAGATAGCCGCACTTCCTGGACCTACTGATTTAACTAACTATGTTACAAATTCAGATCTTGCGGCGGCAATAGCAAACTTTGATACTAGCACAGAAATTGATGGAAAAATTAATACGGCTATTGCAAACGCCACATTCTTTGATGGCGATTACAATAACCTTTTTAACACTCCCCAAATTCCATCATTAACTGGATATGCTACACAAGTTTGGGTACAACAACAAATTAATGCTATACCCGGTGGCGGTGGAGGTGGTTCAACAACACTAGATGGATTAACTGATGTTGATACTACAAGTGCAACAGCAGGTCAAGTATTAAAATATGATGGTAATTCATGGGCACCAGCAGATGATGCAACAACTGGAGGTGGCGGAACTGATGCAGATACATTAGATGGTTTTGATAGTTCTTATTATTTAGATTATACTAACTTTACTAATACTCCAGCTCCTGTTACACCATTTAGTGGTGACTATGCAGACCTAACAAACAAGCCAACATTATTTGATGGAGCATATGCTTCGTTAAGTGGTGCACCAACTGTTCCAACAGATTTAAGTGATTTAACTGATACAACTAATTTATTATCAGGTGCGGCTTATACTGATGCAAGTGTAGATATACATATTAATAAAGCATCAGCGGCATCTGGTCAAGTATTAGGTTGGGATGGTTCAGATTATGTTTGGGTTAACAATGCAGGTGGAGGCGGCGGTGCTACTTCTTTAGGTGGACTAACAGATGTAAGTAATACTGCACCATCATCAGGAATGGTTTTAAAATGGAATGGTACTGAATGGGCTCCAGCAGTTGACGCAACTACAGGCGTTGGTGGAAGTAACTATGCAACAGAATCTTATGTAGATCAAAAATTAACAGAACGTGGACCACATTTTAGTGGTGACTATAATGATTTAACAAACACACCTGTTTTATTCTCAGGTGACTATACTGACTTACTTAACAAACCAGCAGGTAATGCAGATTTAAGTTTACAACTTGTTGGTACTGATTTACAATTATTAAATATAGAACCTGATCCAGATACAATTATTAGTTCAGTAAGTTTATCTTCATTAGGTGCGGCGATAGGTACTAGTATAGATTATACAGATTTACAAAACTTACCTAACTTGTTTAGCGGTGACTATAATGATTTAGTTAATAGACCAAATTTATTCTCAGGCAATTATGATGATTTAGCAAATAAACCAGTAGTACCTAGTATTGCAGGATTAGCATCTACTGCTTATGTTGATGCGGCAGTTACTGGTGCAACAACAGGAGATAAAGTATTTGAAGGTAACGTAAGTCAAGTAGCAAAAGTTTCTAATGTTGTTGCGGCATCGCAAGATAATTATATTATATCTATTACAACAACAGATGCAACAATTACTGAAGCATTATTAATGAGTGGTAATAGAATAGAAATTGAAGATAATAGTACAGTTATGTACGATATTCATGTTGTAGGTGCAGATAGCACAGAACATCATGGTGTAAAAATTAAAGGAATCATAGATAGAACTAGTGGAACTACCGCATTAGTTGGTACTCCTGCTAAAGAAATATTAGTAGAAAATGATGATGGGTGGAATGCAGACGTTATTGCAGACACCGTAAATGGTAGTTTAAAGATTACAGTTCAAGGAGAAGCAAGTAGATCCGTACAATGGACTATATTTGTGGAACTAAAAACCGTAAAAAGATAGCAAAGATGATAAATAAATGTAGTAGCAAAAGCTACAGAACATTAAATATACATTTTAAGGAGAACTAAAAATGGCAACAAGAAATCCAGCAAACGTAATTGAGTTCGGTAAAGTTAACTTTGGCGCACCTATTACAGTATTCGCAATCGCATCTGCATCAGGTATCGATGGACAAGTAGCTCCAGGTGAAGACCTAGAGAAATTTGTAGAAGCAGTACAATCAAAAGGTACAGTTATCGGTCTAGGTGCTGAATCAGGTGGAGCATTCAACTGTTATGTTGAAAACTCTTCTTGGACAGCGGCTGACTTAGAAACAGCAGTTCAAGCATTAGGCGGAACTCTAGCTTCAGCAACAGTTACTGACGCAGGTCTATAATATTTAAATTATAGATATTAAAACAATTCAAAAGCCCAGTATACTTAATTGTGTACTGGGCTTTTCCTTTGACGATAGATAAATACTATATACACACTATAGGAGTACAATAAAATGTCAACAGATATAAACAAAGACGGTAAAGTTTCATGGCTTGAAGCATTTCCTTATTGGTTTGATAAATTACGTATATTTCCAAGAATATTCATTTCTATGTATATCTATTTGTTATACAGAGTAACTGAATGGTTTATGGCTTTGCCAGAACCAAGTATGCCACAAGCTGGTTTAGTAAGTGTTGTAGTTGGTGCCGGTGCGGCATGGTTTGGACTATATGTAAATAGTACAAGTGAGAATCCAGGTAAAATTGTAGTACAAACAACTGCAAGTCCTACTTCAACAAGCGGTTCCTCTTATTCAGGAGCGGCGTCAGCTGAAGCAGAATACTCAGATGAATATAAGGGTGGAAAATATTAATGTATCAACATCATATTATATTAAAAACAAAAGAACCACTGGAAGCCAAACTCGTTGCTGAATGGTTAAAAACAGTAAAAGAGTTTGGACCAGATGATATTGCATTTGCATATCAGCACGGTGATCACGAAGTAAGTATGGAATATGGAACAAATGAAGAAAGTCCACTACCGCATAGTTACGTAGTTCCATTAAAAAGAGATATGACAGCAGATGAAACATTTGTTGTTGTTTCAGCTTGGGAATACAAATATATGCCAGACTTTAATATAGAAATTTCTAATATGTATGATACAATGCAAGACTTTGAAATAGACATCGATGAAGATGTTAAACAAAAAGCAACACTAGATCTTAACAAGTGGCATCATAATAGATGGCGTGACGAAATGTTAAAAGAAGGTTGGCATTATGGATTGTACTTTAGTTCAAAAAACAAAAGTCACCCTGCATTAAAAGATTGGGATTCATTACCAGAGAGTCATAGAAGAAGTCCACAGTTTAACAATAAAGAGATATTTGAATGGTTGCGTAAAAACGGCGTAGCATAAAATGATATCTAAAAACGACTTTGTCGTACTTACAGAAGACGGACAAATCAAATCAACACAAACTCATTTCCTTATTAAGAATAATCTTACAGATTTTATAAGATGGGATTGCGAAGTATTTTCACACACAAAGAATATCAATTCACAAACTGGTAAAACAGGTTACACAGCCTGTGGTAATAAATCTACAACTTGTAACGTAGGAATATGCTCGTGTCCTACTGATATATATTTGCCTAAAGGTTTAAACGAGCATTGGCTTTTTTTATTAAGAGAAAAAGTTAGAAAATTATCTACAAATGACATATTAGATAGTTACCAATTAGAAGATGGTAAAATTGTTGCTTGTGGTCAACTAGGATTATTAGTTAATACAAAATTTGTAGTAGACTGGAACTTATTAAGAAGATGTAATTTTTCTTGTACCTATTGTGCTCCAGATATACACAGTTATACAAGTGAGTTTCCACCTTTTGAACAATTACAAAAAGAATTTAATGATATAAAAATTCCACAAGGTAAAGAAGCATATTTTAACCTAAATGGTGGTGAACCAACATTACACCCAAATATATTTGACATAGTAAAAATGTGTTACAATGTTGGACACGTAGAACTATTATCAAATGGAACTGCTTCAGTTTCAATGTATAATGATTTACTTGATTATACTAAAATTAATATAAGTTTACACCACGAATTAATTAACGAAAAACATATGAAAAAATTTGTTAAAATAGCTGAATTAAATAAAGGTGAATTAGTGTTTAAATACTTTAATACATTTGACGAAGAAAAATACAAAGAATACTTGGATAAATTATCAACATTTAACCATGTATCAATTATTACCAACAAACGTCTTATCTTACGTGGTCAACGTAACCAAGATAAATCTTGGGCAACATAGGTTGACTTCTATTTTATAATCTGTTATAATAAAGCTAACAAGGAAGGAAAAAAATGACTAAAACTATAGCATCAATAATCGTCCTAGGATTTCTAGTAGGGTGTAGTGCAATACCAGAAAATCCAAGAATGTCTTTTGGTAAGAAATGTTCAGTTACTGAAGAAAATCAGGTTGCATATTCTTATGTATGGTTGTACAATAAAGACTCAGGACTAGAAGCAAATAAAGAAACTTGTAAAAAATTAGAAGAGAAGTAATATATAATGACTTTAGGTAAAGTTGGTTTTGCTTGTAAGTATTTACATCACGATCAAACACAAAAGAAGAAAATCCTAGAGGAACTTCAAAGACCACTTACTGAAAAATGTACAACAGTAAGGTGGCTTAATAGTCAACATAGAGATGTAGCAGAGCAAAGGCTATGGGACATAATGGTCCATAATAGTCAAGCAGTTTACAACCTAATAGAATATGTTGGCAGTTTACCAGAACGACAGAGAATGGTTAGGCTGGGCAGTAATCAACTGCCCGTCTATACTCAAGATGATTGGCGATATTTCTGGAAACGCACAGACGTAATTGATTACGCAAATAAGTATTATAGTAGAGCAGGTGAACTTGCAAGGAAACTTGGTGTACGTCTTAGTATGCACCCAGGGCAATTTACAGTACTAGCAAGTGATAATCCTGAAATTGTAGAACGTAGTATAGAGGAGTTTGAATATCATGCGAATATCATCAGGTGGATGGGCTACGGTAAGAGTTGGCAAGACTTCAAGTGTAACGTCCACATCTCAGGCAAAAAAGGTCCAGCCGGTATCAAAGCCGTCCTTCCAAGATTGTCTACAGAAGCAAGAAACTGTATTACTATTGAAAACGATGAAAACTCGTGGGGCATCGATGCCTCGCTTGAACTTGAGAAGGAGGTAGCACTCGTTGCAGACATACACCACCACTGGGTTCATAGTGCCGGAGAGTATATACACGTCAATGACGACAGAATTAAACGTATTATTGATTCTTGGCGTGGCGTTAGGCCTGTGTTGCATTATAGTGTTAGCCGTGAAGATTATATCAACTCGGATAACAAAAGACATAGACCGGACTTTCAAGCCCTTATTGAGCAAGGATACAAAAAAGCCAAATTAAGAGCCCATAGCGACTATATGTGGAATACAGCCGTTAACGAATGGGCTGGAACATTCCGTAAAGACTTTGATATCATGGTAGAAGCTAAAATGAAGAATTTAGCTAGTATCCCATTTGAGGAACAAACAGCTCTTATTTGATAAATACTACAAATAGGAGATACATTATGAATGATATTCAAAGATTAAAAGAACTTTCAGGCATCATATCTGAAGCACCAAAACCCGTAGCAAAAATAAGCCAAGGCGGATTTATGGACTGGAAATATTCTAGTCGTGATGATATAATAGACTTGGGACATAGTGTAGCCGACTCATTAAAAGTAGAGGGTACATATACTCACGATTTAAACAAAGAATGGGAACAAACTGGTTACATTAATTTAGCTATGATACAGAATTGGGAAGAAATCAAAGGACAAATTCCAAGTGAAGATTTAGAACAAATTTTAGAAGATGAAGAAATTATCGAACCTGCAAGATGGTTAGATGTAGATTGGGTTTAATATGAAATTTAATGATATAAAACAAATGCCACAAGAAGGCGACATTGTAGGTTTAGAATTTGGCGATGTGATGATCGAATCTAAATTTGTGGAATATCTAGATGATGGTATCGTAGTAGAAATGGCTCCTAAAGGCGAACAACTATTAAAAGAATTTTTACCTCTTATACCTGCGGCAGTATGGGCAGGCGGTGCGGCGTGGAGTGCATATGATGCATGGCAGGCAAAAAAAGCATATGACAGAGGTGAAATTACAAAAGGTCAATTAGCAGGAAGAATTGGTACTGATGCGGCACTTACAATTATAGGTGGTGGATTAGCAAAAGGTGCAGTAAAAGCAACAAAAGCAGTAGCAAAAATGTTTAAGAAAAAACCAGATGTAAAAATTGATGTACCAAAAGTAGAACCAGTTAAAACAAATAATGTTCCAGTTAAAACAAACAATGTTCCAGTTAAAACAAATAATGTTCCAGTTAAAACAAACAATGTTCCAGTTTCAACAACTGGTGGAGCAGTAGCAGGTAAGACAACTAGTAAAGTAGTCACAAAGAAAGTTGACGATATAAAAAATAAAAATAAGAATAAAAAGAAGAAAAGTAAACTTAATAGATTTGGTGGTAACCTAGCACCAAATGCAACTATGGGTTCTAATCTATCTGGCGTTGTAAACAAATATGGATTTGGTTCAACAGTAAATGCATCTATGCAATATGAAGATATGGATGGTGATCAAGCAAAAGTTTTAAAAGGCTTTGATGCAAAAACACAAGCTGAAATAGTAAAACTAAAAGCACGTTATCCACAAGCAGACAATTTAATGTCAGCACTATTAGCAGATGTGGCAAGTAAAAATCAGGCAGGTGTTAACAGTGATCATAGACAAGATTTAAAATTTAAAGATTTAGAAAAACGTTTATTTGATTTAGAACAAAAGTTAAATGCAAGAGTTACAGAAGAACTTACTGAAGCGGAATATCAAGGACGAAAAGTTGAACTAAACAAACCAACACGTGGTGATGTTAAAAAGTTTAAAGTATATGTCAAAGACCCTAAGACTGGAAACGTTAAGAAAGTAAACTTCGGACACGGCGGAACAAGTGCTGAAGCAAAAGGTGAAAAGACTATGAGTATTAAAAAGTCTAATCCTGAAAGACGTAAGAGTTTTAGAGCAAGACATAACTGTGATAATCCTGGTCCAAAGACTAAAGCACGTTATTGGTCATGCAAGGCTTGGTAATAAATGAGCAGAAAAACTTCCCCAAAACAAAAAATACAGAACCTTCGTTCTGCTAAAAAAAAGTTTAAAAGAAAACTTAATTTTAAAATTAAAAAAAGAAAACAAAGACAGGGTTTAGTATAATGGATATTGATAGACTAAAAGTATTAGCAGGTGTAAATAAATCTGTTGCTGAATCTCCTGAAGGATCTAACATAAGTATTATTGGATCTGAAAAAGCAAAAATTCAAAGAGAACGTAAAATTAAACCAGGAACAGACGAATGGTTTAAATTGTGGTTTTCAAGACCACATCTTACTGGTGAAAAACCAACAAAATAGGAGAACGCATAATGGGTACGGCAACCCTTTTACTTTTTGTACTAATGTGCAAACACGCGATTTGCGACTTGGCACTACAGTCATTTAGAACACCAACAGACAAATATAAGTATTTCAATAAAGGTTTACATATACATTCATTAGATCACGGAATAGGTGCGTTCATTGTACTACTATTCTTTATAAACCCATTGTACGCCGCTCTATTTGCGTTTATTGACTATATTTTCCATTGGCATATTGACTTTATTAAAACAAATATTACTCGAAAATTTGGCTGGACAAAAGATGGTAAGGCTTTTTGGCGTCTACAAACATTTGATCAAATTGCTCACTATGCAACGTATGCTCTAATAGTGTATTTGATATTTAAATGCCCTTTATGCATAATTAGATAAATACAGTTATGCGTATAAACGAAGTAGATAGAGAACTAACTCAGACTGAACTAGATCAACTAGAAACCTTTGCAGATAGATTATTTGCAAAGATAGGTATTGATGTAGAATTCACCCGACATTTTTTGGATAGAGTAAATGATGAACGTAATGTAAAACAAATTACGGCAGGTGAATTAACTCGTTTATTCAAACAAGAATACAAAAGATGGGGTAAACAAATTGCACAATTAGGTCCTGATACAGAAGCAGTATTAAAAGATCTTGCAACCGATGTTAATATACCCTTTGCCTTGCGTTGGGATTCTTCAAATAACGAATTAGATCTTATTGCTAAAACAGTAATGAGAAAACCAGATTTCAAAACAAGTAATCAAGAATTTGCAGTAGAATATAAAACTTCAACAAACGATCTTAATATTATAATGGAGGGATTACCTGCATTAAATAATGGTGGTGCGTTAGGAACAGGACTTTCTCCAGCTGAATTTAAAACAAGATATGGAATGTCTCCTGCTAATGCAAACAAAACACTAGGAAATGTTATTGAATTATTTCCACAAGAAATTAAAAACAATCCAAGATTTAGACCTTTTATTAAACAATATATAATGAATCCAAAACAACTTGGAAATCTTCAAGCAGTTAATGATAATGTTATAGATCTTGATAAATGGAAAAAGAAAAAATTAAATAATAAATCTTGGAAAAACTTTTTTAAAAAAGCACCAATAAGAGCAGTAGGTTCGTTCCTTACTTTTCTATTAACACCTACACAATTAGGTGATGGTGAAATTCCAATGGACGAACGTATGGTTATGGATACAATAAGCAAAATGTCAGATGCTGATCCACTAGCAATGATGGAACTTATAAAATCATCATATCCAGACACTTATCAAGATAATTGGTATTACAAAAATGCGGCTGAAAAATATTCAGATCAAGTTATAGCACAATTAGATGGAAAAGTGGATCCTTCTTTACAAAAAGCAGTAGAGAAAGTTAGAAAAGCAAAAGAGATGGAAAAGTGGAATGCTATGCCACTTGATCCAGGTTTACAAAAAGCATTAGATGCTTCTCAACCAAAAGTAGATTTTACTACAGGACCTGAATTGGGTCACCCTGCTCCAAAAATTGATCCAGCTCCAGATATGCCAGAGCCTGCTAATGATCCAGAACCAATTAAGCAACCAGAAGTAATTCCGTTTCCACAACCAAGACCAGAGAAACAACCTGAAGTTCCTGAGCCAGATAAAAAGCCAGAAGTTGAACCAGAAGGTCCAGAACAACCCAAAGAACCAGAAGTAAAACCAGATGAGAAACCAAAAGTTATTCCGTTTCCACCTGCACCCGAAGTTCCAGAAGTTCCTGAATTGCCAGATCCAACTACAACTCCAGAGCCAATTAAGACTCCAGAGCCAATTACAACTCCTGAGCCAATTAAGACTCCAGAACCAATTAAGCAACCAGAACCAGAAATTCAACCAGCTCCGGTTAGAGATCCAGATAAGGATCCATTACCACAACCAGATTATGAGCCAAAAGATATTCCTATTGAAATACCTGAGCCAATTAAAATTGAGCCAGCACCGGAACCAGTTCCACAGCCAGAACCAATTAAGCAACCAGAGCCAATTAAGCAACCAGAAATAGTGCCAACTCCAGGTAATGTTACAGCACCAGATGTTGGAATAATTCCGGCTCCATTACCAGTTCCAGCTCCAGCACCAGTTCCGCCAGGAATTCAACAAAAACCTTATAGAAGAAAAAGATGGGATACAGGTGGATACAATGACTTATACAAAACTAATTTATATAGATGGACACAAAAATACGGAACATTTGAAAATGACAAATTAAATAAAATGTTACTTACACTTGGTGAAAACAGTATTAGTACTAGAACTAACGTTACAACAAATAAAACTGGAAATGGTACAAACCAAACATTTAGTAAATATATTCAAAAGACTGGAAACGATGGCGGTACATCTTTAAGTAAAGTATCAAATCTAAATAAGACAGCTAGTGGAACTACAGGTACTACTACAAAAAGATTTGTGAGACCAGGAGGAAGTGGAACAAACACAACATTTAACCACGGAACTGGAAAAGTTACTAGAACTAATTTTCAATTAAAAGGTCCACAAAGCTGGGCATATGATAAGAAATTAAATTCATCAGTAACTAAAGAAGCTCAAGCAGTAGCAGGTGGAAAAGTACATAAAAATATTACAGGGCATAACTTAACTTGGAAAGGTGTTAAACAAGAGAGAATAGACTTTGAATTAATTAGTATTGATAATGCTACTAAAAGTGTTAAATTAGGAATACTTAAACCAGAAGAATTTGCAGGTGAAGTAGCTAACGTATCATTTAAAACACTTCGTAGAGGACCATTTGTAAAAACAGAATTAAATGAATCAATTATTATGGAAGGCGGAGCAATGCCAGGCGTTGGTGCAATCCATATAGATGAAATAAACCCAACACTAGAACAACTAGAAAAGTCATTAGGATTAGATTTAAAAAACTTTACATTAGGTAGTGTTGGTAAAAGACAATTTAGCGGTGATATTGATGTAGCGTTAAATTTGAAGCCTGAAGATCTTCCAGCGTTTGTTGAGAAGCTTAAAAAGAATCCTTTAATTAAGGATATAGCAAAATCAAGTGTTATAATGACAAAAGTACAAATTCAGAATTTTGATAAATCTAAATCAGATGGAAGACCACGTACAGGTTTTGTACAATTAGATTTCATGCCAGGTGATCCAGGTTGGTTAAAAACTTACTTTCATTCACCAAGTGAAAAGGAATCAAAATATAAAGGTGTGTTCCGTAACGTAATGGTAGCTACAATGGCCGCAGTACATAATAGAGATGACAGTGATGCTGAAGTGGAAGATGGAAGACCTTTAGAGAGTAGACGTTTTATGTGGAGCCCCACAGATGGATTAGTACGTGTTCTACGTACTCCAGTTCCAGCAAAGAATGGTAATGGTTATACCAAAAAGAACCAAAACAAAGTTATAGATGGACCATGGAAACAAGCTGATGAAATCGCAAAACAACTTGGGTTAAATAGTGCAAAGGACTTAAACAGTTTTGAATCATTGTTAGATGCAATGAAAAAGAGCTATACTCAAGAAGAGCAGAAGAAAGTCATTGATAATTTAAAAGATAGTAAAGTAGTCCAAGACATTGGTTTACCTGACGAAATTAAAGATCTATAATTGACTTTTTTCAATATATTAGTTATAATAAGCCATGCCAGAAAAATACTGCATATACACGAATAATTTCACCTTTGTAGACAATGATGGCTATGTTGCGTTATGTTGTAAGAACTTAAAAAACAAACTAACACAATATCATATCAAAGATTACAAATTAAGCGAAATATGGAATAGCCCAGAAATGCATTCCGTAAGGCAAGAAATTGCCAGCGGAGGAGAACCTATGGGTTGTTTTAAATGTTATGATCCAGAACGTGATGGTGTACGTAGTTTTAGACAAAAAGCATTAGGTATGATTAACAAAGGTGTACCCTTTGAAGATGAAAAAATACACGCATTAGATTTAAGACTAGGTAATGTATGCAACTTAAGATGTGTAATGTGTTTCGCTGGTAATAGTAACAAAATTTTAAAAGATCATAAGCAAATGGCAGACCATTTTAAATGGAAAGAAGGTCGCCTAGAAAAAGAAGCAGAAAAGTATCACAAAAGCAATTATGACTGGAGTGATGATGAAAGAGCCTGGGAAAACATTATTACCAGTGTAGATAAAAATTTAAAACACGTTTACCTAGCAGGTGGTGAACCATTTTACTTAAAAAACTTTCCAACAACTGTAGAACGTTTAGGTACACTAGCACCAGATGCTAGATTTGTTATTAACTCAAACGGTACAAGACTATTAAGAGAAAAAGATCTAAAACAACTGAAAAAGGTTGAGAATGTATTCATTAGATTTAGTGTTGACGGTTGGGGTGGTGCAGATGAATGGATTAGACAAGATACAAAATGGGAAGAAAAACTACAAGTAATGGATCAATATTACAAACACTTTAAATTAAGAGTTTGGGATATTACTGCAAATAGTTTAGGTGTTAGACAAATACCAAAGCTAATAGAATATCTTTGGGAGCATTATCCTGAAGCAAAAGTACAAATTAGACCCGTAGTTAATAAGACAGAAATATTAATGGAAAATATTCCTGATAGACTAAAAGCAAAGCCTTTGGAATTCTTTGAGAAACACAAAAATAAACTTGAAGGTGTTGATCATGTAATTAACGAGATGCGTAAACCATTCAATCCAGATCCTAACAGAGCAAAAACAGTTAAGCATTGGGTTGATTACTACGATAATACCGGCGTAGTAAAACTAGGTGACTTTGATCCAGAGCTTTCAGATTGGATTCAAAGTAATGGGCAACAATAATTTTTGTAGTATACCTTGGATACATTCAGCAACTAAAACAAATGGTGCTAGTAGAGTATGTTGTTTGATGAGCAACTACGAACAAGGTAATGGCGGTCAAACAGGACATAACTTCAAAACAGATACTATAGAAGAAATACACAATAGCGAATATACTCGTAATCTTCGTAAGAAGTTTTTAAAGGGTTATAAACCAATTGAATGTAATACGTGTTGGGTTAAAGAGAAGAATGGTGGACAAAGTAGACGTATGTTTACTAATAAAATGTACAAGCATTTAATTGACTATGAGAAAGCATTAAAGATCACAAAAGAAGATGGCAGTACAGATCAAATGCCAGTATATTGGGATTTACGTTTTGGTAACTTATGTAATCTAAAGTGTGTTATGTGTGGACCACAAAGTAGCAGTATGTGGTATAAAGATTGGGCTCATATGTATGATACGGATCATTTTGAAGATTCAGGAGAAAAAATATTTTTTAAAGATAAAGGGGTTGACAGTAACGTATACGATTGGTATACAAGTAGCAACTTCTGGGAGCAAATGGAAAAGAATATAGATCAGCTAGAACATATATACCTAGTTGGTGGCGAGCCTATGCTTATTGAACAACATTATATATTTTTACAAAAGCTAATAGATAAAGGCGTAAGTCAAAATGTTACATTGGAATATGATACAAATATTACTAACGTACACCAACGTGCTATTGAGCAATGGAGTAAGTTTAAAACATTAATGTTAAGAGTAAGTATAGATGATTATGGAGAACAAAATGATTATATACGTTTTCCTAGCAAATGGTATAAGTTAGATGAGAACATTAAACGTATTAAAGAATTAGTACCAAATACAAAAGTTGAAATAAGTATAACTTGGCAAATGCTTAATGCATATACATTTTTAAATTTAGTAGAGCATTTTAAAGATTACTTTATTAATATTAGAATATTGTCTGCACCAGAGATATTTGATCCAAAACACTTACCAAAACAGGCTAAATTAGAGCTTATTGATATGTACAATAGTTCTGTACATAAAGATAAACTAAAGCATCTAATAAGCTATCTAACAAATAACTTAAATAATAATAGATTATTATACCAAGAATCAGCAGATTTTCTAAATAGGCTAGATGTATTAAGAGGTACAGATTGGCCCAAAACGTTCAAGCAACTGCATAAATCGATAAATATATAAAAGGAGCATACTTATGAAAGTTAATGAAATAGTAACAGAACAAGGTGTTATAGTCAAAGGCGTAAACACAACAGTCGATGTTCAACCTGGTGAAACAGAGCGTCAGGCGGCTAAACTATTCCCAATGAATAAAGGTGGGAAACCAGCATCATTAATTAATGATAAAGTTCGTAAGAATAGCAATCCACACGTTCTTTTTAATATGGGCTTAACTGAAGAGCAAATACTACTATTAGAAAAAGTAGTTAAGCAATCAAAGCCTATGAAAGTATTAATGAACCTAGCAAGTAGAAATGATAATAATCCATTTCCAGTAAAAATGGGTGATATTATAGTTAATGTTACACCCGATACTGCTAGAAGAGTTATACACCATTATTTTAATTCAAGTGATTTTAGACAAAACGAAATTGAGAAGATGTTAAATGATGCAATGGGATTTAAAAAACTTGTAAAGGAGATTTAAATGGACAAAAAGGAAATGTATACCGAGTATGGGTATAGAGGTACTGTTGAATTACAATTAGAAAAAGACCGTAACAAGAAATTAGTAGAAGATAACAAAAAGCTAGTTGAAGATAATAAAAAACTAATAGAAGCTAATGAGAAATTAATTGAGGACTTAAGAAAGGCTGAAGAGAAATTAATATGAGAATAAATGAAATTATTACTAAAGAATTTGCTCCAACAAAAACAGCAAAGCAAGTGGCACACAATGCCCAAGCTGATGCCGCATTCTGGAAAAGCAAACTTGCACCTACTCCATTAAATAAAGATACAATGGTAATTACTGGTCCTAATGCACAAAACAAGATTGATAATAAAATTGCAAAAGCTAACAGTTTAAGTAAGGCGGCAAATGTAAACCCTAATGCATTTACTAACAATTTACAAAAATCTTTTAGTAATAATACATCAAAATTTAAAACTAAATTTGGAAGATCATAATGAAAATAAGTGAAATTGTAACAAAGAAAACAGGTGCAGGTACAGTAAAAACTGTAGGTGGAAATGAGATTTCTAGAAGCACTCCTAATATAGGTGGACTACAAACAACTCAATATGCAGATGGATCTATCAAAAGTACATTCAATACTAACATAGGTGGAACATCTACAAATTTTACAAAAGTAAATGGAATTAATACTAACACAAATATGGCTTCTGGTAACCTTGCACTTAAAACAACAAACACTGGTAACAATAAATTTAAATTAAATAAAGCCACGTATAATATGGGCGGTGGACAAGGTACCCTAGTAGCACAGCCAGGTAAGTGGTCAGTAAGGAAGTAGTTATGAGAATAAATGAAATTACAAAAGAAGGATTTGACGACGCAGGGCAAAAAATTTACAAAGGTAATACAACTCGTGTTGTTCATACACCAGTAGCAGATAAAAATATTAGTGTAGCAACCCAACGTATTAATAAATTTGCTAGTGATAGAGCCAGAGATGATCTAACTTATAAAGGTGCTAAAATAACTGTACCAGGAACTAATCAAGCTATTGCTAAAGCTAAGAGTAATACAGTTACAGCATACAACAAGCAAGATAAAATAGATCAAAGATCAGGTGCAGGAACTTCTTACATTACTAAAGGCAAGCCAATTAAGTTTGGTAACAATGATAATGTTAAACTTAATATGTTCAGTAGTAAGGACAAAGAATGAAAATTAATCAAATCATAAATGAAGCAGTAGATTCAAAAGCTGAAATATATGTTGATATGGATGGCGTATTAGCAGACTTTTTTGGCGTATGGACTAAAATGGTTGGCGTTAAGAATTGGAAAGAAGTTAAAGACGTTGACTCTGCATTAGATATGATTAGAAGTCAAAAAGATTTTTGGATTAATTTACCACTTACACCCAATGCCTCAAAGTTATTAAATTCAATTAAAAAAGTAAAAGGAAACTATACTATATTAAGTTCTCCTTTACCAGATGATCCAAATTCAGAACCACAAAAACGTGAATGGGTTAAAAAGATGCTTTCAGGTTTTGCACCTAAAAGAGTTATTATAACGCATAATAAAAGTGCGTATGCAAAACAACCTGATGGAACTCCTAATGTATTAATTGACGACTATGGAGATAATATTCAAAAATGGGAAAACGCAGGTGGAATAGGAATACAACACTCAGATAAAAATGCAGATGCAACAGTTTCAAAATTAGAAGAAGCTGATTTTGTTCATGCAATAAGCAGATTTATGAATAGAAATATACGTCCTGGTTTCTATAAAAGAGCCGCAAAAAAGTTTCATGAATGGTTAAAAGGTCAAGCACCTTACAGACATAGCCTAGGATATTATGCTATGGAATGGGGTCATCAGTATAAACATATAGATTGGAGAAATCTAAAACAAGCATATGAAGTTATGTTTGGAGATGATGTATTAGTAGAAGGCAAAGAACCTAAACTTGTAAAAGATAAAAAACAAAAGAATTTAAGCAGTATGGATAAACCTACAAAGTATGAAAGACGTAAAAATTATACTAAAGCTGATGAAGGTGAAGAGCCAAAACAAAAAAAAGAAAAGAAAAAATGAAAATAAAAGATGTATTACAACTTCCAGCAATCAATATTGGTGATGAAGTCTATGTAGGTAGATTTAAAAATCGTAAAGCTACAGTAACAGGCTTTGGAGTTGATAATCATAATCAGCCTATATTAAAAACAAACAAGGGCGAACACAAGTTATTCAAGCCTAGAATAGCAAAATTAATGAAAGAAGAGTAGAGTTCAACTCTATGAGAGTATCCTTAAAAAGACTACAACCCAATGATGCATTTCATTTAAGACGCATACTTGACAAAGATACTGCTCTTAAATGTTATTTAACATGGCCGTTTACAAAAGAGGTTGCAAAAACTTTCATTTCAGACTATAATACATATGGAATATGGATTAATAATGGAATATTAGTAGGAGCCATAGAAGTTAAAGAGTCATTGGAAACAGCATATTTTGTTTCACCTACATATAGAAACAAAGGTATAGCTACAAAGGCTGTAACAGAGTGTAAAGATTTATTTGGAAAAAAACAACTATGGTGTGTTATTAATCCAAAAAATAAGGCAAGTTTGAAGGTAGCTGAAAAATCAAAATTACGAGTAAATTTTGTCAGCTAAATATCTTATATGTCTAATAAGAAGTTTAATAAAGACCTTATTAAAGATAACCATGGTCCAATGAATAGTGTCTCGAAAGACGACGCACTAGTCTGGGCAGGTGCTCCGCCAGTAAAGAATTTAAGTAACTTGGAGCCAAGAATTAGAAGAGAAGTATTAGCTAAAAAAAAGAAAGCTGAAACTAGTTCTAAAAAAGCTGATAGAAATATTAGCAAACAAATTAAAAGAAAGTATGAAGAGGAATAGATATGGATTATAGTAAAGTTGATAAAGACGGAAAAGAGCTTAACACAGTTCCAAAAGCTAATCAAGCAAAACAAGCTGGTTACTATGATAGATGGATTGAAAGTGGAAAGACTTGGGGAGAACCTACACCTGAAGATATCAAATGTGAATTACAACTAGATGCCTTATGTGACTTTGAACCACTTAAATGGGAAATTGATTTAGGTTGGTTTAAAAAAGAAATTAAAGCATATGATGGCAAATGGGTACCATATCTTCGTAGAGAAGGTGTTGTAAATAATAGAGAAGGATTATGTTTAGTAGGATTACCAGGTGATGAACCTTGGGATAGTTTAAGTATGCCAGAAGCAAGAAGACGTACTGGTAGAAAGTTAAGTGAATTAGATTTTAACGAACCAACACAACTATACAAAGACTTAAAAAGTTTACATCCATTATTAGATTATTGGAAGCCTTTGGGACGTACGATGATAGTAAATTCTGGTGCAGGTGGCTGGTTTCCACCACATAAAGATCAACCTTTATTAACCAGAGATACGTTTAGAGTATGTGCATTTATATCAAACAACGTAACGCATGATGCGTATGAATGGCATATGGACGGTCGTGTATGGCCTATTAAAGCAGGTGGAGTATATTATATTAATACTAAAAAGACGCACAGAACTCATGCCTGGAAAGATAATAGTTTACATTTAGTAATGAATATACCTAAAACTTGGGAAAATGTACTCAAGCTAATGAGTGCAACCCTCAATTACTAGTGTATATTAAACAAATTAGATAAATACTTGTATGAAAGTATTTGATATCATAAACGAAGATGCTGACGGTGGAAGTTCAATGGCAGGTAACTTTGCTAGTGTTAGTTTTCCTTTGTTTGGCAAAAAGAAGCAGATTAGACGTGCAGTTGATCCTAAAGGATATTTAGGTGATGGCAAACTCAAGCTACCCAAAGTAGGTTATAACAAACCTGTTAAAGTAGATAACGTAGCTGAGTCTGTAAACGAGAAGGTATACAAAAAGAACCCAGATGATCCTATGGATCCAGAAGTTCATGTGCCGGGTATGGCAGTATACAGTCTTAAAGGTCTTGAAAGAGATGTAAAAGGTATGTTTGAAGATTTAGCAAAACAAGCAGGTGATGGTAATTGGGAAAACATAGATTATTACTTACATCAGCACGGAGTTTTATCAGCTAAAGTAAAAGCGATAGCAAGTACATATGAAGATTTAGAAAATACGAGAAAACGTGGAGGCAGAGCTTCTCAAGGTATTATAAAAAGGTAACGACAATGACACCAAATGAACAAAAAATTGACAACACTTTTAATAGAGTGATGGACGATATAAACAGATTACAAAAAGCATTCCAACCAGGAAAAAATTTAGAAAAAGCTATCGCAGAAGTCGGTGGTGATATAGGTTGGTTAACAGAAATTAATAAATCTTTTGATGACTTATATGAATCATTAGAAGAAGGACATATGGGAGCAATAGCTCATTTACAAATGGAAGAATCAGCAAAAAAAGAAGTTAAAGAAAGTGTATTAGACTCTGCAGATGATGATGGGTTTATGGCACGTTCACAACTATACTTCCTAGCACGTGATGCAATTAATTTGCACGGCATGATTGATGATAGATCAGATTTAGAACCATGGGTTCAAAGTAAAATATCTCAAGCTTCAAAAGACATTGATGCAGTACGTCGTTATACTGAGTACAATGCAATGGAGCAAGAACAAGAACCAGAAGTACCAGCAGTAATACCAGGAGAAGAACCACAAGAAGAAATGCCAACAATAGACGTACAAATGCCAGCAGGAGAATCAGTAGTAGAAGAAAAAGATCCTGAAACAGATTTCACAAGATGGTTAAAAGACAAATACAATAAATCAGTGAGAGATCTAAAAGGTGATGAGTATACTAAAATGTCTAAAGAGTTTCAAGCATCTAAGAAAAAAGATGAAAGCATTAATGAAGAAATGAAATTTGATGACAAAAGAGATGCAGACCTAAAAGTCTTTGCAAAAGATTTGTATAAGAAGGCTGTTAAAAAAGCTAGAAGCAAAGCAAACAAATAGGAGCATATCATGAGAATACTAGACTTAGGCGAAGCTGGTTACGAAGGACAATCAGAAGCACAAAAACATTATTTTTATATTGAAGGCGATTACGATCAAGATCGTGGAATAAGTGAAAAAGATTGTGAAGAGATTACAAAACAACTTGTTGATATGGGATTAAAAGCTCATTGTCAACCAGATGAGTCTAGACAAGGTGTTGTAGAAATTAACACTTACAGTGGTCATACAACTATAGCAGATGCACTAGCTAAAGCTGGATACGAAGCTGATGCAGTTGGCGACTATGCAGGTTTTACTTTTCATGAAGGTGAAGCAAATATTATAGCAGAAAATCCAAAAAAATTTACAAAAGCAGACTTTGACGCAAACGAAGACAAAAACTATCACACAGAAAACGGTGTTGAATTAGCTAAAGCATTTGGTACTCCAGAAGAGATTGAGCAAATGGAACAAATTGCAAAAAATCATTATACTCGTGGACATATACTATCACATGAAATAGATGCTCGTAGTGAAATTGTTGGAAAATATCTTCCATCATTAGAATCACAAGAAGAAGCAATGAGTAAAATGACTGAAGGCGATTTACAACCAGGTGATATAGAATTACTAAAACCAATGGTTGATATGAAACCAGAAGTATTAAAAGTTTATGCAAGAAATATTATAAAGAAATATCCACACCTTAAAGATAACGTTATGAGAATGTTACCTGAATCACAAGAAGAAGATTTTATTGTTACATACAACGGAACACAAAAAGCAAATGATGCAGATTCTGCATTAGATATTTTACAAGATAATGGATATGATGTAGAACGTGACTTTGATGGTACGTTTAAAGTATCTTATGAAGGTGTACAAAAAGCAGATAATATATATGACGTATTAGATTTATTACGTGATGAAGGTTATGAAGTACAAATTGCTGAACGTAAACTTTCTAAAGGTGAAGAAGATAAAAAAGAAGATATTGTAAAAGGCATGAAAAAAGATAAAGACGGATTCAAAGAAAGATATGGCAAAGATGCAGAAGCAGTAATGTATGCGACAGCAACTAAATTAGCCAAAGAAGAAAATATAGTTGAAGACGATGAACAAGCACTTGCACGTCAATTAATGCGTAAAGATGGAATTGATCCAGATAAAGTAAGTGACGGTGGAGTATTTTCCAAGTATCGTGAAAAGGCAAAGAAACAACTATCAGAAGATTTTATGGACGACAGAAAATATCAGAGCTTAGAAGAATTAAGAGACAAGTTAGTAGATATTGAAAAACATATTAAACGTTTAGGCGTTATGGACGGTGCCACAGAGTGGGAAGGTAAACACCTAACAGGTACAGCCGATATACACGACCAACTTACTACTATGTATAAAGATATTGCAGGACTACAAGGTGCAGTAGGTAGAGCATTAAAAATAGTACCTGCAGAACAAAATCCATCTACAAAAGAATTTAAAAAGAAATATGGAATGGGCGAAGCAGACTCAATGGGAATGAACAAGTATGGACTTGCGGCGGCAAAGAAAAATGGCAAGTTTATCTCATATAGAAATGGTAAAAAAACAGGTGAGTTTGATTCTATGGAAGAACTTTCAAAACACCAACTTGATTTAATTAAAGATGAATCAGTAGAAGTAAAAGAAGGTGTAAATGATGTAGATAAAATTCATCAACTTACAGATGAGCTTTATAGAGAATTAGTTGATTTCCAAAACGAAGAGTTTGATGAAAACATTGAAGAGCTTATTGGACACCTAGCAGAATTCAAAGCTAAACTTGAAGGTGATACAGGATCATTTTCAGAAGATACTATTAAAGAAGCATATATCAATAATACAAAAGATGCTATTGACATTTTAGGACGGCTACGAGGCAAAGGTAAGCAGTTAGAAAGAGGCCAACAAGAATACAAAGGTAACCTACCAAATGAGTACGTTAATGATGTATGGGACGTATGGACTTGGATGGAAAGTAAACTTGGTGGTGGAGCAGAAGCAAATGATCCAAAACTTAAAGCAATTATGCAAGAAGTATTTTGGCTCAGAGGCGAAGCTAAAAAAATGGAAAGAAATTACAGTCCAGATCTAGAGCGTTCAGAAGATCATATGGGAGCGGCAGGTTTTGGAAATATGGTAGTGAATACTTTATATCCATTAATGCAATGGCTAGATATGAATGATAGTAAGTTAAACGAATTTGATATTAAAAAATCATTTAATAATATTGCTAACAACGTTAAAAACACTATGTCAAATGTTGTTAAAGGAAATCCATTAAGAACTAAAATGAATAAAAATGCAAATAAAAATGGACCAAGTTTAGCAAGACAGATTAATTGGGGTGGAAAGTATGAGTCAAAAGATGATATAAACGAACTTGATACATTTGCACCAAAAACAGATTACATAAAAGGTCCAGGTGGCGAGTTTTATAAAATTGAATATCGTAACAATAGTGGACTAACAGGTAAACGTAAAGATGATACGGCTAGATTCGTTTCAGTGAATCCTGCAAGTGATCAAGAAGTATCTGCATTAAATTTAGATGATATGATTGCTAAAGGTAATACAAGTATTCATCAAGGACACGATCATCAAGGTGGATTACCTTGGAGTGATAAAGACATTGCTGTTTATGCATATGGCGGCGATGATTATGAAGAAGGAATTCCTAACAATGCAAAAATGAAATTAATTAAAGTAATGACTACAGAAGCTGAAAAGAAAAGGAAAGCAGAGCTAGGCACGAAAATACGTTCGTGGAGAGAAACAAAAGCTGACATGAAGAAGAAAATTGAAGCTTCTAAACCAGGAGATAAAAAATGATATTTAATTGGATTAAAAACATATTAGGTGTTGGTGAAAAGCCTTTGGTTTTAACTGACGAAGTAGAGCCAAAGAAAAATGAGATTAAACCTATTATCGTAAAACCTTCATTTAAAACTAAAAAAGATTTGTCAAGTATGACAAAAGGTAGACTTGAAGAAGTTGGTAGAATCTATGGTATAGAATTAGATAAAAGATTAACTAAAGCTAAACTAGTAGATCAACTTTGGAAACAGTTAAAGAAATAAATGATGGCTGAATTCGTTAGAAAGCCAGCAGAGCATACTAACGGACATTGCCAAAATTGTGGACATCCTAGCCATTGTGGTGGAAGTCTACAACAAGAAGTAAGAGATTATGCTTGTGATAGTAAAGATAATAATAACACACGTATGATTGAAGTCTGTAAATGTTGCAGATGTAAAAACTGTACTAAATAGTACAAAGGACTAAATTATGAAGTTACATAAAGGTTTTGTAGAACACGAAACTACGCCGAAGAAGACAAGCATTGGGAACAATAAATCCAGACATAAAACTTCTTCTATGAATAAGCATAAGAGGCGTTCATACAAGCCGTATAGAGGACAAGGAAAATGAGACTAGATCAACTATTTAAAGAAAATGATACTACAGTAAAAACTATGTCTATGCCTGAGAAGGTAGCAGTATTTGATAGATTACAACCAGGTCAAGAAATTGGCTTATGGTTTGATTCAGTTATTAGAAGAGCTGACAAGTATAAACCCTTTGTAGTTGGTAGAAAAACAAGATCAAAATTACGTCCTTTAGAAAAAATTACACTATTACAAAAAAGCAAAGATGGTGGAACAGGTGGTATGAAATACTACCTATATAAGAGAAATGGTGACAATGTTAGTTTAGCAATGGGCGATATGGCCGCAAGTCTAGTAGACATTAAAGAAGCTAAAGCATATGACATAAACGAAGCTGATACAACTATAATGGAAAGAATAGTACTAGATATAGACTATAGTAGAAATCCAGAAGCATTACTTAAAGCAGTTAATACAATGGGTAAAAGATTAGACCTTACATTAATGAATGCACCACAAGCAATTAAAGATTTAAAAGAAAAAGGCTTTGCTAGAATAGAAGGTAAAGATGCAGACATTATGTCATTTGTAAATTATCTATATTCAAAAGGTATTGAGCCAAACTACGATATTCAAAATATGGATAAAGTACAAACACCAGGTTTAAATGCTAATCCAAATATGCCTGCATTTATAGGCAAGAAAGAAGTACCAGTTGAAGAAGGTATTCCATTATCCACAATGTACGGACTTGTTATTGATGGCAAGTATGTTGCTAAAGGCTCAAAAGAAAAAATGAGAAAAATGCAAAAAGAAAAAGGTGGTACAGTTTATAATGCTCCTGGCAAAAAAGTAGGAGACAGTGAAGGTAAAGTTAAAGAAGGACATTCTAATACTAGACAGCAATCTCAAACTATGTTAAAACTAGAAGAGTTAAGAGATATGATTATGGTACTAGATATGAATGATGATTCAAAAACATCAGCACTTACAGCATTAGATCAAGTAGCTGATGATATAACAGTTCTTGAATCAAAAGATGGAGCTAATAGTTCTACATATGGTGGACCCAGAGCGGCACAGATATATTTAAAAACTATAGACGACTATGCTATGATGCTTAAAGGCAAAGATGGCGATGTAGAAGAAATAGGATATAGAATTCAAAATGCGGCAGATGATTTAAGAAAACATCTAAAACTTGATCCTACTAATTTAAGAACAGCATTTAACGAAAAGTAATAGGAGAGAATAATGAGATTACATGATTTATTTTTATTAAAAGAATACGATGATTTAGAACAAGAAAAACAAGGTATTATCTCTGCTATATCTGGACTTCGTGCTGACAACGAAGAAGATGCTAAACTATTAGATAGAATTTATAAAGTATTAAACACAGGCCAAATTGGTCAAAATATTTCAAATGCTTTCACAGTACCATTAGAAGGTGAACCATTAAGTGATAAAGAAAAAGCTCTAGTAGTACAAGACATGACTACTATTATTTCTCAATCAGATAATGATTTTAAATCACTTTCAGGTATGACAGAAATGTTAGAAAAAGGTGGCGTTGTTGATGTTGGAGCATTAGATTCTCCACTAACTACATTCAGCAATGTATTTCAACACCCAGCGGCAGTTAAAGTATTTCATGCATTAAAGAATTATGGAACTGGTAAAAAACAAAAAGGCCCAGGCGAATATGCTTTGGCTTGTTTAACTAATAAAATTAGATTAGCGGCAGGTGAAGGTGACATTGAAGTTGATGGCATTGGAAAAGTAGAATTAAAATCAGCAGTATCTAGCACAGGTGGACGTATAGGTTACGGTGGTGGATCACAAAAAGCTAAAAGAGCAGTACTAGACAAATACGCAGAAAGAATTCCAACAGTTATGGGTGCTATTGGTGGTAAAGGTGGTTCGTTGGGATTAAGTAAATTTGTTCCAGCATTAGCACAAGACTTACCACTTAATGATGCAGACAGTAAGAAATTAAGAGAACAGATTGCAAGTGAACTATTAACAATGGATATGGAAAACTTTGCACAACCAATTATAAAAGCATTTGGTAGTACAGACAATGTAGAACAAATTGAAGACGAATATTTAAAAGCAAACTTTGCATGGTACAAAGATAGAGATGATTTTGATGCCCTATTACTATGTAGTTTCCCGAATGAAAAATTTGCTATGATTAAAAATGATAGTGATTTAATAGCCTTTAGAAGAGGCGGACAAGCTAACTCAACAAGTATAAGTATTATTCCTACACAAGCTGGTGCAGGAAGAGAACAATGGGCTCAGCTAACTCTAAATAAGGCTAAGGTATAATATATGATGTTTTGGTACTATTGGGCATTAAAAGCAATAGCAGGCGGAATTATAGGAAGTGCATTTGCTAATTGGTTCCAAGGAACTAAAGTAGGTATATGGTTTTTTAAAAAAGTAGAAAACTTAATGCATTGGGCGGCTGAACGTTATAATCTAGAAATACTAAAAACTGAAAGTAGATTTGCAAAAAAATATCCCACAATAATGGAAAGATTAGAGAAATTAGAAAAAAAGAGAAAGTAGTACTATGTCTATAGAAGCTTGGGAAAATAGATACACAGTAAGAAAATTTTCAGAAACTAACAGAGAAATCAATCCAGAACATTTAAAATATCTAGAAACAGCATTAAACAACTTACCATATCAGTGTAATATAAAATCTGATGTATGGATATATCTTGGCAGTAGTGATAAAGATCTTGAATTCAGAAAATGGTTGATGGAAAATATATACAATATGTATAATCAAAAAGGTGAATTTAAAGAACATATGTTACCTGTGCTACAAGCACCCGGTATTATGTTGTGTGTCAAAACAAGTAGAGCTTGGTTAGATGGAGCAGGTGACAGATCATCTAGTGATATAGAAGCTATAGCAGATAGAGCAGAAGGTATGTTTACTGGTGCAGTTATTGCAATAATGCTAAACTTTGGATACAAAGTAGGAACATTTCGTTGCACATCTGGACTAGAAGAATACCCAAACGATAAAATAGAATACTTTTCTAACTACATTAAAGACAGATATGAATCACAACTTGCACATATGTTTCAAACAGATGATCCAGAAGAATTTGAATTTGAGCCAGGAACAATAGTAGCATTTGGCCCAGAAGATGAAAAATACATAAACATTAAAACTGGTAAAGCTCTAGTACCTGGAACCAATAAAGCTGAATGGAATGGTTACGAATTTCATTCTTATAAGATAACAGGTAGACAAACTTACGATATACCTTCGTGTATCTTTCAATAGGAAACAAATATGAATCACATTTATCTAGTATGTACTCGTAGTGCGATAAGTGCTAGTGCATTAACTTATATAATAAATCAAAGTCCACAGTTCTATAACATAACCCATCAAGGCCTTTATATAGATGAAGATGGTGAAAGCTTCTCAAAAGCAGTTACTATAAATGATTGGTGGAATATTCCACATGACTTCGCTAAAGCATACAATGAAGATTTACGTAACAATGAGACCATGTCCGTTGACACATTAAAGGCATTGTGTGATGCTTGGACTATAGACAAGGATATAGCATTATTCACACACGCAAAAAACACAAAAGACATTATGAAGTGGAGAGATGAATTTAATTTACCAATAAAAGTAGTTACTACGATTATGGGAAAAAATTGTTTTAAATATTTGGATATGTATTTAAAAAGAGAGTATAGTAGCCTAATGAATGAGTTTACTGATTTGTTTGATACTTGGAAACACATATACAATCAATTCTTAACTATAGATACAATATGGGCATCTAATACTGATTGCGTACTAGAAATGAACGACTGGTTAGACTCAGCAGAAGTAGCCTATAACAAGCTAGATATAGCACATAATAAGCACATAGCACAATGGATAAGCGAATATAAGATGTACAACAGTTATACTGAATTAGATATTCAAAAGAATAATATATCTAACAAGTTGAAAACAATATGTTACATTTACAATAAATATGAGTATATGCTCCATAACGATATGGCTAAACGTTTATTTGCAATCGCAGTAATTGATGCAGTTAGAGAATGGGAAGAAAATAGTACTATGCAAGATATAATCAATAGGGTTGCAAAAAAGGCAAGATTGAGCTTGACTAATACCTAGTTAAAGTGTATAATTTATAAAATTAACAAAGGAGAATTTGCATATGAGTATTTCATTCAGTAATGATGATATAGAAAAACTTAAAAGGCTAATTCAAGAAGGTACTCAAGTCATGGGCGAAGTCGAAACCTTAAACGAGGGATTAAAAGACACCGTCAAGCATATTGCAGAAGAAATGGGAATCAAACCGGCTGTACTTACTAAAGCAATTAAGGTAGCACACAAAGGCGAGTTTGGTAAACATAGAGATGACTTTGATACTCTTGAGTCTATTTTGCATAGTGTCGGAAAAGACATCTAAGTAGTGCAACAAAAAGATACCGCTTATATTCCTACTTCTGAAAATACATGGTGTGTCAGTCCTTGGACTGAGATTCATATTGATCAAGAAGGTGAGATGGTATTTTGCTGTCAAGCTAAAGACGTAGTAGGAAACGTCAAAACAGATAAAATCAAAGATATCTTTAATGGCATTGAATACAAAAAAGCCAGACAAATGACATTAACTAATGTCTGGCCTAAAGGATGCCATTTATGTGAAAGAGCAGAAAAGGTTGTTAACCGAAGTATGCGATATCAACAACAAGAAACATATGACGGTAATTTAAATCCTGTAATACCAGACATTACAAAAAACTACAAAATACAAAAGTTTAAAATTGATTTCAGTAATCAATGTAATTTAAGATGTACGATGTGTGGTCCTAATAGAAGTACTGGCTGGTTCAAAGATGCTAAAATGCTTATGAACTCTGACCTTACTAGAAAAGAAGTAGGTAGAGCAGTATACATTCAGCAAAAAGATGATACACTTCCATACAGTATAGAAAATTATGGAATTCCTAGTAGTGTTGTAGATGATAATTTAGATGTTATATTAGATACCAAATTGATTGATATAAGTGGTGGAGAACCTTTTTATACGCCACAGTTCAAATATCTAGTAGATAAACTAGTAGAGCATAATTACAAAGGAAGATTAAAAGTTATTACAAATCTAACATTGTTAGATAAAGAGTATGTAGAAAAATTAAAAAATATTGATACAACATTAATTGTTAGTATGGACGCCGTTGGCGATTTATACGAATACGTGAGACCTAGTACACCATTTGGAAAATACAAAGGCAAAGATATACAAAACAAGATTATTGAATTAAAACACGATCACGGTTTTGATATGTCAATAAGTTATACACCACAACTGTTTAATGTATATAACATACAAGATTATTTAGATTGGTTACAATTTGCTAAATTAGGATTGAAAAGTGAGTTTATGTTTAATGGACCTGTTGTTCATCCCAGATATTTAACTATAGCGGTACACCCAGATATGGATTACAAAATGAGACTTGCAGAAAGACTTGAAAAAGATTTTGGTAAAACTAATAGGTTAGATGGAATAATTAACCTATGTAAGAAACCAAGAGACGAAGAAGAATTAGACAACTGGAAGTTCTTCTGTAAAATCACAGAAATGCTTGACAAACATAGAAAAACAAGTATACTAAACTATATTCCGCAATTAGAAAAATACTGGGTTAAAAACGTATGAGTTATGTAGACGCAATTCACAACAAAGAAAAAGATGTTGTACAGGTAGTTGAACGTGTAGATGGTAAACGTCAGTTCAAAGAAATTCCTGCAAAATACACATTTTATTATAAAGATGCACGTGGTAAATTTACTAGTATTTTTGGTGAAAAGTTAGAACGTGTAGTTTGTAATACCAGTAAAAAATTCAACACAGAAAAGAAGATTAATGGGCACAAAGGTTTGTATGAAAGTGATGTAAATGTTATTTTTAAAACATTTGCTGAAAACTATGATCCTAATGAAGTGCCAAAACTTAATATTGCATTTTTTGATATTGAGACTGACTTTAATAAAGAAATGGGATTTGCTGAACCTAGTGATCCTTTTAATCCTATAACTGCTATTAGTTTACATTGTAATTGGCTTGATACAACTATATGTCTTGCAATTGGTCCTAAAACTATGAGCTTTGATGAAGCACAGGCAGTAACTAACAAGTTTGAAAATACTATACTATTTAGAACTGAAAAAGAACTACTTGAAGCATTCCTTGACTTAATTGATGATGCTGATATATTAAGTGGTTGGAACAGTGAAGGTTTTGATATTCCTTATATGGTTAATCGTGTTGCTAAAGTAATGAGTAAAAGTCATACACGTAAATTTTGTCTTTGGGATAAAATGCCTAAAGAAAGAAGGTTTGAAAGATATGGTGCAGAACAACAAACATTTGATTTAATTGGTCGTGTACATTTAGACTATATGGAATTATATCGTAAGTACACATATCACGAAATGCATAGTTATAGTTTAGATGCTATTGGTGAATATGAACTAGGCGATCGTAAAGTAGAATATGATGGTACGTTAGACCAGCTATACAACAATGACTTTGAAAAGTTTATTGCATATTCTAGGCAAGACGTTGAACTACTTGTTAAGCTAGATGCTAAACTACAATTTATTGATTTGGCAAACGTATTAGCACATTCTAATACTGTACTACTTCAAACAACAATGGGTGCGGTTGCACAAACAGATCAAGCTATTATTAATGAAGCACATAGGCAAGGACTTATTGTTCCTGATAAAAGATATGATAAAGATACTACACAGGCCGCAGGTGCATATGTTGCTAATCCTAAAAAAGGTATGCATAAGTGGGTTGGTAGTATTGACTTGAACAGTCTATATCCTAGTATCTTACGTAGTGGTAATATGAGTACGGAAACTATTATTGGTCAAGTGCGACATACATATACACAAGAAATGATCGAGAATGCAAAAACTGTAGCAGAGGCCTGGGAAGGAAGATTTGCTACACATGAATATGAAAAAGTTATGGAAAAAGATATAGTTGAAAAGCTACATCTTGATTTTGAAAATGGTGATAGTTTTGAAGCAACCGGTGCAGAAATATATGAATTAATTTTTAATAGTGGGCAACCTTGGATTATTAGTGCTAATGGTACAATATTCAGTTATGAGAAAAAAGGTGTTATTCCTGGTTTGCTAGAACGTTGGTATGCTGAACGTAAAGAGCTACAAGCAAAAGCACGTGAAGCTAGAGCAGAAGGCGGAGATGCATTTGCATTTTGGGATAAACGACAACTTGTTAAAAAGATTAACTTAAACAGTTTGTATGGTGCATTATTAAATCCTGGTAGTAGATTCTTTGATAGTAGATTAGGGCAAAGTACAACATTAACAGGTAGAGTTATTGCAAGACATATGGCGGCAGAGCTTAACAAAGTTATTGCAGGTGAATATGATTATATGGGTAAAGCTATTGTTTATGGTGATACAGACTCAACTTATTTTAGTGCATATCCTGTTTTAAAAGAACAGATTAAAAAAGGTGAAATTAATTGGGATAGAGATAATATTATTTCATACTATGATGCAGTATGTGAAGAAGTTAATAAAACATTTCCTGCATTTATGAATAAAACATTTCATACTACCTTAGAGCTAGGTCAAATAATTGCGGCTGGTAGAGAAATGGTAGGAAGTAGTGGAATCTTTATTACTAAAAAACGTTATGCAATGTTAGTATTTGATAACGAAGGTAAACGTGAAGATGTAGATGGTAAAGCTGGCTATATTAAAGCTATGGGGTTAGATCTTAAACGTAGTGATACGCCACCTTGGATGCAAGACTTTCTTAAAAACATTTTACTAGATGTACTTACAGGTAGTGAAGAAAATGAGATAATTGATAAAATTATTGAGTTTCGTAAAGAATATAGAGAAAAGCCTAGTTGGCAAAAAGGTAGTCCTAAACGTGTTAACAATTTGACTGCATATAGAGGTAAGATGGATAGATATGATAGAGATAGAAAGAAAGCACATGACACAGGTAAAAGTGTAAAAGACATTAAAAAGCCTCCTATGCCAGGTCACGTAACTGCGGCACTAAATTGGAATAAGCTAAGACAGATCAATAGCGATAGTTATGCAGTAGAAATTACTGATGGTATGAAAACTATTGTATGTAGGCTTAAAGATAATCCAATGGGTATGACAAGTGTTGGTTATCCTACAGATGAAACACGTTTGCCAGAATGGTTTAAAGAATTACCATTTGATGATGATCATATGGAATCCGTAGTAGTTACTAAAAAGCTAGAAAATCTACTAGGTGTGCTAAATTGGGACCTAGATAAAGCCGCGGCAAAAAACACATTTAACAGTTTATTTGAGTTTTAACACTCATAGGTTGCACAACTTTCTATTGACAAAACCAGTTAATTAACTTATTATATTACTTTATGATAATATATCGTAAATATTATATGCAGAAGGCGTTAATATTTTTAGTATTTACATTGTTTTCATTCAACGTAAATGCGACTGAAATAACCAACAATGAGTTCGCTAAAAGAATTAGCAAGTGTGTTAGTTCAATTTATGCAGATGCTGAACAATATCCAAAACACAAACAAATTCCACTAGAACTAGTAATTGCACAGGCCGCACACGAATCAGCTTGGGGTAAAAGCAGGTTTGCAGTAGAAGGTAATGCATTATTTGGTGTAAGAACTTGGGATGAGAACGTCCCACATATAAAAGCTAAAGGAGCACCAGATGCAGAATGGGGTGTTAAAACATATAGAAATTGGTGCGATTCTGTAGCAGATTATATTAGAATATTAAATAACCATCCAGCATATGAACAATTCAGAGAAGAGCTAGATTTTCAATACAAAACACTAGGTAAAGCAGAAGCCATTACATTAGTGCAATACTTAGAAGCTTGGAGTGAGCAAGGACAACAGTATATTCACCTACTTCAAAGCATAATTCAGTCATTATATCAGCAAGATTTCTTCAAAAATATCAAATAATTTTCAAAAAAGATTAAAAACCCTTGATTTTACTGGGTTTTTTATTGGTAAAAAAGGTTGACTTTTATACCAAGATGTCTTACAATATATACATAATTAGAAAAAAGGAGAAATATAAATTATGATGTTTAAAAAAGAAAACTTTGAATATGATGGTATGTACTTAATGTATAATCTTAAGCCTGGTCAACATTATGGTAACAATGAATTTGTTGCTAGATTTAAATATGTTAAATTTGCAGGTGCTTTTAAAAACTTCTTAATTAAGCATTTTACTACTGATGAATATTTTGGTAGATATAAAGCAGGTGAAAGCCCATTAGATATTTTAGAATCTAAAGGTTTTGTTACACCACAAGCTAAAAAACTTTGTAAAAAGCATGATATGGTTCCTAGCAAAGAAAACTATATGAAATGTATTAAAATTGAAATGGAAAGAAGAGGACTTTAATAATGAACGCACTAGTTTCACATATCGAATCAAAAAATGCAGAAATGCAGAAGTGGATTGATGAAGATCCAAAAAATAGGTTTGGTGGTATGCTAGTTACTGATCCTGCACATTGGGCAGAGTATAAAATCTATACACCTGCTGAATTAGACAGGTATTTAGATGAAACTACTCTTTACGAGATGGTTTCTTATTGTACTAGCAAGAGTTATGCTAGACACGTTGTTGCTAATACTGATGGTATGAGTGATGAAGAATTTAAAAAAGAAATGGACTATTGGTCTAAAGAATCTGATGCTCATTCTATAGAAGAAGCAGAAGCTGAAAAAATTAATATCAAAGAATTTGAAGATAGAGTTACTGACACTATTAAATCAGGTGCAGGTAATAGGGAAACTGCATTACGTTGGATAATGCAGGCTGAGAATATGGAAGATGAACATGACGCAGGTTATATTTGTTATTGTTTAAATTTGCCATATTCTTATGAGAAAGAATTTCAACCATTAATTAAGAGGGTTGCATAATGGGTAATTGGATTAAAAACTTTTTAGATGGATTAGCAATAAGAGTTTTTTGGTTTATTATCTTTGTAATCTTCTGTATGATATTTCAACCATTTTAAAAAATAATTATGGAAAAGCTAGGTATTGATATTTTAAAAGAATTAGGAATGGGTCCATTAGATAGAGGACATGGTAGTCCATACGACAGAGGTCGTGCAGATAGTTACTATAGACGTAGCAAAAGACCCCATTATAGGCTGGGTCAAGTAGAAATAGATGAAAAAAATATGACCCAAGAAGAAAAAAGCCAGTATTTACAAGGGTTTTTGGACAATGAAAAAGACGGTGATTTTAAAGATTTTGGTTGACAAATTAACCAAGATGTCTTATTATAATAGTATAGTTAGAAACAAAGGAGAAAATATATGATACACAGTTTGTTAGAAATGGAATTTAATAAAGCAGTTAACGATTCTGACAACAAAAACGAAGACGGTTCTATTAATTGGAACTTTGTTGATTCAGATTGTTATATGAGTGGTGTTCCAAAACTATACAAAAACGATGCTGAGTATTATGCAGATTGGAATGATTTAGCAGATAAGTTTGAAGCTAAATCTTCAACAGTTGACTTTGATCAAACTTCATTTAATTTTAACCAGGAGGACAAATAATATGACGCCGGAACTTAAAAATGCAATTGATGCATTGAGAAAAATCAATAGCACTTCAGACATGAGCGAACTTGCTGATGCTTGGAAACTTCATTCAAGATATATTGGATCTCAAAATAAAAGAGGTCTTAAAATTGGTGATATGATTGAATGGGAATATAGAGGTAACATTAAGCAGGGTGAAATTGTTAAAATTAATCCTACTACTACTGTAATTAAAGGTGAGTTTGATATTAGAACTAGAATTTCAAATTCATTAATTAAAGGTAAAGTGGAGGTTGCTTAATGTCGCAGACTAAAAATATGTATTGGGACGAAGCTGAAAAGGCTTTGGATGTTTTAAAGGCAAAAAAAGATGCAGGCGAAAGTATTGAGAGTATCGTTGCATTTGCTAAAGAACAGAATGTTGCTTGGGGTCTAGTTGGTTTTGATACTGACTATCCAAGTGAGCTTGAAGATCAACTTACTGAATGGTTACAGGAGGCCTAAACAGAATGAACTTTATAATGAAAGCTATTAGTAATCTTTTTACTGGCATATGCATTTTAGGAATTGCCTTCTTTGCATTAAACTATCCACCTACAGAAGTTAAAGCTGATACAACAGGTGTATTGCCTGATTATGAGGTAGTGGATATTGAACAACATAAATTTATAATGGATACTGAACTAGTTAAATATACAAAGAAAGATGTTGCTTGTTTAGTAGAGAATATGTACTTTGAAGCACGTAGTGACGGGTATGCAGGTATGTATGCAGTAACAATGGTAGTTATGAACCGTGTTGCTGATAAGAGATATCCAAATACAGTTTGTGGTGTTATACAACAAGGTCCTACTAGAGAGTCTTGGAAAACACGTGGTAAAGATGTTGCAGATAGTGAACGTAAATATTGGCCAATTAAAAACAGATGTCAGTTTAGCTGGTACTGTGATGGTAAAAAAGATGTAATGTATAACGAAGAAGCAGTACATTTGGCTACAGATATTGCCCTACTTGTTTTAGACATAAGTACTAATAGATTAGGTGATACAACATTCCTGGTTGATATAACAGAAGGTAGTACACATTATCATACCAACTATGTTAATCCTAAATGGAAGAACGATAGAGGAATGGCTAGAATCACTAGTGTAGGAACACACATATTTTATAGGTGGAACTAAAGATGGCTGAATGGCTACTAGTATTAGTATTAGCAACCTCAACAGGAGATATTAAAGCTCATACGGTTGCTAATTTTAACACCGTTGCAGAATGTACTGACGCAATGGTTACAGTAGGAAAAGAAGGTCCTGCTATAGATGAACCACAAAACGTTGTTGTAGTTTGTCTAGAAAAAGGAAAGGACGATGAATAATGGAAGATATGTTTTTAATAAGTGATTGGGAATTAATCGGATATATGACTCTTTTTTCTGTATGCTTTTTATTCTGGTTATGGTGGACAGGCAAGTGAGTAAAAAGAAAACAAAAAAAATAAAAAAAGTAAAAGACCATGAGCTACTACAGGCAAATAATTATTTGAAACTTGGAAAAAGAGTAGATGCTTTAGAAGTTAAAATTGATAAACTTGCTAATATGATAGACGAGCATATTAGAATTTTTGATACACCAGGGCCAATCAAGAGAATTTGGCAAAAACTCTTAGGAGAATAATAAGTGAAACAATGGATTAGCAAAGACAAATATGAAGATTGGGCAACTGTTATTAGAACAGAACAAGTTCCAGTCGCTAGGGTAATTCAAGTAATGGAAGAGAACCCAACATTTGCAGAATGGTATAGAAAAACTTATCTGAATGAAACTTCGTGACCATACTAATTTTAAAGAAATAAGATATACTGAATCTGAATGGTTCAGTAATTTTACATTAGGACATGATGAACCAGGTGGCCGTAATTGGTTAGATGAAGGCGAAAAAGAACTTGGTGGAAATGAACTTGATGTTGAATATCATATTAATAGATACCGTTATAGAGATAATATAGAACCAAACAAAAATATACCTGCGGCGTTTGGCTGTAGTTATACATTTGGTTATGGAGTTAACAATCCTTGGCCAAAGTTAATAGGCGTAGCTAATTGTGGACAGAATGGTGCTAGTAACGATATGATTACTAGACTTGCTATAAGTTATTGTGAAACTTTTAAGCCATCAGAAATATATGTATTATGGACATTTCCACATAGAAGAGAACATATAAACAATGATGGTGGGTTAGACAAGTATAGAAATATGTCAACAAAAACACTAGACGAAGAATTTAAAAACAAAACTTGGCGTAGTAGTTATTTAGAGTTAAGCAATGATAAAGCTGATCAATATAACTTTACTAAAAATAAAATATTATTAAATCATTATTGTTCTGTATATAACATTCAACTTAATCAGGCAACAATATTTGATTTTCCAAAAGATAAATTTCCATTAGCCAGAGATAACGATCATCCAGGTAAAGACTGGCATACTAATTTGGCTGGTCACTTATGCGAGTAGATCCATTTAATAAATGGTTAGATGAACATAGAAGTATGGGAGGCTATGTAGCTTCTTCATATGTTAATTGGGATATACTAGCTGACCCAGGCGATGATATAGTAAAACTACTAGAACAATTCAAAGACCTTCCATTTGATGCAGTAATGGAATTTGCTGAAGCAGATAGATTTGATAATGAAATGGGTTATAGAGATATCTGTGAAGATGCTAGTAAGTTATTCTTTTTAACAGAGCTAGTGCAATTTAATGAACTATTATATTGCCCACAAATTATACACGAGCCATGGTTTGATAGATATAGAGTGCATCCAGGTAGTGGAAGATTACAGGCACTTTGGTTATGTGGCTATAACAGTATAAAATGTATATACACACATTTTAATGAACCTGAATTTATTCCACCAGGAGATTGTTTTGAAATAATAAACAAACGTCAGTTTGATAAAGAAATAATGTTAAGACCAGATCCTATTAAATGGCATTTTGAAGTGTACGAAGCTTTTCCAAAAGAAAAACAAGAACAAGTATGGACCAAACGTAGGGATAGAGAATGGGAGTGGCATCATACAGAAACAGATAAACCTTGGAAGTTTATGAGGTTTAGTGAAGGTCCTGATTTTGCACATCATAAAAAGTTATGGAGAAGTTATGCTATTGATGGTTGGCAAGACTTACAACACGATCATATACAAATAGGATCAACAGTTTTTGAGTTTAATAATAAAGGTAAAGTAAGTAACGTTAAAAGATTTAAAAATATTGGATCAAAATCTTACTAGAAGTTCAAATACGAAATAGTAACATCATGCTTTAATCCCATAAGTGGATCTTTACTATCCCATCTATATCCTTCTAAATGTTTTATATGATTATCAAGTGGTGTGTCTGGTAATGGATTTAAATTCCATTTATTTTTAAAATGTCCTAGACTTGCAATGTGAGTATCTAGCCCATATTCCCATATAGTCTTTCTAGCTAAAAATACTTCTTCTTTTAATTTCTCTTTTCCATACTCGTTGTTTTTATAAAATTCTTTATAGTGTGGATATGGAGTATCTGGTCCGCCTACACTAGTCCACCCAGCAAAACAACCCTCAGGTGGTCTTGTTACAATACAAAATTTACTTTCTGGAAATGTATCAATCATCCAATCTATGTTGTATATAAATTGATGGCATCTAACAATATATGTCATAGCAGGATCCCATACAGGCCATGCTTGAATTATTTCTTCAAATATATCATCTTTTGACATTGTGTTAATGTTATGGAAATTTTTTCCTAGTTCATTACCAGGACCAAAGTAAACACCTGTATGACGAACATTACCCCATTTGGTATCGTGTTTCAATAGTCTTTCAGGAGTTCTATCTCCTTTGTCAACTTTAAGTTCTGGTATTTCACTTAATACATAACTTACTGCACTCCATTTACTACCAGGAGCACCAGTCATCCAAATTACGTTACTGAAGTCTTTCATTAAGCCACCTTTTGATTTCTTTATAATCTATATCTAATGTAGTATTTAAAACACGTTCGTGGTTAACTGTTTTTCTAAAAACACTATTTGAGAACATTTTAGCATATACTTCTTTGGTAAGCATTGGCTCGTATTTGTCTTGCCAAAACTTTTTCTTTCTTTCAAATGCCCAAACATCTGCTAGTGTTAAATCTTCTTTTCTACCTTTTAATATTTCTAAGTATTTTAAATATTTGTTATCTTCTGGAACTATTCCTTTGTGTCTTACATATGCTGGAAACTCTTTTACTATTTCCATCCATCTTTTTGTTGTTTGTTTAGGATCGTGCAATATATTAATAATTAATGCATTAGGAAAATGTTCTAATATTTTACTTGGCATAGTATGAGTACAATAAATTACTCTTTGATCATTATCAAATATATCTTGTCCACCATTTTCTACAAACAACTTATCAAACATTTTATAATATTGTTTTTCGTTAGGTATATACTTTTCTACATAATCATGTGTAGGTGGAAGTTTACCTTTGGGTGTAATTCTATCAAAATGGAATCTGCTTAATTTACGTTGTCTAATATGTTTATCTACTATACCTACGTTCCAAGGATTAATTCCATTCTCTTTACAACTATACCAATACATACAAGGCATTGTTGCTAACACTCTAGCTAACTTGTGGCCACTAGCACCTTGTTCAAAACTAATGAATATCCATTTGTCTTTTTCTTTACGAACTTTGTCTGCCATAATACCAATACCTTTCATTGTGGAATTTAACTACATCTCCGGTAGCAAACCACTCGTCGTATACACATATGTCACCTTTGACATATAATTCATCTTCTACAATTTTTGTTTCTGCAAATACTTCATTACCCATTAATGTACAAGTCCTGCCATCTATGTCTAAGTCTTCTGCTTCTGCATTTGAAGGTGTAAATGTTTCGTTAATAGCTACAGGGCCAACTTCACTCATACCCCAATTTGCTATAAACGTACAACCCTTGTCTACAAACTTATTAATTATACTAGCTGGAACTCTATCACTACCACAAGCAATAATCTTTCCGGTTAGATCTATATCAGCCCAACTTTTAGTTCTTGTAATTGCTTCTGCCATACCAGGTGTTAAATGACTGTGAGTAAAATCTTTAATACTACTGACCCACTTAAATGGGTTAAATGATTCTATATGAACTTGTGCCTTTACTTCTATAGCAGGTAATGTTTGTGCAAATAACCCACCTGCATGATCCATACTGCATACAGTATAAACTTTGCTATCTTTAGTAATCATCTGTACATCCCTAGCCACTTTGTTTGCTGACTTAATTTTATCAACAGGTTGATGTATAGGTTTACTAGGACCGGTTGTGCCACTAGTATAAATTGTTGTACCTTCATTTAGAATCTTTATTAAGTTCATCTTTCAATTTTTTCCAATCTGGATGTTGTGGCAAATATTTGTGTAAACCTATTGCCTGGTTAATAACCATTTCTAATAATTTAAAATTAAATAGTGGTGGAAATATACCATGTATAATACTAGCAAACGCCATGAATAATTGTTGACCTGCCGCTTTAAATGCAATATACAGATGTATAAAATAATGTATCACAGGATTCTTTTTTGGTCTTTTATTTAAAGAATCTGCTACTCCTAAATGTTTCCAATCAAACCATTGTTTCATAATACTTTTCTATGTTAAGTTTCCATACTGATTGACGTTGTCCGTATATTTCTTCTTCAGTAAAGAAATCAACTACTCCTTGTTTTTCTAATAAATGAAATAGTTTATCTGTTCTATTCATTTTTCCACTTGCATCATTTTCTACGTTTGTAGTAATATATGCAGGTTGTTTATCTGAGCTTCCTGCCCATTTTAATTGTTCTGGTAATATCCATTTCCACGGAATACTAGTCATATGTTTTTTACTTAATCCGTGTTGAGCAGGCATAGTTTGAACTCCTCTAAAAAGCATTCTATGTCCATCATGAAACTTATGACAACCTGCCATTGCAACTATAATATCGTTATGATAAGCCGCCCACCATTCACCTTGGTGTTTTTTACACCAATCGTATTTCATTGCTTCTAAGTTGGCATTATTAAGGTAGCCCATATCTTCGCAGATATAACCAAAGAATTCTATATCTCTTTTTCCAGGATCTATTTTTACTAGCATTGTTCTATAATTATATACATACTTATTTATCTGTCAATGATTGATTGACATTATGTGATAAATAGTATAGTATATACAAAATGTACCAGATAGGTGCATAAAGGAGAAATTAAAATGGCTTTCGTAAAAACTGCAGACTTGGTAACCAAGAACGATAATACCTATGCAACTACAGATGAATTTAAAGCTGAGCATGGTTTACTAGGTACGGAAAATACCAATTATATTACTGACAGTAGCATTACTTTAAATGATGCTGGTACTGGTGTTAGAATAGTTTTAACCTATGTTGATGAAGCAACTGCTGATGCACATAGAGCGGCATTTGCTGATGAGATCGCGGCAAAGAATTACGATGTTACAATCGTATCTGAAGAAACTACTGAATAATATATTTGGTAGTTTAAATGATGAAGTTAAGTAATACACAGAAGCTTCTATCAATTCATGCATTTTGTCACTTGATGTTAATACCAGCATTCATCTACGGCAATATATGGCTATTCGTTGCAAGTTTCATATGGTGGCAATGGATAGCGGCGACATCAATTAGTGCAGGTTATCATAGATATTTTAGTCACAAATCTTTCAAGGCATCTGCATGGTATGAAATATATGCACAAATCTTAGGATTATTTGCTAACCCTGGTCCTGTATTAACTTGGGCGGCAACTCATAGAATGCATCACACATATGTAGATTCAGACAAAGATCCACATAGCCCTACTATAAAAGGATTCCTAAAAGTTTATTGTAGTGCTTGGGGTGATGATGTAAAAATAGAACGAAGAATGTTAAAAGGATTGAATGCTCCTAGCATAAAATTTTTTCATAAAAATTATTTTACGTTAATATTTTTATTACCTACATTCTTATTCTTAATCAATCCTATGTTATTTTTATTTGGTTGGTGCGTTCCGGTTGTGTTTGCTTTTCATGGAT
>Ga0208277_1000002_pt1 | contig 150586 bp, 148 predicted proteins | sample ETNtaG_5_FD_185782 | JGI IMG/M metagenome (GOLD analysis project Ga0208277, IMG submission 185782) | Marine microbial and viral communities from oxygen minimum zone, Eastern Pacific Ocean - ETNP201406SV205 (SPAdes) (version 2) | ecosystem: Environmental > Aquatic > Marine > Oceanic ...
AAGCAACCCATATATGGTTATTATTTGTCGGGTCAATATAAATTTCATTAGTCGTTTTGTTATTAGTATAAAAGTAACTTAATCCAGTAGTATTCCATGTTAGACCTGCATCTGTACTTTTCATTACTCCGACACTGTAGGAATCTCCGGCATCATCATCCCCTGTAGCGATATAGATGATATTGCTATTGGTGGGGTCAATGGCAATACCTGAAACGCCAATTTGGGGTAGTTTATCGGATAGGGGGGTCCAATTCACGCCATCATCTGTTGATTTCCAAATGCCTCCTGCTGGTGCACCTAAATAAAGTGTTTGCTGGTTATTTGGGTCTTTAATGAAGGTGTTAACACGACCTTGTCCACTTGTAGAAACAGTTGAGTTTGATACAACCGCAGGTCCTAAGTTCGTCCAATTTATAACTGAGTTATCGGGAACACCAAAAGTATTAAGTTGTGATTCTGCTTGTTGTTTTCTTTCCCATGCTTCCCACAAAACTGCTGGAGGAGCGATTGTTCCATCTTCCTGCAAATAGTCTTGCCAGTGGTTTGCCCAGCGTTTGAATGGTTTGTATCCGCTTCCTTTTGCAGTGTAATCTTTCCCTTCCCAGTACGCGTCAAATGCATTTTCAATATCCAATAACTTCGGTGATTGTTGTAGCACTGACTGTCGAACAAGCCCTGAAGAACCCATCGATGGAGTCACAAAATTTTTAGTATATGGGTTGGTTGGACTAATTACCTGTCCAAAAATAGAAATAGGAAGTATAGTTAATAATAAATTGAGTAAAATTGTAAATATTGTTTTCATAAATCTTATAATAAATCTGGACGTAATTTTGTAGTTCGATCGAAAGCTTGTTCTTCTCTCCACTGCTCTATTTTTGGTGTATTTCCAGATGTTAGAATAGCGGGGACCTTATGTCCCTTAAAATCGGCAGGGCGTGTGTAAATCGGCGGAGCAAGAAGATTATCTTGAAAAGAATCGGTTAGCGCAGATGTTTCATTTCCAATTACACCGGGAATGAGCCGGATGACCGCATCGCAAAAGACAGCAGCTGCCAGCTCTCCACCCGAAAGCACATAATCACCAACGGAGATTTCATCAGTGACAAATAGGTCTCTCACACGTTGGTCAATGCCTTTGTAGTGTCCACATAGAATAATCATATTCTTAAAAAGTGAACAGCGATTGGCAATTTTTTGATTGAGATGCTGACCATCAGGAGTCATATACACAATGGCATCATAGCTGCGTTTGGTCTGTAGTGCTTCAATGCATTTAGAAATAGGTTCAATCATCAAAACCATACCAGCACCCCCGCCATATGGATAGTCGTCCACCTGTTTGTAATTATTGGAGGAATAATCTCGAATGTTGTGGAGATGAATTTCTACGGACTTGGTATCTTGTGCACGCTTGAAAATCGAAACTTCTAATGGACTTTTAAAGATTTCAGGAACTACGGACAGTATATCGATTCGCATATACAAATATGGGGTTTTTAATCTAAATTAAAAATTTAGAAGAGAAACCGATATTTTTGAAAACGTTTATTCAATCAAAAAAGAATCGAAAACTCTCTTGGTCTATATTCATAAATTCGATTTCGTAAATTTCGTTTTCCTCAATTTTTTTCAAATCATGAGTCGACTCAATCGTGGTGCCATTGATAGATTCTATCAAAACACCTTGGCCAATACCTCGTCTGCGTAAACGTTCGTTTTGGTTACTGGCAATTTTCACCCCTTTTTTCACACCAAAGCGGATAGCTTCATCAACTGTTAGGTCTTTCAGACGCATCCCAAAGTAATCGAAAAATGGGTTTGGCTTGAGAGCAACCATTGTCATTATGGTATCTCCGTTTCGTAGATAAGTAACTTTCACTTTATCGCCAGGGCGTTTACTATTGAGATAGCCTGTCATATCTGCAAACGAGCTGACTTTGGTGTCGTCCACCCCAATAATAATGTCTTTTGCTTGTAGTCCAGCTTCCTTGGCGCCCATGCCATCTTCTACATAGGAGATATAAAAGCCTTCGGTTGTGTCGAGATTGTATTCTTCTGAAATCCGATTGTTGAGCCCATTTCCACTGACTCCAAGGAGTGCATTTTGTACACCTCCATATTCAATAATATCCTCATAAACTTTACGTGCGATATTACTCGGGACAGCAAAGGAATATCCGATAAAAGTCCCCATTCCATTGCTAGTAATCGCCGTATTGATACCAATCAAATCACCATTGGTATTGACCAAAGCACCCCCGCTATTTCCAGAATTCACTGCAGCATCTGTTTGTATAAAGGATTGATTTGTTGCGTCGTAAGGATTCAAATCACGTGCCTTTGCACTGATGATTCCAGCAGTAACAGTTGAGTTTAAATTGAATGGATTACCGACAGCAAGTACCCATTCGCCAATAAGCGTTTGGTCAGAGTCAGCAAAGCGCACATAAGGAAATGGGTCATCTCCAATGATTTTTAGCACTGCAATATCTGAGTTTGGATCTGTTCCAATCAAGTCGGCAGAAAATACCCGATTGTCATTGGTTGTGACTTCGATTTGGTCTGCATCTTCAATCACGTGATTATTGGTGATTAAATAGCCGTCAGGAGAAACAATCACACCAGATCCCATTCCTATGCGAGGATAAGTTTTTGGGGAACTGTAAAAGATGTCCCATAAGCTATAAGATTGAGACCTGCTTTTAACCGTATTTGTAATGTGAACAACTGCGTCAATGGTGCGACCGACAGCCAATGTGAAATCTGTGTTTTCGGTAGAACCCCTTACCATGAGTGGCGATTCATAGCTCGTTTGAACCAAAGGCGCAACTTGTTGATTGACAATGATTTCTTTTGTCGAGAAAGTAAAATGATATGCGCCGATAAGAAGTCCTGTGGCACATAGTGAGACAATAAAATGGCGTAGTAAAGAATACATAACTATTATTTTTTATAAAATTAGCAGAAATCGTGCCATTTTTTCATTTTTTAACTTCCTTTTAACATACTTTTTATCAAAGGAAATTAAGCGATATATTTACAACGTGAAAATTCCCTTTTTTAAATATCAAGGCACAGGAAACGATTTTGTGATGATTGACAATCGCAAGCACGAATTTCCATTGCAAAACCAAAACCTCATTGCTAAAATATGTGACCGGCGTTTTGGTATTGGTGCTGACGGGTTTATAGTGCTCCAAAATCACAATAAAGCCGATTTTTTGATGCATTATTTTAATGCAGATGGTCAACTTGGTTCGTTTTGTGGAAATGGGGGAAGATGTGTTGTTGCTTTTGCAAAGCATTTAGGGATTATTGGAAAACAAACAAACTTTGCTGCTTTTGATGGACTCCATGATGCTACGATCAGTGGAAACTTTGTTTCTCTTTCTATGCACGATGTCGACCATATTCAGACATATCCTACACACGCTTTTTTGGATACAGGTTCTCCACATCATATTGAGTTTGTTGAAGAAACAAAGCACCTAGATGTGCGTGCACAAGGTGCGATCATTGCACACAATGAGACTTATGGCGAGGAGGGGGCAAATGTAAACTTTGTAGCGGTTATTAAAGCTAGAAAAATTCAGGTACGCACTTTTGAAAGAGGTGTAGAAAATGAAACCTTATCCTGCGGCACAGGAGTTACTGCGGCTGCTTTGGCAGCATTCTCTACGGGTAAAGTTGCAAATAGTAAAATTGAAGTTCACACACTTGGGGGTGATCTGACCGTATCTTTTACTCCACGCGGTAAAGGATTTTCAGACATTTTTTTAACTGGTTCCACAGAACTTGTTTTTTCAGGAACACTAGAGCTATAGTCAATGCTACAATTCATAAAACGTTCTATCCGATTTGTGCTGATTGGCACTGGAATCGTCTTTTTCTCACTGTTGATCGTATTTTATTTACCCAACACAAAGGTTGCATACGCTAGTCAATCGATTTATATTCCTTCTGGCACAACATTTATAAAATTGAAAGAGATATTAGAGCCTCATTTGAGAAGCACAATTACGTTTTCATTGGCTGCAAAAACCAAGCGATTTGATACCCCACGTGTTGGACACTTTGTACTTAAACCCAGTATGGGTAATCAGCACATCATTAACACCTTGCGATCTGGAAACACACCAATTCAAGTTGTATTTAATAATCAACAAACTATTGCGCATCTTGCCGGTCGTATTTCAGAGCAATTGGAAATGGACAGTTTGTCTTTAGTACGTGAAATAATGAATTCACATTTTATGGACTCTGTTAAACTGAACCGACAAGAGTTATTGAGTTTGTTCTTGCCAAATTCTTATGAAATTTATTGGAATATTTCTGCTGCTGAATTTTGTCAACGCATGCAAAGGGAAAATGATTTGTTTTGGAATGACATTAGAGAATCAAAACGGAAACGACTTAAAATGAAACGTGCTGAGGTAATTACGCTAGCGTCTATCGTAAACGAAGAATCACGAAAAGTGGATGAGCGACCTCGTGTTGCTGGGGTTTATCTTAACCGCTTGCGCAAGGGAATGAAGTTACAAGCTGACCCAACAGTGGTCTATGCTATGAAACGTCAAGCTAGTGATTTTGACTTGGTTGTACAAAGGGTATTGTATAAGGACTTGGAAATCAATTCCCTCTATAATACATATAAGCACATCGGATTACCTCCCGGACCAATCACCATGCCAGATATCAGTTCGATTGATGCTGTGTTGAATGCCGAATCCCACAATTACTTCTTTTTTGTTGTTGATCCAAAAAATCCTGGGTATCATTTATTTGCTCGCACCTATAGCGAGCACCTAGCTAATCGAAAGCTGTATGTGCGCTGGTTAAATGAAAATCGGATTATACGTTAGGTCGCAAAAACAAAAAAATACTTGGTCTTTTGTGAAGATCGAGTTGGTCTGTTTTCCAATCTTTTACTGTTTTTGTCTGTAAAAATTCAGTTGGCAAGCTTAAATCACAAGCTACACTGAGTAGGGTGTCTGGAGATAAATGGTTGATCAATAACTCAAAACAACGGTTGTTTCGATATGGCGTTTCTATAAAAATCTGTGTTTGATTGTTGTTGGATGATAGTCTTTCAAAATTTTTGATGGCTTGTTTGCACGCATGTTTGTCAATCGGAAGATATCCATTGAAGGTAAATTGTTGACCATTGAGTCCAGAAGCCATAAGGGCCAGAAGAATTGACGACGGACCCACAAAGGGGCGAACGGACACTTTGTATTTATGTGCGAGAAGTACCAAATCGGCACCGGGATCAGCTACTCCTGGACATCCAGCATCCGTTATAAGAGCCATGTTGTGGCCGGAAAAACAAGGGCTGAGCATCTCCAACAATTGCTGTTGGTTGGTGTGTTTGTTTAAAAGTTCTATATGTAATTCATTCTGCGATTTTTCAGGACACCATCGTTTGATATACGCACGACCAAATTTTTCATTTTCAAAAACAAAATGATGGGTAGTATGTATGGCGTCACGCACAGAATTTGACATCACATCCACTGGAGAAATATCACCAAGTGTATTTGGAATTAGAAATAGTTTACCAATGGCCTTACTCATAGTTTTTTTTCATTCTTCTAAAATGCGATAACATGTATTTTTTACAAGATCAAATACGTTCTGTAATCTCTCGTCGTAACCAAAATACGCATCGGGTACACGACTGATTCCCATACGAGCAGATTCACAAAGCAGTTTAACTTTGTCAATGTCGTCTTGGTGGTTTTTTTGAATCACGTCTCTATAGTTCTGCCGGTACATAACGAAGATATGATTAAATTCGGTATAGTCACTGGGCTGAAACTGACGCGCACTTTGGTGGCAAATGTCAATAACGTTATTTTGAGAAATTCGAATAGATCTCTAATCGGTTGGACTACTGATATATTAGAATCCAGTTCCAACTGAATCTACTAAGGAGTGGGGAAAGATAAATGTTTCCCAAGCAGACCACAAGGATTTGCTTGGACATAAATTTAGCTCGAGAATTTCTTTGAAAGGTCTTCTACGTACTTACGGAATTGTTTATCTGTAAAAGCGAGGTTGTCTACAGTTTTACATGCGTGTAGAACAGTGGCATGGTCTCGATGTCCAATTTGTTGGCCGATATTTGCAAGGGATGCCTTGGTGAGTTTTTTTGCAAAAAACATCGCCAATTGACGCGCTTGAACGATATGACGTTTTCGAGTTTTGGATTGTAGTGTGGTCACATCCATTTGGAAATAATCTGAGATTACCTTTTGGATATAGTCAATAGAAATTTCACGCTTGGTATTTCTCACAAATTTCTCAACAACTCTTTTGGCAAGCTCAGGAGTCACTTCAAGTTTATTGAAGGATGATTGGGCGATTAACGAAATGATAGCCCCTTCAAGCTCACGTATGTTAGTTTTGACTGACTTAGCAACATAAGAAATGATTTCGTTTGAAAGCTCGACACCATCTCTATATAGTTTGTTTTTTAAAATCGAAACACGTGTTTCATAGTCTGGTTTTTGAAGCTCTGCCGATAACCCCCACTTAAATCGAGAAAGTAATCGCTGCTCAATGTCCTGCATATCGACAGGAGCTTTGTCGGAGGTGAGTATGACTTGTTTTCCGTTTTGGTGCAAATGATTGAAAATGTGAAAGAAGACATCTTGTGTGCCAGACTTTCCTGAAAAAAACTGTACGTCATCAATGATTAACACATCGATTATTTGATAGAAGTGAATGAAGTCATTTCTATTGTTTTTCTTTACGGCTTCAATGTATTGTTGCGTAAATTTTTCAGCTGAAATGTAGAGTACAGTTTTTTCAGGATAATTTTCTTTGACTTGAACTCCGATCGCATGTGCGAGGTGAGTCTTGCCAAGTCCAACTCCCCCGAAAATAAGAAGAGGGTTAAATGAAGTACCACCAGGGCGATTTGCTACAGCGATTCCAGCGGAACGGGCAAGTCGATTCGAGTCACCTTCAAGAAAGTTTTCAAAACTATAGTTTGCATTCAATTGGGATTCAATTTTTAAGTTGCGAATACCTGGAATGATAAATGGATTTTTAAGTTCTGATGTTTGCCCTTGACTAGGTGCCTCAATGTTTTGCGTGTGAATCCCTGAACGGCTGATACTCGGAATTTTTTGTGTAAAAGGCAACTTGCTCCCGTATGTATTCTCCATTCTAATTATGTACACCAAGCGGCCCTCATTTCCAAGTTCTTTGTGAAGAGCGGTTTTGAGAATTTTGATATAGTGTTCCTCTATCCACTCGTAAAAGAATTTGCTAGGAACCTCGATATTGAGGGCATTATCTTTCAGCTTGACAGGAACGATAGGATAAAACCAAGTTTTAAAAGCTTGAGAGTCAATATTATCCTCAACGAAGCTCAAGCATTTTTTCCAAACAGATTCAGCAGTTTGCTGCATTCTTTGTCGTCTTAATAGTTTTTTTAGGTTATAAAGAAATGAAGCATTAGATTAAAAGTTTATATATAAACGTTCAAACAAATATGCATGTAAAAAATTTTAAAAAAAAACTTTTTTGGTATTGAATTTCTAGAAACTTTTGTGCATATTATGGACGAACCACAAAATCCTATTTTGTAAGAAAAAACTTATAATGTGTAAGAAAAAATTTGTTTGCAATTTGACAACTCGTTACGCCGAAACCGATCAAATGGGTTTGATTCACCATGGTAATTATGCAACTTACTTTGAGTTTGCACGGATTGAGTGGTTGCGCGCTTTTGCCTTGAGCTACGCTAATATGGAAACACGTGGAATTTTATTACCTGTATTGTCACTTTCAATAGATTTCAAACATCCTCTTTACTTCGAAGATCAAATTCATATTGAGATTTGTTTGGATAACGACCCAACTTCAACCGTAGACTTTTCTTATCAAATTTTTAATCAAGACAAAGTTCTTTGTACGACTGCTAAAACCCGTCTAGCTTTTGTGAATGCAGAGACCCGAAAAATCATGCGCTGCCCAGATATATTTTTCAATGCCCTAGGTGATTAACCCATTTCTTTAATATATCTCCGTCTAAGTCTGTTGTTGTGTTTGGGGTCGCTGAAAATGATGACGTATTTGGTGCTGTAATTCCGTCCCCAAATTTCTCTTGTCCTGTAATCACTCTGGCCTCATCCCATAATCCTGAGTCAATAAAATGTTGAAGTGTTATAGAACCACCCTCTACCATAATGGATTGAATACCTTTTTGAAATAAAATGTTGAGGATTTTCTGTAATCCATTTGAGGAAAAATCAATAGATACATATTCAATATGGCCCTCTATTCGACTTTTGTTTGCAGTAAACACAATGACCTTTTGATCTGAATTGAAGAGTTTCGCTTTTTCATCAACTTTTTCATTTGTGTCAATTAATAGTCGAATCGGGGAAGAGCCTTTGTGCAGTCTGGTGGTCAATTTGGGGTTATCATCCAGTGCGGTTTGCTTTCCGATTAAAATCGATTGTTCTTCAGCTCGCCATTGATGAACTAAGGTTCTGGACAGGAGATTGCTTATCCACACTGGCTCGTTTGTCGTTCTGGCTTTGGGTGCAAGAAATCCATCTGCCGTCTCTGCCCATTTTAAAATAATATAAGGGCGTTGCTTTTCAATTGTCGTAATAAATCGTTTGTTTAATTCTCTACATGCAGCAACTTCAACCCCAACATCAACACGTACGTCAGCATTACGTAGTTTTTGGATGCCCATTCCATTTACCTTTTCAAAAGGGTCTTGCATGCCAACAACGACATTGCGAATTCCACTTTTGATAATCAAATCTGTGCAAGGCGGTGTTTTTCCATGATGACTACAGGGTTCTAGGTTGACATACAAAGTGGAGTCAGCTAACACGGATCGATCTGAAACAGAACGGATGGCATTTACTTCAGCATGTGCTTGTCCGGACTTTTGATGCCAGCCAGAACCAATGACCTGACCGTTGTACACGACCAAAGATCCAACCAAAGGGTTTGGGTATGTATTGCCGAGCCCTTGCTTGGCAAGGGCGATACATTTGTTCATAAATTTGGACGCACTCATACCAAATTTCATTGTACATTTAAACAACAAAAATAAGCTAAAGTAATGGCAACAGACCAATGGAAAATTCGTTTAGTTGATCAATCAGATAATCATATCCTTGCTCGGGTGCTCAGAGAGGTGCTTATTGAAATGGATGTCCCTAAGCAAGGCACTGCTTTTGCTGACCCTGAAATCGATGCAGTCTATGATGCTTATTTTGGAGGGAATGCGGATTATTGGGTAGTTTGCCATGGCAATCATATTATGGGAGGTGCTGGTATTGCTCCTTTGCGTGAGGGCCCGAGAGGGTATTGTGAGCTACAGAAAATGTATTTTCTTCCCGATGCAAGAGGAAAGGGGTTAGGGAATCAAATGATCCAAAAATGCCTGACACAAGCCAAGTCCTATGGCTATACAGATTGCTACATAGAAACCATGCCAAATATGATTTATGCGCAAAAGCTGTACAAAAAATGGGGGTTTACCTATATCGACCATCCTCTAGGGGATACTGGTCATTCCTCATGCCCAGTTTGGATGGTTAAATCTCTTCAAGATGACAATTAAAGAATTTCGACAGAACTTCAACGAAAGGTTGGCGTCTGTGTACCCAACTAAGGAAATTGATTCTCTTTTCTTTAAATTGATGGAACATATACTTAACATCGGTCGTGCGGAAATTATATTGAACGCCAATACAGAGTTGGATCAAGATGTTCGCAATGACGTAATTCAGTTTATGAACAGACTTGAGAAAAAAGAACCAATACAATATATAATTGAACAAACAAGTTTCGCGGGAATACCAATTCGTCTCAATCGTTATGTTCTGATTCCAAGACCTGAAACCGAGAGTTTAGTGTATTGGATCAAAAGTCGTGAGCCAGACGACTTAGCCATTTTAGATATTTGCTCAGGAAGTGGCTGCATTGCGTTTGCCCTTGAAAATCATATCAATGCCAATGTTTCCGCTTGGGATATTTCAAACGAAGCTTTGAAAGTTGCCAAACAAACTGCTGCGTCGATCGGCTCAAATGTCAGCTTTTCTCAAGTCGATATTCTAAAACAGCTTCAAACCCAAGAACGATGGGATGTCATTGTGTCAAACCCACCTTATGTTTTGGAAGATGAGAAGCCACAAATTCACGCAAATGTACTTGAATATGAACCCCATTTGGCATTATTTACTTCAAGAGAGGATCCGCTACAGTTTTATCGTGCTGTTATCCAATTTGCAGTACTGCATTTATGTCCAGGAGGACGACTGTATTTTGAGCTCAATCCCAATACTGCTAAAACGGTGATTTCTCTTTTAAAAACGATGGATTTTATCGATATTGTGGTCGAAAATGATATGCAAAACCAAGCTCGAATGTTGGTTGCCAAAACGAAGAAATGAAAGAGGTCAAAGAGCAAATATTATCATTACGCAAAGCACTGCATGATCATAATTACAGATATTATGTTCTCGATGAGCCCATTATTACTGACTATGAATTTGATCAGAGTTTACGGGAACTCGCTACTTTAGAAAAGCAATACCCCGAACATCATGACCCCAATTCACCTACCTTGCGTGTGGGGGGTGAGGTTACCAAAGACTTTCCAACAGTGGTTCACGAATTCCCGATGTATTCTTTAGACAATGCATATAGTCATCAAGAACTCCTTGATTGGGAAAAACGTGTTCAAAAAGGACTTGGAACAGATGAAGTTTTCTACAGTTGCGAACTTAAATATGATGGTGCTTCGATTAGTTTGACCTACGACCGTGGTGTGTTGGAAAGAGCAGTCACAAGAGGGGACGGCACACAGGGGGATGATGTTACTCAAAATATCAGAACCATACCTACAGTTCCTCTAGAATTACGCCGAGACTTTAAAGAACGTTTCGCAATTCGTGGTGAAATTATCCTTCCTATTGAGGGATTTAATAAAATGAATGAACAGCGAATTACTGAAGGTGAAGAACCCTATCGAAATCCGCGAAATACTGCTTCGGGTAGTTTAAAATTGCAAGACAGTACGTTGGTTGCGGCAAGACCACTTAAGTGCTTTTTGTATCAAATGATTGCTAACCGTACGTTATTTTCTACCCAAATTGAGAGTTTAAAAGCTGCGCAAAATCTGGGGTTTCATGTCCCAGAACACCATACGCTTGCCTCAACAATTGATGATGTCATCCGATTTATCACACACTGGGATAAAGAGCGTACAAATCTCCCTTATGAAATTGATGGTGTAGTGGTCAAAGTGAATGACATTGCACAACAAGATGAATTGGGCTACACATCCAAGTCTCCACGATGGGCAATTGCTTATAAGTTTAAGGCAGAGAGTACCTATGCAACTTTAAAATCTGTTCAATTTCAAGTCGGCCGCACAGGGGCAATCACGCCTGTTGCCATATTGAATCCAGTTGTTTTAGGTGGAACGGTTGTCAAGCGAGCATCTCTGCATAATGCGGATCAAATAGAAAAACTTGACTTGTACTATGGGGACTCTGTTGCGATAGAGAAAGGGGGAGAGATCATCCCAAAAATTACTTCTGTGGATAGCAATAAACGCAGTGTGGATTCGAAAAAAGTACATTATATCACACACTGTCCCGATTGTAAAACAGAATTGGTGCGAATGGCAGGAGAGGCAGATCATTATTGTCCAAACAACGATTCGTGTCCAACTCAAATAATTGGTAGAATTCAGCACTTTATTTCCAGAAAAGCCATGAATGTTTACGGATTGGGAAATGAAACGATTGAACTTCTCTATCACCAGGGCTTGCTGATGTCTTATGCGGATTTGTACACATTGACCTATGATCAGCTCATTCGACTAGAGCGAATGGCTGATAAGTCTGTTCAAAATATATTGGATGCGATTGATCAGTCAAAAACCGTACCATTTGAGCGAGTGCTTTTCGGACTTGGTATTCGATATGTTGGACAGACCGTTTCCAAAAAGCTCGCCTTGTCTTTTGGCTCAATTGATGCCCTAGCCAAAGCAAATATTGATTCACTAACTCAAGTCGATGAAATCGGAACAAGTATCGCAGAAAGCGTTGTCGAATTCTTCTCTTCTTTATCCAATATTCAAATTATTGACCGACTTAAAACATATGGTTTAGAACTCGAAAGCCAAAGGAACCATTTTAAACCTCTTTCAAATAAGCTTGACGGTCAATCTTTTGTCATTTCAGGTGTCTTTTCCTTACATAGCAGAGATGAGATCAAATCCTTAGTCGAAGACCATGGTGGAAAAATTTCAAGTTCATTGTCATCCAAAACATCATTTCTACTAGCAGGTGAGAATATGGGCCCTAAAAAGCGAATCAAAGCCGGTGTCCTCGGAATTATCATCATTGACGAAACTACTTTTCTCTCAATGATTTCTGCATAGCGTTACAAATAAAACATTTTGTGTACATTTTAAAAAAGAATGATAAATTGCACATTTAGAATTCGGGATTGATTAATTTAGCCCCCTGAATATGTTTAGAAAACGAGTTGTTGAAAAGGCCTTAACCGAGCTGTCTCAGCGTAAGATGGTTAAACCAGAATCCGTTCGTTCAGTCGCGTGCCTAATTGATGTCAGCATTTTGGCAGATATGGATTTTGACCGCTATATAAAGGAGCTTTTTCAAATTCAAAAGAGTAGAATTACAACGATTTATTATGCACCAAAATCTTCCAAAGACTTGAGTTTGTATAGCCCGCAATTTAACAACCGGCATCTACATTGGGACGGAACTCTTCTTCATCCTATGAAAAAGAAAGTTTTGTCGAAAAAATACGATTTACTGTTTAATTTTTTTTGGAAAGACAATCTTTTTATTCAATCAATCTCTTCTCAAATCAAAGCAGGATTTCGGGTTGGTTATGTCACAGCCGATCACCGACTAAACGATCTTATGCTTGGTGAGGAAAACAAAACAGCAGAACAATTTTTTAACACTTTTAACACCTTTTTTTCTAAAATCAATACCGATGAATAAGTCCCCATATTTTGGTACAGGTGTTGCAGTTGTAACCCCTTTTACTGCTGATTTGAAAGTTGATTATAGGTCTTTACGCAACCTCATCCTTTATTTAATGGATAGTGATATTCGCTATTTTGTTGCTATGGGGACAACAGCAGAGTCCCCAACAATTTCTGTTGAAGAGAAAAAACTGATTTTTGACTGTTTTGTGGAAACGGTTGACGGCCGAGTACCCTTAATTATGGGACTTGGTGGTAATGACACCATGGCACTCCAGCAAGCACTAAATCAGGTAGATACAACTGGTTTTTCAGCCATTCTTTCAGTTTCTCCATATTACAATCGTCCAACCCAGGAAGGAATCTATCAACACTATAAAGCGCTTGATGCGGTAACGCCTTTACCACTTATCTTGTATAATGTTCCAGGAAGGACATCTTCAAACATCAATGCTGAAACCACTTTGCGAATTGCGTATGATTGTCCAAATGTAATTGGAATCAAAGATGCCAGTGGAGATTTAAATCAAGGAAAAGCCATTCTTAATGGACGCCCAGACGATTTTATCGTACTGTCTGGTGACGATGAAACCGCAATTCCCATGATTCAATCTGGTGCTGAAGGAGTGATTTCTGTTATTGCTGGTGGGTTTCCACGATTTTTCAGCAAAGGCGTAGCTGCTGCACTTGCGGGAAATGATAATAAAGCCAATGAAATCGCAACCCTTGCTCAACCCGTTATTGACCTACTATTCGTCGAGGGAAATCCTGGCGGGATAAAAGCTGTGCTTCATCAACGTGGACTTATCGAAAACCAGTTGCGACTTCCTTTAGTTCCCGTTTCCGATTCTGTTACATCAAAGTTGAGAACCTATGTTGATCAATACGATTAATGAGTTGGGTATGTTATTCAAATGTATAACTTTACACCATGCAAAGTAAAATAACGATCCAATCTCTTATCGGGCTTTTAGTTCTTCTTATGACTTCTTGTGGGCCTTACCAAAAGGCATTGAAAAGTGAAGACACTAAGCTTAAATATGATTTGGCTGAAGCATATTATGATGAAGGGGATTACAGAAGAGCCAAAGGCCTTTTTGAACAATTAAAGCCACTGTACAGGGGCAAACCACAATCTGAACGAATCACTTACTTCTATGCCAATTGTTTGCTAAATACACGCTCATACATTACAGCAGCTTATGAGTTTGAATCATTTACTAAAGCATTTCCAAAAAGTGATAAATTAGAGGAGGCATATTATTTGATTGCCTATGCATATGCCGAAATTTCTCCAATTTTCAGTTTGGATCAAAAAGATACAGAAGAAGCTTTGAACAAGTTGCAAGAATACATCAATCGATACCCTGATAGTGAGCGCATGGTGGAAGTCAACAGTATTGTAGAAGAATTGTTGCGCAAACTCGAGCGGAAATCTTTTGAAAACGCTAAACAATTTTATACGATTCAAGATTATAAGGCAGCAATCATGGCGATTGATAACTTTATCGGAGATTTTCCAGGTACCCCTTTTCGTGAAAAAGCAATGTATATACAGTTTCGGGCAGCTTCAATTTTGGCAATCAATAGTGTCTTTTCAAAAAAAGAGAAGCGTTTAGAATCCGCCTCTTCCTATTTTGATGATTTTGTTCGGGCTTACCCTGAATCCGAATTTTTGGATCAGAGTATTTTAATGATGAATGATATCGAGAAAGAAATCACTACATTTGCAGCCAATTAATATTACGGTATGTCGATAAAAAATTCTAATGCTCCTGATACTACGGTTACTTATAATCGTAATAATCTAGATGAAACAACTGGAAACATCTACAAAACCGTTTCTATACTTGCCAAACGTTCGATTCAGATTAATGAGGAGTTGCGTACAGAGCTATTTGAAAAGTTAGAAGAGTTTGCTACCCCAATTGAAACACTTGAGGAAATTTTTGAAAATAAGGAACAAATTGAAGTTTCTAAGTTTTATGAAAAATTACCCAAGCCACACGCTGTAGCAGTTGAACAGTGGTTAGCAGAAAAAGTATACTATCGTCATACTGACGATACAAGCAAATAAATGTTTCCTGCCCTACATGCCAAAAAGGTCGTTCTTGGCATCTCTGGTAGCATTGCGGCCTACAAAACTCCTTTACTAGTTCGTGCACTTGTAAAAGCGGGTGCTGATGTACGAGTCGTTATGACACCTTCATCAAAATCATTTGTCGCCCCATTGTCATTATCTACATTGTCAAATAAAGCAGTTTATTCAGAGTTTGTTGAAAGTGAAGATGAGTTGTGGAACAACCATGTGGATTTAGGTCTTTGGGCTGACCTGATGCTTATTGCACCTGCATCGGCTAATACCTTATCGAAGATGGCGCAAGCAACATGTGATAATTTGTTACTGGCCGTTTACCTCTCTGCCAAATGCCCAGTTTATTTCGCTCCAGCAATGGATTTGGATATGCATGAGCACCCTGCGACTCAAGACTCCATTCAAAGATTAATCTCTAGAAATAACATCCATATTCCTGCTCAAGAAGGAGAATTGGCCAGTGGCCTTAATGGCGTTGGGCGAATGCAAGAGCCCGATCAAATTGTGGATTTTTTAGAACAAGATCTATCCTCGAAAATGCCACTTCTTGGAACCAAGATGTTGGTTACTGCGGGACCTACATACGAACCTTTAGACCCAGTCCGTTATATTGGTAATTACTCTTCAGGAAAAATGGGTTACGCAATTGCAAATGAAGCTGCTTTACAAGGTGCAGAAGTGATTCTCATTTCTGGACCCGCTGATGACCTTGCTATTCATCCAGGTATTAACCTTGTGCAAACCAAAACGGCTGATGATATGCACACCGCATGTTTGCGGCATTTTGAGGATTGCAATATACTCGTTATGGCTGCGGCTGTCGCTGATTATAAACCCAAGCACATAGAAAAAGGAAAAATCAAAAAAGAAGATGAAATCATCTCGGTTGAACTCGTAAAAACAGTTGATATTCTTCAGAGTTTAGGTAAAAAGAAGATAAATCAAATTCTTGTTGGATTTGCCCTTGAGACTAAAAATGAACTGTTGAATGCTAAAGAAAAAATAAAGAAGAAAAATCTCGATGCGATTGTTCTCAACTCTCTTGCAGACAAGGGTGCTGGTTTTCAACACACGACAAATAAAATCACATTTATTCCTTCTTCGGGAGAGCACACAGCTTTTCCTTTAAAAGATAAATCTGAAGTAGCAATAGATATTTTAACGCAAATTAAAAAGATGATTGATGCATAAAATCCTGCTGTTCTTTCTTTTTTTTAGTTTTTCATTTGCCCAAGTATTGGACTGCAAAGTCAGCGTTAATGCGGATTTGGTCGATCAAACCAATAGTCAAATTTTTGAAACTCTTGAGCGGGAGCTCAACGAGTTTGTCAACGCGACCTCATGGGTTGATGTTCAATCAGAAGATTACAATAAAATCAACTGCACCATGTTGATTACAATTGAAAATTATGGTAAGAATGAATTTCAAGCAAATTTGCAAATTCAGTCTTCTCGACCGGTCTTCGGATCGACCTATGTCACGCCACTTCTGAATCGAAAAGATGATGATTTTAATTTTTCTTATCAGGAATTTGAATCCTTAAATTTCAATCCAAATAACACCAACACCTCTTTAGTTTCCCTCATAAGTTATTACATATTTGTTATTTTGGGGGTTGATGCAGACTCCTTTTCTTTGTTTGGTGGTGACCCCTATTATGAACAAGCTCGAAAAATTGTTGATTTTTCCCAGACAAATCGATTTTCTGGGTGGAAGCAATCTGAAAAGAAGACCAATCGTTACTGGCTTATTGATCAGTTAAGCACAAATCCTTTTGCTCTTTTTCGGCAAGTTATATATGATTACCATCTCAACGGATTAGATGTGATGGTTACCCAACCTGAAATTGGTAAGCAATCCATTTCAAAAAGTATTACAAATTTGAATAGCTTATCCAATAGTCGTCCTAATAGTTTGGTCGTACAAGTGTTTTTTGATACAAAGTCAGATGAGATTGTACAGATTTTTTCTGGAGGACCTTCATTTGATACCTTTCAGCTTCGGGAGGACTTAAATCGAGTAGCTCCCTTCTTTTCTGCCAAGTGGGCTGAAATTAGATAGTTGAATATCACTGAAAAAGTTATCTTTGAGTTTCATTAATTCTTGATCAGTTGTTACACTCTATTTCTATTTTAAACTTTGCGCTTATTGATGACATTCAATCCGATTTTGGCCGTCAGCTCAATGTAGTTACGGGGGAGACAGGTTCGGGTAAATCTATCGTCATGGATGCCTTGTCTCTTGTTCTTGGTGCTCGAGCAGACTTATCAGCTGTTCGCGATGCTTCCAAAAAATGTGTAGTTGAAGCAGTTTTTGATCTTTCCAAATCCGCCCTCAAACATGTGTTTGATGATTTGGAAGTTGATTTTGAAATAGAAACCATTCTCAGAAGAGAGATATTGCCCTCTGGAAAATCACGATCATTTATCAACGATACGCCAGTTCAGCTTGAAAAACTCCGTTTTTTGGGCTCTCAGCTGGTTGATTTGCACTCGCAACACCAAACCTCACAATTGGCAGACCCTCGATTCCATTTTGATCTTCTTGATGCCTTTTCAGATGCTTTAGAATTCAGAACTGATTATCAACAGACTTTGGAAGTGGTTAAACAAGAAGAAAAGCGTTATCATGGACTTTTAGAAGCCCAACGAAGTGCCAAAGAATCCTATGATTACAATTCCTTTCTTTTGGCAGAATTAAAAGAATTGCAACTTCATATCAATATCCAAACGCAGCTAGAGGAAGAACGCAATTTATTGCAACACGCAGATGATATTAAGCAAACGATTCAGCATATATTACAGATTTCGTCCACGGAAAACAGTGGTCTGGCCGACCAATTGAGTCAATGCAGAATGGATTTACAAAAACTGGAATCCTACAGCGATCAGTATAAAATATTTTCAGAGCGGATACAAAACTTATGGTATGAGTGGACAGACATTCAAGCGAACTTATACGATATGGACGAAGGATTGGTCGTTGATCCCATGCGCTTAGAAGCTGTCAATCAAACGTTGAGCAAGATATATTCTCTCCAACAAAAGCACCAAGTTCAGGATATCAGGGGGTTGATGGATAAAGAACAGGAATTGGAGATATTATGCCAGGTGGTTTTGGAAGGGGATGAAGAAATCCAGGCGCAAAAACAACGACTTGATAAAGCCGAAAAAACAGCTTGGAAACTCGCAACAGATTTGGCTAAACGAAGAAGAGATCATGCACAAAAACTCGCCAATGAGCTCAGTGCTCGACTTGTCAAACTTGGTATGGAGCATGCGCGGTTTGATTTTCAATTGGACGCTGAGTCATCCCTAGGGCCAATTGGAGCAGACTCGTTAACGCTTTTATTTTCTGCCAATAAAGGAATCGATTTTTCAACGCTACGTAAAATCGCTTCAGGCGGGGAGCGATCACGAATTATGCTTGTGATCAAATCGATACTTGCCAAAAACGATCATTGCCCAACGATGATTTTAGATGAGATTGATGCAGGTGTTTCTGGTGAGATGGCCAAAGCGATGGGAAGTTTTATGAAGGATATTAGCGAACACACACAGTTGATCGCCATTACCCATTTGCCACAAATTGCAGCAATGGGCAATTCTCACATCAAAGTATATAAATCTTCTGACGATCATACCACCCGAACATATGTCAAACGATTGGAGGGTGAAGATCGAGTCGTGGAAATTGCACAAATGATTGATGGAAATCAAATTACCCAAACTGCACGCACCTACGCTGAAAAATTATTGAATTAGTACTATCTTTAGCAAAATTTTTTTTATGTCTTACGACTTGCTTAGAGGAAAAAAAGGAATCATTTTTGGTGCCTTAGATGAAAACTCAATTGCCTGGAAAACTGCGGTTCGCGTTCACGAAGAAGGGGGTCAATTTATATTGACAAATGCACCAGTTGCGATGCGTATGGGAGCGATTAATGAACTTTCACAGCAAACCAATTCACAGGTCATCCCAGCCGATGCGACAAGTATCGAAGATTTGGAATACCTGATTGATCAGTCGATTGAGATTTTAGGTGGAAAGCTCGATTTTGTTTTACATTCCATTGGCATGTCTGTCAATGTGCGCAAGGCAAGATCCTACACTGATCAAAATCACAGTTGGACCGCAAAAGGATGGGATGTTTCTGCTGGTTCGTTTCACAAACTGATGCAAGTGCTATACAAAAAAGACGCCATGAACGAATGGGGTAGTATCGTTGCGCTGAGTTATATGGCTGCGCAACGTGTTTTTCCAGATTATAACGACATGGCCGATAACAAGGCCTATCTTGAATCCATTGCCCGTAGTTTTGGGTACTTCTTTGGAAGAGATAAAAAAGTAAGAGTCAATACCATTTCACAGTCACCAACACCAACCACAGCTGGAAAGGGAGTCAAGGGCTTTGACGGCTTTATATCCTATGCAGAAAAAATGTCACCATTAGGCAACGCAACCGCTCTGGATTGTGCAAATTATACGATTACCCTATTTTCAGATTTAACCAAAAGAGTGACTTTACAAAACCTCTATAATGATGGCGGTTTTTCAAATATGGGAGTTAGCGATGCCGTAATGGATATGGTCGATAACAACAAATAAATTTAATCGATTAGCTATGTCTTTATTTAGCGGTCTTATCAAGCGGATTGGGTCGCTAAAGCAGTTGCGGTTGATTTTTATTTTTTTTCTGATTTCCTTGTTTGTATGGCTCTCCTCCAAGATGTCAGAAGTCCATACGGCCAAAGTAGATATCTATTTTTATTACTCCGATGAATCTTTTGAAACCTACCGAGTTGATGAGCCAGCTCAAGCGGTTGAATTCGTTATTTCTGGTACGGGTTTCCGTTTACTTTTCGCAAGACTATTTTCGCCAACAGTCTATTTGTCGATGACAGATGTTCAGATGGATGACAACGGGTTTTATTTTTCTAAGCCCGCTTTGATTTCGGCTGTTGAATTACACTATCGAAATGTTTTACGTGTCAATCAACTTATGCTTGACCGACTTGATACGCCATTTTTTGCATCTTCCGTTAAGAAAGTTCCAGTTCGGCTTCAAGAAGATTTTATCCTTGCAGACGGATATGCTTGGTCTAGTGAACTGAATTTTATTCCTGATTCCTTATATGTTTCTGGTTCACCTGAAATGGTGGACTCTTTAGAATACGCTTTTGTCGTTACGCCAACCAATAAGGAGTTTACAACTTCCTTGGATGAGAAACTCAGTTTGAACTCTGATTTACAAGTAAACTACAAATGGAATCAAACCCAGGTGCATGCAACTCAAAAAATTTCACGTTATACCCAAATTGAGCTTCGCCTTCCCATTGAGGTACTCGATCCCATTGAAAATATTGATGTGAGTGTAATTCCTGCTTTTGCGCAAGTCAGTTTACGGGTTCCAGTTCAGCAAGCACGCCAGATCGACCCTTCACAATTTATATTGGGTTGTCGGTTGCCCATTGATACCGTATCTGAGTTTCTTGGAATCAACTTTGAGAAAATCCCTGACAATATTGTGGTCAATGAAATTACACCAAGTCAAGTACGTTATTTTATAAATTGATGGTAGAGCTAGCAGTTACTGGGAATATGGGATGTGGGAAGACTACAATTTGTGAGATGTTGATTTCGCAAGGCATCCCCGTTTATTTTTCTGACAACCGTGCCAAAGAATTGATGAACCAAGACCAATCCTTGATTCAACACATTCAAAAACGTTTTGGCAAGGAGTCTTACCGCAATGGTTTGCTTAACCGAAAATGGCTAGCCGAACGAGTTTTTAATGACCCCAAGGTCTTGAACGACCTAAATAATTTGGTTCACCCCGTTGTTCGTCAAGATTATATTGAATGGGTAAATCAGCAATCGCAAGGCGTTGTCGCTTACGAGTCTGCCATTGTATTGGAGCATGGCAATGAAGGAAAATTTGATGTGGTCATCCTCGTAAGTTGCCCAGAAAAACTTCGCCTGGAGCGGATACAACAACGAGATGATTTGACAAAAGACGAGATTCAGTCAAGGACACGTTTTCAGTGGCCAGACGAAAAGAAACGTAAACGTGCTGACCATGTCATTGAAAATATCAACCTCTCCGAAACTGAGCAACAAGTCAAGAATGTTTTGTCATTGATCTGCAAGCAATTCCTGATAGATTAATTACATTTGGGTATGCAGCGTGGACTCTTTCCTTTATTAATCTCATTGATGACACTTTCTCTGGTTGGGATTATTCTCATCCAACGTTCATGGATCAACAAAAATGAAAGCAATTTTGAAAGACAGTTTGGACTGAGTGTCAGTGCCGCTATTTCCGAAGTTTCATCGCAGATTAAAGAAAGAGAATTACTCGACTATTTATCTGTGTACCAAAAAATGATTGACAGTATTGGCACCCCAAAGTATTCAGAGCTGACAGAGGTTTTTGAATATATCGATCGAAGCCCCGGTTCTGATATTTCTTATTTGTACCAACAAGGAATCATTGAAGATAACTATGATATTTCACTCCAAACATTCGATTCTTTAAGTAACGATTCTGCTCCCATTCTCGACTATCGCAGGATTAAGTCACTAACCATTATTGATGAGAGTTTTGAAAATGAGGTTCAAAACATGAGTTCTGCCGAACGATTACAGCGAATTGAAAGGATGTCGACAATGGATAAAGCTCGTTATGAAACGATTTTCATGGACTTTGCACAAACAAAGCCAATCCAAATGCGGATAAATAACCTAGAGTTGGAACTCCTCCTAAGGCAAGAGCTTCTTCTTCGCGAAATCAAAATCCCTTTTGAATTTCGCGTTTTTGATGGGAATCAAGTTACAGACGTCGGTTCTGAAAACTACCTATCTGTTCTTAATGAAAGTCAGTTTAAGACTCCTTTGTTTATTCGGGACGACGAAACACATCGCTACGAGTTGCGGTTGGCCTTCCCCAATTTAGATCGATTTATTGAAGAATCTGTTTACAATACATTTTTGCTGTCGCTGCTGTTTACCTTTATCATCATTGTTGTTTTTGCCGCTTCCCTATATCAGATTATAAAGCAAAAAAAGATTTCAGATATCAAATCAGACTTTATCAATAATATGACGCATGAGTTTAAAACCCCAATCGCGACAATTCATTTGGCTCTAGATGCACTGAAAAATAAAGATGTTTTTAAGGACTCAAAGAAATCCTTTGGTTATCTCGATATGATCAGAGAAGAAAATAAACGTTTACATACCCACGTTGAAAATGTCTTGCAAATTTCTCAATTGGAAAAACAAGAACTCGACTTAGCCAAAGAAAATATCGACCCACATAAAACCATACAAAACGCTCTAGATCACGTACGTTTGATTATCGAAAATCGCGGTGGCAAGCTCAGTCAGAGTTTTACCTCCGAATCCATCCAATTATTGATTTCGCCAATCCACATGACAAATGTTTGGGTAAACCTTCTGGACAACGCGATTAAATACTCAAATGAACAACTGGTTGTTGATGTAGAAACTGTCGTTGATGAAAAGGGATTTGTTGTGAAAATCAAGGACAAGGGGATTGGGATGAGTGCAACTGTTCGCAAGCGAATATTTGATAAATTTTACAGAGAATCATCTGGAAATGTTCATAATGTGAAGGGTCATGGTTTGGGGTTGGCTTATGTCAAGCAAATTGTGAATATGCATTCTGGCACGATTTCTGTTTCTAGTATCCCGAACCAAGGAAGTACATTTACTGTACTTTTACCCTATAAATAAACGAATCAAATGATTTCGAAGTACAAGCAGATATTATTAGTCGAAGATGATGTTAACTTTGGAACGGTTTTAAGAGACTATCTTCAGTTGAATGGCTATAAAGTCGTGCTGGCACGGAATGGACTTGAGGGCTTTGAAAAATTTAAAAAAAATGAATTTGACATCTGTATTTTAGATGTGATGATGCCTTACAAAGATGGTTTTACCCTCGCCAAAGAAATTCGATCAAAAGACAAATCAACACCCATTGTTTTTTTGACTGCAAAGTCCATGAAAGAGGATGTATTGAAGGGTTATAAAATAGGTGCTGATGATTATTTGACAAAACCTTTTGATGCAGACATAATCTTGAAAAAATTAGAAGTCTTGATTCAACGTACCGAAAAAAGTGTACAAAAATCCAAACCCATATCTCGTATCGTCGTTGGAGATTTTATTTTTAATCCTCGTCTGCGAACTCTCACATACAAGAAGGATAAGCCAACAAACCTCTCACCAAAAGAAAATCAACTACTACTCATGTTGGTTGAAACCCAAAACGACTTGTTGTCTCGCAACAAAGCACTGGAAGAAATCTGGAACGATGATAATTACTTTACTTCCAGAAGCATGGATGTATACATTGCCAAGTTACGCAAGTATCTACGCCAAGACACCTCTGTTGAAATTGCAAATATTCACGGAGAGGGTTTCCGCTTGATCACGAGCTAGGAACGCGGGTGAAATTTTTCAAGCGTCTGTTGTAAATGCTTTTTACTCATGTGCAAATACCTCTCAGTTGTTGTGATGCTGCTATGACCCAGCATTTGTTGTACAGAACTTATATCAGCACCATTTTCAACCAGATGTGTTGCAAACGAATGACGTAAACTATGTGGGCTAATGGTTTTTTCGACCCCAGCATTTTCTGCCCCTTTTCTGACGATTATAAAAATCATATTTCGCGTGAGTTTTGTTCCTCTGTTGTTTAGAAACAAGATATCACTGAATCCTTTTTTTCCTTCTGCCCGTATCGATAAATATCGCCGAACAGATTCTTGACCTATCCGTCCAATAGGGACAAATCGCTCTTTGTTTCCCTTGCCAACTACTTTAATTAAACCCTCGTCAAAAAATAAATCCGAACACCGAAGGTTAACGAGCTCACTGACTCGCAAACCGCAAGAGTATAGCATTTCGAGTATGGCTGTATTTCGGATGTCTATGGGTCGATTTTCATCAAAGCTAGTGAGAAGTTTTTCGACTTCTGACATGGATAAGTTAACTGGTAGGACAGACCCGATTTTAGGAGGTTCAACTAAAATGACGGGATTGCTGCTCCGCAAACCCTCAACCATAAGAAAGTCAAAAAATGTACGAAGACCAGAAAGCAAGCGAGACTGAGACGACGGCTTCACTTCTTTGGCAGCTTCATAAATGAATTGTAGCAAATCGGAAGACGAAACTTTGGTCGGACCAATTGCGATATTGTTGGCATCAAAATAAGCAACGAGTTTTTGTACGTCATACACATAGTTAACCACCGTGTTTTCAGAGAGACCACGTTCGAGAAGTAAGTATGATTTAAAAGCTTGAACACCTTCACTCCAGTTCATATTCGAAGATACATTTTATTTACAACGGCTTTATGTCTATTTTTGCAATTGTATGATGAATATAGCGATTCTTAATGGTCCAAACCTCAACCTGTTGGGAAAACGGGAACCTGACGTGTATGGAAACAAAGATTTTGATCAATATTTGGGCCAATTACAATCCTTATTTCCAGAGATAAACTTGACTTACTATCAATCCAATGTGGAGGGGGAGCTCATCAATGAGCTACAGAGCGTGGGCTTTGACGTTGATGGAATTATTTTAAATGCTGCGGCATACACCCACACTTCCGTTGGTATTGGAGATGCAATCAAAGCAATATCAGCACCCGTAATTGAAGTGCATATTTCAAATACATTTTCCCGAGAGGATTTTCGTCACACTTCATTTGTAACACCAAATGCAAAAGGGTTAATCCTCGGATTTGGGTTGGACGTTTACCGCCTAGCAATCGAAAGCTTTTTGCCGAAATCTTAAATCGGACGGTGCCGATTTGTAGAGCTAAGGGTTTTATGCACTAACCAATCCGATAGCTTATCTGGAAAATAATATGCCATTAATCGAAATACAAACTTGCCTTTGTGGACGATATATCGTGTCTTTGGCCTCTTTGCGACCAAACACTTGGCAATCAATTTGGAAACGCTTTCTACAGGAAGGGCATTGCGTTCGGCGTTCTCTATGATTTTATCCGCTTTTTGAAGGACTCCATAGTAATCAGAATCTTTAAATTCATCCATTTTGTTCAGATTCTTCTTCCATATTTCGGTTTTGATGGGGCCGGGTTCTATAGCAATCACTTTGATGCCGTATTGTCTAAGTTCTCTGCGATAAATATCCGTCATACTCTCCAAAGCATGTTTTGAAATACTATATGCGCCGTTAAAGGGAGAGTTAAACAGACCTGAAACAGAACTGATATTGATGATGCGCCCAGGCGGTTTGCTCGAATTGGGCTTGGCTCCAAGTAGGGGGAGAAAAAGATTGGTGATTCGACGTATGGATTTAACATTGACATCGAGTTGCTTTTCAAATTGCTCTTCTGAAAGGTGTTCTAATGGTCCCGGAATTGCAATACCAGCGTTGTTAATTAACCCTGCTAAAGTTTCACATTGTTCAAAAACAAACTTAGAAGCTTTGACAACCTCATCATGGTTTTGCACATCGAATTGCAGTGGCGTAAATCTATCTGGGTAGATTTTTGAAAGCTCATTTGCATCAGCTTGATTTCTGACACTTCCAAAAATATGGTATCCTTTTACGTGCAAGAGATTAAGGGAAGCCCTACCAATACCTGATGAAACTCCTGTAATGACGACATTCTTTACCATGGTTTTTAATTTTTTCAGGATAAAACGTTACGCTAAATATAGAAAACGAAAAACAGTAATTACTTTTACAGTGAGCTGTTTAAAACTATATTGTAAAGAGTTGAACTAAATATGAATGACTTCATCATAAGCAGCAGCAACTGCTTCCATTACCGCTTCACTCATGGTAGGGTGGGGGTGAACTGCTTTTAAGATTTCATGTCCAGTCGTTTCGAGCTTTCGACCAACAACGGCTTCGGCAATCATATCGGTAACTCCAGCACCAATCATATGACAACCAAGCCATTCTCCGTATTTGGCATCAAAAATAACTTTCACAAAACCATCGGTATGTCCTCCGGCCTGTGCTTTTCCAGATGCCGTAAATGGAAATTTACCAACTTTGATCTCATATCCCTTTTCTTTGGCTTGCTCTTCCGTGTAACCTACTGAAGCAACTTCTGGGAAACAGTAGGTACATCCTGGGACATTGTTATAATCGATAGGTTCCACATGGTGACCAGCAATTTTTTCAACACATAATATCCCTTCTGCAGAGGCAACATGAGCCAATGCCTGACCAGATGTGACATCGCCAATGGCGTAATAGCCAGGAAGGTTGGTTTGATAGAAATCATTGACTATGATTTTATCTCGATCCGTAGCAATACCTAGATCTTCTAATCCGATATTTTCTGTATTTGTTTTGATTCCAACAGCAGACAAAACAATATCCGCGCTAAGCACTTGCTCTCCTTTGTCAGTTTTTACGATTGTTTTAACCCCTTTACCACTAGTGTCAACCTTTGTGACTTCTGCACTCGTTATCACTTTGATTCCGCTTTTCGTGAAACTTCGTTCCATTTGTTTTGAAATTTCTTCATCTTCGGCAGGAACAATTCGTGGCATATATTCGACAACAGTCACATCTGTTCCCATCGCATTGTAGAAGTATGCAAATTCGACGCCGATCGCACCTGAACCCACAACTATCAATTTTTTGGGTTGCTTGGGCAGTGTCATTGCTTCTCTATAGCCAATAACTTTCTTTCCATCTTGTGGAAGACTGGGAAGTTCTCTAGCACGTGCACCAGTTGCAATTATGACATGGTCGGCTTCGTATACTGTTTCAGTTCCATCTTTACTAGAAACAGTTACTTTTTTACCAGCTTTGAGTGTGCCGTAGCCCATGATGACTTCAATTTTATTTTTTTTCAACAAAAACTGAACGCCCTTACTCATTGTTTCAGCAACATTTCGACTTCGGTTGACTACCGCATCAAAATCTTTACCATAGTTTTCTATGGTCAATCCATAGTCATCTGCATGTTTGAGGTATTCGAAGACTTGAGCAGACTTTAGAAGTGCTTTTGTGGGAATGCATCCCCAGTTTAGACAAACACCTCCTAAGTTTTCCTTCTCAATAATAGCGGTTTTTAAACCCAATTGAGATGCACGAATTGCGGTTACATACCCTCCAGGACCACTTCCTAAAACAATAACGTCAAACTTACTCATGTCAAAATTTTATTTGGCAAAAATACGAAACGAAATACTAACTTGATAGTCAAAAACAGGATTCCTATGATTTGAAATCCAAGCTTGCTGAGTTTACACAATATCTTCTTTGAGATGGGGTAGGACCATCGGGAAACACATGACCAAGATGACCCCCGCAATTTTCACATAAAATTTCAACACGAATTATTCCGTGAGTATGGTCGGGCTCATAGCGTATTTTGCCATCAATCGACTCGGAAAAACTAGGCCACCCACAATTGCTTTCAAACTTGTTACCACTAGCAAAAAGAGTTTCTTTACAAGCTTTACAGTGATAGGTACCATCTTCAAAATGTAAGTTATATATACCTGAATGTTGATATTCCGTTCCTTTTTCTCTTAGGATACGATAGGACTCCTCATCGAGTTGTTCTTTCCAGTCTTGTTCCGATTTGTGAAAAGGATATTTACTCATCGTCAGAAATAAAAGATAAGGCAACAGAATTAATACAATGCCTTTGCCCTGTGGTTTGTCGGGGACCATCATTAAACATATGTCCCAAATGACCGCCACAACTTGAGCAAATCAACTCAATTCTAGTATATCCGATTTTGTTGTCTTTTCGATAGGAAACGGCTCCTTCAACTGCTCTGTCGAATGCTGGCCAGCCACTTCCGGAATCGTATTTATGATTTGAATCATATAGTGAAGCATCACAACCTGCGCATTTGTAAAGGCCTTGCTCATAATGGTTGTTATACAGTCCAGAAAATGGTCTTTCGGTTCCCGCTTCACGCAGCACATAATAGGCGTTGTTATCAAGTTGTGCTTTCCATTCTGCATCTGTCTTTTGGCAAGATAAGTCTTGAGCTGGTGCATTAAGAGTTTTTGGGCTTTGACTGTAAACAGAACAGCAAATGCATGCGAAAATAAATAGGATGGATTTCATGGGTGTTGATAAATAAATTGAATAATGTGTTGTACCGTTTTTGAATCCCTCAGAATCCGATGATGTCCTAATCCAGAAGTCAATATTAGTTCAGAGTTTTTCGCAATTTCATGAAGGTCTTTGCTGTAAGCAAAAGGGGTCTCTTTATCGTTTTTGTCATGGACAATTAGCAGCGGCATCTCTAGGTGTTTTAAATTCATACTAGATGAATAGCTTTCAAGGGTCATGCCAAATTGTTTCTCTACAGTTTGTATCATTCGTTCGGTGACCTTATCAGAAAACTGAAGTTGTTCAGAAAAACGATAAAACACATTTCTAACTTTGTCTCCGCTACCAATAATTACTACTGATTTGATCGAAATGCCATCTCGCAGAGCACGAAGTAATGCCATACTTCCCATAGAGTGTGCGATCGCATAGTCAAAAGGGCCATATTTTGTATAGACTTCTTTGATACATGCGACAAGTTCAACGATATTTGTTTTATTCCCCAAGGATTGGCCATGGGCAGGCATATCAAATGTGACAACTTCAGTATTTGATTTTCTTAATTCATCTGCAATGGCAAAAAGTTGAGTTCCTCGACCACTCCAGCCATGCAGTAACAGTACCTTAGGTCCTTTTCCAGCGAATCTATATACTTGAATTTCTTTATCAATTTTTGGAACATAGCAACTGCTTTTTAATGCGTGCTCGTGCATCTCCTGTTCACGAACAGGTCTTTTAAAACGCTGGGGTCGAAAAAATAGATGTAAAGCTATGCGTGTGGCAAGGGAAGTTGACAGTTGTTGTGAAAGCCAAACTCCGAACCGAATCCAAGTAGGAATCCGCAATACAGGGCTTGTATTCTTCTTATTTTCCATAGCCAAAGCAAATAAAGTTAATCAATTTAAAAAAACAAACATATTATTTTCACTATTTTGGTCAACTAAATCCAATTATGGGCGATTTACAAAAAGGAAGTAAAAAACTCATCCTCGCTTGGGCCTCTTACGATTGGGCAAATTCTGTTTACTTTTTGGTGATTACTTCCACCATATTCCCCATATATTACGGTTCCTTGTTTAGCGATAACCTTTATATTGATGTTTTTGGGCAGTCTCTTAAAAACACTGCTTTGATTAGTTACACAACAGCGGCTGCCTTTGCTGTTGTTGCAGTACTGTCTCCCATTTTATCTGGAGTTGCTGACTATATAGGAAACAAAAAGTCATTCATGCAATTTTACACCTATATCGGGGCGTTGTCCTGTGTTGGATTGTATTGGTTCGATCTCGATAATATTTATTTTGGTTTACTGTGTTATTTCTTTGCCTCTGTTGGTGCATGGCTGAGTTGGGTGTTTTACAACTCCTATCTTCCAGATATCGCCAACCCTAAACAGATGGACAGAGCGAGTGCGTTAGGCTATTCGTTGGGTTATGTGGGCAGCGTATTGTTGTTGCTCGTCAATTTGAGCATGGTTCTCAAACCCACGATGTATGGTATTGAAGGCAGTGCAACGGAAGCTTCGATTAAAGCCATGAAATATTCCTTTTTCTGCGTTGGAATATGGTGGATACTTTTTAGTCAAATCGCTTTTCGATTTCTACCCAAGGGTAATAAATCCAATGCATTGACGAAAAGCATCATTTTTAATGGATATCGAGAGCTTCGTTCCGTTTGGAAGAGTTTTTCAAACCATCCAATTTTAAAAAGTTATATCGGTGCTTTTTTTGTATTCAGTATGGCGGTGCAGACGGTTATGCTAATTGCTGCTTATTTTGGTGAGCAAGAGGTAAGTTGGGAGAGTATGAGTGAAAAACAAACTGGTTTGATTGTCAGTATTATGATTATCCAACTCATTGCGATTATCGGTGCAATACTAACGGCTCGTTTTTCAGAAAAATTTGGCAACTTTCCAGTATTGATCGCCCTAAACTTTATATGGGCCAGTCTTTGTCTATATGCATTTTTTGTTAGGACGCCTATACAATTCTACATTGCAGCAGGTTTTGTTGGCTTGTCTATGGGTGGAATACAATCCTTGGCCCGTTCAACATATTCCAAATATATACCAAAAACTGATGATACTGCATCCTTTTTTAGTTTTTACAGCACCTCTCAGATGACAGGAATTGTCTTGGGAATGTTATTATTTGGGACGATTGACCAAATCACTGGCTCGATGCGAAACTCAATTTTGTTTTTTCTTTCGTTTTTCTTGATCGGGGCCTTTCTGTTGATTCGTCTCCAACGTAGGTCAGGGTTCTAAATATATATACTTTCCCCCACCCAACTAAGTTACTATCTAAACATGTTTGGGTATAACTGTTTAGACGACATATAACGTTCCGCCAATTACCGCTTTTAATTTGTTAGAATAATTAATGTTTGCTGACCTGATCCAGTTAGGCGAAAAATGAGTATTGATTTTTTAACACCTATGAGTTAAGATGGCCAGTAATGACATAGATCGTTAGCACAATACTAATAAATATTTCATGATTTTTAGATTTGGTTTTTAAATGTATTAAAATTTGTAAGTAATTATAGTGGTGGCATGGATATTGTGTAATAATGTATGTATGCTAAAAACGCAAACTGTATGATATTGTTAGCTACAGATTACTGACAAATTAGGTGTATTTTTATAAAAGTGCGACAAAATGACATAGTTCATGGGAAAAACAAAACTAATCTCAATAGATGACTTATCGCTAGAGGAATTGGAAGTTGATGCGGAATTAATTCCATTAATGACCACTGACGATGAGGAGGCAATTTCAAAAGAGCCCGTTCCAGAAGTAATTCCAATTTTACCTTTGCGAAACACGGTATTGTTTCCAGGTGTTGTAATTCCAATAACAGCTACTCGTGATAAATCTATTCAATTGATTCGTGATGCCAATACATCCAATAAACTGATTGGAGTCGTTGCACAGTTTGATCCATCGGTGCAATCTCCTGATCAAAACGATCTTCACAAGGTAGGTACACTTGCTCGTATTCTTCGAGTTTTACAAATGCCAGATGGGAATACCACGGTTATTTTGCAGGGAAAAAAACGCTTTCAGATTGAAAGTTTTATGGAATCAACATCTTATTTGAAAGCTACAGTTTCAGAATTGCAAGATGAACGACCCGCTATAGCTGATAAAGAGTTTGCTGCTGTCATTGAATCTATTAAGGATTTGTCCTTACAAATCATAGCTGACAGTCCAAACATTCCATCGGAAGCGTCTTTTGCAATTAACAATATTAAAAGTGAGTCTTTTTTGGTAAATTTTGTTTCCTCCAATATGAGTATGTTAACTACTGACAAACAAGAGATTCTCCAAAGCAATAATCTTCATAGTCGTGCACTTCTTTGTTTGAAACATATGGATGTGGAGTTTCAAAAGCTATCCTTGAAAAACGAGGTACAGTCCAAAGTTCGTAATGATTTAGATCAGCAACAACGTGAATACTTTCTTCATCAGCAAATGAAAACTATTCAAGAAGAATTGGGTGGTGTTTCATCCCATCAAGATGTTTCTGAAATGAAAACACGCTCTTTGAAAAAGGAATGGAGTAAAAAGGTAAAAACCCATTTTGATAAAGAATTGGCAAAGCTTGAGCGGATGAACTCTCAAGTTGCTGAATATGGCGTACAACGAAACTATTTAGAATTGTTACTCGATCTGCCTTGGGATGAGTTTTCAAATGATAAATTTGATTTAAAGCGCGCTCAACGTATTCTCGACAGGGATCACTTTGGCTTAGAAGAGGTCAAAAAGAGAATCATTGAGTTTTTGGCGGTTTTAAAACTTCGAAACGATATGAAGTCTCCCATTTTATGCTTGACTGGGCCTCCGGGAGTTGGAAAAACATCTTTGGGTAAATCGATTGCTGAAGCTCTTGGCAGAGAATATGTACGCATTTCCCTTGGGGGTATGCGAGATGAAGCCGAAATCCGAGGTCACCGAAAAACCTATATTGGTGCAATGCCAGGGAGAATTTTGCAAAATATCAAAAAGGCAGGCACATCAAACCCCGTCTTTGTTCTTGATGAGATTGATAAACTTTCGTCTGGAGCTAGTGGCGACCCTTCATCGGCTTTACTTGAAGTGCTCGATCCAGAGCAAAACAGTGAATTTTATGACAACTTTTTGGAGTTGGGTTATGATCTTTCAAAAGTGCTGTTTATCGCAACTTCAAACACATTGTCCACAATACAACCCGCTTTGTTAGATCGAATGGAAATCATCCGTGTGAGTGGATATACTATCGAGGAAAAAGTTTCTATTGGAAACAAATACCTTGTGCCCAAACAAATCAAGGAACACGGCTTGACTATAAAAGATATTAAAATAGGGAAGCCTGTTTTGAAGAAGCTTATTTCTGGATATACGCATGAGTCTGGCGTACGTGGTCTTGATAAGACAATTGCAAAAGTGATTCGAAACCGAGCGAAGTCTATTGCCCTTAAAGAAACATTTGAAACGATATTTGAAACAAAGCATGTTGAAGCGGTTTTAGGGCCTGAAAAAATTTCAATGAATGCTTATGAAAACAATGATGTTCCGGGTGTTGTCACGGGCCTTGCATGGACGCAGATGGGCGGCGATATTTTGTTTATTGAGTCTCTTATTACAAAAGGGTCCGGCAAGCTTTCCTTGACTGGAAACTTGGGTAAAGTCATGAAAGAATCAGCGACAATTGCATTGGAGTTTATCAAATCTTATGCTGATCAACTCGGTACGAGTGCTGAAGAATTGAATTCATACAACTTCCATATTCACGTACCTGAGGGAGCAACTCCCAAAGACGGCCCAAGTGCAGGGATCACGATGTTGACCTCACTGGTTTCTGCTGTGACTCGCAGAAAGGTAAAGAGTCGAATTGCGATGTCAGGGGAAATTACCTTGAGAGGAAAAGTACTCCCAGTAGGAGGGATTAAGGAAAAAATTCTCGCTGCAAAACGTGCAAACGTAAAAACAATTATTTTGTGTGCTGACAACAAAAAAGATGTAGAAGAAATCAACAAAAACTATCTTCGTGGTCTACAGTTTCAGTATGTTTCTTCCATGATTGATGTAATTGATTTTGCATTGACATCCCAAAAAGCGATAAATCAACTCCGTAAAATCAAATAATTTTCAATCCAATGCGTTTCTCGTCTATATGAGACTGACTGCAATTTGTGCTTTTTTGTGTTGTTCTTCCATATCTGCTCAAATAGGTGGGTCAAACACCTATCAATTTTTAGAGTTGTCTCCAAGTCCAAGGCATATAGCCTTGGGGACATGGGTTTCGACCTTATCTCCAAACTCCATTCACAGTGCCTTGGCAAATCCAGCAATGGTTTCAGATTCTATACAGGGTCAAGTCGTATTGAACTACCAGCCCTATTTTGCGGGAATTAACCGTGGTACCGCAGCTGCTGTTTTTGGTTTAAAAGAAGGACGTTCCATTTTAGTAGATACTCGATTTGTACATTATGGGACATTTGATGAAACGAATACTTTTGGAGAGAAAATTGGCGAATTCTCGGGAAATGAAGTTGCTCTGGGCATAGCTTATGCGCACCATTTCCCTTCCAAAAATCTCTTTGTGGGGGCAAGGTTAAACCTGATTAGCTCAACGCTAGCAGAATACAATTCAACTGGTTTTACTGCGGATTTGGGACTATATCATACTCCGCCATCTTCTCGATACCGATTTGGATTGGTCGCTCGCAATATTGGATCGCAACTTCGCACTTATGATAGTGTAAAAGAAAGTATTCCATTTTCTTTGTCATTTGGCATTTCGAATGAGCTACAGTACCTTCCTCTACGTTGGCACTTGTCGATAGATCACCTGCAAAATTGGAACCTTACCTATGTTAACCCCAATCAACAACAAACCAACTTTGAAGGAGAGTTGGTAGGTGAAAATTCAAGCTTTTTTGACGAATTATTCAGACATCTTGTCTTTGGCGCTGAGTTGTTTCCCGATCGAGAATTTTCTATACAGATTGGTTATAATTCTTTACGTTCTGCGGAACTTTCAATTGCAGAAGTTCGAAGTTTTTCAGGTTTGAGTTTTGGCTTTGGGATCAATTTGCGAAAATTTAGGTTTAATTACAGTCATGCACGTTTTAGCGCTGCAGGAAACACTAATTTTTTAGGTCTTACCTTTATGCCCTGAATGGAAAGCATAATTATCACAATAGACGGGGCATCCTCAACAGGTAAAAGTTCTTTGGCAAAGACCATTTCCAAACATTACGGTTTTAAACACATTGACTCTGGTGCGATGTATCGTGCATTGACCCTTTATGCCCAGAATCACGATCTTCTCAACGATCAAAAATTTGACATCGATTCTCTAATCGATCACTTGCCAACCATTGATATTGACTTTACTAATGCGGATGAAATTACGTTAAACGGTAAAATTATTGAGGATGAAGTTCGCTCAATGGAGGTGTCCAATAAGGTCAGCTTAGTGGCAAAAGAAACGTTATTCCGACAATTTATGGTGGCCAAGCAAAGGCAATTGGGAAAAAAAGGTAATGTTGTCATGGACGGCAGAGACATTGGGAGTGTAGTATTTCCCAATGCGACAATCAAATTTTTCCTTGTAGCTATGATAGAGGTTCGAACCAATCGCCGATATGCAGAACTGATTGAAAATGGAGAGCACGTTTCTATTGAAGATGTTCACGCTAACATTGCAAAACGAGACCATATTGATTCCAGCAGGGACGATTCCCCCCTCATTATTCCAGAGAATGCTATTGTCTTAAGCAATGACAAAGAGGGGTTGACTGGACTTTTCAATATTGCAACAGCAGAAATAGATAAACATTTACCATAAACTTTAGGGTCTAATTATTTGCTTGTCTCTTGAAAAGGGTTAATTTTGCCCACCCTAAGGGAAGCGTCTGATAGAAAATACCCCTTAGTTTATTTGATAACCGCTTTTGTTGCTTGATGCCAATTTTCTAAAAGCAACAAAATACAAAACTTAAAATCATGACTACTGATCATGTAAACGAGGAAGCTCAAGTAGAAAACGTCGAGCCCTCTACTTTGGACAACGAGACAAACGATTCTCAGTCCACCACACAATCATCTGAAGAGTTTTTAGCAAATTTTGATTGGGTTTCTTACCAAGAAGCAGCCGAGACTGTTGATGAAAATAAGTACAAGGAATTTGAAAAGCTTGTACACGAGAATTTTGTAGACACCAAGCAAACAGATGTAATAGAAGGCACAGTTACACACATGACTGACCGTGAGGCCATTATCGATATCAATGCGAAATCTGAGGGTGTTATTTCATTAAATGAATTTAGATATAATCCTGATTTAAAGGTTGGCGATAGTGTTGAAGTCATTGTTGATATTCGTGAAGATAAAACGGGACAATTGGTCCTATCTCACCGAAAGGCTCGTGTTATCAAAGCGTGGGATCGAGTAAATGAAGCGCATGATAAAGGCGAAGTTGTTACTGGATTTATCAAGTGTCGTACTAAAGGTGGTATGATTGTTGACGTATTTGGAATCGAAGCGTTTTTACCCGGCTCACAGATTGATGTGAAGCCAATTCGTGACTATGACCAATATGTGAATAAGAACATGGAATTCAAGATTGTAAAAATCAATCATGAATTTAAGAATATTGTTGTTTCTCACAAGGCATTGATCGAAGCAGATATTGAAGAACAGAAAAAGGAAATTATTGGTCAGCTCGAAAAAGGACAAGTACTGGAAGGAACTGTTAAAAACATCACCTCTTATGGAGTCTTTATCGATCTTGGAGGAGTTGATGGGCTTGTTCACATTACAGATTTGTCTTGGAATCGAATCAATCATCCTGGAGAAATTCTAGAACTCGATCAAAAACTCAATGTTGTAATTCTTGATTTTGATGATGACAAATCACGTATTCAGTTGGGTGTGAAACAATTGAGTCAGCATCCTTGGGAGGCACTTAACAAAGACCTCAAAGAGGGAGACATTGTTGATGGAAAAGTTACTGTGATTGCTGACTATGGAGCTTTTATCGAAATTGCACCAGGTGTTGAGGGGCTTGTCCACGTTTCTGAGATGTCATGGAGTACGCATATGCGTTCTGCACAAGATTTTGTAAATGTAGGCGACGAGGTTAAAGTTTCTATTTTAACACTCAACCGTGAGGATCGAAAAATGTCATTGGGCATGAAGCAGCTTTCTATAGACCCATGGACAGATATCACCTCGAAATACCCTGTTGGTTCAAAGCACAAAGGGGTCATTAGGAACTTCACAAACTTTGGTGTATTTGTAGAGCTTGAGGAAGGTATCGACGGACTTATTTACATCTCTGAGTTGTCATGGACCAAAAAAGTAAAGCACCCATCTGAGGTGGTTAGTGTTGGTCAAGACTTGGAAGTTGTAGTTCTTGAATTGGATGTTGACGGCAGAAAGCTCAGTCTTGGTCACAAGCAAATCCAAGATAATCCTTGGAACAAATATGAAAGTGAGTTTTCTGAGGGAACTCTCGTTGAGTCATCAATTCATGAAATCGTAGATAAAGGAGCAACAGTAATTCTAAATAATGATATTACTGCCTTTGTTCCCAATCGTCATCTTGAAAAAGAGGACGGAAATAAACTAAAAAAGGGAGAATCTGCTGAGTTTAAGGTCATTGAGTTCAACAAGGATTACAAGCGTGTAGTGCTATCACATAGTGCAGTCTACAAAGAGGTGGAGCAAGAAATCGTGAAAAAAGCAAAGAAGAAAACTTCCAAAAAGGAGGTTTCAACTCTTGGTGATATTGATGCCTTAGCTGATCTCAAAAAGAAGATGAATGAAAAAAAATAGCTAGTTATAGCCATTTTTCTTATTCTAAAATGATATTGCTAATATACGATCCGACCTCTGCTGTTGTGGAATTCTGATTGGGTGCAATGTCGGGAGTTCCGATATTGCAATTGATGGTTTTTTCGACAGCGTGACGAATGGCATTGGCTTCCTGAGCCATATCAAAGTGATCGAGCATCATTGCAGCTGATAAAATCGTAGCAATTGGATTAGCAATACATTTTCCTTTGCCTTGGGGAAATGAACCATGAATTGGTTCAAATAGCGCATAACGACTCCCAACAGAAGCAGAAGGTAACAAACCAATTGATCCACCAATTACACTTGCTTCGTCTGAAATGATGTCACCAAAAAGATTTCCAGTAAGTATAATATCAAATTGAGCAGGATTTAATACTATTTGCATGGCGGCATTATCGACATACAAAAAATCTAATTCAACGTCTTTGTATTCTTTTTTGTGTAGCTCTGTCACCACTCTTCTCCATAACCGAGATGAAGCAAGGACATTTGCCTTGTCAACCAATGTCAGTTTGTTTTTTCGCTTAGCAGCAGCTTTAAAGGCAAAGTGGGCGACTCGTAAAATTTCTTCCTTGGAATACGCACACAAATCAGATGCAATCCCTTTTTCAGTGGCTTCTTTCTTTTGACCAAAATAAATCCCACTGGTTAACTCCCGATAGATAACTAAATCTACTCCTTTGATTCGATCTCGTTTCAATGGTGAACTATCGATTAGACGATCAAAGATCGTAACAGGACGTATATTGCAATACAGATCTAATGTTTTTCGAAGGGCTAAGAGACCTTGTTCAGGACGTACTTTTGAATTGGGTTCATTGTCGTATTTTGGATCTCCTATTGCCCCAAATAAGATTGCATCACTTGATTTGCAAATCTCAATGGTTTTTTCTGGAAGTGGGTCGCCAGTTGAGTCAATGGCAACAGATCCAATCAGTGCTTGCTCGAAACTGAAAGAGTGGTTGTACTTTTTTTCGATAGCATGTAAAACCTTTATGGCTTCAGTAATGATTTCGGGGCCAATCCCGTCTCCATCTAAAACAGCAATTTTTTTATGCATTTCGTTTCCTTTCGAATTCTTCAATTTTATGTTTATTCTGGATCAAATAATCAATATCGTCAAAGCCGTTGACCAAGCACGTCTTTTTGTAGCTGTTAATTTCAAAATCGATATGTAAATCAATAGAAGGGACTTCAATGTATTGACCCACTAAATCTACAATAAATTTGCGGTTGGGCTTTTCTTTTATAGCTTCAAAAATTGTTTGGAGTTGGCTGTCGCTTACTTGGACAGGAAGCAATCCATTATTCAGCGCATTTCCTTTAAAAATATCTGCAAAAAAACTAGAAATTACTACCTTAAAACCAAAATCTGTTAGTGCCCATGCAGCATGCTCACGACTCGAACCACAACCAAAATTGTTTCCAGCGACAAGGATAGGACCTGTAAAGTTTGTTTTATTCAAAACAAAATTAGAAATGGGCTTGTTATTTTCATCAAATCGCCAGTCACGAAATAGGTTTTCACCAAACCCCTCACGATTAGTCGCCTTCAAAAAACGTGCTGGGATAATTTGGTCTGTATCAACGTTTTCGATGTCTAACGGAATGGCAGTTTGTTCTAGTCGGGTAAACTTTTCCATTATAATTGGGTTGTATCTACAATTTTACCTGCGATAGCGGCAGCGGCGGCAGTGAGTGGACTCGCTAAAATTGTACGGGATCCTGGACCTTGTCTACCTTCAAAATTTCGATTAGAGGTGGACACACAGTACTCTCCAGCTGGTATTTTATCGTCGTTCATCGCCAAACAAGCTGAACAACCAGGTTGGCGAATAATAAAGCCCGCTTCTTCAAAGATTTCTCCTAAGCCCTCGTCTTGAATTTGCTTGGCAACTTGCTGTGAGCCAGGAACAATAAGAGCATTTACATTTTCCGCTTTTCTCTTCCCCTTGATATAGTCAGAGGCCACCCTAAAATCCTCGATTCTTGAGTTGGTGCAACTGCCAATAAACACGAAGTTTATAGGCAGATTATTTAGCGAATCCCCTTCATTAAAGCCCATATATTCTAAGGACCTATGGAAAGATTCATTTTGTGATAAGGGAATTTGTTCTTGTATTCCAATTCCCATGCCTGGGTTTGTACCATAAGTAATCATCGGACTGATTTCAGCTGCATTAAAGCAGTACTCTTTGTCAAACATAGCATCAGGGTCTGAGGATAAGGATTTCCAGTATTTGAGTTTTTGTTTCCACTCTGCTTTTGAAGGCGCAAATTCCCGACCTTCAATATAGTCGAATGTGGTTTGGTCGGGTGCGATCATACCTCCACGTGAACCCATTTCAATGCTCATATTACAGACGGTCATTCGGCCCTCCATACTCATATTTTGAAAGACTTCACCTGCATATTCAACAAAGTAGCCAGTTCCTGAATCTGTACCGAGTTGGGTAATAATGTATAGAATAACATCTTTTGGATGAACTCCTTTTTTGAGCTTGCCATCAACAGTAATTCGCATGCTTTTTGGCTTACTCACCAACAAACACTGACTTGCGAAAACCTGAGCGACTTGACTGGTTCCGATACCAAATGCGATGGATCCAAATGCCCCATGCGTTGAAGTATGGCTATCTCCACATACCATTGTCATACCAGGTTGAGTAATCCCTAACTCTGGACCGATAATGTGAACGATTCCTTGATATGGGTGTCCTAAGCCATAAAGTTCAATGTCATTTTCTTCGCAGTTTTTACGCAATTTCGCTACTTGATTTCTCGACAACTCATCTTTAATTGGTAAATGTTGATTAAGTGTTGGCACATTATGATCAACAGTTGCTAAAATTTGTTGAGGTCTGAAAACAGGAATATTCTTATCGATGAGGACAGAAAATGCCTGTGGGCTTGTCACTTCATGGATTAAATGCTTGTCGATGTATAAAACATGTAAGCCTTCTTCCAATTGATTGACAACATGGCTATCCCAAACCTTGTCAAAGAGTGTTTCCCCCATTGCTATTTCCTTATGAATTTAGATTCGCAAGATCAACAATTCCAAGAATATCGTCATCGTTGATTTCTTTGTGCGTATCTGCAAATTTCAAAAATTCATCGTAAACTTCATCCAGTTGTAGTTTCGTAAGTTCTATTCCAATATTTTTAGCCCGATAAGCAAGTGCTGCGCGGCCACTTCGAGCGGTTAAGACAATTGCAGAGGCTTCTATACCAACATCATGTGGGTCTATGATTTCGTAGGTATCTCTATTTTTTATTACACCATCCTGATGAATTCCAGAGCTATGTGCAAAAGCGTTTGCCCCAACGATTGCCTTATTGGCTTGTACGCTCATACCCATGGCTTCAGAAACCATTTGAGAAGTATCATACAAGAGTTTGGTGTTTATATTTGTTTCCAACAGAAGATGTGGATGCTGACGCATAATCATAACAACCTCTTCTAATGAAGTGTTTCCAGCACGCTCACCAATACCATTAATTGTACATTCAATTTGACGGGCTCCGTTAACAGCACCCGCAATTGAATTTGCTGTAGCCAAACCTAAATCATTGTGGCAATGGCACGAAATAATCGTATTTTCGATCCCTTTTACATTCTCGATCAAGTATTTGATTTTGGCACCATAGTCCTCTGGTAAACAGTAGCCGGTTGTGTCTGGTATGTTGAGAACGGTAGCCCCAGCCTTAATTACCTCTTCACAAACTTTCGCAAGAAAATCATTATCGGTTCTTCCAGCATCTTCAGCATAGAACTCAATATCCTCAACGTATTTTTTGGCGTGCTTGACAGCTCCAACTGCACGATCAATGATTTGTTCTCGACTGGAGTTAAATTTATACTTGATGTGGGAATCTGAAGTTCCTATACCGGTATGGATTCGAGGCCTTTTAGCATGTTTAAGGGCTTGAGCAGCAACATCAATATCTTTTGATACTGCTCGGGTCAAGCCACAAACCGATGCATTGGAAACGAGCTTTGATATTTCTTCAACCGAATGGAAGTCACCAGGACTAGAAACGGGAAATCCAGCTTCGATTACATCTACTCCAATTTCATCAAGACGATTTGCAATATGAAGCTTTTGGTCAGTATTTAGCTTACAACCTGGAACTTGTTCACCATCACGAAGGGTTGTGTCAAAAATGTGAACTTTGTTTTTATCCATAGGATTTACCTAACATTAATGATTTACAAATTTAATTTAAAAATACGGCCCAAAAAAATGTATATTTATGAATTAGCAATTTTAAATTGTTTTCAATTGACCTATTGAATTTTTTCTATGCCCAAGACCCATAAAGAGTCCCTATTTCGTTTAATTAAATCCCTTTCCAAGTCAGAAAAAAGACAATTTAAAATCTATGTAAATCGATTGGAATCCAATGCCGACACAAAGTTTATTGCTCTTTTCGATTTGTTGGACAAAATGACTAGTTATGATGAGCAAAAAATTGCAAATTCAAAAATTGTTAAACGAGAGCAGTTATCAAATGTAAAAAATCACTTGTATAAACAAATTTTGGTCAGTTTACGTTTGTCGATATTCTCCACCAATAAAAGATTACAGCTTCGTGAACAATTGGACTATGTGTATATACTTTACAACAAGGGTTTGTATGAGCAGAGTTTGCATATGCTCCAGCGTGTAAAAGCACAAGCAGTTAAGCTTGACGAAAGAGCTACAGAGTTTCAAGCCATTGAATTTGAAAAATCCGTTCAAACACAATACCTATACAAAACGAGTTTTGATTATGTAAGTGAGATTGCAACCCAATCAATTCAAATCGCTTCACACAACGAAGTAACTGCAAAGCTATCAAGCTTAGCTCTTTTGCTATACGCTAAAAATGTGCATTATGGATATGTGAAAAATAGCGAGGAGTTCAAGGAGGTCACAACGTTTTTCGAATCACACATTGAAGAAATTGATCTTGACAATGCAGGATTTTCCGAGTGCTTTTGGTATTATAAATCCCATTTGTTATACAGTATATTGGTTCAAGACCTGCTATCTGCCTATAAATTTGCCAATAAATGGGTTGACCTCTTTTATGTGTCGCCTGATATGATTGAATTACATCCAGTATTTTTTATTCGGGGTCACCAACATCTATTTGAAATTTTATATTTATTTAAATATATGTCCAAATTCAAAATTGCACTGGAGCGATTTGAAACAACTCTAGCTAAGCCTAGCTTTCCAAAGAATCACAATATCTCACCCTATATATTTATGGGGAGGTATAACAACAAAATTAACCTTCACTTTTTGGAAGGGAGTTTTGACGAAGCGATTCCTTTGATTCCAGATGTTTTAAATGGAGTTGTCCAACATGCTGACCAGCTTGACCAGCACCATATAATGGTTTTATATTACAAAATTGCTTGTATTTATTTTGGCGCAGAGAATTACCTTAAATGCATAGAGTATTTGCAATTTATCATTTCTGATAAATCACTGAGGGTTCATCAAGATTTGATGTGTTTTTCAAGAGTTTTAAATGTTGTTGCACATTATGATGCGGGGCTTGACTATGAGCTTGAGATGCAAGTCAAGCAAACCTATAAGTTTTTACTTAAAATGGATGAACTCCAGGCGGTTCAGAAAGAAATGATTCGATTTATGAGAAGTCTAACCGACATTTATCCAAATGAACTTAAGCAAGCTTTCCGTCAGCTCCACTCTTCATTAAAGCGTTTTGAAAATGACCCATATGAAAAACGCTCCTTCTTGTATCTCGATATTTTGTCTTGGCTAGAAAGTAAGATTGAAAATCGATCTATAGGGGAGGTTATACGCGAAAAGGCATCTTTACTAATCCGTTAGCGAATTCCATATCACATCATTAGGATAAGGAGCGATAAATTTCATTTCCTCTCTTTTTGTCGGATGGACAAATAGGAGAGATCGAGCATGAAGATGAATACTTCCATTTGGATTTGGTCGTTTTGCTCCATATTTCAAGTCACCCTTTATGTGGAGTCCCACTGCTGCCAATTGTGCACGAATTTGATGATGACGCCCTGTTTCCAATTCAATCTCTATGACATGGTATGATTCCAATTGCTCCACATAGTGGTAACGGAGGATTGCATGTTTTGTGTTTGGAGTGTTTTTGGGATAATGAAAAGATTTATTCTGAGAGCTGTTTTTCTTCAAATAATGTTCAAGTCTTGTATATGTCTCAGGGGTTCCAGAGACAACGGCTCGATATATCTTTTTGGGAGCTCTAACTCTAAATTGCTGATTGAGTCGTGATAGCGCTTTTGATGTTCGCGCAAGCACAATGATACCAGTCGTTGGACGGTCGAGTCTATGGACCAAGCCCAAAAACACATCACCTGACTTTTTATACTTGTCCTTGATGTGTCGCTTTGCGATATCGACCAATGATTCATCGCCTGTTTGATCGCCTTGCACAAGCAGTCCAGAAGCCTTGTTGACAACCAAAATATGATTGTCCTCGTAAATTACAGATAAGTTAGACAATTAATATTGTTCGTTTTGATTCGGAAAGTCAATGGATTTGACATCAGAAACATAATTTTCGATTGCTTTTTTCATATCATCATAAAGATTCATATACCTTCTTAAAAAACGAGGATTAAACACATTGGTTAAACCAATTAGGTCATGAACGACAAGTACCTGGCCATCAACATCTGAGCCTGCTCCAATTCCAATAATTGGAATACGCACAGACTCAGCTACTTGTTTTGCTAGTGATGAAGGGATTTTTTCTAAAACAATCGCAAAACAGCCAAGCTCTTCCAACTTTTTCGCATCCGAAATAAGTTTTTGAGCTTCTTTCTTTTCTTTTGCCCTTACGGAGTAGGTCCCAAATTTATAGATTGATTGTGGAGTCAGACCCAAATGACCCATGACTGGGATTCCAGCATTCAAAATGTTGGTAATCGATTGCTCAATTTCTTCGCCTCCTTCTAATTTGACAGCATGTGCACCTGACTCTTTCATGATTCGAATTGATGACCGGAGGGCTTCTTGTGAGTCGGATTGATAGCTGCCAAATGGCAAGTCAACAACAACAAGAGCGCGTTTACTTGCCCTAACAACACCCGACGCATGATAAATCATTTGGTCTAGCGTAATTGGTACAGTTGTTTCATGACCCGACATGACATTGGAGGCAGAATCTCCAACAAGGATTGCGTCAACTTTTGCAGCATCGACTACACTGGCCATTGAATAATCATATGCTGTTAGCATAGAGATCTTCTCATTTGAAGCTTTCATTTCAATTAAACTGTTCGTCGTAACTCGTTTGTATTGTTTGTTGCTTTTTGACATGGCACAAATTTTTTCAAAAATACATTTTAAAGCTGAAACCCAAACGGTGACTGACACCCTGTCAGTATATTTCTCATGGCATAGTCATTGAACATCCTTGAAAAAATATGAACCATGAGTAAAATAATAGGTATTGATTTAGGAACAACAAATTCTTGTGTTTCTGTAATGGAAGGGAACGAGCCCGTTGTTATTCCCAATGCAGAAGGCAAACGAACAACCCCTTCTGTCATTGCATTCGTTGAAGGAGGCGAAATCAAGGTTGGAGATCCAGCAAAACGCCAAGCTGTGACAAACCCGACCAAAACGATTTCCTCTGTAAAACGATTTATGGGAAACAAATTTTCTGAATCGTCCAAAGAAATTAAACGGGTTCCTTATGTAGTTGTGAAAGGGGATAACAACACTCCACGTGTTGAAATTGATGACCGTTTGTATACCCCGCAAGAGCTTTCAGCGATGATATTGCAAAAAATGAAAAAAACCGCAGAAGACTATCTTGGACAGTCAGTTACAGATGCTGTGATTACTGTTCCTGCCTATTTTAACGATGCGCAGCGTCAAGCTACTAAAGAAGCAGGAGAAATTTCTGGTTTAAAAGTTCATAGAATTATCAATGAGCCAACAGCGGCAGCATTGGCTTATGGCCTTGAAAAAAGCGGAGGTGATAGAAAAATTGCAGTCTATGATCTTGGTGGTGGAACTTTTGACATTTCAGTACTTGAGCTTGGAGATGGCGTTTTTGAGGTGTTGTCAACTAATGGAGATACTCATCTTGGTGGCGATGACTTTGATGAGGTGATTATCGATTGGTTAGCTGGTGAGTTTAAATCTGCTGAGGATGTTGATCTACGAGAAGACCCTATGGCTCTTCAGCGATTAAAAGAAGCTGCTGAAAAAGCAAAAATTGAATTGTCATCTTCAACACAAACGGAAATCAATTTACCATACGTCACAGCAACTTCATCTGGGCCAAAGCACCTTGTTCAAACATTGACAAGAGCCAAATTTGAGAAGTTGTCTACAGAATTGGTTAAGCGCTCAATGACACCTGTTAAGAATGCACTTTCAGATGCTGGTCTATCAACCAATGAAATCGATGAAGTTATTTTGGTAGGTGGCTCAACTCGAATTCCAGTGATTCAACAAGAAGTTGAAAAATTCTTTGGAAAAAAACCATCTAAAGGGGTAAATCCTGATGAAGTTGTTGCCGTTGGCGCTGCAATTCAGGGAGGTGTTCTTACTGGAGATGTCAAAGATGTGTTGCTACTCGACGTAACTCCCCTTTCATTGGGAATTGAGACTATGGGTGGGGTGCTGACCAAGTTGATCGATGCAAATACGACGATTCCAACCAAAAAATCACAAGTGTTTTCAACTGCAGCTGACAATCAACCCTCTGTAGAAATTCATGTTTTACAAGGTGAGCGTCCGATGGCTGCTGATAACAAAACCATTGGGAGATTTCACTTGGATGGAATCCCACCTGCTCCTAGAGGGACGCCGCAAATTGAGGTAACCTTTGATATAGATGCTAATGGGTTAATTCAGGTCACTGCACTTGATAAAGCAACAAATAAGTCTCAAGATATTCGAATTGAAGCTTCATCTGGGCTAACTGAGGAAGAAATCGAAAAGATGAAGAAGGAGGCCGAAGCAAATGCAGAGACCGACAAAAAGGCAAAAGAGCAAGTGGATACGCTGAACAACGCTGATGCCATGATTTTTCAAACAGAAAAGCAATTGAATGAATTTGGAGATAAACTTTCTGATGACAAAAAGAAACCGATTCAGGATGCTTTAGAAGTTTTGAAAAAAGCATATGAAGCCAAAGATGTAGAAGCAATTACGCCTTCCCTAGACAGCATCAATGAGGCATGGAAAAACGCTTCTGAAGAGATGTACAAAGCACAAGCCGATAAGGGTGGTGCCGCAGAGGCACAATCAGATCCAGGTGCGCAATCTGTTGAGACCAATGACGAAGATGTAGAAGATGTTGACTTCGAAGAAGTCAAATAACCTTTTTAAAAACTTCATTTCTTAATACAGAAACGCACTGTTATTCGCAGTGCGTTTTTGTATTTTAGCAATCACAATGGACAAATCAACTCTTCTTAAAAAAATCAACAATAGAAATCATGGCACGTTGATGGAAACCTTAGATATTGAATTTACAGATGTTGGAGAAGACTATTTGACTGCTCGTATGCCTGTGAGGCCAGCAGTACATCAGCCAGATGGTGTGCTTCACGGTGGGGCAACTGCTGCTCTTGCCGAAACTGTAGGAAGTTCAGCTGCCGCTGTATTTTTCCTTCCAAAAGACCATATGTTACGAGGAATCGATGTGTCTGCTAAGCATGTAAGAGGAGTTCGTTCTGGATTTGTACACGCCAAGGCAATTGCTAAACATCAAGGTAAAACGATGCAAGTCTGGTCAATTCAAATTACAGATGACCAAAATCGTTTGGTGTCCACATGCTCCTTAACAACGCTTATCCTTCCGATCAAAAAGTAACGAATTTGACCTCGAAATTATTTTTTGAAGAAATTAGACAGCATTTTCAGAACAAACTGCCATTTGTTGTCTTTAGATATCCAAATAAAACGAAGTTGACAGCTTTTCTCGATCTAGGAATTTCCGAAAAATCAAAAACAAAGTTTATTGTAAGTCCTTTTAATTCTTCAATGTTTTTTTTGATTCATTCCCACAAGACTCTTAACGTTGACTATAATTCAGAAATCGCCACACCAAAAATGAAAGAAATAGAATGGCATGATTTAGATAATAGGCACAATGATCACATCGACCTGATTCAGAAGGCCCTCAAGAGCATTCAAGAATCTCCTCTAAAAAAAGTTGTTTTAGCGACTTCTCTTAAATATAATGGAGCAAAAAGCTCGCCATTTTCTTATTTCAAAAGCATTCTTTCTCAGTACACAAACACCTTTAACTATCTACTGTTTCACCCAGTTTATGGGGTATGGATGGGAGCTACACCTGAACGATTGATCAAAATGTCTGGCCGTCGATTGCAAACAATGGCTTTGGCGGGTACACGCCGTTTGGGATCTACTGAATGGGGAAATAAGGAAAAGGAAGAACAGGAGTTTGTTATTCAAGAAATTCTAAACACTTTCAAGCAATACACTTCAAATGAACTCATCAATTGTTCTGATACTGAAACCATCCGTGTTGGTCAATTGGAACACTTACGGACAACGATAACGGCAGAATTGTCAATATCGCCAATTGATATAGCTAAAGCACTTCATCCAACCCCGGCTGTTGGTGGAGTACCAAAACAAATGTCAATTGACTTTATAGTTGATAATGAGCGATTGAATAGGTCATTATATTCGGGGTTTTTGGGAGTTGTTTCTTCAGAGAAAACAAGTCTTTTCGTCAATCTAAGATGTATGTCAGTTGAAGATCATATTGCGACAGTGTATGTAGGGGGAGGAATTACTGAAAAAAGCGATCCACAAGACGAGTGGCAAGAAGTGCTGCAAAAAGCAAACACGATGGGGCGTATATTGGCTAGCTAACAAAAGGAGCATTTTGTACATTTGCCATTGCTATGAACCTCTCAACTATTCCCGTTGTTCGCTTGCTAATTCAACAACTTCTCAATTATGGGGTTCATCATATCGTTATTTCACCTGGTTCAAGAAATGCCCCTATTTCAGTTGGGTTAATAACTCATGCTGCGTTTACAACTTACAGTATTGTTGATGAACGATCTGCTGGGTTTTTTGCAATAGGACTTTCTCAGCAACTTCATGCGCCAGTTTCTGTACTGTGTACATCTGGGTCTGCACTTTTAAACATCTATCCAGCTGTTTCAGAAGCATATTACAGTCGGCATCCACTTGTGGTATTAAGCGCTGACCGCCCAACCTATCAAATCGATATTGGGAATGGCCAAACCATTAGACAATCTGGTGTGTTTTCAAAACATCTGATTTCTGAAACTTCGCTTTTACAGGATGTTACACATAATCGAGCTGCAATTTTAGAAAGCAATACACAGCAACTGATTGATAAAAAATCAACTCAACAAGAGGTGGAGAGTCAACAGAAAACTATTGAAAAGAACAACACTAAAGGTCTTCAAAATGTACTTTCTGAAATGCTTTCTCATCAAGGGCCAGTGCACATCAATATTCCATTAGAAGAGCCTCTCTACGAGTTTCATGATGAAAATGACTTAATAGTCGAACAATTAGAACGGCTGCAAACACCTCAACCAAAAAACCTTGAATTAGTTCAATCACAGTGGAATGAATCGAAACGTATTCTTGTTGTTGTGGGAACGCTTTCGCCTGATGCTTTAGATGAAAAGAGTATTTCGGTTTTAGCGCATGACCCAAGGGTTGTCGTCCTGCATGAAATCACCTCTAACCTTAATCACGACAATTTTATTGCCAATATTGATCGAGTGATTATACCAATAGAGAAACAAAATAACAGTGATGAGATTTTTCAATCACTTGCTCCAGATCTTCTTATCACTATAGGGGGGATGGTGGTTTCTAAAAAAATAAAATCGTTGTTGCGATCATACAGAGGGGTTTCACACTTTCATGTCGGAACTGATCGATCACTTGACACCTATTATTTGGGTGTTCAACAACTTAAGTTTGATCTAAATTCATTTTTTGGTGACCTGACCTCTTCATTTGACTCCAAAGCGAATTATCAAGATCAGTGGCTTCAATTGGCTCGACAACGAGATATTTCACACAAAACATTTTTTGCAAATTCGCCATTTAGTGATTTATCGGTTTATGATAAAATCATACGTGCAATTCCTAAAAATTATTTGCTACAGTGGGCAAACAGTTCAGCGATTCGATATGCACAATTATTTCCTGCACCTACAGATTCCCAATCCTTTTGCAATCGAGGGACAAGTGGAATTGAGGGAAGTATTTCGACAGCAGTCGGCGCAGCTGTAGGTAGTGACAGACCAACTTTGGTAATCACAGGCGATTTGAGTTTCTTTTACGATGTAAATGCTCTTTGGAATCAATATATTCCAGCCAATTTCAGATTGATTCTAGTCAACAATGGGGGAGGAGGCATTTTTAGGATATTACCCAATGCCAAAGAAACACCTGGTTTTGAAACTTATTTTGAAACTAAGCACAAACGAACTGCAAAGCACATGGCAAAACAGTACGGCTTGTTCTATCAATCTGTGCGAACAAGCATTGGTCTGCGGTTGGCTTTGGGTCGATTTTTTTCAAAATCTACTCGTGGAAAATTATTGGAAATATACACACCTACATCTACCAATGATGTTGTTTTGCAATCCTATTTTAAGTTTTTAAGTGAACATTCAGATTAAGTCTTAATTTTGTAAAAAATTATACATGAAACCAGTTTGGAAAGCAATTGAAACCTACTCCGATATCTTGTTTGAAATCTATAACGGAGTTGCTAAGATTACAATTAACCGTCCAGAAGTTTACAATGCATTTCGTCCTGAGACGAATATGCAAATGCTTGAAGCCATTGAAATTTGTAGGGAGCGTGATGACATTGACATTGTAATTTTTACGGGTACTGGTGATAAAGCTTTTTGTAGTGGTGGAGACCAAAATGTTAAAGGAATTGGCGGATATATTGGAGATGATGGGGTGCCTCGTTTGAATGTTCTCGACTTACACAAAAAAATTCGGGAGCTGCCAAAGCCTGTAATCGCAATGGTTAATGGTTACGCCATTGGTGGCGGTCATGTTCTTCATGTTGTTTGTGATCTGACCATTGCAAGTGAAAATGCCATTTTTGGACAGACTGGACCAAAAGTAGGTAGTTTTGATGGTGGGTTTGGGTCCTCCTATTTGGCACGTCATGTCGGTCAAAAGAAAGCACGTGAAATTTGGTTTTTGTGTAAGCAGTATAGTGCACAAGAGGCCTTACACATGGGTCTAGTTAACCATGTGGTTCCTTTGGAAGATTTGGAATCTGCTACCTTGGAGTGGTGTGACCTTATGCAACAAAGAAGCCCATTGGCACTTCGCATGATCAAACGCAGCTTAAATGCAGAGTTAGACGGACAACATGGTTTGATGCAATTAGCAGGAGATGCCACGTTATTGTACTACTTAACAGAAGAAGCACAAGAAGGAAAAAATGCTTTTTTGGAAAAGCGGAGGCCTGATTTCAACAAATACCCTAAATTCCCTTAGTGAACAATCAAATTTTTGAATAGGGTGACTGTTACGACTTGGATCAAAGCAGCTCGATTGAGAACCATTCCGCTTTCCATCTCTGGAATAGTAGTTGGCTCAGCAGCAGCTTTTTTGAATAATAATTTTAATGTCAACGTATTTATACTCGCTATTCTCACAACGATTTGTTATCAATTGCTTTCCAATTTTGCCAATGATTATGGTGATGGGGTCAAAGGAACGGATAACGAGGGTAGACTTGGCCCCAAAAGAATCCTTCAATCTGAACTGATCACCAAAGCACAACTTCGCCAAGCAATTTTCATTATTTCTGGAGTTGCTGTACTCCTCACCATTTTACTCGTATATAGTGCTTTTGGGTTGAGCAAAACCGCCTTAACTTTTCTTGGATTGGGCTTTTTCGCTATCGTTGCTGCTATTAAATATACAGTTGGTTCTAGTGCATATGGTTATAAGGGCTTTGGAGATTTGTTTGTCTTCCTGTTTTTTGGTTGTGTGAGTGTTTTGGGCAGCCATTATTTATATACCTACGAATTTGACCTTTCATTGATTTTTCCAGCTTTTTCAATTGGATTTCTTTCAGTAGGAGTTTTAAACGCAAATAATATGCGCGACCGAGAAAACGACAAACAATATGGTAAAACCACCATTGCTGTTCGTTTGGGTCCTGAGAAGGCTATGTTGTATCAACTCGTGCTGGTTGTCATCCCTATTATTTTAACAGCTGCTTACGGTTTGCTACACGATTCCATTACGTTTGTTGTGTTGTCGGCCATTATGGGGATTCCTATATTCTATCACCTCAAGAATGTATTCCAAAAACAAAACGAGAAAAACCTTGATTCAGAACTTAAAAAAATTGCTTTGCTGACCTTCATTTATGCCATTTCATTTAGTTTGTTATTAATAATCTTTTAGAAATGGAGTTCACTTGCCTTAGACATCGACTGGAATTCAAAATCCCAGGGGGGACATCAAGAGGGGTTTTGCGCCATAAATACAGTTGGCTGATTCAGATTTCTAATGGCGATAGACATGGTATCGGTGAGTGTAGCATCATTGAAGGACTAAGCCCAGAGTCACATCAAGTTGTCCAAAACATATTTGAGGAAATCCCACAATATCTAAATGAGGGAAAGGAGTTTCTTCTCCAACGCTACTCAAAAGCACCTGCTGTACAGTTTGCCATTGAAATGGCTTTTTCAGGTTTAGAATCACATCATCCTTTATTGCATTTCGACACGCAGTTTATTCATCATCAACAAATGATTCCAATCAATGGGTTGATATGGATGGGAGATATTGAGAGCATGATGGCTCAACTGGAGCAAAAAATTAAACTTGGATTTTCATGTATCAAAATCAAAGTTGGCGCGATTGACTTTGAGTCGGAATACGATTTATTACATCGCATCAGAAAACGATATCACAGTTCTGATATTGAGCTTCGCTTAGATGCAAATGGCGCTTTTCAACCTGAAGTTGCCATGCAAAAATTGAGCAGACTTTCAGAGTATAACATTCACTCTATCGAGCAACCAATAGCACCTGGTCAATGGGATGAAATGGCGACTCTTTGTAAATCTACACCCATACCAATTGCACTGGATGAGGAGTTGATCGGAGTCAAGTCTGAAAGTGATAAAGAGAATGTGATCCAGCAGATTAATCCACAATATATCATTATCAAACCCAGCTTGGTAGGGGGGTGGCAGGGTGCTGAAGAGTGGGTGTCAATCGCCGAAAAGCATGCTGTTGGCTGGTGGGCATCAAGTGCGCTGGAATGTAATATTGGACTGAACGCTATTGCACAGTGGGTGAGTACAAAACAAATCTCTATGCCGCAAGGACTCGGAACGGGTAGATTGTTTACAAACAATATCGAGACACCTTTGTATATTAGAGGTCAAAATATGGGATTTGATCTCAACAAACTTTCTGACTTTACATTGAAATCATGTTTATAGAGAATACATATAATGGAAAATCAGATGCCTGGCGGTATATCGTTGGGGTTTTTCTGATCGTGTTGATTTATTTTATAGCATCTGTTCCGTTTGGGATTGCTCTAATGGCAGAAGCAGGTGCTGAAAAAGTTGCTGGAATGTCAGAAACTGAAATGCTCTCTGTTCTCGAACCAAACACCACCCTGTTTTATATGCTTTTGCCCTTTGCATTTGCTTTTTTTGGGATTCTCATTATCGCTCGCTTTCTACACGATCAGCCACTCAAATATCTTGTAACAACTCGCTCCTCCTTCGACTGGAGTCGTGTGACTTTTTCGTTTCTGTTGGTCACTGTTTTAGCGGTCCTATCCTTAGCTATTGATTTAGCACTTTCCCCCGATGATTACGTTTGGAATTATGACCCTGACCGATTTTTTGGACTTGTGCTAATAGCTGTATTGATGATTCCTTTGCAGACAACTGCTGAAGAATTGTTGATGAGAGGCTATTTGTTTCAGGGGCTAGGTGCAGCTTTCAAAAATCGACTAGCTCCACTGCTGATTACCTCCATTTCTTTTGGACTTCTTCACGCATTGAATCCAGAAGTAGCCAAATTGGGGTATGGGTTGATTTCAGTTTACATCGTCACAGGATTATTTTTAGGAATAATCACCTTGATGGATGAAGGACTTGAACTCTCTATCGGTTTCCACGCTGCCAACAACTTAGTCATTGCTTTGTTGGTGACATCTGAATGGACTGCTTTTCAAACAGACTCGCTTTACAAAGACGTTTCAGACCCTGTATTGGAAGAATATATTATCCTACCTGTGTTCATATATTCATTGGTTGGGTTTGTCCTGAGCAAAAAATACAAGTGGAATGACTGGAAATCTAAATTGACGGGGTCTATTTCAAATCCTTTATAATGCACCCTGATTTTCGTCTCAATGGGGTATCTTATAGTCATAACCGTCTACTGTTATTTGCTAAAGAACTATGTACTTCAAAGCAGGAATATCTTACTGAATTGGGTCGATTTTTTATGGATTGGCTATCTGACAAAACTGATGTTGTGCTTCAAACCAGCGGTTCTACTGGTGAACCCACTCAAATTCTAGCTCCAAAATCCATGTTATCTGCTTCGGCGATGACGACCATAAAAGCATTTAATCTGCAACCGACACAGCAGGCGCTTCTCTGTCTGCCTGTTCGGCATATCGCTGGAAAGATGATGCTCATTAGGTCTCTATTGGCTGGATTACGGATCGATATAATCGAACCAACCGCAACGCCCATGGTCTCCAAAACCTACGATTTTACAGCAATGACACCATATCAGCTGAGGAGTTCATTCGACAATTTAGACCGATTTAGACAAATTATTGTAGGAGGAGCCTCTGTCGATGACTCTTTACGAGCTGCGGTAAAGGGGCATGCCAGTCGTGTGTTCTCAACCTATGGGATGACAGAAACCTACAGTCACGTTGCGCTTCAAAATCTGAGTAAAGGGGAAAGAGAGTACACGGCGGTTGACAATGTGAGGTTTTCCACAAAAGGGGATTCTTTGGTTGTTCATGCACCCCATATCGGCATCGAGAAACTTGTAACGACAGATTGTGTCGATTTGATATCGCCCACGCAGTTTATGTGGAAAGGAAGGAGCGATTATGTGATCAATTCTGGCGGAATCAAACTGCATCCCGAACAGATTGAGAAAGCGCTTTCTGTTGTTGTTTCAATTCCGTTTTTTGTTTTTGGAAAACCAGACAAACAATTGGGACAGTCTTTGTCTATCGTGTTTGAAGGTCAAATGCCAAATCAGGTCGAAAAGATGATTTTAAAACTCGATACACTCAGCAGGTACGAGAAGCCAAAAGATTATTTTGTAATTTCGCAGTTCGTGCGTATAAACGGAAAAATTCTGCGAAACCAAACCCTTCAAACAATCGACTTTTCATGAAGTTTAATAAAAATGTGATTTTTGCTATCGCCTCAATGATTCTAACGATTATTGGCATCGTCATTATCCTTTTGGGTGCAATAAAGTATCCTGAATATATTTACTGGTCAAGTTTAACAGGAATAGGTTTTATCGCTGTCGGCTGGGCTTTTAATGCGCTAAAAGGAAGGGTCTAACGCCCAATCATGTCTTCGGGGCGAACCCATTGATCAAATTCTTCACCCGTTATATACCCAGTAGCTATGGCAGCATCGCGGAGAGTTGTGTTTTCCTCATGCGCTTTTTGGGCAATTTCTGCAGCCTTGTAATAACCAATTTTTGTATTGAGTGCTGTAACCAACATCAAGGAGTTATCAACAAGCTTTTGAATGACATTCTTGTTGGGTTCAATGCCTTGCGCACAATGCAAGTCAAAACTTGTTACTGCATCGGCAAGTAAACGAGCTGACTGCAGTAGATTGTTGGCCATAAGGGGTTTAAACACATTGAGTTCGAAGTGACCTTGTGCACCTCCAAACGCAACCGACACATCGTTTCCGATGACTTGCGCACAAACCATGGTTAGGGCTTCACACTGTGTCGGGTTAACCTTTCCTGGCATGATCGAGCTTCCAGGCTCGTTTGCAGGTATCGACAACTCCCCAATCCCGGATCGTGGACCACTTGACATGATCCGGATGTCATGTGCGATTTTATGAAGTGAAACGGCGACTTGTCGCAGAGCGCCATGTGTTTCAACAAATGCATCATGACTTGCTAGTGCCTCAAACTTATTGGGTGCAGTAACAAAAGGATGGCCTGTGAACTCGGCAATATAGGCGGCAACACGCTCTGCATAGCCGTCGGGGGTATTGATCCCAGTGCCAACTGCCGTTCCACCCAGTGCCAATTCTGCTAGGTGCGGTAAGGTGTTTTCAATGGCCTTTATCCCATATTCAATCTGCGCTACATAGCCAGAGAATTCTTGCCCTAAGCTCAAGGGAGTGGCATCCATCATATGAGTACGTCCGATTTTGATTACATCTTTAAACTCTTTAGACTTATCAGCAAGTGTCTTTTTGAATTGATGTAGAGCAGGCAGGGTGTTTTCAACAATACGCTTGTAAGCCGCAATGTGCATCCCAGTCGGAAAGGTGTCATTTGAGGATTGCGATTTATTTACATCATCATTTGGGTGCAATGTTTTTTCCCCCTCACCCAAAACCTGACCTGCGAGTACATGACCACGATTGGCTATGACTTCATTGACATTCATATTTGACTGTGTTCCCGAACCCGTTTGCCATATCACAAGTGGAAATTGATCGTCATGGATTCCCTCCAAGATCTCATCACAGACCTGCGCAATGAGGTCTCGTTTGTTCTCTACCAATTCACCAAGCTCAGTATTAGTATAGGCAGCGGCCTTTTTTAGATAGGCAAAGCCATAAATTAACTCAATTGGCATTGACCCAGGATCACCAATTTTAAAGTTGTTTCTTGAACGTTCTGTCTGGGCACCCCAGTACTTGTCTGCAGGTACATTTACAACTCCTAAGGTGTCTTTTTCGGCTCGGAATGACATGGAAATAAATCTTTATACAAATGTAAGAAAAATCAAATTCTGATTTTATTAACCTTTCTTGTGTGCATCAAACTTTCTAAATAAATTTGCAACATCAATAAATATCTATGTTTACGTTTGAACAATACCTTGGGTTTATTCTTTTTCTAACCATTCTTACAACTGGATTTTGGCTGATGATTTTTCTGATTGGCTTCGTGATACCATATTGGTTAAGTGGTAACCTGATTGAGTGGTTTAAAGAAAGAAAAAAAGCGAAAAAATCAGAATAGCTTAAAATTCAAATTCTCCAAAGTTTTCCTGTCCGTAAGATTCTCTGCGGTCTCGTTGTCTTTTTTTATCTTGTCTAAATCTGTATGTAAAGGATATGGTGTAGGTGGGTTCACGTCTTTGCCAAATGCCATTTGTCACTACCACAGGAGTTATGGTTTGATAATCATATTTTCCAGTATTAAATAAATCGCTAAATCGAAAGTTTATTGTCGCATCGTCATAAAATATATCTTTACTCAGTGCGAGATCAGTGAATAAAAACCCTTTGCTTTTACCAAATGCAGATTCATTGGGACCTTTATATCGGACAGAGAATTGCGACTGGATAGCGAATGGTAAACTATAGGAATTACTTAAATTTCCAGACCAGCTTGAGCTATCGTTGTCATAAGAAATACCTTGATAACTTCCTTTTTCTATTCTTCTAAAAAAATTAACACTCGCATTTGTACGCATTCCTTTAACTAAACGAAAAGTGGTATTGAACTCAACTCCAAATTGTTCATTAGTACCCAAATTAATTGGTAGACGACGTATAACAGGTGTTTCTATTCCATTGACAAAAACAGTTTCATCTGTTACGATAGCAACTCGGCTGACGGCATCCGTTGATTTGCGGTAGTATAGAGAAGTATTTAACGTTACTTTTTTAAACTGTTTTAAATAGCCAATATCAATGCCGTTAGAGTAACTCGGATCGAGTTTTGGATTTCCTTGAAAATAACTAGTTTTACTAGATCTGGATTGAAAAGGATTTAGCGCCCATGCGTTTGGTCTTGATATTCTTCTATTATATCCTAATGTGATGCTTGCCGTAGGACTGATTTCATAACCAAGGTTTAACGTAGGGAAGAAATCATCATAGCTTTTTATGTTGAGAGGAGTACTGGAGTCGAGTTGCTCAACGAATATACTAGTGTTTTCAAAGCGAAATCCAGCAAGAAATGAGAAAGCATTGAAATTTTTTCCTAATTGGGTGTATAGCGCATGTACCTCTTGTTCAAATTCGATAATATTAGAAAGATTTTCATCAATCGTAGCATTGTCATTTTCGTCAATAATTTGAACCTCAAAGTCAATTATTCTTTTGTTATCTGTCCCTCGATATCCTGCCTCAAATTTAGTGTTTTTGTTGATCGGGTATATATAATCAATTTGCACCAAATTTCGCTCTTGTCTTTCAACAGCAGTGTTGATTTCACTTTCGTCAGAGCGTTGGCCATTTTCAAAAAACGAATCTATTTCAGAAGTTTCTGTTTCGTCATTATTTTCTGTTTGCAAGGTCGCTGTCAACTTGTGTCCTTGTTCGTTGAATTTTTTTTCAAAATCAACACTAAACTGATTACTGTGTTCTTGGTCAATTTCATTTTCATAACGATTTGTTACCAAAATACCATCAGATTGATATTGTGACTGCTCATTTACTGTACTATCATCTCCATCTCGTTCATTCGCGAGGTAGTTTAGAGTCAATGAAGACTTTTTAGTTATTTGATAATCCAATCCTAGATTGATATTAAGACCTTGTCTGTCGCGTTTGAACAGGCGTTCTTCAACATAACGTTCTACTGAACTAAGGGGAGACGTGTATACATTATCTTGCACAGCCCGCCCCTTATTGTTGCGGTCGCTGTATCCAGAATTGGTAAAAAAGTTAAACTTTCCTTTTCTATAATTTAAATTGGCTGATCCGCTATAGGTGTCGTTTTTCCCAGCTGAAAGGTTAAATATTCCATTTAGACCCTTTAAAAATCGTTTGGCCAAAATGATATTGATAATTCCCGTTGTGCCTTCAGCCTGATAGCGAGCAGAAGGTGAGGTGATTACTTCAACTTTCTCGATTGATTCTGCAGGCAGTCTTGTCAATGCATCAATACCACCAAGTCCGATTAGCCCCGATGGTTTTCCATCAACTAGAATTCTTACGTTGTTGTTTCCTCTGAGTTCAATATTCCCATCAATATCAACAGAAACAGAGGGTACATTTTCCAACACATCAGATACTGTTCCTCCTCGAATAAGATTATTTTTGGCAACATTATAAACACGCTTATCCAAACGAATTTCGACCTCTACAGTTTGCCCTACCACATCGATACCTTCTAGTGATTCAACTGTAGAAATGAGCTTAATGGTTCCGACATTGCTATTGTTTTCATATCGCTTTATATCTGTTATTACACTTTTAAATCCGATATACTCAAATTTTAATGAATAGTCATTTGGAGACACATTGAGTTTGAAAACTCCATTTTCGTTAGTAATTCCTCCATTTGCCAAATCCCCATTGCGATCATAAACGGATACTGTGGCATAGGGCAATGGTTCACTGCTCTTTGCGTCGGATATCGATCCGCTCAAAACAATTTGACGGCCTTGGCCAAAGCTTGTGAGCGCAAATAGATAAAGAATAATAATTAAAGTTGTATTTCTTGTCATTATATTTTTATGTTAAGTCCAAGTAATTTTTTGAGAAAACATATTCAAGGTTCCAATCAATAATAACACCAGCAAGGTCAAAAAAAATTGTATTAATTATTATAGTTCATTAAATTTAGATTCTTGATTGATCATCAAATAAGATTTGAGAAAAGGGTCTAGCCCTCCATCTAAGACTGAGCTGACATCACTTGATTCGTGTCCGCTTCTTACATCTTTTATCATTTTGTAAGGTTGCATCACATAATTTCGAATTTGTGATCCCCATTCTATTTTCATTTTATTGGCTTCGATCGCATCTCTCGTTTTTCTTTTGTTTTTAAGTTCAATCTCATATAGTTGGGAGCGCAACATTTGCAAGGCCCTTTCTCTATTCTCGTGTTGAGATCTTGTTTCCGAACAACTAATTTGAATTCCAGTTGGTTTATGGGTCAACTGAACTTTGGTTTCAACCTTATTTACGTGTTGTCCTCCTGCTCCACTTGACCGGGCAGTTGTGATTTGAATATCAGCAGGATTAATGTCAATTTGGATAGTATCATCAACAAGAGGGTAAACATAAACAGAGGAAAAGCTGGTATGCCGTTTTGCATTACTGTCAAATGGTGAAATCCTCACCAATCGATGAACTCCATTTTCTCCTTTTAGCCAACCGAATGCATAATCCCCTTTGAATTCAAGCGTGACAGTTTTGATGCCAGCTACGTCTCCTTCTTGGATATTTAGCTCTCTAACTTTAAATCCTTTCTTTGCTGCCCACATTATATACATTCTCATCAGCATTGAAGCCCAATCACAGCTTTCTGTTCCACCTGCTCCAGCAGTGATTTGAAGTACAGCAGAAAACGAATCCCCTTCCTCTGAAAGCATATTTTTAAACTCGAGTTCTTCAATAAAGCTTGTTGCCTCAACGAATAGGGTGCTTAACTCTTCAGCAACATCATCTCCACTTTTCGAGAATTCAATTAGCACAGAGATATCATCAATTTTGGAGTTTAAATGATTAATATCTGACAACCATTGCTTTTTAGGCTGAAAAGATCGAATATAAGCTTCAGCAGCTGAGGTGTCATTCCAAAAATCAGGAGCTAAGGTTCTTTCCTCTTTGTTTTGAACGTCGATAGCTAGCGAGTCCACGTCAAAGAGACCTCCTTAACGCAGCCAGGCGATCTTTAAGTTTTTGATAGAGTTCGGATGAGAACATTGCATTTTTTTTGCGAATATAAATAAACTTCATGCAAAAAAATCATCTCTTGTAACTATGTTTGTTGAATTTTTGTTTCTCCTTCTTTATATAATCATTTTAAATCAAATCTGTTTTTTTCTAAAAACAATTAAATTTCTGTAAATTTGAAGCGAATCAATAAGCCCATTGCTTGTTATTTATGACTAAAAAAACAATTGATGCACACGATAGCGTACTTGACTTGGTTGGTAATACCCCACTAATCAAGCTAAATGAAACTGTAAAAGAATTTCAAGGAACCTATTATGCTAAAGCTGAATTTACTAATCCAGGCCATTCCAATAAGGACCGCATCGCATTGCATATCATTGAAGAAGCAGAGCGAAAAAGTATTCTTAAACCTGGAAATACCGTTATTGAGACTACTTCTGGAAACACGGGCTTTAGTATTGCTATGGCCAGCATCATCAAGGGATATCAATGTGTTTTGGCGGTTTCCTCTAAATCATCTCAAGATAAAATTGATATGCTTCGTGCCATGGGAGCTACAGTCTATGTATGCCCCGGCCATGTGAAAGCCGATGATCCACGTTCATATTACCAAGTCGCAATAAGATTACACAACGAGATAAAAGCTTCTGTTTATATAAACCAGTACTTTAATGAACTCAACACTGAAGCACATTTTCGTACAACTGGCCCAGAAATATGGAAACAAACCTCAGGTCAGGTTACTCATTTGGTTGCAGCAAGTGGGACTGGAGGCACGATATCAGGTATTGGCCGATATTTAAAGTCCAAAAACGAGAAGATCAAAATCATTGGAGTTGATGCCTATGGATCGGTTTTGAAGAAGTTTCATGAAACCTCAGAGTTTGATGAAAATGAGATTTATCCTTACAGAATTGAGGGATTGGGTAAAAATCTTATTCCTTCGACGACTCATTTCGAATACATTAATCATTTTGAAAAGGTAACCGATGAGGAAAGTGCTCATTCTGCCAGAGAAATTACCAAGAAAGAAGGTCTTTTTGTCGGATACACTTCTGGTGCGGCACTTCAAGCCGTTCGGCAGTTAAACAAACAAAAGAAATTTTTTAACAAAGATAGTGTTGTGGTCGTAATATTTTGTGATCATGGGTCTCGTTATATGAGTAAGATATACAATGATCAATGGATGAAAGAGCAAGGGTTTTTCGATGCAAACCACTTGCAAGATGAAAAGGCAATTGAATATATCAAATAGTTTAATTACGATTTGATCAAAACAAAAAACAATGAGCACCGATATTTTTGACAGAATGCGCACAAACAGAGGCCCACTTGGGAAGTGGGCTTCCCTTGCAGAGGGTTATTTCGCGTTCCCTAAACTTGAAGGAGCTATCGGAAATCGCATGTATTTTCAAGGAAAGGAAGTCATTACTTGGAGTGTCAATGACTATTTAGGATTGGCCAACCATCCTGAGGTCAGGAAAGTTGATGCTATTGCAGCAGAAGATTATGGTTCTGCATACCCAATGGGTGCGCGCCTTATGTCTGGGCACACCAGTGCACACGAGCAATTACAAGAAGAGTTAGCTGCTTTTGTTAATAAAGAAGCAGCATATCTTCTGAATTTTGGGTATCAGGGCATACTTTCAACAATCGATTCCTTAGTTTCCAAAAATGATGTCATTGTTTATGATGTCGATGCGCACGCATGTATTGTTGATGGGGTAAGACTTCATTTGGGAAAGCGATTTACTTTTCAGCACAATAACATTGAAAGCTTAGAGAAAAACCTGATTCGTGCGACCAAAGTCGTTGAAGAAACAGGTGGTGGAATTCTTGTCATTTCTGAGGGGGTTTTTGGAATGCGTGGAGAGCAAGGCCGTTTGCGTGAAATCGTTTCCCTAAAAGAAAAATTCAATTTCCGCTTGCTTGTTGATGACGCACATGGTTTTGGTACGCTTGGAGCTACTGGAGCTGGCGCAGGGGAGGAGCAAGGCATTCAAGATGATATCGATGTCTATTTTGCCACATTTGCCAAGTCAATGGCAAGTACAGGGGCATTTATCGCAGCAGATAAAGACATTATTAGTTACCTCAAATACAATATGCGTTCACAAATGTTTGCAAAATCATTGCAAATGGTGCTTGTCAAAGGGGCACTAAAGCGATTGGATATGTTGCGTTCTATGCCTGAACTCAAAACAAACCTTTGGAAAAACGTACACGCACTACAAACGGGTCTTCGTGAGCGTGGTTTTGATTTGGGATCTACGCAAAGTTGCGTTACACCCGTCTATCTCAATGGAAGTGTGCCTGAGGCCATGGTTTTGGTCAAAGACTTGAGAGAAAACTTTGGAGTTTTCTGCTCAATAGTTGTTTACCCAGTGATTCCCAAAGGATTGATTTTATTGCGATTGATTCCGACTGCTAAACATACAATGGAAGATATCGAAGAAACACTTGAAGCATTTTCAACCATTCGAGAACGACTCAATGACGGTTTATACGAGCGTTTGTCTTCAAAATTCATTGAGGAAGTAGGCGTATAATTTCTAGTCCACATTAATTAATACAACGGTTTCCCCTTTGTTGTTTATATATCCACGCGGCATTGCTTCAGTATTGAAATGGATCACTACACCACCTTTGCTGTCAATCCCGATGACACCTCCGTTACCACCCTGACTTTTCAGTTTCTTCATCAATGTGTTAAAGCCCGCTTCATCTAGTGTTTTATTGCCATATTTGACTTGAGCTGCAATGTCATAGGTAGCCACATTTCGTATAAAAAACTCCCCGTGTCCAGTTGCAGATAACCCCCCGATTCCGTTTTCCGCATAGGTTCCTGCTCCAATCACTGGAACATCGCCAACACGCCCAAAACGCTTATTGTTCATTCCGCCAGTGGAAGTCCCAGCAGCTATATTTCCATTGTGGTCAATTGCAACAGCACCAACAGTTCCGAACTTACTTTTTTCTTTGCTCAGGCCTTCAATATGTTCCAAATATCGATCCTTGCTGTAGAAATAACTTTGCGATACGGTATCGATGCCATTTGTTACTGCAAATTCCTCGGCTCCTTTCCCAATCAGAAATACATGGGGAGAATGCTCCATGATAGCAATCGCAGCGTTGATCGGATTTTTGATATTTGTAAGCCCAGCAACTGCTCCTGCTTGCCCGTTTTGTCCGTTCATGATCGAGGCGTCCAATTCGTTGGTTCCTGAAGAAGTAAATACAGAACCTTTTCCTGCGTTAAAGTAGGGGGAGTCTTCCAAGATGTTAATTGCAATTCGCACCGCTTCAACGCTCGTGCCACCATTTGTCAAATGTCGTTGGCTTTTTTGAAGTGATTTTTCTATTGCGTTCCGAATTTCCTCTTCCTCACCAGGGGCCATCATATCAGTAGTAAAATAGCCAGCACCGCCATGTACGATAACCATTGCCTTTGGCTGGGGTTTGGGGTTTTTGCAAGATATAATTGTAATAACTAGTAAAATAAATATGTTAGGTTTATACATGGAATTTGTTTATAATTCTTCTAATCTATAAATAATTTTTTAAAAGATATTGAAAAAAAAGTTGGGGGCGGATCAATGTGTTTAACCCTCAAAGATAATAATGGAAATAGATTAATTTATATTCCCTTTTCAAAATCGATTTAATTCATTTTTATTTCCTAATTTTGCTTAAATAATAATGGATGTGTAATCGACTTCTAATCGATACAAAAGAAATTCAAATCATCCTCAATCGCTTAGCTTGTCAGTTACGCGAAAGCCACCAAGATTTTTCTAATTCTGTCCTTATAGGGGTTCAACCTCGAGGTACTATTTTAGCAAAACGTCTCCTTTCTATTTTAGAGAAAGAAGATCATCTGCATAATATTGCAAATGGCTTTCTTGACATCACTTTTTTCAGAGATGACTTTAGACGAACAGAAAAGGTTTTGTCTGCAAACGAAAACTTAATGGATGTTTCCGTTGAAAACAAAAAAGTAGTCCTTATCGATGATGTGCTATACACAGGCCGTAGTGTTCGGTCTGCCCTTACCGCCATCGATTCTTACGGCCGTCCAGCTGAGATTGAGCTGCTAGCGCTGATTGACCGTCGGTTTTCACGACATTTACCGATACAGCCCGACTATTTGGGCCGACAGGTTGATGCAATTGCTGACGAAAAAGTATTGGTTCATTGGGAAGAAGAACACGGAGAGGACGCTGTATATATCATAAATAAATCAAATGAGTAAACTGAGCGTTTCGGACTTATTGGGGATTAAATATATAACCACTTCCGATATTGAACTCATTTTTGAAACTGCCTCCCACTTTAAAGAAGTTATCAATCGTCCGATTAAAAAAGTACCATCTCTTAGAGACGTTACCATTGCCAATTTGTTTTTTGAAAGTAGCACTCGAACAAAATTGTCATTTGAACTTGCCCAAAAACGACTCTCAGCCGATGTTATTAATTTCTCTGCTTCAAACTCATCAGTCAAAAAAGGAGAGTCGTTAATTGATACTGTCAATAATATTCTATCTATGAAGGTAGATATGGTTGTAATGCGTCATCCAAACCCTGGTACTGCCATGTTTTTGTCTAAGCACGTAAATGCGAGTATTGTCAATGCTGGTGACGGCGCACACGAACACCCAACACAAGCACTTTTAGACTGTTTTTCCATTCGTGAAAAGTTGGGTGATATCGCTGGAAAAAAGGTGGTTATCGTTGGTGATATTCTACATTCTCGAGTTGCACTGTCAAATATTTTTGCGCTGAAAAAACTCGATGCGGAGGTGATGGTTTGCGGCCCACTCACATTGATCCCCAAGCATATAGACTCTTTGGGAGTAACCGTCGAAACCAATCTTGAAAAGGCACTACAATGGGCCGATGTTGCCAACGTACTTCGTGTGCAATTTGAGCGGATGAGAACCAGTTTTTTCCCTTCAAACCGAGAATATGCTATGCAGTACGGCATTACCAAACAGCTTGTGGAACAACTTGACAATAATCTCTTAATCATGCACCCGGGTCCGATCAATCGAGGGGTTGAAATTTCATCAGACCTTGCGGATTCAGAACACGCAATTATTCTCGATCAAGTTGAAAACGGAGTTGCTGTTCGCATGGCAATTCTATACCTTTTGGCAAGTAAAATTTAACAATGACATTTGACATAAGCGATAAGACCGCAATTATTACCTATGAAGAATCTGATTCAATTGGACACCAATTTCATGATGAGATAAAGCGCAAGTATAAATCCTTATCTTTTCTGAATATCATCGTGGATTTAAGCCCGATGAAATCCGTTTTGTTCAAACACATTAATGATTTTGTAAAGTTAGCAAGTCGCCATAAAGAGTTGAGCAACAAGTCCTTTGTAATTGTTACTGGGCCGATTGCTCTAAAGCTCATACCAGATGGTCTGAACGTTGTTCCGACCTTACATGAAGCCCTTGATACGATTGAAATAGAGGAGATTGAACGTGATTTAGGGATCTAATGAAGCTCACAATCCTTGGTTGTCACTCTGCTACCCCACATGCCAATAAAGCACCGACTGCACAATTGTTGTCAACCAAAAATCATCATTTTCTGATTGATTGCGGTGAAGGAACCCAGGTATTACTGCGGAAAACAAAGGTCAAATTTGCACACATCAAACATATTTTCATTTCCCACCTCCATGGTGACCACTTTTATGGACTGCCTGGATTGATTTCAACCTTTCGACTTTTGGGTCGGAAAGCGCCCTTACATATCTATGGGCCAGTCGGGATTCGAGAAGCAGTAACCTTACTTCTTAAGTTAGCTGATTCATGGACAAATTACCCTTTGCATATTCATGAACTTAGCGAAAAAGAACCCGTTTGTTTGTTTTCCGATGATGAAACGGAAGTTCATACCATTCCACTGAAACACCGTGTGTACACCAATGGATTTTTGTTTCGAGAAACACCAGCAGAACGCAAAATCAATCCTGAGGCAGTAGAGAAATTTCGAATCGACCAAAGTCAAATGAGAAATCTAAAGCAGGGTAAAGATGTTCTTAACGAAGATGGAGAAGCCATTTCGAATGCACAAGTTACACACGATCCACACCCTTCTAAAGGATATGCGTTTTGTAGCGATACGGCATATCATCCTGATATTACTCAACAAATACAAGGAGTAGATGTCTTGTATCATGAAGCAACTTTTTTAGAGGATAATCAGGAGTTGGCCAAAAGGACCTATCATTCTACTGCCAAACAAGCTGCACAAATTGCCAAGGATGCCAATGTCGTACGTTTGATATTGGGGCATTATTCTTCACGCTATAAGGATTTGTCATTATTTCAGTCCGAAGCAGGTGAAATTTTTGACAATGTTGAGCTGGCATTCGATGGTTATATGTTAGAGTTTTAATGATTTTGTAATTTCACAACAAAATTCAACAAGATGGATTTATCGGATTTTCGAAAACAATATACAAAAGGCCATTTGCTGGAGTCTGAAGCTCCATCCAATCCGTTCGAATTGTTTGCTCACTGGTTTGATGAGGTTCAATCTTATGGAAAGGAACAAGAGGCCAATGCCATGACGCTTAGCACCCATCTGGTAGCAGGCGGGATTAAATCTCGTGTTGTGCTTCTAAAAGAAGTGCGTGATGACGGCTTTGTGTTTTACACTAATTACAACAGCACCAAAGGGCAATCGATCGCACATGATAATCGGGTCTGCTTGTCATTTTTCTGGCAGAGTATGGAACGACAGGTAATTATTCAAGGAATCGCCACAAAACTATCCTCCAAAAACTCGGATCTATATTTTCAATCTCGTCCGCGTGGCAGTCAACTGGGTGCTCATGTCTCTAATCAAAGCACAAAAATTGAAGACCGAATGGCGCTTGAAGGCAAGTTAAAATCCCTGGAAGTCCAATATGAAGGCCGTCCGATTCCCAGACCTACACACTGGGGTGGTTATATTGTAACGCCTTCATCCATAGAATTTTGGCAAGGACGTGCAAACCGACTTCATGACCGTTTTGTGTACCGTCAGCAAACATCTGCTTGGACAATCACGCGTCTCTCCCCTTGAAAACATGGGTGATGGTTCGTCATGCAAAATCGTCTTGGAAGTTCAACCTGCCAGATCTTGAACGTCCGCTTACCAATCGTGGGATTAAAGATGCGATTTTGGTCGGTCAAGAACTCAACAAATACAATCTACACATCGATCAGGTTTTTAGCAGCTCCGCAAAACGCGCTTTTGATACTGCCTTGCTTATAGTTTCTAAACTGGGGCTATCGACAGAAAATATTGAAATTAAAGAGGAACTCTATGATTTTATGGGGGAACAGGCCCTTGGATTTGTTTGCTCTCTTCCCGATGACCTCCATACCATCATGACTTTTGGGCATAACAATGCCTGCACGCACATTGCACAATCCATAGGAAATTACACAAACGTCAATATCCCGACAGCAACAGCTGTGATTTTTCATTTTGACGTATCTTTATGGTCGGATATCCAGCAGTGTGACTGCATTTCTATTCGTCCAAAAACACTACGTTAAATGTCACAAAATCATTTTGTCAATAGGGAAATTAGTTGGTTGGACTTTAATGCGCGTGTATTACAAGAAGCGCAAGATGAGAATGTCCCATTAATTGAACGTTTGCGCTTTATTGGCATTTTTTCGAATAACCTAGACGAGTTTTACAAAGTGCGTTATGCGACGGTCAAGCGAATTGCTCGGCTAGAGGAAGCCAAGAACAGAGTATTTGGAGACCGCCCTGCAGAAGTCCTACTCAAAGAAATCACAAATAAAACAATTGCTCTGCAAAAGGAAAGTTTAGAAACCCTAAACGCCTTGCACGCTACCCTAGAGAAAGAAAATATTTTTATCGTCAAAGAGGATGAGATAAATGAAGAGCAACAATTCTTCATAAATACCTATTTTGCGCAAGAAGTCGGGCCTTCACTGGTTACCTTGATGTTGAACAATATTGAATCGATATCAAGAATTAAGGACGTCAATGCATTTTTGGCTTTGCGAATGGAGCTAAATGCTAAAGAACACCCATTTCTCGATTCAATACAATTTGCATTGATTGAAATCCCATCCTCGCTTAAACGATTTGTCATTTTGCCTTCAGCAGAGGGAAAAACCCACGTTATGTTGCTCGACGATTTGATACGAACCCAGTTATCAACGATATTTGATGTGTTTCAATACAAAGCTATCGAAGCGCATATGGTTAAATTTAGTCGTGATGCTGAACTCGATATCGACGATGATTTATCAAAAAGTTATGTAGAAAAAGTAGCAGAAAGTGTTAAAGACCGTTCGCATGGCGAAGCGGTTCGCTTTGTGTACGATCAAGATATTTCAGAAGACATGCTATCGCTATTACTTGATCGTCTTGACATTGATAGTCGTGATAGTGTCATCGCTGGTGGGCGTTATCACAACCACAGAGACTATATCAATTTTCCCGATTTAGGTCGGACGGATTTAAAGTACCAACCACAAGATCCACTGCCGATCATTGATTTTGATTTGCATAAGAGTATATTTTCCCAAATCGCAACCAAAGACCGCTTGATGTTTACTCCCTATCATTCGTTCGCCTATTTGGTTAAATTCCTTCGTGAGGCAGCCATTGACCCCAATGTCAAAAGCATTTCCATTACCATTTACCGCCTTTCCAAACTGTCTAATGTGGCGAGTGCTTTGATTCAAGCTGCTCGAAATGGTAAACTAGTGACTGTTCAAATTGAATTACAAGCCCGTTTTGATGAAGAAGCCAACATCAGCTATGCGGAAGAAATGAAAAAGGAAGATATAAGACTCATTTTTGGGCTTCCGGGACTCAAAGTGCACTCGAAAATCTGTGTGGTTCATCGTCTTGAGGGAGATAAACTCAAACGCTATGGATTTGTCAGTACAGGAAATTTTAATGAGTCCACAGCAAAAATCTATACAGATTATACGCTTTTTACCTCCAACCAACCGATTTTAAAAGAAGTAGATAAAGTATTTCGATTTTTGGAAGCGAGCTATCGTGTCAACAAATACAAGCACCTCGTCGTATCCCCACATTCAACGTCTTCCTTTTTCACCTCATTGATTGAACAAGAAATCGATCATGTAAAAAATGGCAAAACAGGATTGATCAAGTTAAAAATGAACAGTTTAACCAACTACAGCATCATCGAAACGCTCTATGATGCGAGTCGGGCAGGAGTGCATATTCAGCTCATTGTTCGTGGGGTTTGCTGTTTGATTCCGGGTATAAAAGGGATGAGTGAAAACATTGAAGTCATTAGTGTGGTCGATAAGTTTTTAGAACATACCCGTATGATGATTTTTGAAAATGATGGTGATCCTTTGGTCTATATTTCATCGGCAGATTGGATGACACGTAATCTGGATAATCGAGTAGAGGTGTCATGCCCGATCTATGACCCTGACATCAAACAAGACCTGTTGGAAACCTTTGCTATCACCTGGTCCGATACCGTAAAGGCACGTTTGCTAAATGGAAAACCGACAAATAGTTATAAAAAATCCAGCTCGGAACAACGCAGAACACAAATCGATTTATATAAGCACTACAAAAATAAGCTTACTCTTGAAGGTTAAAAAATATGCTGCGATTGATGTTGGATCCAATGCCATTCGATTGTTGATCATGAACATCATTGAGCGCAAAGGGGAGGAGCCACTATTCACTAAAAATGCCATCATACGTGCGCCCATTCGTTTGGGATCGGATTCCTTTGTGGTTGGTGAAATTTCACCCAAAAAGAAAAAGCGAATGATTGACTCCATCAAGGCCTTTCAGCTGTTGATGAAAGTGCACAATGTCGATCGCTATTTGGCCTATGCGACCTCAGCTTTGCGTGACGCAAACAACGGCTTGCAGGTCACAGCCGAGATTCAAAAAAAAACAGGTATTAAAATCGAAATTATCGATGGTCATCGTGAGGCAGAAATCATTGCTTCAACCGATTTGTATAAGGTTGTAAAGCCAGATCAAAACTATCTGTTTGTCGATGTGGGCGGTGGAAGCACCGAACTGACGGTTTATAGCCAAGGGCAGATTGTGGTGTCTAAATCCTTTAAGATCGGAACGGTACGTCTGCTTAAGAAAATGGTGGACAAATCAGTTTGGAATTCCTATAAGCGTTGGATTATCAAACACACTTTTGGTTATGAAAAAATGTCGTTGCTGGGTTCTGGCGGAACGATTAACTCTCTGTTTAAGCTATCGGGAAACAGTGCTGGAGAGCCCTTGTCTTATGATTTTGTCAAAGAAAAGTACAAAACCTTTCAGTCGATGAGCCCCAAGCAAATGATGGTGGATTTTAGTTTTAATGCCGACCGTGCGGATGTGATCGAGCAAGCCACTCGCATATACCTTATAGGCATGAAGCACTCCAACTCATCGCAGATTCATGTCTCCAAAGTTGGACTTGCCGATGGAATGGTGAAGTTACTTTATAAGGAGAAGGGATAAGACTTATATTTTTGTTAAGCTGTAATTAAAAAAAATGACTAACCTGAACTCACCCATGCATCGTTTCTTTTTTACCAAAGCTTTTGATTAGTTTCCCTTCAAAATCAAGGATGGATTTCCATTTCTGATCGGTTTGTTTGCGTCCGCCATAGTTGCGGGCAAACTGTAAAAACATGGTGTGATGATTCGCTTCGCTAATCATCAGTTTTTTGTAAAAACTAGCCAACTGCTTGTCTTCCAATTTTTCGGAAAGCAAACGGAAACGTTCACAGCTGCGTGCTTCAATCAAAGCGGCATAAAGCAACTTGTGCACCAAATGATCCTCTCTACTACCGCCTTTAGGAAAAAACTGCATCAATTGATTTACATAAGCATCTTTACGCTCTCGACCGAGAACAAATCCGCGTTCAATAAGAAGATCGTGCACCATTTTAAAATGATTCATTTCCTCAGTGACTAAATCAATCATAGCCTTTACCAGTTCGGTTTTTTCAGGAAAGCCAATGATAAAGGAAATGGCTGTACTCGCTGCTTTTTGTTCGCAATAGGCGTGATCGACCAAAATCTCTTCAATGTTTTTCTCTGCGATATTCACCCAGCGTGGGTCGGTAGGAAGTTGGAGTCCTAACATGATGATTAATTTAAATCCAGATCAAATTCTTTTCGGATGTCATCGACTAAAGGATTGATTTTAACTAGCAGTTCGTATTTGTCCCTTGGTGTGTAAACAAAGTTTTGCTGTTCTTCTTGGTTGACATGAATCACAAATTGGAGTAAATCATTTTTTAACTCATCAGCAAGCGCACCGATAACCTTTCCTTTTTCACTTTCCAGTTCGTTTTTGTTGGTTTTATTTGGGAAATTGAGATGAATCTCTACTTTGTTTTTCAACCTGGGACTGTCTAGATTAAGTAGGGCAGCGAGATTGTACTCTCCATCTGCCTCCAATTGGGAAGACAATGCTTTCCATGCTGTTTCCAGACTCTCTTGTCCAACTATTTCCTCGCGTGTGCTTTTCTCATTAGTGGTGTGATTTGCCTTGATGTTCTTCTGATAAGCAATACTTGAGAGAGATAATCCAGAAACCCCTTTGGACTGAATGTCAAGTGAAATGGACTTCTGAACTGTCTCATCCGCTAATTTGGTCAGTTTCTCAGTGGCTTTTTCAAGTGATGGGGGCTCATCGGTCTCTACTTGAGTCTCAATGAGTTTGTCGGCTATTGACTCAGAAATTGGTTTTGGATCTTCTTTGGGGACGGATTCTTTGGTTGTTTGGGGTGCTTTGTTGGTCTTTAGGACTGGTTTGATGTAGGGTTTATCCTTTTTTTTTTCGTCCTCTACAGAAGCGATTTGCATCAAGCAGAGCTCGACATGTAAGCGTTGATTTTTGGAGGTTTTATACTGTAGATCGCATTCGTTTGTCAGGGCAATTGCTTTTTCAAGAAACGATAGGTCAGCAATTTCGGACTGGGCGAGATATTTATTTTGTGTAGAAGAACCAACTTCAATTAAAGAGAGGGTATCTGGGTTTTTACACATCCATAGATCTCGAAAATGACTGGCAAGCCCGACGATAAATTGATGTCCATCAAAACCTTTGGATAAGACTTGGTCAAACGATAAAATCACCTTTCTGATATCTCCTTCAATCAGTTGCTTTGTGATCTGTAAATAGGTGTCAAAATCGAGTATGCTCAAGTTGATAGAGACATGTTTAGCCGTGATGGCATCATTGGAAAAGCTAACAATACGATCAAAAATGGATAGGGCGTCACGCATAGCGCCGTCCGCCTTTTGTGCAATGAGTTGAAGGGCTTCTTCCTCAGCATGAATTCCCTCGCTTTTTGCAATTTTTTGCAAATATTTTTTTGCATCCGTTACGCTGATACGTTTAAAATCGAAAATTTGACAACGCGAAAGTATGGTGGGGATAATTTTATGTTTTTCAGTTGTAGCAAGGATGAAAATGGCATGGGCAGGCGGTTCTTCCAAAGTTTTTAGAAAGGCATTAAAAGCCGCTTGGGAAAGCATATGTACCTCATCAATGATATAGACTTTGTATTTCCCTACTTGTGGTGGTATCCGCACCTGATCGATAAGGTTTCGGATGTCCTCAACAGAGTTATTTGAGGCGGCATCTAACTCAAATATATTAAAGGCAAAATCGTTGTCTTCCGTAGTACTTTCATCGTCATCATTAATTTTTTTGGCCAGGATGCGCGCACAAGTGGTTTTACCGACTCCACGTGGCCCGCAAAACAGTAAGGCCTGTGCAAGATGATCTTTGGCAATCGCATTGTCCAGGGTTTTGGTGATGGACTCTTGTCCAACAACATCTTCAAACCGTTGTGGGCGATATTTTATGGCTGATACAACAAAGGGTTCCATAGAAACAAATATATCAAAACCACTTGGATTATCATCTGATCTTACCATGTGTTTTACAACTTTAAAACATGTATTTTTGCAGAGCAGGCCACCTTACCGCTGCACGCAATTGCAGAGGAAAGTCCGGACACCATAGCGCAGTATAGCGGGTAACACCCGTCGTCCGCCTAGCGGATAGGACCAGTGCAACAGAAAGAATGTACAGTTCGGCTGTAGTGAAATCAGGTAAACTCTATACGGTGAAACGCCAAGTAAGCCAGTGTTTGAAAGAAGCGCTCTTGAGCTGGTGGGTAGGCGGATAGAGCCCAGCAGTAATGTTGGGCCTAGATCAATGGTAAGGCACGACAGAATCCGGCTTATGGCCTGCTTTTTTTATTTTTTTGTTGGTCTATCAAATCGCTAAAAAAGCCATCATTGGCTTTTAACATGGGGCTATTTTTTAATAAAAAAAACATTTATCGGGATTGTAACAGGGTTACGGTTTCGGGACCCATGTTAAACAATAAATCCAAAATACTCAAGTTGGGGATAAATCCATTTTTGTCGCTAAAGATTTGGGTGTATTCAAAATCTGTTGTTTTTTTTGTGGTTTTCGCATCGATCAAATTCCGTAAATCATGGTGTGGACTTTCTTTTTTATAAGTATTTGTGGTTTTTTGGGGTGCTTGTATCTGCAACAACTCACAAAGCGTTTCCATAACATGTTTGTTAAATGCTAACAGTGACGCATATGTATTTTGGTAAAGGGGTGCGATATCTTCCTCATAATATTCAAAATAAGGGGAGGACTGATATGCGGTTTTGAGCGATAGCAAATGGTTTCTTTGCCAAGGAAATTCGTTTGCAATTTGCACGTCTTTATATTTTTGATGGCCATCATAACCAAGATGCTGAATCGGAATACTCAGCATCAGTTTTCCATTAGCCGCATGGATTTCCATGCGGTTCCGATAGGTTTGCTTTTGATAAAAATCCTCTACTTCCCAAAGAATAGGTTGCTGCTTACAAATGGGGATCCAATGCGCGATTGGCCCAGCATAGGCAAGGGGGAGTAGAGTATGGGTCATTGCTTTTTACGACGCTTACGTACACTTATAAAAACTTGATAGCCAACGATAATCACTAAAAAGTGCCAACGATAGGAAACGGGTTCGCCATCTCCATTAGTTGTTGTAAAAACACGGTTCCAACGCACCTTCCAATTGGCAATTCCATCATTGATGCCATCAATGCTCATCCAGATAAAAATGGGTTTTCCAACGATGTGGTCTGCTGGAACAAAGCCCCAAACCCGACTGTCTTCCGAGCGGTGGCGATTATCACCCATCATCCAATAATAGTCTTGTGAGAAGGTGTATTGATCTGTTAGTTCGCCATCGATCAGAATGGCATTGTCTTTATAGCTAAGTGTTCGGTTTTCATAATCCCGAATCAACTTTCGGTACAAGGCAATATTATCTTTGGTCAAGGTTACAGTAACCCCTTGTTTTGGCATGACGATTGGCCCAAAATTGTCCTCGTTCCAGTTGTAGCGGATGTGATTAGGAAAAAAGTTTGTATTGTATGATTGTCGATTGTTGATGTTGCGAACCAAACTGTCAAAACTGATTTCGTTTCTGACCTTTTCGGCTTCTTCCAGCGTGAGGAAGATTGTTTTTTGGATATCTCGAAGTTCGGTTACCCGCAATCGCTGTCTTCGAATCAGGTCAGTTGGAATTCCTCTTGCACCTGAAATTGCAATGAGGTTATCTCCCTGTCGAATGACGTTGATATTGTTGGTAAACAAGGCATTGAGTTGTTGTTGCGAGATGTTACTTTCAATCCGAAATCGTCTGGTTAGATCTCGTATTCCTGATTGGATCAGCTCTCTAGACGAAAGGCCAGATTTGCTATATGCGGTATACCCATAGAGTGGTTTGGCTCGGTCGGGGAGTTGGGTGCGTTCTCCATTGATATGAATAATCCCATCGATAATTTCTAAGGTATCTCCGGGGATGGCCACACAGCGCTTTACATAGTTTGATTTTTTGTCAATGGGTTTATCGACTCGGGCTTCTTTCTTAAAAAACTGCCGTACTGTATCTGCTGGCCAACTAAAGACCACAATCTCATTACGCTTAATCTTCTGCAGTTTGGGCAATCGCATATAAGGCAATTGTGGCTTTTTGAGGTAGGAGCGGACACGCGCCAAAGGAATGGTATCGTGCACCATCGGAAAGGAAACCGCCGTTTGGGGAACTCGTGCCCCATAGTGATACTTGCTGACAAAGAGGAAATCGCCTGTAAGTAGTGTTTTTTCTAATGAGCCAGTCGGAATGATATAGGGTTGTATAAAATAGGTGTGGACAAGGGTAGCAATGACCACGGCAAATAAAATCGAGCTAAACCATTCCCCGAAAGCGGTTCTTGGCTTTAAACTTCGGTCTTTGATGTGCTCAAGTTGATCGTTGTAGTTGATGGTGTAGAGATAGAGACCAAAACTGATGAGAGTCAGAAAAGTATCTGTCGCACTTCTTTTGCCAAAACTACGAGCAGTTTCTACCCATACCACGGGAAAGATAATCAAGTTGATGATTGGCATAAAAAACATCAACACCCACCACCGAGGTCGATTGATGATTTTCATCAATACCAACGCATTGTATATCGGAATTGCAGATTGCCACGACTTGTATCCCGCACGCTGATATAACTTCCATGTTCCAAAAAAATGAACAAATTGAATGATGAGAATAAAAAGAAACCACTGTGTGAATGTCATAGAAAATTTGTTTTATCTCTCAATTGGGTTCTTAAAACTTTAAAACATCTCTAATGCTAAAAATACCTTTTTTGTCTTGAATCCATTCGGCAGCAAGTACAGCGCCCAAGGCGAAGCCAGTACGGTTATGAGCAGTGTGTGTAATGGAAATCTCATCGATTTCTGAACTATGGGTAACTGTATGCGTGCCAGGCACCGCATCTTTTCGTATAGAGGTGATTGGAACACCCTCCCCTTTATCTTGAACCAAATGCCATGCTTTGCCTTCTGATGGAATTCCTTCTGCCAAAGTGATTGCTGTGCCACTGGGCTTGTCGAGTTTTTGCATGTGATGAATTTCTTTTATAGATGCTGAGTAAAGCGGTTGTTTTTGCATCATTTCAGCCAACCTTGCATTTAGCTCGAAAAATAGATTAACACCCAAACTAAAATTAGAAGCATAAAGAAATGCACCCTTGTTTTGTTGACATAAAGTTTCAACTTCGTCAAGCCGATCCAGCCAACCCGTGGTGCCACAGACTACAGGGATTTTTTTGTGGATTGCACTGGAGATGTTATCATAGGCAGCCATGGGAACGCTAAAATTGATTGCGACATCTGCCTCATAAGCATCATTTTGATTGTCTTTGTCGATTTTGGCAACGATTGTATGTCCTCTGTCAATCGCTATTTTTTCAATGGCTTGTCCCATCTGTCCGTAACCGAGTAATGCAATTTTCATTTTACAAATTTAAAAATTGAAATTTAGACTCACTCCAAAATGATGATTTGCAACGACAAGATTTTGATCCATATAGGGTTTTAGACTCAGATTTTGGTTGAGGTTATACTGCTTGAGGTGTGCATCGATATTGGCGTCTAGTATATTTAGAAAGTAGGTACCAATGATAAACAACATCGATTGATCGCGGTATTGTTTGTAATAATTCATACCATCAATCAGTCGGTCATTATCAATAATGACTTCTTGAAATTCATCGTCAGTGTAGGCAGCCAATCTCCGCTTATATGCATTTCTATAGCGTTTGAAATTTTTGTTGTTTAAGTCATAAAAATAAATTGACGCGCCAAGCCCCCCGTAGACCAGAGGTAGTTTCCAATATCGCTTGTTGTACACTTGTCCCAAACCAGGTAAAACAGCTGAGTAGAAAGCGGCTTTTGCTGGGCGAAGCGGATCGATTTCCTTCTTGATGGAATTTGATAAATCTTGTTGTTGTCCAAAGCAAACAAAAGAAATCAGCACAACGAGTTGTGTAAGCTTAGGGTTCACTTTGTAGTCGTTTGGTCAAAGATTTAAAATCTTTTTCAGATGTAAACGGAATCACAATTTGCCCGCCACCTGAAGCGTTGAGTTGGATACGTGCTTTGTCGCCAAACAGTTTTTGATAGAATTTTAATTTCTCATGGATGTACGGATTGGAAGCTGGTATTTTTTTTGGTGTGGTGACGTGATCTGCTTTGACCAGCTTTTCTGTTGCGCGCACTGACAAGCCCTTTGCCAAAATTTGCTCATAGATACTTAGCTGTGCACTTTGGTCATCCAAAGATATCAATGCGCGGCCATGACCCATTGAGATAAAACCATCACGAATTCCTGTTTGAATAATAGGATCAAGACGAAGAAGTCTGATGTAATTTGTAATCGTAGAACGCTTTTTTCCAACACGTTCACTTAATTCCTCTTGAGTGAGTTCAATCTCATCTATAAGGCGTTGATAAGATAGTGCAACCTCAATTGGATCTAAATCTTCCCTCTGGATGTTTTCCACCAAAGCCATTTCCAAAGACTCTTGGTCGTCGGCAATGCGGATAAAAGAAGGGATTGTTGGTAAACCAATGCTTTTGGCAGCACGTAATCTCCGTTCACCCGAAACCAGTTGAAAAATCCCACTATCGCTTTTCCGCACCGTGATGGGTTGAATGACTCCCATTGCTTGAATGGATTTGGCTAAATTTTCAATTGCTTCTTGATTGAAATAGGTCCTTGGCTGGAACGGGTTGACTTCAATTTTATCTAGTTTAAGCTCAACGACATTTCCAATAACGGACTCATTGGAAGGGGATATACTTCCTGAATCGTCCAAAAGAGCGGACAATCCGCGTCCTAGAGCTTGTCGTTTATTTGCTTTGGCCATTTATCTTATTTTTTTCGATGACTTCGTGCGCTAAATTTAAGTAATTTTTGGCACCTTTACTCGTGCTGTCGTAATCTAGAATGCTTTCGCCAAAACTCGGCGCTTCCCCAATTTTCACATTACGTGGGATAATTGTGTTAAAAACCATTTCATGAAAATGCTTTTTGACCTCGTCCACTACTTGATTTGATAGACGTAACCTAGAATCATACATGGTGAGTAGCATTCCTTCAATATCTAAGTTTTTGTTATGAATACGTTGTACACTCTTTATTGTATTTAGAAGCTTTCCAAGTCCCTCCAAGGCAAAGTATTCGCATTGGATTGGAATCAAAACCGAATCTGACGTTGTCAGGGCGTTTAGGGTGAGCAGTCCAAGAGAAGGTGCACAGTCAATGATTACAAAATCGTATTGTTCTCTTACCCCTTCTAAGGCTTGGTATAACATGTATTCACGGTTGGGTTTGTCAACAAGCTCAATTTCGATAGCAACAAGGTCAATGTGTGAAGGTACGATATCAACGTTTACTGATGGTACAGTTATGGTGACATGATCCAAAGGTGCAGAGTGCTCGAAAAGTTGATAGGTACCCTTATTTTGATCCTCTACGTCTATGCCGAGACCAGAAGTTGCATTTGCTTGTGGATCAGCGTCAATTAGAAGAACTTTTTGTTCTAAAACACCTAAGCTTGCGGCAAGATTGACTGCGGTTGTTGTCTTTCCAACACCCCCTTTTTGGTTTGCTACAGCAATGATTTTACCCATGAGGCATCTTGTGAATTGAGGACTAAAAGTACAATTTAACAGAGCAAAAAAGAACGATATCGGTTAAAAAAATTACTTTTTTTTCAACATCGCTTTTTTGAGGATTGTCCAAAGTGCTTTTGGGATTTTGTCAAGCATATTAAACTGTCCAGCTCCCTTTAGCCACTCCCCACCGTCTAATACAACAACCTCACCATTGAGGTATGCACCAAAGTCGGAAACCATATAGGCAGCGAGATTGGCAAGCTCTTGATGCGCACCCACACGACCAAGGGGTACTTTTTTTGCAGGATCAAACTTTTTTACCAAGGGTCCCGGTAGCAAGCGATCCCAAGCTCCTTTGGTTGGGAATGGTCCAGGAGCAATCGCATTAAAACGCATGCCGTATTTTGACCATTCAACAGCCAAAGACCGTGTCATAGCCAATACCCCTCCTTTAGCAGTTGCGGATGGCACAACATAGCCCGAACCAGTAAATGCATAGGTGGTAACAATGTTTAATACATTGACATTTTTTTGTTTGGTTTTGATCCAATGTTTACCAAAGACCATGGTGCAGTTTTTTGTTCCAGTCAACACGATATCAACGATGGTATCAAACGCATTGCTCGATAAATTTTCGGTCGGCGAGATAAAGTTTCCAGCAGCATTGTTGAGCAAAACATCAATCGGACCAAAATGGTCTATAATTTGTTTGTGCATCTGCTCGACTTGCTCATAATCTCGAACGTCACAAGCAACAGCAAAGCATTCACCGTCTGTTGAATCACGGAGTTCTTTTGCCGCTGCTTCGAGCTTTTCCAATTTTCTAGAGGTTATAGCAACCTTGGCACCAAGTTCCAAAAAATAGGAAGTCATGGCCTTGCCAAGTCCGCTACCGCCACCAGTTACAACAATTACTTTTCCTGCCAAACTCCCATCACGGAGCATTTTATCGGTGTGTGTCATACGCTAAAAATACAATATTTTAAGAGGAAGTATCTAGGCTGTCTCTAAATTCGACAATGAAAATATCCTCATCCGCCTTTTTGAGATAATAATTTTCACGCCCAAACTTTTCTAGTTCAATCGAATCAGATAGCTTCTCAATAAAGATGCGGTCGTCTTGAATTTTACTTATTAGTTCCTCTTTTTGACGCTCAAGATCGTCTATTTTTGATTCTAAGCTCCATAAAATTCGAAAAGAATTGGTGTCGAAAAACAACATCCATATGATAAAAAACGCACTGACGAGCACATAGATGTTTGTGCCTAACTTAAACCAGCGCGATTCTCGAATTTGTTTTAGATTCACTTGATTAGTTTGTCCACCAAATTACAAAAAGAACCCAACCTAGATAGATCGTCTTTGTTGTTGTCAAAAATATAATCTGAAGTTTGTTTGTTAGGTTGAATATGGGCATTGTGCATTGGCAAAATTGTATGCTCAAAACGATGCTTAACCTCTTGTGCAGTTCGACCTCGTGTTTGAATATCTCTAGCCATTCTTCTGCGTAGGCGTGTGTCGTCTTCCGCATCGATAAAAATGGTGGTAGTAAATTGTTCTCTCAATAGCGTATGAGCGAAAATTAAAATCCCTTCAACTAGCACAACTGGCTTTGGGAAAACCTCGATAAACTGATCGGAGCGCAAGTGCTCACTATATGAATAGATTGGAGAATGGATAGATTTCCCCTCTTTTAGCTGATTCAGATGTGAAACAAACAATTCATAATCGATGGCATTGGGGTGATCATAATTGAGTTTACAACGCTCTTCAAACGTAAGCGTGTCATTGTTTTTATAGTAGGAATCTTGTGAGATCACACTCATGAAATCAGTGGATAAATGCGCACGGATAGCTTCAACTAAAGTTGTTTTTCCAGATCCAGAACCACCACAGATTCCAATAATTTTCATCATTTTGTTTCTTTTATCCCCTTGACGTACTTCTCAGTTACGATCACATCTGTGGTATTTCCCCAGCTATTCAGAATATAATTCGTGACATCCGCAATTTCATCATTTTCCAAGCCCATAGGAGCCATGGTATTATTATATCGCACACCGTTTACAGTGATGGGGACATGGATGCCATATTTAATACTATGAACAGTTGCTTTAATATCCTGTAGGAAGTCAGCGCTTGCGAGGGGCGGGATCAAATCAGTTTCGCCAGTTCCGTTGGAAAGGTGACAACGTACACAAAAATCTGCATAAATCATTTGACCACGCACGTAGCTATCTCCCGAGCTTTGCTGTGCTAAAGACGATGTTGACAGAAAGATAATTAAGAAAAGAAATCTCATGGATTTGGTACAATTTTACAAATCCCTTTGCTCTCAACCGCTAGGTAGAGAAACCCATCTGGTCCAAGAACTACATCGCGAACACGACCGATTTCATTGGCGATTTTTTCTCGATTAACTACACGATTGTTATCAAGGGTCAAGCGTTCTAAATAATTGAATTTTAAGGAACCAACAACCAAGCTCCCATCCCAATCCGCATATGAAGAATTATGGACAAAAGCCATACCAGAGGGAGCGATAGAAGGAATCCAGTAATACAAAGGTTGTTCCATTCCCGGAAGTGCCTTGTCTTTTGTAATAATAGTACCTGTATAATTTTTACCGTAGGTGATTTTTGGCCATCCATAGTTTTTGCCTGATTTTATAATATTGATTTCATCTCCACCTCTAGGTCCATGTTCGTGAGTCCAAATCTCGCCAGTCACGGGGTGTTTTGTCATACCTTGTGGGTTTCGATGTCCATAGGAGTAAACAGCTGGTATTGCACTTGTATCATCCACAAAAGGATTGTCGGAAGGAATCTCACCATTATCCATCAAGCGATAAACTTTTCCACCATCTCTGGAAAGGTCTTGAGGGTTAACATCCCTATTTCCACGGTCACCAATGGTAAAGTATAAATAACCATCATTATCAAAGACAACTCTAGAGCCAAAATGAAGGCCTTTTTTGGTATTTGGTTTTGCTTTGTAGAGAAGGGAAATATCTTGCAATGCATTGTTTTGTAAAACTGCGCTATAGAGAGCAGTGTTTCCACCAGGTTCATCCGAATCTATTGATGAAGATTGGGTAAAATAAACGAAGTTATTGTCTTTAAAATTTGGATGTATCGCAATTCCCATCAGTCCACCTTGACCACGAACATAAGTGTTGGGTACATTTTGAATAATGGTTTTTTTACCATTTTGAAAATGAATGAGCTGACCCTCTTTTTCAGTAATCAGCAAACTGTTATCGGGAAGAAAAGCCATTCCCCAAGGGATTTCCAAATTAGGCACTATCACCTCGATGGTGTAGTTTGTGTGATCTGGAGTTGAGATTTTAACGTCAGCTTGTCCGCAAGCGAAAAGGACTTGCAAGATTAAAAAATAAGAAAAGTATCGATTTTTCATAATGCTCAAAGGAACAAAAAACCTATCCTAAGTAAAGTTAGGCATATTAGTCGGGATGACAGGATTTGAACCTGCGACCCCACGCACCCCATGCGTGTGCGCTACCAGGCTGCGCCACATCCCGTAAAGATTAATTATTGTCGGGGTGGCAGGATTCGAACCTGCGACCTCCTGCTCCCAAAGCAGGCGCGATAACCGGGCTACGCTACACCCCGAAAATAGGTTTGCAAATATAAAAGTTAAAGTGGCATTAACAAACCTAAAATACTATTGTTTTTTGATTCTAAATCTGCATTCTTAGTGTTACACAAATATAAAATCAAGATGAAGGTCGTTTTCAAAAAGAAATCGATGCCCAAAAAGCACCAAACCATTTTAGTGGTTTTCGAATAACGTCAACAGTGTAATTTTGAATGAAGTAATCCTTTCTAAGCAATTTTGGAAAACAAATAATACTAAACACAAAGAGCTGAAGGACTCCTATGATAAGTGTAAAAAAAACATACAGAAAATTTTCAGTATATCCAGCTGTTTTTAAAAATGTTTTACCCATTTGAAACGAAGATTTTAATTGCCAAGAAACCGTCATTTTGTGAGGGGGTACAAGATGGTAAATAATCATTTCTGGATCGTATGCGACTTTTTCACCAGCTTTTCGAATACGACGTTGTAAATCTGTTTCCTCACCATATCCCAATTGTTTGCCACGCATCCCGAAAGTTGTGCGAAACCCTTTATGTTTTTCAAGTAAATTTTTATGAACTAAAAAGACACCACCACTTGCAAACTCATTTATTTGCAACAAATGTAGTTTGTCATAAGCTAATTGATTACTTGCCCATTTATCCCTAAACCATTTTGGCTTTTCATTCACATACCATGGTAAATACATTCCACCTATGCACTGATAGGTCTGCAATTTGATATTTTCATGAATACGGTTGAACAAATTCTGATCAATTTTCGCATCGTCATCTAAGTATAAAATCCACGAATGACTAGCCGATTGAAATCCAGTATTTCTAGCCTGGCTTAATCCTTGTTTAGGTTCATTGACAACTTTACACCAAGAATATGTTTTTACAAAATCAGTTAATGTTTGTGCAGTCGAGTCCGTAGAATTATTATTGACGATAATCATCTCAGCAGTAAAGTTTGTAGGAAAATATTTTACAATCGTTTCCAAACAAATTTTTAAGATATCATTTCGATTGTATGTACATATGACGATTGAAAGCATTAACTTGGATTAGGAAAAGAAATTACGAACACATTCCTTGAGATTTTTTGCCATTTTAAGATGTTTAGATTTTGTTTGAATAGGTAGAAATAATGAGTCATCTATCCGATTAATCGTATGCAAAAACAAACGATAAAAGCCAGTAAAACGTGCCAATTTGTGTAGGAAAGTTCTTTTCCCAAAAGGCAAATCAACATGAAGATGGGTAGCAAATAAATCTGTAACCCCGCCAAAACGATCTCTCTTGGCGTTATTATTGTTAAAACCAGCATCTACAAACACGACTGGGGTGCCCATGGCAACACAAGGTAATGCGCAGTGAATAAGAGAAGTAAACACCACCTTTGCCTTTTTGTAGCGATCCAATAAAAGTTTCGCTTCGTTCATCCGTTTCTTTGAAGTTTGAGACTTCATTTCTTTAGAAAAATGTGTGATAAATTCAATTTTGTCTTTATATCTCTTAGGAATCATTCGACTAACTATTGCTTTTCTATATGATGATGTATAGTTAGTTCGCATCACATCAACAAATAAAATATCATCTCCTCGTTTTCCTGTGTATCGAGGTAAAGTTAGCGTTAAGCATCCAGATAAAAAAGATGTAATCTTATGTTTTTGTAAGAGGTTTAGCGTATGGGTGTCTCGACAACCAATTGGTTGATGCTTCTTGAAATAAGCAATCGAAGTAGGACTTGTCAATTCCATTTGTGACTTAGTTGAAATGTGAAAAGAAATAAAGAGCGGATTTACTTTGCGATTTGGAGGCCAATTCGCCCCATTTTCCATAAACCATCCATTGCAAAGAAGTTTTGTTGGTATCCCAATGAGGTTGAGTTTTTCTCGATCACACAGCTCAGCGTCCTCAATTAATATTGATGCTGCATAAGATTGTATGTCATCTCCTCTGTTACTAGATTCGGGATAAAATACAATTCCATTACGCATATTGGAGTTTGTGATTTTTTTTAAACTTGTTTATTTAGATGGGCTAAAAATATATAAATATGAGATAGTATCGTTAACAATTTCAAAAGTAATAACGATAAAAGATGATTCAAAGTTCGTATAAAATTGCTTATAACTTTTTGCATGTTTGTTGGCGAACTGTTTTTCTATATCATAATTTTGAAAAAAATAACTGATACAAATGAGTCAAGAAGGTACACCCCTAAAAACCCTAATTATCGGGTCAGGACCAGCTGGATACACAGCGGCGATTTATGCTGCAAGAGCTGATTTGCAACCTGTCCTATTCACAGGAATGGAACCTGGTGGACAGCTTACCACAACAACAGAAGTTGATAATTTTCCAGGTTATCCCGAGGGTGTTGATGGTCCCGCGATGATGGTTGATCTGCAAAAACAAGCAGAGCGTTTCGGAACGGAAGTCCATATTGGAATGGCCACTGCTGTGGAATTATCCAATGAAGTTGGTGGCACACACAAAGTCACCATTGACAACGACAAGGTATTGGAAACAAAAACGATTATTATCGCCACGGGAGCATCGGCCAAGTATCTTGGGTTGCCGAGTGAACAACGACTTCGTGGAGGTGGTGTTTCTGCATGTGCGGTTTGCGATGGATTTTTTTACAAAGGTCAAGAAGTTGCGATTGTTGGTGGAGGAGATACTGCTGCTGAAGAGGCTACTTACTTGGCAAATATTTGTAAAAAGGTCACCATGCTGGTACGAAAAGACCATATGCGTGCCTCCAAAGCAATGCAGCATCGTGTTACCGCCAAAGAGAACATTGATTTACGCTACAACAGTGAGATTGATGAGGTTATTGGCGATCAAGTGGTCGAGGGCCTTCGGATTGTCAATAATCAAACAGGGAAAAAAGAAGAAATTCCAATCACGGGTCTCTTTATCGCTATTGGACATAAACCAAATACACATATTTTCAAGGATCAACTCGTCATGGATGATGCGGGATATCTGATCACAGATGGGAAATCGACAAAAACAACTCGTCCTGGAGTTTTTGCTTCTGGTGATGTGCAAGATAAAGAATATCGACAGGCAGTGACTGCCGCTGGTACAGGTTGTATGGCTGCCCTTGATGCTGAACGCTATTTAGCGACTATAGAAAGTTGACCCTTCCATAAATATGAAAATTTCAAAGCGATCGATTCGATATTTTACTCTTTTAAAACTTCCACTTGTTTATTTCAGTGGGATTCGAATTACCAATATCAATGCCGAAGGAGTGGAGGCATCTGTCAAACTCAAATGGATTAATCAAAATCCATTTCGATCTATGTTTTGGGCAGTTCAGGGCATGGCAGCGGAGCTGACCAGTGGGGTATTGCTTATGCGTGAAATTGAAACACAAAAAAGTTCAGTTTCTATGTTGCTTATTGAAACCAAGGCCAGTTTTTCCAAAAAGGCGAAAGGGAAAATTCGTTTTTCTTGTGATGAGGTAAAAGAAGCAAAGGACTTGGTCAATAAAGCCATTTCTTCAGGTGAAGGCCATCGCCATTGGTTTACAAGCATTGGAATAGACCAGAATGGGGATGAAGTCAGTCGCTTTCAATTTCATTGGTCTGTCAAAAGCAAAACATAATAACTCTGGTTTGCCACCCTTTAGTTTTATCGGATTTTAGCAGATCAGATTAGTTATACTTAATCGATTATACTGACTTTCATACGGACATTGTCAATTGGCCATTCTCGTTTATCAACCGGAACACGATTGATTTTATCGACGACCTCCATCCCTTCAACAACATGTCCAAATACTGTGTATTTTCCATCTAGATGATAGGCACCAGGTGTTTGCTGTACAATAAAAAACTCGTAAGGGGAGGCGAGGCGGTGTGGGTTTTCAATTTCGCTACTCGGCATCGAGACTGCACTTCTGTGATGTCGGAGTCCGTTTCGGGTATCTGGTGGGAGTAGGTATTTTCCAATTCGTCGCCTTTTCTTTGATGTGCTCGTTTGATCTGAATTTCCGCCTTGAATGATAAAATCAGGAACCACACGATGAAAAAAAGTTCCATCAAAGTATTTTGCTTTTGTCAAATAAATAAAGTTTGCTCTGTGATAGGGTGTTTTATCACTAAGTTCGATAACAAAGTTTCCGTAATTGGTTTCAATTTGCACTCGTTTTTGAGGATTCTGCTTTGCATATTTGAAGAAAAAATGAATGGCATTCTCATCAGTCAAAACAAAATCTTCTTTTTTGGTTTTCACTTCAATGATATTGGTATTTTTACGATCAATTGTTGGAGTGGACAGAGTTGGCTTGGAAGTTGGCCTGGAAACACAACTTAAAAGAACCAAGCCAAGACAAAAAACAATGGTTTTATTATGCAGTTTCATTCTTTTCTAGAATTCGTACCAAAAATACAAGAATTGCGTTTACCGGGCTTGTCAGAACAACTCACAATGGCTCCAACGATACGAAAGCAATTGCTTGAAAAGCCCATAATAAATCCCAATAAAGCGGCTGTTGTTTGTCTTTTTTGTGAGGGGATTTATGGCGAAACTTTCTTTTATCTTATAAGAAGGTCTTCGTACCCAGGTGTCCACTCCAATCAAGTTGGTTTTCCGGGTGGCCAAATCGATCCCTCTGATAAAACGCCATGGCATGCTGCAAAACGAGAACTATGGGAGGAACTTGGGATTTCTCCTAAACAAATTACCCAAATTCGAGAAATCACTCCTTTGTATATCCCTCCAAGCCATTTTTGGGTCGATTGTTTTTTGGCTTTTACAACTAGTCAAAACGAACTAAATCTAGATCAAAATGAGGTGAAAGAAGTGATTTCTGTTTCTCTGACTGAATTCATTAATACCAAAAAGAACATTACAAATCAAGTTGAGAGCAAGGGGATTGAAACGCCTATTTATATGCTCTCTGACAACATCGTTTGGGGTGCGACGGCCATGATGCTTGCTGAAATTAAAATGATGCTAACCCAAGTCCTAAACTAAATCCTTAGTACATTTGATAAAAATTGTTTAAGTGTTTAAAAGAAACCCTTTTGGTCATTACGATATATTGAAAACATGGCTTATTCGTGTTTTTGGCTTGATTAGCCATAGAAGGTATCGAGGCTTTAACGAACTGAAAATAGATGGATCCGAAAACATCTTTAATCTCCCTGATCGTAAAGTCCTTTTTGTTTCCAACCATCAGACCTATTTTGCAGATGTTGTTGCGATGTTTCATGTGTTTAACGCCAGTTTATCTGGAAGGCAAGACACCCTGAAGAACTTGGGGTATTTATGGAAGCCAAAACTCAACATATATTTTGTAGCTGCCAAGGAAACCATGCAATCTGGTTTACTTCCAAGAATTCTTGCTTATGCAGGATCGATTTCAATAGAGCGAACATGGCGAGCCAAAGGAAAAGATGTAACCCGCCAGGTTAGAATGGGAGATATTTCTAAAATCGGTACGGCACTGGATAATGGGTGGGTCATTACGTTCCCACAGGGAACGACCACACCCTTTAAGCCGATTCGAAGGGGGACAGCCCATATCATTAAAACCTATAAGCCGATTGTTGTTCCCATAGTAATAGATGGCTTTAGACGCTCCTTTGACAAAAAAGGAATTTTTATTAAAAAAAGAGGGATTTTGCAATCGATGGAAATCAAAAAACCACTCGACATCAACTACGATAACGAAAGTATAGACGAGATTGTAGAAAAACTCCAGTTTGCTATCGAACAACACCCTTCGATGCTAAAGGTTATCCCAGAAGAAGAATTGCACGCCTATGAATCTGCAAACAAAAAACGCGAGTGGTCTTAAATTACTGAATCACCCCAGCACAACTCACCCGAGCCCCTGCTGCACCTGATGGTTGCGAAACCAAGTCGTCTTGCCCTTGGTGTACAATGACCGCTTTTCCAATGATGTTTTTTGTCTGGTCATCACAACCGATACACCATTGATCTGTTTTGAAAGTAATGATAGCATCGCCTTTTTGATCTGCCTCGAAGTTTCCAATATCCCCTTTGTGATAGCCCGTTTCACTTCCCCAAGCACCATGTGGTTCAAAAGTTGGATTCCAATGCCCACCTGTCGATTTTCCATCAGCAGATGAGCAATCAGCAAGTTCGTGGAGGTGGATGGCATGTATGCCGGGAGTAAGCCCTGAAAACGTCGCTTTCATAACCACAAATTCGTCTATTTCTGAAAATTTAAGCGTACCAGAAACGTTTGAATCGCTTTTCGGTTCTGCTTCAACAAAAATTGTATTGTTATCCGAACAGGACGTAAATGAAATTAGAATAGAGATGTAAATGGAAAGTTGGAAACTAAAATGAACTCTCATTTTTAATGAATTTTCAGCAATATATTTAATTTATTGATATTTGTTGCATGAAAAAGAAAGTAAACTGCCTAGTCTTACTCATTTCTATATTCTTCATTCATTCGTGTTCAAATCGCTATTTGAGCTCTGTTTACCAACCAATATCGATTCCCCTTGACTATGCTGACTTGGGTAATTGGGCGGTTCACCCACAAAACACGCCTCCACAGCTCGATTTTGTGAAACCAAAAAACAAGCTATATGATGTGGATGTTTTTTATATCCACCCAACCATTACCACAAGTAGAAAAAACAGCGCATGGAATGGGAATGTTATTGATGAAAATTACCGTCAATCTACCTTAAACACAGCGATCAAATACCAATGCTCTGCATGGTATGGGCTTGGCCGAACCTTTGCTCCCTTTTATAGAGATGCCCATATTCGCTCTTTTCAGGATAAGTTTAAACAAGTAGGAGGGGACGATGCACTACGTTCTGCATACGAAGATATTAAGTCAGCGTTCAAGCACTATTTAAAATATGAAAACAATGGTCGCCCTATTGTTCTTGTGTCGCACAGTCAAGGTACCCTACATGCGGGCCAACTACTGAAAGATTTTTTTCAGTATCAACCTCTGCAAAAGCAGTTGGTTGCTGCCTATTTGGTTGGGATTGCTATTAAATCGGAGCATTTTCAAAACATAACTTTTATGACAAGCCCTGCCGAAACGGGCGGATTTGTTACATGGAATACCTATAAAAGAAATCATTTTCCAGATGATTATGAAGAGTGGTATCAAGGTAGTTTAACGACCAACCCGATTACTTGGGACGACCAAAAAAGTGCTAGCTATGAGCAACACAAAGGCCTTGCTTATTATGATGGAATGATATACCCAAACAGTATTTCTATTGAATTGATTGACGGCATGGTGTGGGCGAGAACGCCAAAGGTGCCAAAACGATTTTGGTTGTCATTTGTCAAGGATTATCATTTTGCAGATATTACGATTTTCTGGAAGGATATCCGAGAAAACACCCAAAAGCGGATTGAAGCTTTTTTGGCAAAGAGTTAAGGCTCTTCTGGGGCAAGTTCAAATTCTGCGCCTTCCAGTTCAGTTGAGATGGGGATTTGGCATCCCAACCGTGAATTTGATTTGACATGATAGGCTTCATCAAGCATGGCTTCCTCATCATCATTACGCTCCCGAAAATTCTCGTTCTTGTAAACATACACCTGACAAGATGCACACATTGCCATACCGCCACACACCCCTTTAACCGGTAGATCATAGCTTTTGCAGACCTCCATCAAATTCATATTCATATCTGTAGGGGCGATGAGTTTGTGTGAAACTCCTTCACGGTCAATAACGGTTATGTTGATATCACTCAAATTGTAGAAGATAGAAATTAATCAAAGCCCTGCACCCCTTGAACGGTGGTATACTTAAGATTAAATTTTTTATCGGGGTTGATGCGTTTATAAGCGGATTGAACGGCGAGTGTTGCCTCGTGAAAACCACATAAAATCAGTTTCAATTTTCCTGGGTACGTGTTCACATCCCCAATTGCAAAAATACCTGAGTGGTTGGTTTGATAGTCAAACGTATCAACGACGATGGCGTTTTTTTCAATTTCCAGTCCCCAGTCAGCAATCGGACCGAGTTTGGGTGATAGTCCAAAAAGCGGAAACCATAATTCGGTTTCAATTGAGACTGTCCCACCTTTGGTTTCGAGAATTACCTTTTCGAGGTGTTGTTTGCCCCCCAATTGCTTCACTTCCGCAAATGTATAGAGCTTTAGTTTGTCCTGTTCCTCAAGTTCATACGCTTTCGCAACAGAGTCTTTATTTGCTCGAAATCGATCTGATCGATGAACAAGATGAACAAAGCAATTTTTTTCGGCAAAATAGACTGCCCAATCCAGTGCAGAATCTCCACCACCAGAAATAACGATTTCTTTTCCCCGGAATTGATCCGGATCCTTGACGATATAGTTTACTCCGTTTTGTTCAAAATCTGTAAGGTTTTTAATGATTGGTTTACGGGGTTCAAAACTTCCCAGTCCACCTGCAATCATGACGACAGGGGCTTCATGTTTTGTGCCTTGACTTGTTGTAACAACAAAGTTTCCATTTGGTAATTCGTCTATGGTTTCTGCACGTTCACCAAGTGTAAATCCAGGTTTAAAAGGCGCAGCTTGTTCCATCAATTTATTGACCAATTCACCCGCTAAAACAGTGGGATAACCTGGAATATCATAGATTGGCTTATTGGGATAAATCTCTGAAAGCTGACCCCCAACTTGTGGAATAGAATCGATAAGATGACAGTGAAGTTTCATTAAGCCCGCCTCAAATACGGCAAATAAACCCACAGGACCTGCACCGATAATAACGATATTTGTTTTAATCATTCTATTCGATTCATATTAAAGTTTGCGCAAAGTATTGTACTGATCACTCGCGTAGATTAACGCATTGTATGCATTAATAACCCCTCCTGTTTTTGAAATGGCAAGCATTGTGGTTTGTTTACGGTCATAACCCAACTCTAAGTCATAGTCAATTTCAACCACAGATTCCATCAATACTTTCCGAAGGGCTTTAGGAGACAACTTTGGATAATAAGCCAGAATTATTGCAGCAATTCCCGAAACCGATGGGGCAGCCATCGAAGTCCCACTCAAGGCCTTGTATTGATTGCTTGGAATCGGGGCATAAATTACTGCTCCAGGAGCAAACAAATCGAGATTGTACTTTCCATAATTTGAAAAAGGGGCAATCATCAATGAATTTTTAACGGGTCCAATTGCGCCAATAGTGATAAAGTTGGAAGAAACTTCTGGTTCGTTTTTAAAGTTGTCATTAGGGTAGCTAAACACTTCGTCTATATTCGCACCATCATTTCCAGCAGCATTGACCAATAAAACCCCTTTGGTTTCTGCATACACAACGGCTTCTCTGACTTTGTCACTGTGAGGTGAGAAATCCTTCCCAAAGCTCATATTGATAATTTGGGCACCATTGTCAGCGGCGTATCTGATAGATAGTGCAACGTCCTTGTCATACTCATCGCCTTCGTTGGGAACGGCACGTAAACACATGATTTTAGCAGTTGAAGAAACCCCATCCATACCAAGGTTGTTGTTGCGAACTGCCGCAATAATTCCAGCTACGTGAGTGCCGTGTAACTCATCGTCACTTTTGGGCATTACATTTCCATCACCATAAAACTGTTGTGAAAAGTCATCCGGGTCGTCTCCAGTCGTACGGGCATTATAACCTAGTTTTTTTGCCTGTTTTACATCATTTTCATAATAATAGAGATTACTCGCTAGGTTTTTTTCAATCATCAGTAAGCTATCTTTTATATCTTCTTTAGAAATCATCTCTGCATACTTTTTAATTGCGAGGTCTTTGTTTTCAAAATCAGTCCCTGTTTTTAAGAGCCGAATCAGTTCGTATTGATCTCCAGGTGAATCTCCAAGAAAGTTCCATCCGTGAACATCATCTACATAACCATTGCCATCATCGTCGATGCCATTGTCTGGAACTTCATCTTCATTGACCCAAATTGACTCACTAAGGTCTTCATGTGTGATGTCAATTCCGGTGTCTATAACTGCGACAACAATCGTTTTTCCTTCTTTATCTTGCAAAAGTTCGTCATAAACTTTACGAACACTCATACCAGGAAAATTTTCGGATTTGATGTCTGCATGTTGCCACTCATTTACTCGTTCCCAGTCGATGATTTCAGTAGAAGGCACCGACAGTTGACCAATCGGATTTCCAGAAAACTGTAAGGTGCTACATGAGGTGAATATTAGGCCCGCCAAAGCAAGGAGAAGAATTGATTTTTTCATTGGGTGATTCATTAAATATTCAACAAAGATAAACGAAGTTAATATAAAAAACCCTTCAAAATAAGTGTAAAATCAGATTCATTATTTTGAAAGAACTGCACTTATCAAATTGTGACCATGAATCAATGGTTAAATGAGTTTTGTAAGAAAAAAAAGGCTGTATATTTGCACCGACTGGAGAAATGGCAGAGTGGTCGAATGCGGCGGTCTTGAAAACCGTTGAGGGTCATACCTCCGGGGGTTCGAATCCCTCTTTCTCCGCTCTTCAAAACCAAGTGCAATAGCAGTTGGTTTTTTTGTGCTTGCTGAATTATGACTAACTTTACTACAAATCATATATGCAAAATGCCTATGACATTCTTCTTCTTATCGGTGCCGGTGTTTTTGCTGGATTTGTCAATACCATTGCAGGAGGCGGATCGCTTCTAACGCTCCCGCTTTTGATTTTTATGGGGCTTCCTCCAGCCGTAGCTAATGGGACTAATCGCATTGCCATTGTTGTTTCGACGCTTTCAGCCAATATTGGCTATGCATCAAAGAAGGTTGTTACCTATCCCTTTAGCATTTATTTGGGGATCTCTGCGCTGTTTGGGGCTATCCTCGGTGCCAGGGTCGCCATTGAAATTGATGGTGCGATTTTCAACCGAATCCTTTCCATTATCATGATTATGGTGGTGCTGATTATGGTTTTTAAAACGAAAATGACTGACCACTTATCTCAAGAGAGGACTACTGGAAAACATCTCGTGATAAGCTTAGTCGCATTCTTTTTTCTTGGGATATACGGTGGATTTATCAACGCCGGTATCGGCTTTATCATTATGCTTTTCCTAAACATCTTTAATCGTATGAACCTCATACGAGTCAATTCAGCTAAAGTTGGCGTGGCCTTTATCTATACCATTGGTGCCTTGGCGACTTTTGCCATGAGTGGAAATGTAAACTGGCTATATGGCTTGACTTTGGCTATTGGTACTTCAATCGGCGCTTGGACTGCTTCTCGATTTTCTGTCGATAGAGGAGAAGGGTTTATTAAACTCGTTATGATTTTGATGGTTCTGTTTATGGCGCTAAAACTGTGGTTTTTTCAATAACCGACGTACTCCACGATTTCTAAACCATAACCCGCCAAACCAACCCGCTTGATTTGATCGCTATTGGACAATAGAGATAGCTTTTGAATCTTTAATTGATGTAGAATTTGTGCACCGATTCCAAAGTCTTTCTCGTCCATTGTCGTTGTTGAATTCTCCGTGCTATTTGGTTTAATTTCATGTAAAATCTCAACAGATTTAATCGAATCTATCTTATTGATAAACAACATACAAGAGTATTTGTTATTAACCAATAGTTTAAATATATTATCCATCTCATTTTCGCCATTTCCTTGTAGAGATTGGAGGATATTTTGGGTCATATTCAGCGACTGAATTCTGGTGAGCACCTTATCATTTTCTCTCCAGTTCCCTCGCGTCAATGCGATATGGATTTGTTGGTTGGTGATTTGTTTAAACGCTTGCAGTTGAAACGGTCCGTACTTGGTTTCTAGGGGATAGTCTTCCACTTTTTCAACCAAACTATCGAATTTCATTCTATATTCGATCAAAGAATCAATAGAAACCAATTTGAGTTGGAGTTCATTAGCAATCACACGCAGTTCGGGCAATCTTGCCATTGTTCCATCTGAGTTCATGATTTCGACGATAACGCCTGCGGCTTTAAATCCGGCTAAGCGTGCAAAGTCGATTGCAGCTTCTGTATGTCCTGTACGCCGCAAAACGCCACCTTCTTTGGCAATTAGTGGAAACACATGTCCCGGGCGAATAAAATCATCTGGTTTGGCTTGCTCATCAATCAAATGCTTGACCGTTTTTGATCGATCTGCGGCTGATATCCCAGAAGTGACTCCATTTCCCTTCAAATCCACAGAAACGGTAAAAGCAGTTCCCATCGGATCTGTATTATTATTCACCATGGGGTAGAGGTCGAGTTTTCGACAATAGGATTCTGTTATTGGCGTACAGATCAATCCTCGTCCATGTTGCGCCATAAAATTGATCATTTCAGGAGTGACACATTCAGCTGCTGCAATAAAATCCCCTTCATTTTCCCTGTTTTCATCATCGACCACGACAATAATTTTACCATTTTTGATATCGGTAATGGCGTCTTCTACAGAATCAAATAGAACAGAATTAGGCATGAGCTAATTTTTGGCAAATATACGTCGAACAGATGATGCTTGGCGCAAAAAGACCTGCCAAAGCTCCATAAACTTTGCGGTCAAGTTGCTAAACCCAAACATTCCTTTGTCTGCACTTGCACGACGAATAACGATAAGCGACAACCCAAACAATACGATTGTGGGAAGGGTAGTCCCCATAAAGGGAGTAATGCTCCCATCTTCAGCACTGTTTTTAAAGAAGGTGCCTGCAAAATGATAACTCAAAAAGATCAATAAAGCCAAAACTACAGGTAAACCGAATCCCCCTTTTCGAATCAAGGCACCTAGCGGTGCGCCGATCAAAAACATCAGTAGCACAGAGAAAGCAATGACAAATTTGTCAAAGTACCAGATTTTGTGAAGGTTAATCACCTTCTTTTTAAAGAATAAGGTTTTCTTTTGGGTCTCTAGGTTGGAATCCAGCGTATTTAGTTTGCTTTTCACCTGTCTGCTAATTGACTTTCTTGCATAAACAGGATATTTTGCAAAATAATCTATAACTCCTTCATAAGCGATCTTTTCATTTTTTGTGGTTGAGTGAATTGCTTTCACACCTGTACGTATGTAAGTTGTTTTGGCATAGCTTACTTTGTTATTGTTGTAAATACCTTGCAAGGAGTCGATGCTAATACTCAGTTTATCGATATCTTGCATTTTGTAGGTGTTGGTGTACTTGGTTTCGCTCAAGTCAACATTGTTAAAATCCCGTAAATCGATATTCATTGTGTACGTCCCAAATGAAACTCGACTATGGGGGTAGTTTTTTTTTCTACGATCAGCTCGTTTGGGCTTTAGTTCTTCGTAGCGATTACCATTTTTTAAAACCAATTGAATCCCATCTGAAAAATCAGCATTCTTGAGTTCTCCTTCATCAGCCTTCACAACAACAGTGTTTTTTAAATCAGGTTGTTTTTGATGGATGATCACATCTTTTAAAAAGCGGTCGTTTGAACCATATTTATCCTGAACTTTGATATTGCTTTCCCCTAGATCGTTAAAAACACCTTCTGAAATCGCCAAGGCGGGCTTGATTTTCGACAGATTCTTCCGCAGGTTATAGGTTTTAAATTCCGCAAAAGGCACTACCGTATTGACGACATAAAAGGCAATACCACTCAATAATACAGATACGACAAACACACTGCGCATGGCACGTGTGAGCGATATCCCAGCAGATTTCAATGCTGCAAACTCATAGTGCTCTGACAAACTCCCATAGGTCATAATGGACGCCAGCAAGACGGTTAATGGTAATACCAAAGGGATTAACTTGGGGGAATAATACAGTAAAAACCGAAGTAAAACCGTAATGTCAAGCCCTTTACCAGCAAACTCGTCAATAAACACCCATATCGTCTGTACCACGAAAATCAGCATCAAAATGAAGAAGAAGCTAAAAAACGTACGTAGAAAAGAGAAAAGGATGTAGCGATCAAGTACTGGCATATCTAAAACCTATCGATATAGTAGTTTGCATATTTGTTCTCGTCAAACACAAAAGTTTTGGGCGCAATTTGGGTATTGGCAACAAATTCTTCTACCGTAAAGGTGGTATCTGTTCCATTGATCCCCAAATCGATGATTTTATACAACTGTTTGCTATTGGTGTCAATCCCGAGTAATAGGTATTTGGATTGGCTTTCATTTTCAGTTGGAATGAGCTTGACATAGCGAATATCACGACCCGACACACGTTGCGCTATATCCCATTGCAACAAATATCCCTTTTTGTGAAATTCAAAAATATCAAGTGGATTGAGGGGGTTGTCTAAAAAAGATTCATCTTGTACGATAACTTCTTCGTTCAGGTCATCGATCGTGTAAATAGAAGTACCATCAAAGAGTTGTTGGATTCCCATTATCGAAAGTTTATACTTGTTATTAGAAACAAGAATTGTCCCTTCTTCATTTTGTGAAATTCCCTCAGCAGCATTGTCCAACTGATAGGAAAAGGTCATCGACATGGTTTCAAAACTAGCATATACCTGACTGACTTGGTCCAAAAGTTCTCTCGCACGTTGGTCACTTTGTGAAAACCCAACAAAGGTGAAAAAAAACAGAATGAGGAAGGATTGAATATTTTTATTATTCATTCTCTAAAAATTCGTGTAGGGCGATGATATCTCTAAACATAACTTCACGGGCTTTACTTCCTTCAAAAGGTCCGACGATGCCTGCGGCTTCCAACTGGTCGACAATTCGTCCAGCACGATTATAACCCAACTTCAGTTTGCGTTGCAACAAAGATGCCGAACCTTGTTGGGCATTGACAACAACCTCGGCTGCTTCTCGAAACATCGGGTCTCGATCATCAATATTGTTGTCCAACCCGCTTTTTTGTTCTTCCCCTTTATACTCTGGCAATATATGTGCATTGGGGTAGGCACGCTGTGAGCCAATAAAGTCTGTAAGCTTTTCAACATCCGGGGTGTCAACAAAAGCACACTGCAATCGGATAAGCTCATTTCCTTGCGTAAATAGCATATCACCACGTCCGATGAGTTGTTCGGCACCGCCACTGTCCAAAATCGTTCGAGAATCGATTCTTGACGTCACCCGAAAGGCAACACGAGCTGGGAAGTTGGCCTTGATAACTCCCGTAATCACATTGACCGATGGACGTTGGGTAGCGATAATCAAATGAATCCCCACCGCACGTGCGAGTTGTGCCAAACGCGCAATTGGGGCTTCCACTTCTTTACCAGCAGTCATAATCAAGTCGGCAAACTCATCCACAATCAATACCAAATAAGGGAGAAAGGTATGTCCGTCATCGGGGTTGAGTTCCCGTTTCTTAAAGCGTTTATTGTACTCCTTAATGTTGCGACACATTGCATTTTTAAGCATATTGTATCGATTGTCCATCTCAATACACAAGGAATTTAGGGTATTGATCACCTGACGGTTATCAATGATAATCGCATCCTCTACATCAGGGAGTTTGGCTAGGTAATGCCGTTCAATTTTGTTGTACAGTGTGAGTTCCACTTTTTTGGGATCAACCAAAACAAACTTGATTTCGGCAGGGTGTTTTTTGTAGAGCAGCGAACTCAATATTGTATTGAGACCAACCGATTTTCCTTGTCCAGTTGCGCCGGCCATAAGCATATGTGGCATTTTGGCCAGATCAACAACAAAAGTCTCATTGCTAATCGTTTTTCCAAGTGCTAGGGGCAATTCCATTTCAGCCTCCTGAAAGCTTTTTGAGCCCACTACTGAACGAAAAGAAACAATGGTAGGGTTTTTGTTAGGCACTTCAATTCCGATGGTTCCTTTTCCAGGGATAGGAGCAATGATTCGAATGCCTAAAGCAGACAAGGACAGGGCGATATCATCTTCGAGGTTTTTGATTTTTGAAATCCGGATTCCCGCAGCTGGAATGATTTCGTATAACGTAACAGTAGGGCCAATCGTAGCTTTGATATCCGCAATGCCAATTTTATAATTGCTCAGCGTTTCGACAATCTTTTCTTTGTTATCCTCTAGTTCCGCCTCATTGATTGTAATACCTTCTTCGTTATAAAACTTTAGCAGTTCGAGGGTGGGCCCACGAAACTTGCTCAGTTCCAAGGTCGGATCGACTTCTCCTTGTTCTTTGACGAGTTTTTTTGCTAATTCCACTTCTGGCTCATCTGCAATGGGCTTGTCGATTGTCAACTTGACTTTGTCTGGATCTTCAGATTTTTTAGCAGTTGGTTTTGTGGGTTTGGGACTTGGTTTCACAGCTTCTTTAACATGGAAATCAATCGGTTCAGCGGGTTTTTCCTCTTCTATAGATTCCGTCTCGTCTTTTTCGGTTTTCAGAAATGAAAAAGCCGTTAATATCTTTTCAGGCGTAATTTTTATTATCACAACCAAAAAGGTAATGAATCCAAAAATCAAAATACTGGCCAAGCCAATATCTCCGATATAGTCGGTCGTGAAGCGTGATATTTCATAACCAACTATACCCCCAAAAATGGGGTATTGCGGTACGATAAAGCTCAACAATAGCGAAACCCATATCGAACTGGCGATTGTCCATGATAACATTCCCAAGGTGTTGTTCCAAGGGATGCCGATAAAGAGTCGAAACCCTGTGATCAAGATCATCAACACCAATAGAAAAGAACCCAAACCCAAAAACTGGTATAACAAAAAATGAGCGATGGTAGTTCCAAACTTACTTGCGATGTTATAGGTTTTTGTGCTGCGGTCAGTAAAATCTCCCAAGTTGCTTTGGTCGTGTTCCCAAGTGAAATAATAAGACACCATTGATGCAAGAAGAACCACAGCAATCAAAATAATCGATAAACCGAAAAGGATTTGTCGCTGACGGGAACGCAATGTTGACGTTGAATCTGTCATGTTGAGACAAAATTACACATTCTTAAATACAAAAACTCCTGTGTCATGAAGAGAGTCGTTTGATTTTGATGTGGAATAACGCAAAGAACAAGGTCATAAAGGGGCTTAACCAATTGAAAATGGCGTAGAAAAAATACTGACTTACATCAACACCCAACACCCCGGACTGATAGGCCCCACAAGTATTCCAGGGGATCAACACAGAGGTTACCGTGCCAGAATCCTCGAGTGTACGACTCAGGTTTTCGGGGGCGAGATCACGATCTTGATAGGCCTTTTCAAACATTTTACCCGGGATAACAATGGAAAGATATTGATCCGAAGCGGTGATATTGATTGCCAAACACGAAGCAACCGTACTGGCAAACAGTTGGAAGGTGGACTTGGCCATGTTGAGCAGTGCTGCGCTAATCGTTGCCAAAGCACCAATGGCATCCATCACCCCACCAAAGACCATGGCGCAAATGATCAGCCAGATAGTTCCGAGCATGCCTTGCATTCCACCAGACTGAAAGAGATCGCTCAGGGCAGGGGAAGTGGTTTCAATTTGAGTTGAAACGGTAATCGCATCCATAATGACCTGATAGGTGCTAAATAAATGTAAATTGGATTCCCCACTCAAGGACAACAACAGATCTTGTTGAAAAATCAAAGCCGCAAGAGCACCCAAAAGCGTACCTACAAACAAAGCCACGAGGGGTGGTGTTTTTTTAACAATCATCACAATGACTAAAATGGGAACGATAAACAGGAATAAGTTAATCGTAAACACCTCATTCATTGCGGTTAACAGTTCTTGTGAATTTGCCGAGCCATCCGCGCTAAACCCAATTCCTAAGATGATAAACACAATCAGCGTCACCACAATACTCGGCACAGTGGTATGGGTCATATAGCGGATATGGGTAAAAAGGTCTGCACCCGCCATGGCAGGGGCGAGGTTGGTCGTATCGCTTAAAGGCGATAGCTTATCCCCAAAATAGGCACCCGATAGAACGGCACCAGCAACCATGCCTACAGGAACGCCCAAGGCCTTTCCAATGCCAATGAGGGCAATGCCAACGGTTGCGGAAGTTGTCCAGCTGCTGCCTGTTGCCAGAGAAATCAACGCGCAAATGATCAAACAAGCAGGTAGGAAAATAGAAGGATGAAGGATTTGCAATCCGTAGTAAATCATGGCGGGAATCACTCCGCTGATCAGCCAAGTACCTGCCAATGCCCCGACAAACAATAAAATCAAAATGGCTCCCGTAACCGATTTGAGGTTGTCCGCAACCTTGTCGAGCATGGTTTTGTACGAAATTTTATTGGCAAAGCCGACCACGGCAGCCACTGCACCGCCTAAAAGGAGGATAAACTGGTTGGAGCCCGATAGGGCATTATCGCCATAGACCAGAACGTTAAAAGCCAACAGCCCAATCAACACCAAAAGGGGGAGCAGGGCAGTTTTTAGGGATAGAGAGGGTTTCATAACGGTCTATTTGGGTTGCAAGGGTAAAGACACTTGAATTTGTACGTTTTCATCGATTTGCTTTCGGACTAAACTCGGGATTTCAATACCAAAGTCCGATGTTTTGACAGAGAAAGAAGATTCCAAAGTGATAAGGTCATCTGTTAGGGTGATGGTAGCAGACACATTGATGGGTTTGGTCACCCCATGCATGGACAATTCTCCTGTGACTAGTAGGGTTTGCGTATGGCCCCTTAGAGTGTTTTTGTCAAAGTCCTTAATAGACCCTTTAAAACTAGTTTTGGGGAATTGATGACTTTCGATATAGTTTTCGTTAAAGTGCTCTTCCATAAGTGCAAGTGGAAAACGAAAGCCACGAACAAGCGCCAGGATGGCGAGTTCGCCAGTTTCTGCGTTTAGCAAAGCCGAAACAGCGGAATGCTTTGCCTCAATGGGTTCAAATGTAGGTTGTGAGGCCTCAAAAGACATGCTACCCGACTTGGTCATATACTTAGACTGCCCCATAACGATTGTCACACTCAATAAAATAAAGTGGAGAAGTACCTTTTTCATCAACTTTTTTTATGCTTGAAAGATACAAAAAGGATTGGGTGAGGAATAAAAAAGTTTTTCAATAGCAAACCCATATCTTTACCAAAACGATAAGATGACAAGCACACGTATTTTTTTGGGTATGGTATTAATTCTGATGGCAATCGGCTTCTACTTCTATGCCTATAAAAACCACCGGAACATTGCTTCGGAAGGCGCTGTCTATTCTAATACAGCAATCGTCTTTAAAGATTCGATTGCGCAAAACAATGAGGCCTTTTTCAACCAAACAGTAGCGGTTTCGGGTATGGTTACATATTTAGATGACAATAGCATCTCCTTAGACGATGTCCTTGTAGCGCAGTTTGATAACGGTCACACTGCCCAACTCAATCAGCAACTCACCTTGAAAGGACGTTGTATTGGCTACGACGATTTGTTTGAAGTGGCGGTGCTCGATCAGTGTGCCTTTATGGAGTAGGTTGTACACAAATTCCCGGTTAATTATCTTTGAAAGAGACTATACGATGATGAAACGACTTTCTATTATTTTTTTACTATTATCCACACTGGTTGTGGCACAAAACGACCTTTTGGACGAACTCGATGCCGACCTCGACATGGGGCCGCTTTATGCCGAATCTGCTTTTAAAGGGCTTAAAATCATCAACCTCGAATCGACTAAGATGGTGGACAAAGGGGAAATGTATTTTATCGTTGCTCACCGCTTTGGCAGCATTGAAAATGGCTTTGACGACTTCTTTGGACTCGATATTGCGTCCAACAAATTGCAGTTGATCTACGGTCTTAATGACCATATCAATTTTGGTGCTGCGCGCTCGTCCTATCAAAAGACCTATGCGCTCCATACCAAGTTGCGCATCCTTCGTCAGCAAACCGAAAAATCACCTGTTACGATCGGGGCATACGGTCAACTCACAATCAACAACCAACTCGATTTGGATCTCAATCCAGACTTGGATTTTAGCCACCGCCTGACCTATACCGCACAAGCCCTCGTTTCTCGAAAGTTTAGCGAAAAATTGTCCTTGCAACTCTCGCCAACCCTGATTCACAAAAACCTGACGGAAGTTGATGATGAAAACAATATGCAGTTTGTGATGGCTGCTGGGGGGCGTTATAAACTCACCAAACGAGTGAGTCTAAACATGGACTATGGCTTGGTCACAAACCGACCAGAAGAACTCAACTATAACAATATGCTCTCCATTGGATTGGATATTGAAACTGGTGGGCACGTCTTTCAACTCCATTTTTCCAACTCTCGATCGATGCTCGAACATAGCTTTTTGACCGAAGCATCAGGCGATTGGTCAGAAGGAAAAATTCACTTTGGATTTAATATCAGTAGAGTGTTTGATTGGTAGTCACTTTCGTATTACTTTTGTACTGTAAAACAATCAAACTATGTCCTCATTTGACGTTGCTGTTATCGGATCTGGCCCTGGAGGCTATGTCGCAGCGATTCGTTGTGCGCAGTTGGGTCTGTCCACTGCCCTTATTGAAAAATACGACACCCTTGGCGGTACTTGCCTCAATGTGGGTTGTATTCCTTCCAAATCCCTTTTGGATTCCTCGCATCACTATGAGGAGTCGATTAAAAATTTTGCTACCCATGGAATTGATGTGGAAGGGAAAATCAAGATTAACTTTGGGCAGATGATGAAAAGAAAATCAGAGGTCATTGAGCAAACCACCAAGGGGATTGATTATCTGATGGATAAAAACAAAATCACGGTTTTTAACGGTCTTGGCAAATTTGTCGATGCGACACATATCGAAATCGCAGGTAAGAAAAAACAGACCATCGAAGCCAAACACAACATCATTGCAACGGGTTCCAAACCTGTGGTTTTACCTTTTGTCACTCTGGACAAGGAACGAATCATCACATCCACAGAAGCCCTTTCCCTAACCGAAATCCCCAAGCATTTGGTGGTGATTGGCGGTGGGGTGATTGGACTTGAGCTTGGTCAGGTCTATCGCCGATTGGGTGCGGAAGTGTCTGTTGTGGAATATGCCGATCGCATTACGCCAATCATGGACAGTTCGCTTTCCAAAGAATTGATGAAAGTAATGAAAAAACAAGGCGTCAAATTTTATCTCTCACATCAAGTTAGTGGGGTAAAACGCAAAGGCGATGAAGTGACCGTCACTGCCAAAAACAAAAAGGGACAAGATGTTAAGTTTACGGGCGATTACTGCCTGATGTCTGTTGGTCGCAAACCCTTTACCGAAGGACTTGATCTAAAAGCCGCTGGCGTTGTGGTCAATGAGCGTGGACAAGTGGAAGTGAACAAGCAACTCCAAACCTCGGTCTCGAATATCTATGCCATTGGCGATGTGGTACGCGGTGCGATGCTTGCACACAAAGCAGAGGAAGAAGGGGTGATGGCTGCAGAAATCATCGCGGGGCAACAACCGCATATCGATCACAACCTCATTCCAAATGTGATTTATACTTGGCCGGAAGTGGCTGCCGTAGGTAAAACCGAAGAAGAACTCAAAGCCGCTGGTGTTGGCTATAAAGCAGGGCAGTTTTCCATGCGTGCACTGGGACGTGCCAGAGCGAGTATGGACACAGACGGCTTTGTCAAAATCCTAGCAGACGCCAAAACCGACGAGGTTCTCGGCATTCATATCATTGGAGCAAGAGCTGCCGATTTGATTGCACAGGCGGTTACTGCAATGGAGTTTAGATCATCTGCTGAAGATATCGCTCGAATGAGTCATGCGCATCCCACCTATGCAGAAGCGATGAAAGAGGCCGCTTTGGCTGCCACGGAAGACCGCGCACTACACATCTAGACAGCTTATTTTTTAAAGTATTTTGTAAACTTCTCACGAATGGCATCGAGTTCCAAATTGCCAATGCTTCCGCTATGGGTGTGCTTTGCCATTTTGGGAGGAACAAATTCCCCTTTGTTGATGGCTTCCCCAATCTGGACATAGGCATCCCGAAACGGAACTCCTTGCTGAATGAGTTCGTGCAAGGCATCTACACTAAATACATGGGTGTACTTTTCATCTGAGAGAATATCTTCTTTGACCTGCACTTCTGCTATGCTCGAAGTGGTCATCGACAAACAGCTTTTGATCTCTTGGATGGCTTGAATGATCGGCCCTTTAAACAATTGCATTTCTCTGTGGTATCCACTAGGCAAATTGGTACTCATCAACGCCAATTCGTTGGGAAGGGCTTGGAGTTTATTGCATTTCCCACGGATGAGTTCAAATACATCTGGATTTTTTTTGTGTGGCATGATGCTAGAGCCCGTTGTAATGTCATCTGGAAAGGAGATAAAATCAAAGTTTTGACTCATATACAAACAGACATCCATCGAAAATCGACTCAGCGTACCAGCAAGACTACCAATGGCTTGTGCCAAGTTTTTTTCGAGTTTCCCCCGACTCATTTGTGCTGCTACGACGTTGTATTTCAGGGTGTCAAACCCGAGCGTTGCTGCGGTGTCGTGCCGATCAACAGGAAAGGAACTGCCATATCCAGCAGCACTCCCGAGTGGATTTTGGTCACACAGCGTGTGAACAGTATTGAGCAAAAGCACCTCATCGGCAAGAATTTCTGCATAGGCAGAAAACCACAACCCAAAGGAAGACGGCATGGCGATTTGCAAATGTGTGTATCCCGGCAACAATTGATCTTTATACCGATCTGCCAAGGTCATATACTGCTCAAATAACGCTTTGACAAGTTGCTTGATTTCTTGAATTTCATCTTTGAGGTAGAGCTGCATAGCGACCAAAACCTGATCGTTTCTCGAACGCGCAGTATGGATTTTTTTACCAACGTCTCCATAAGTCTTTGTCAATTCGTACTCAATCTTAGAGTGAACGTCCTCAAACTCGTCAGAAATCGTAAACGTACCTTCTTCAACTTCTTTAGACAATGCAGCAAGCCCCTCTACAAGCTGATCGACTTCGGATTGGGAAAGCAAGCCAACCTTACCTAACATCTTTGCATGAGCTTGTGATGCAATGATATCATAGGGAGCAAGTCGCAAATCCCAATGGCGATCATCACCAACCGTAAATTGGTCGATGTGGTCTCTTACTTTTGTTCCTTTTTTTTGCCAGATTTTCATGATGTAATTACTTGGTCGAGCAATTCGATATATAAGCGAACCGCTTCTTTGATTTCATTTTCATAAATAAATTCGTCTGCCGTATGAGATCTTGTCGAGTCCCCAGGACCGAGTTTGAGTGACGGACAGGATAGGGCTGCCTGATCAGATAGGGTAGGCGAGCCATACGTGTTTCTCCCTATCGCAACCCCCGCAACAACTAGCGGATGGTTGTTGTCGATTGAGGAAGATTGCAGTCGCAAGGAGCGAGCGGTTACTTCACAGGGTGCCTGACCGACGATCTCCGCAATTTCTTGATTGGTGTAGCATTCGTTGACACGAACATCCAACACCAGGTTGACTTGTGCTGGTACGACATTGTGCTGACTGCCAGCGTTGATTTGGGTGATGGTGAGTTTAACAGGTCCTAAGGTATCCGACACCTTGTCAAACGATAGGTTTTGAAACCATTGGATTACATCCATAGTCTTGATAATAGGATTATCGTTGTTGGGGTGAGCGGCATGTCCAGCTGTTCCTTTTACCACTGCATCAAAAACAACAAGTCCCTTTTCGGCGATGGCCAATTGCATTTGTGTGGGTTCACCAACGATTGCTACATCGATTTCAGGAAGCTCTTTTAACAAGCTGTTTAATCCGTTTAGCCCCGAGCTTTCTTCTTCTGCTGTTGCGGCTACAATCAGATTGTAGGTGAGGTTTTCCGCTTCGTAGAAATGGGCAAACAGTCCGAGTAAGGATACCAAAGCGCCTCCAGCATCATTGCTGCCCAATCCAAACAGTTTCCCATCCATAATCTCTGCTTTATGTGGGTCACGCGTATAGGCGGTATTGGGTCGTACGGTATCGTGATGTGAGTTTAATAGCAAATTCGGTTTGGCTGGGTCGTAGTGTTTGTTAAAAGCAAAGACATTGTTTTGAATGCGATGGGTCTCAACCCCTTTACTGTGTAACCAGTTTTGGATACAATCAGCCGTTTGAGATTCCTCTGCTGAAAAGGAGGGGATTTCAATCAGTTGCATAAGCAACCCAATCACATCATCTGCTAAATGGTCTGTACTCATCCGATTACTGTTGTTTTAAGTGCCTGTTCGTCGTGAACAGTATCTGGTTTTTCAATGGTTACTGCTTGAACCCCATGTTGGAGTGCCATCGCGGCATTTTGCAATTTGGGAAGCATTCCATCTGCGATAATGCCCTTGTGGTGTAGTTCGTCCACTTCGTTGACTTCAATGGTGGGAATCACACTGTTTTCGTCCTTAATATCTTTTAATACACCTGCATGCCCAAAGCAATAGTGTAAATATACTTCGTAATCCGCAGCTAAAGCACTGGCGATAGTGGCGGCGATGGTATCGGCGTTTGTATTGAGCAGTTGACCGTTTTGGTCATGGGTAATCGCGCAAAACACAGGAGATAATCCAATCGACAGAAATGCATTTAGACTTTCCGTATTGACCTTGCTGATTTCGCCAGCCCATCCATAGTCAATGTCTTGTACAGGCCTTTTGTTTGCTTGAATCAGATTGGCATCTGCACCCGATACGCCAATGGCGTTGGTGCCGAGTTTTTGGAGACCCGCTACGACTGTTTTATTGGCAAGACCAGCATAAACCATAACCGCTACATCTAGGGCATCATCGTCAGTGATTCGTCTTCCGTTGTGCATTTTGGGTTCTATGCCCAGTTTTTCACAGAGTACACTGGCTTGGCTACCACCGCCATGGACAAGGATTTTGTGTCCAATAAGTGCATGAAAAGAGGCCAAAGCGGTTGCTGTCGCACGGCTGTCCTGGAGTAATCCACCGCCAAGTTTGACAATGTGTAGCTTATCCATGGGTTAAAAATTCTTGTAAAACGGCCTGTGCGGCAAAAGTTCTGTTGTTGGCTTGTTCGATCACCAATGACTTTGGGTGGTCCAAAACGCTGTCTGATGCAACTACGTTTCTTCTGATGGGAAGACAATGCATAAAAAAGGCGTCGTTGGTGTATTTCATTTTATCAGCTGTCATCATCCACTCGTTGTCTGTTCGCAAAATCGCACCGTAATAGGTATAGGAACACCAGTTTTTGACATAGACCATATCGGCATCTGCCAGTGCTTCCTCCTGATTGTAGTTTACAGTATGATTCCCGACAATAGCAGGATTGAGGTCATAACCCTCTGGATGGGTAATGACAAAGTCTGCTTCTGTGTGATTCATCAATCCGATAAATGAGTTGGCAACCGCGTGCGGCAATGCCTTTGGATGGGGTGCCCAACTCAACACAATTTTTGGCTTTTTGACGTTTACTTGCTCCTGTATCGTTAGCCCATCTGCCAAAGCTTGTAGTGGATGTGCTGTTGCACTTTCCATATTGATGATTGGAACCGCAGCAAACTCTGCAAATTTTCGAAGGACTTTTTCTTCTTCATCACGCTTTTTGTCGGTCAAGGAAGCAAACGCCCGAATCGCAACAAAATCACAGTATTGGGATACAACTTGCGCTGCTTCTTTTACGTGCTCTGATCGAAGTCCACTCATGATGGTTTCGTTTCCATACTCGATTGCCCAGGCCTCATTGCTAAAGTTCATTACAATCACGTCCAAACCGAGATTTCTTGCTGCCTTTTGGGTGCTGAGCCGTGTGCGTAAACTCGGATTGAAGAACAATAAGCCAATCGTTTTTCGTTGTCCCAAATGCGCATTTGCAAAGGGATCTTGTTTGCAGCTTTTGGCAAGTGCAATGGTCTTTTTCAGATCGACTAAATCTTGTAAGGTGATAAAATTTTTCATTAGTGACATGCGTTTAAGGCAGTAAACAATTGATCCAAATGCTTTTGTTTGACATTGAGTGGGGGTAGGATTCGAATCAGGTTTTTGTTGCTACTACCTCCTGTAAAAATACGGTGTTTAAAAATCAATTCTTTCCGCAATGAGCCCACTTCGTTCTCAAATTCCAGTCCGAGCATCAATCCTCTTCCTTTGATGGTTTTGACAAAAGAAAGTTCTTTGGCTTTTTCAACAAAGTATTCGCCCATGGCTTTGGCGTGATCGTAAAGTTTTTCTTTTTCCAACACCTGTAAAACCGCTAGGGAAGCGCTACAAGCAAGGTGGTTTCCACCAAAAGTGGTTCCCAATAGTCCATACTTGGCCTTGATGACTGGATTGACAAGGATTCCCCCAACTGGAAAGCCATTTCCCATGCCCTTGGCGATGCTGATAATATGCGGATTGATATTGTATTTCTGAAAGGCAAAGAAGTCACCACTTCGCCCAAAGCCAGATTGTACTTCGTCGGCAATCAGGCAAGTTTGATGGGTTTCACAAAGTGTTTCCATTTGCGCAACAAACGCTGCTGATGGTTCATCCAAACCACCAACCCCCTGTATAGCTTCAAAAATAACAGCACAGACATCCCCTTTGGCTAGTTCTTTCTCAAGCGCATCAGCATCGTTAAACGGGATAAAATCCACTTGTTGTTGATTGTTCAAAGGTGCCTGTATGTTTTTGTTGTCCGTGGCAGCAACTGCCGCACTGGTTCGTCCATGAAAGGCATTGTCAAAGGCAATCACTCGTGATTTACCAGTGTGAAATGAGGCTAGTTTAAGTGCATTTTCATTTGCTTCTGCACCCGAACTACACATAAACAACTCATAATCGGTACAACCCGACTGTCGATTGATCTCTGCAGATAGTTTTTCTTGTAGAGGATTTTGAACCGCATTGGAGTAAAACCCAATTCGATCGAGTTGTTTTCTCAACATTCGTTTATAGGTTCGGTGCCCATGACCGATTGAAATCACCGCATGACCTCCATATAAATCTAGATACTTGGTTCCTTTTTGATCATAGACATACACACCACGGGCTTTGGTGGGCTCTACGTCGTACAAGGGATATACATCAAATAAGGGCATGGCTTATCCTTTACTAATCACATTAATTTTATTAAACGAAGCAACAATCCCTTTGATTAAAGACGAACTCAGTCCTTGGTGCTCCATTTCATTGAGTCCTTCGATTGTACAGCCCTGTGGCGTGGTCACCTTATCGATTTCCTGTTCTGGATGAGAGTCGGTTTCAATCAGTAGGGAGGCAGCTCCTAGGGCGGTGTACATCGACATCTTCATGGCTTCTTCCGCGTCAAAGCCGAGCTGAACGCCTCCTTGGGTTGTTGCGCGAATCAATCGCATCCAAAAGGCAATTCCTGATGCACAGATGACCGTTGCAGCTCGCATATGCTTTTCGTCGATGATGATGCTTGTGCCGAGCGCATTGTAAATCGCTTCCGCGAGTGACAGGCGATGTTTTCCTTTGTCATTGGCACATAAACAAGTCATCGATTTACCAACTGAAATTGCTGTGTTTGGCATCGATCGAATGATGTATTTGTCGTTTCCAACCAAGGCTTCCATTTTCTCGATTGAAAACCCAGTCACTGTTGAAATTAAAACATGTTTTTCGGAGAATAGATCTGCATTTTTTGCAAGAACTTCGCTAAGTTGAGCGGGTTGTACAGCAAAAATAATGACGTCAGAAGATGAAATGGCTTCCGCATTATCATCCGTGATGTGTGTGTTTTTGTAATCGCTCCAGTCCAAAATTGAAGATGGATTGCGCTTGGTCAGGTATAACTGCGTAATGATGTTGTTGGTCAGTAGCCCTTTTGCAATACTCAAGCCAAGATTTCCAGCACCGATAATTGCGATTTTCATAGTATTTCGTGTTTAATGTACGTTTGCTTTAAGTTGTAATCCTGTTGTTTGTGGCCACGAAAACATCAAATTCATGTTTTCAACGGCTTGTCCTGATGCCCCTTTGAGAAGGTTGTCCAAACAACTGGTAATCAGGAGTAAATTGTTGTGTTTATGCAAGTGAATCAAGCAGTTGTTGGTGTTGACTACCATTTTTAAATCCAATGCTTTCTTGCTGATGTGCGTAAACGAACTGTTGAAATAAAATTGTTCATACAAAGAATAGGCATCATCAACGTCTCCATCAAATGTCGTGTACACACTGGCAAATATCCCTCGGGTAAAGTTTCCCCGAATAGGTAAAAAATTGATTTCAGGAATATCTGGTTGTAGGGCTTGGAGGGTTTCGCCAATTTCTCCCAAATGCTGATGGGTAAATGGCTTGTACCAAGACACATTGTTGTTTCGCCAGCTAAAGTGAGAAGTAGAATAAGATTTTACACCTGCGCCTGTGCTTCCAGTGATAGCGTGTACTTGAACATCATTTTGTAGCAACCCTTCTTTAGCAAGGGGTAAAAGTGCCAGTTGAATCGCTGTTGCAAAACAACCAGGATTGGCTACCGCTTGTGCAGACTGAATTTTTTGTTTTTGAAATTCAGGTAAGCCATACACATAAGACTTTCCTAAAAAATTCTGATCATTCTGCAATCGAAATTCATTGCTCAAATCAATAATTTTTGTGTTGTCGTTCATCCGGTTTTCGTGTAAGAAAGTTCCCGAAAGTCCATGTCCAAGACACAAGAACAACACATCCACATTTGGATTGACTTCATCCGTAAACTGCAAATCGGTTTGTCCGATCAAATCCGTATGCGTTTCAGTAAGATACGTTCCAGGTCGCGTGCTGCTATACACAAAATCAATGGTAACCAATGGATGATTCACCAACAAGCGAAGGAGCTCACCACCCGTGTAGCCAGATCCGCCGATGACTCCGACCGTCTTTTTAGCTGTTGTTGACATGGTTGTATATTTTAGTTGCGTTTGCGGTAACTTTGATAAATCCTTTGGCATCTTCACTCGTCCAGTTGCGGTTCATCTCGCCATAGCTTCCAAAAGAGGAATCCATTAAATCATGAGCCGATTCGATACCGTCAAGGGTAAATCGATAGGAGTGGAGCGTGACAAAAACGGTTCCTGTGACCATCTTTTGCGAACTTTCCATAAAGGCCTCAATATCTCGCAAGACAGGGTCGAGATAGTGCCCTTCATGCAAATGCATGCCATAAAAGCTTGCGAGTTGTTCCTTTTGTTGCTGCTGCCATTTGCTCAAAGTGTGTTTTTCTAGCAAGTGATGTGCCTTGATGATCAAAAGCGGAGCAGCTGCTTCAAAGCCAACTCTTCCTTTGATCCCAATAATCGTATCCCCAACATGAATATCTCTTCCGATCGCATAACTAGAGGCGATTTGATCAAGCGCCTGAATGGCAGAAACCGCATCGATTTGTTTGCCGTCAATGCCAGATAATTCCCCTTTTGTAAACTGAAGAGAAATTTTGGTTGGTTGCTGTTCGGATAATTGGCTTGGGTAGGCCTCTTCTGGCAGCGGGTCTTTCGATTCCAGCGTTTCTTTTCCACCAACACTTGTACCCCAAAGTCCTTTGTTGACAGAGTATTGGGCTTTGGCCCATTCCATTTCGACCCCATGAGACTTGAGAAAGGCAATCTCGTCTTCCCTCGACAACTTTTGGTCGCGAATCGGCGTGATGATTTCAATGTTTGGTGCTAGGGTTTGAAAAATCAAGTCAAATCGGACTTGATCGTTACCGGCACCTGTACTGCCATGCGCAATATGGGTGGCTCCTATCGATTTGGCGTAATTGACAATCTCTACTGCTTGTATAATTCGCTCGGCACTAACCGAAAGGGGATAGGTATTGTTTTTCAGGACATTGCCAAACACCAAAAACCGAATCACTTTTTGATAAAAGCTCTCTACTGCATCAATAGACTGGTAGGATGTTGCACCTAAAGCCATGGCTTTGGCGGACAATGATTTGACTTCATTAGCGTTAAAACCGCCAGTATTTACACTCACTGCGTGCACCTGATAGCCAAGTTGGCTGAGGTGTTTTACGCAATAGGAGGTATCTAGACCTCCGCTGTAGGCAAGGACTAACTTTTTCATGCTTTTTTCTTGTTTAGAAACAATGATTGTTTGATTTTATTCAATCGACTCATAACGGTGTTGTCATAGGACTTTTCTTCAGCATCTGCTTGTGGGTCATAGAGCATTCCCGTACACAAACACATTTTGTGATCGGTCCTTGTGAGGACGTCGTAATTTTTACAGGTTTGGCATCCTTTCCAAAAGTCAGGGTCATCAGTCAATTCAGAAAAGGTAACGGGCTTGTAGCCGAGTTCATAATTGATTTTCATAACAGGGAGACCAGTGGTAATCCCAAAGACCTTTGCATCGGGATATTTTTCTCTGGAATACTCAAACATTTTTGTTTTGATCGCTTTTGCCAGCCCTTTTCCTCTGTATTCTGGCGCGACAATCAAACCCGAATGGGCAACATATTTGCCATGTCCCCAAACCTCGATATAGCAAAAGCCCGCAAAGACATCGCCGTCTAAAGCGATTACCGCGTTTTTATTTTCGATTTTGCTAACAATATACTCTGGTGTACGCTGTGCGATTCCCGTTCCTCTCACCTGAGCAGAGGAAGCGATTAGTTCCGAAATTTGTTTCGCATACTGGATATGCGACTTGCCTGCAATGACAATGTTCATTGTGCTGTGAATTTGAATTGAAAAATAGATGATGATGAAGATGAAGCTGGACGCACCATAGCTCCCTAAAGACTATATACCCCCAAAGGGGCGACGCGGACGGCGTGGAGTTAACGGGAAGTGTCTTTTTAAAATCACGGTGCAAATATCAATAAAAATTGTGAAAATAAAAGGGTTACTGCTAAATCTATTGATTATTTTTGTTACAAATCTAACAATCTGTATTCGTTGAAACGCAGTTTTACCCGTTTTTCACATCCCGATATCGAACAACTCAAGTTGCAACTTTTGCATTGGTCGAAACGCTATTCGACCACAGTTGTGTTGGATTCGAATGACTATGCGCATCAAGAAACGGACTATGACTTTATCCTCGCAACGGATGCTCATACTGTTGTACAATCACAAAGCCATCATGCGTTTACAGCTTTACAAACTCACCTTAATTCCCATTCCGACTGGTTGTTTGGCTACCTGTCCTACGATCTAAAAAATGGTTTGGAAAAGCTTCAATCCCAAAACCTTGATTATCTGGATTTTCCCGAACTGTTCTTTTTTCAACCCAAACGCTTGTGGGTCATTAAAGACAATCGAGTAGAAGCACATTATTTATCCCCATATCAGCCAAATGATGACTGGGATCAGATTATGTCCACTTCAGATCAGTACGCAGATAGTATTGAAAAAGAGATTTCCATGCAGCATCGGATTACCAAAGCAGATTATCTTGCCAAAACACAAGCTCTTCAGCAACATATCGCAAGAGGTGATATCTACGAAGTGAATTTTTGTATGGAACTCTATGCAGAAGATACCAAAATCGAACCGCATACCCTATTTTATGAACTCAATGAAAAGGCAAAACCCCCCTTTGCTGCCTTTGTCCAAATCGATGATAAATATTTACTCTGTAGTTCCCCTGAGCGTTTTTTAAAACGGGTCGGAGATCGGTTGATTTCACAACCGATTAAAGGAACAGCAATACGCCATATTGATATGGTTCAGGATCTTGCAGAAGCATCTCAATTGAAAATAAGCAAAAAGGAACGTGCAGAAAACACCATGATCGTCGATCTTGTGCGCAATGATATGTCGCGGATTGCAACCAAAGGAAGTGTGCAAGTGGAAGAGTTGTGCAAAGTTTATCCGTTTGCGCATGTGCATCAAATGATATCAACAGTCGTGGCCGAATTGCAAACAGAAACTCAAGTTTCAGACGCCATAGCTGCTTGTTTCCCGATGGGGAGCATGACGGGTGCACCCAAGGTACGAGCGATGCAACTTATCGAACAATATGAAGAGACTAAAAGAGGACTCTATAGCGGGGCAGTTGGCTATATCGATCCCAATGGAGATTTTGATTTTAATGTGGTGATCCGCTCCCTTTTATATCGGAAAGATACCAAATATCTCTCGCTACAAGTCGGAAGTGCCTTGACAGCAAATTCGAATCCAGATAAGGAGTACGAAGAATGCTTGCTCAAAGCAAAAGGGGTTCTAGAGGTTATTTCGAAAAAAATGGCCATTAATTTGTAGTTTGCAGCCATGAAATCCAGATTTCAGACGCATCTTCATTCTCGCTTTCCTGCGCTCAGCTCACAACGAGTTTTGGTGGCTGTCAGTGGGGGTGTCGATAGCATGATCTTGGTGGATTTGCTCCGTGAATTTTCTAATGCGGTGGCGGTTGCTCACTGCAACTTTCAACTTCGTGGACAAGACAGTACGCAAGATGAGCAACTCGTCGAGTCTTATTGCAAAAGACATCAACTGACTTGCCATATCAAACGATTTGACACCAAACTGCCCAAACATTCAACGCAAATGGCAACTCGAACACTGCGCTACAATTGGTTTAAGGAACTCTGCCTGTCCAACAACTATGATGTGATATTGACCGCTCATCACGCAGATGATAATATCGAAACCCTATTGATGAATATCATTCGAGGTACTGGCATCGAGGGTTTAACTGGCATTCCGGAGCAAAATGAAAGAATTTTAAGACCCCTTTTGCCATTTTACAAATCTGAAATTATCGCCTATGCCCAAGCGCATCAAATTCCTTGGCGAGAAGATCGGTCCAATCAAAGTGACGACTATCAACGCAACGCAATCCGCCATCATGTGATCCCAGAGTTGACCAAATTGCACCCTAAAGCTTTGGAAAACACTACCAAAACCATAGATTTTACAAAGGAAGCTGCATTGGTAATTCAGCAACAAACCGAAGAGTTGCAAAAGCAACTTTTTTTGAAGGAAAAGGAGACCATTCGGATTTCCATCTCATCCATTAAAGCACTTCAGCCCTTTTCGTTCTGGATTCATCAACTGTTTACCCCCTATGGCTTTGACCGTCGAGAAGTGATCAAATTGTTAAGCGCACAAAAAGGAAAGTGTATCCATTCGACAGATCACACGCTTGAAGTTGGCCGAAATGAGTTCTTACTTTACAAATCCATAGAACAAAAGAAAGAGATGGAATTTGAGGTTTATGAATATGGCATTCATGAGCCAATAGAACTTCTATTTTCGAGAGATCAACAGCACGAGCAAAGCAGTTTGACTCTTGACGCTACAGCCATATCCTTCCCCATGAAGCTGCGCAAATGGAATAGGGGAGATCACTTCTATCCGACTGGCATGTCAGGGTCAAAAAAAATTTCTAAATATTTCAAAGACGAAAAATATACCGCAACCGAAAAAGCGGCACAATGGTTGTTGTGCTCAGGAAATGATATCGTTTGGATTGTCGGTAAGCGTGCAGATCGTAGATTTGTACCAACAGAAACAACCATCGATTTTTTAAACATCAACCTCAAATGAGAATTATTCCCCTTATCCTCAACCTTCTTTTTGCGAGTTTGGTCTTGGCACAGAACCCTGTGACTTGGACAACCCAAGCAAAACAAATCGATTCCCTCACCTTTGATGTGGTCATTACAGCCACCATCGAAGAGAAATGGCATTTGTATGCCACAGAAATGCCAGAAGATGGCCCGCTGCCAACCGAATTCAGTTTTCAAGATGTAACCTCAATTGGTTCATTAACGCATTCAGAATTGATCACGGGTTATGACCCCATTTTCGAAATGGAACTGTCTTATTTTGACAACAAAGCGACCTTTTATCAAACCATACAATTGGCTGATCAGTCTGTTCAAGACATTACAGTAGATTTAATCTACCAAGCATGTGATGATAAACTCTGTATTTTTAGAGATGAGCAGTTGTTGATTTCTTTGACAGGCGATTCGCAAGCGCAACAATCAGAAGACCTGACCGCACTTACTGCAGAATCGGTTAAAAAATTAAAAATTGAACTGAAAAACACCGATCTTCTCACGACAAATTCAGATCAAGATAGTGATTCATCTATTTGGAATATCTTTTTACTCGGTTTTTTTGGAGGACTCATTGCCTTGCTTACCCCTTGTGTGTTTCCGATGATTCCACTGACCATTTCATTTTTTACCAAACAGAGCAGTACCAAAAGTCAAGGGTTGACCAATGCCTTACTCTATGCCTTTTTTATTGTCTTGATTTATGCCTTGTTGAGTCTGCCCTTTCACTTTCTCGACTCGATAAACCCTGAAATTCTCAACTCCATTTCGACGAACATCTGGCTCAACATTTTTTTCTTTTTGATTTTTCTGTTTTTTGCCTTTTCGTTTTTTGGGTATTATGAGCTAACCCTTCCTTCGTCGTGGGCAAACCGACTTGATTTTGCTTCGAATAAAGCGGGGGGACTCATCGGAATCTTTTTAATGGCGCTCACCCTTGCCATCGTTTCCTTTTCGTGTACAGGTCCAATTTTAGGCTCACTCCTTGCGGGCTCGCTATCAAACACAGGGGGGGCAACCCAACTCAGTATAGGGATGACTGGATTTGGATTGGCGTTGGCCTTGCCCTTTGGGCTATTTGCGCTTTTTCCCAACCTGTTGCAGAGCTTACCCAAGTCCGGCGGATGGATGAATACCCTTAAAGTGGTATTGGGCTTTATTGAACTCGCATTAGCGATTAAATTTCTGTCCAACGCTGATCTTGTGGCACATTGGGGCATTCTCAAACGTGAGGTTTTTATCGGTATATGGATTCTGATTTTTATTGGGATGATTGCGTACCTATTTGGCTTGTTTCGATTTCCTCACGAAGTGAAGAAACCAACATTGGGAACAGGCAGGATTCTACTTGCGATCTTGAGCATATCGTTTGTTGTATATCTCGCCCCGGGTACCTTACCAAACTCGTCTTCCAATTCACTCAAGCTATTGGTGGGCTTTCCACCGCCGACATTTTACAGCATTTATGCACAGGAGTCCGATTGTCCGCTCAATTTGGACTGTTACAAAGATTTCGAAAAAGGGGTAGCGGTTGCTAAAGCGGCAAATAAGCCAATATTATTGGACTTTACCGGTTGGGCGTGTGTCAATTGTCGGAAAGTAGAAGAAAACGTTTGGAGCGATCCAGAAATTTATCGGCTGATTAACGAGGAATTGATTTTGATTTCTTTGTATGTGGACGATCGAGAGACATTGGCAAAAGAAGATCAATTTACGCTGGAATACTCCTCAGGGCGAATTCGAAAAATCGAAACCATCGGGCAGAAATGGGCTGCTTTTCAGGCAATTAATTTCAATTCCGTATCCCAACCACATTATATACTGATGATGTCAGATGGGTCTGTATTGGCACCCCCACAACAATACACAGATATTACGACTTATTTGCAATGGCTACAAAATGGCTTAGACAATGCGCCTCGTCAAGCGGTTGGATTCAAACTCCAGTAAGACCCACCATAATAAAGAATGGGAGAACCGTCAAACACGCGACCCGAAGAAACTTTTGCGACATAAATCCAGTGATCCCCACCGTCGTGGGTTGCTTGTAGTTTTGCTTCCAAAAACCCAAGGGTTTTAGCAAAGACAGGGTGTTTGTATTCTGGTATCTTATCTAAACCATTAAACCGTTCTTCATTTGTCAATTTGGAATTGGCAAAACGTCTTGAAATTTCTTGTTGATGTTTAGATAAGATGTTTATTGCTAGAGATTGTTCTTCATTCAAAGGCTTATTGAAACGTGCATCCTTGTCAATGCAAAACAAAACAAGGGGTGGGTCAATTGAAACAGAGCTAAAGGAGTTGACCGTTATTCCATGTGATTGACCCTTATGTGTGATGGTTAAAACCGTTATTCCCGTCGCATAGTGCCCACAAATATTTCTAAAGTCATTTGAATTCATACTGCAAAGAAAATAATAGATGGTGATAATTCATTAGCTTCTGAAAATAATTTTTAGCATTATATAAACCAATTTCTTTAGAAAGCACTAAAAGTCTATATGCTATATTTATAGAACACAACATGCTGTTTAACTATCCAGCAAAAAATAAAAACCAAGGGCTTATATTGAGATTGCTCTGAGCGTCTTAATCGAACACCCGATAGCCTTTGTTCTTGTTGTGATTGGAGATTTCCCAGCCAATAAGGCATCAACAGCTTGTTCGACATAGCGTTTTTTGACTTTTTGCGGGTTGCGAGAGCTATCATCTATGGCACCTATATAGCGCACGATGTTGTTCACGCCCTCCTTTTGTAAGATAAATACATGTGGGGTTTTTGTAGCACCGTATTGAGGATAAACCTGCTGTCCAACATCTTGCAAGTAGGGAAAGGTAAACTCTTTTTTGGTTGCACGAACTTTCATGTCTTCCAATTCATCGCCGTCTATGGCTGCTGGATCATTGGGGTTAACCGCTATAACAGGATACCCTTTTGACTTGTATACCTTGTCCAAAGCGATAATCCGATCTTCATAAGCCACGGAATAGGGGCAGGTGTTGCATGTAAAAATGACAATAAATCCCTTGGCATCTTCAAAATCGGCCAAAGACACCATTTCACCATCAACATTGGGTAAGGAAAAATCTGTGGCAACATCTCCAATTGTATAACCATCTATGGATACAAAGTTGCTTGGCGTATAAAGTAAAAATAAACTAAAAGCGAATAAAATGATTTTCATAATTGTATTGGATTAAAAGTAAGACCTGACTTCTTTGAACAATTCATCCTTGGAGAAAGACTGCTCATAAAACCTACGTCGATTTTCGTTATAGATCAAGGTTGCGGGCAAAGCACCACTCCAAGTAGTACTAATCTCATTAATCCAATAATTTTCATCTTCATCCTCGAGGTGCACAACTTTCGATTGAAGTTTGTGTTTTTCAACAAAAGGAATCAGTCGCTTTTGTTTATGTTTGGGAAAATCCAAGCTGACCAGTAATACTTCGACACTATCCATCTTGTTGAGTTCTTCAAAATAGGGAATTTCTTTAATGCAAGGTGCACACCAAGTCGCCCAGAAGTTGACGACCTGAACGGTTTCGCTTTTTTGATGTAACAGGCGTTGGAGTTTCTGATAATCCATTGAAATCACTGCTGATTTTTGGGAAAACGATTGTACAACAATTAATAGGACAAGAAGTAGGAGATTGGGTTTCATTTAATAAAAGTAATGAAGTTTTATTGATTCGATCCATATTCTGTAAAATTTAACATTTTTTAAAGAAATGATTTTCAACAAAACTCCCTTTTATATTGTTAATTTCTTTCATTAGTTGCACTTATTTATATAAAGATGAAGTTTTAAATTAGCCATTATGCCACAAACTACTCAATACACAGAAGACAATATCCGTTCGCTTGATTGGAAAGAGCATATCCGAATGCGACCTGGGATGTATATTGGTAAGCTTGGCGATGGTTCTTCTGCCGATGATGGGATTTATATTTTACTTAAAGAAGTGCTTGACAACAGTGTCGATGAGTTTGTAATGGGTGCGGGCAAAACCATAGAAATTTCTGTCAAAGAGGGGCAGGTCACAGTACGTGACTTTGGTCGCGGTATTCCCTTAGGGAAAGTGGTCGATGTGGTTTCACGTATGAATACTGGTGGGAAGTATGACACCCGTGCCTTTAAAAAGTCTGTTGGACTCAATGGCGTAGGAACAAAAGCCGTCAATGCCTTGTCAACCCATTTCAAGGTGGAGTCTGTGCGAGATGACCAATCCAAAGTTGCCGTGTTTGAGCGGGGAGAGTTGGTCGATGACCCTGCGCAAGAGCCGAGTAGCAAACGCAAAGGAACCTCAGTTTCATTTGTGCCCGATGAAAACATCTTTAAGCACTATCGTTATCGTCATGAGTACATTGTGCGGATGCTTAAAAACTATGTCTATCTCAATCCGGGATTGACGATTGTTTTTAATGGTGAAAAATACAAATCGGACAATGGTCTGAAAGATTTGTTGGAAGACAACAACAATGCTGATGATATGTTGTATCCCATTATTCATTTGCGTGGAAATGATATCGAAGTTGCTATTACACACAGCAAAACCCAATACAGCGAAGAATACCACTCTTTTGTCAATGGACAACACACCACACAAGGCGGAACGCACCAGTCTGCCTTTCGAGAGACCATCGTAAAAACGGTACGGGAGCATTATGGCAAAAACTTTGAGGCATCAGACATTCGTAAGTCGATTATTTCTGCGATTAGTATAAAGGTGATGGAGCCCGTTTTTGAATCCCAAACCAAAACTAAACTCGGTTCTACGGAAATGGGAGGGGATTTGCCATCGGTTCGTGCCTATATCAATGACTTTATCGGAAATCAACTCGATAATTACCTCCATAAAAATACGACAACAGCTGAGCAGCTTCAACGGAAAATCCTCCAAGCTGAAAAGGAAAGAAAAGAGCTTTCGGGCATTCGAAAGCTGGCACGAGAACGCGCCAAAAAAGCGAGTTTGCACAACAAAAAGTTACGGGACTGTCGTGTGCATCTTGGGGATCTAAAAAAAGAGAGGCGATTAGAATCAACTCTTTTTATAACGGAAGGCGACTCGGCGAGCGGATCGATTACCAAATCGAGAGATGTTAATACCCAGGCGGTCTTCAGCTTGCGGGGCAAACCCCTGAATTCCTATGGGATGAGCAAGAAAATCGTATATGAAAACGAGGAGTTTAACCTTTTGCAAGCTGCCCTTAATATTGAAGAAAGCATGGAGGATTTAAGGTACAACAATATCGTAATCGCGACCGATGCCGACGTCGATGGGATGCATATCCGCTTGTTGTTGATCACCTTCTTTTTACAATTCTTTCCTGAACTGATTAAAGAAGGACACCTCTATATCTTACAAACGCCATTGTTTCGAGTGCGCAACAAAAAAGAAACTATTTATTGTTATTCAGAACAAGAGCGACTCAACGCTATTGAAAAGATTGGCCAAAAACCCGAGATTACCCGATTTAAGGGCTTGGGAGAGATTTCACCAGACGAATTCAAATATTTTATAGGAGAAGACATTAGGCTAGACCCCGTGATGCTGGACAGGGAAGTGGGTATTGACGAGTTGCTGTCATTCTATATGGGTAAAAACACACCCAAACGCCAAGAATTTATTATTGATAATCTCAAAGTAGAACTCGATCAAGTCGAGGAGTAGGATGGAGGAACACTTGGACGAACATCACGACGAAACGCAAGATACCTTAGTCAAGGTAACGGGCATGTACAAGGATTGGTTCTTGGACTACGCTTCCTATGTGATACTGGAGCGTGCTGTACCTGCTATTGCGGATGGACTCAAGCCCGTGCAAAGGCGGATTTTACACTCGATGCGAGAGTTGGACGATGGTCGATATAACAAAGTAGCAAATATCGTTGGACATACCATGCAATATCACCCACATGGTGATGCCAGTATATCTGATGCTATGGTACAAATTGGGCAAAAAGACTTGTTGATTGACACTCAAGGGAACTGGGGAAACATTCTCACTGGCGATAGTGCTGCTGCCTCTCGATATATAGAGGCACGCTTGTCCAAATTTGCTCTGGAAGTTGTTTATAGCCCTAAAGTCACACAATGGCAATTGTCGTATGATGGACGGAAAAAGGAGCCGATTCATCTCCCGGTAAAATTCCCATTGCTGCTCGCACAAGGTGGGGAAGGGATTGCCGTTGGACTTTCCACCAAAATTCTACCGCACAACTTTATAGAACTAATCGATGCGTCGATTAAGCATCTGAAAGGAAAGCGATTTGACTTGCATCCCGATTTTCCAACAGGTGGCGTGATGGATGTGGGGCAGTACAATGATGGTTTGAGAGGTGGTAAAATTCGCGTCCGTGCAAAAGTCGCTCAACTGGACAAAAACACCTTGGTGATTCGTCAAATTCCATTTAGCACAACGACCTCATCGCTTATCGATTCGATCTTAAAGGCCAATGATAAAGGAAAGATCAAGATCAAGCGTATTGAAGACAATACCGCTGCTGAGGTTGAAATTCTGATTCACCTGCCACCCAACATTTCTCCAGATAAAACGATTGATGCCCTTTTTGCGTTTACCGCTTGTGAAACCTCCATTTCTCCCTTGGGATGCGTAATCGAGGACAACAAACCTCTCTTTATCGGAGTGAGTGAGATGTTGCGCCGATCGACAGACAATACCGTTTCGATTTTGGAACAAGAACTCCTTGTCAAAAAAGCCGAACTCGAAGAGCAGTGGCACTTTGCATCTCTCGAACGCATTTTTATTGAAAAGCGTATTTACCGAGATATCGAAGAGCAAGAAACTTGGGAGGGTGTGATTCAGGCCATTCACAAGGGCTTGACTCCGCATATTGGCCATTTGAAGCGAGAGGTCAATGACGACGATGTAGTTCGCTTGACTGAAATCCGTATTAAACGCATTTCCAAATTCGATTTAGACAAAGCCCAACAGCGTATCGATGCCCTAGAAGCCGATTTGGCGCAAGTCAAGCATGACCTCGCGTATTTGACAGATTTTGCGATTAGTTATTTTACGCATCTCAAAAAGGCATACAAAAAAGATCGTGAGCGCAAAACCGAAATTCGTGTGTTTGACGATGTAGATGCCAAGAAGGTTGTGATTCGCAATACCAAACTCTATGTCAACAGAGAAGAGGGCTTTGTTGGAACTTCACTCCGTAGGGATAAATATGTAACGGACTGTGCCGATATTGATGATATCATCGTTTTTACAGAAGATGGAAAGATGACCGTGACCAAGGTTGAGTCCAAAACCTTTATCGGAAAAAATATCATTCATGTGGCTGTATTTAAAAAGAAAGACGACCGCACTATCTACAATATGATTTACAGGGATGGACGTGGCGGTACAACCTATATGAAGAGATTCCCAGTAACTGGAGTTACAAGGGATAAATCTTATGACCTAACCAATGGAAAAGCCCAGTCCAAGGTGTTTTATTTTTCGGCCAATCCGAATGGAGAAGCCGAGATTGTTACGGTATTATTGCGTCAGTCGGGGAGTATCAAAAAACTGAAATGGGATCTCGATTTTGCAGATTTGGATATCAAATCAAGAGGGGTTCGTGGAAACACCGTTACCAAATACACAGTCAAACGTATTGAGTTAAAAGAAGAAGGGGTTTCTACGCTTAAACCTCGTGACATTTGGTTTGATGAAACGGTAGGCCGCCTCAATGTAGACGGGCGTGGTGATTTGGTCGGGGCATTCCGTGGGGATGACCGTTTGTTGATTGCCACACAGTCTGGATTGATTAAAACCAGCATTCCAGACCTAAATGTGCATTTTCCAGAGGATATGCTGATTCTAGAAAAATGGGAGCCTAGCAAACCGATATCCGCAATCTATTTTGACGGTGCAAAGGAGCGTTATTTTGGAAAGCGTTTTCTCATTGAATCGGCCAATAGGGAAGAGAGTTTTATCAAAGAAGGCAAGCAAAATCATCTGGAGTTGATCAGTACGGATCACAGGCCTGTGTTTGAGATTGAATTCGCCAAGCCCAGAGGGAAAGACCCAAAGCCCCCTCAGCAACTCGTATTTGAAGATTTTATATCTGTGAAAGGTATTAAAGCACTCGGCAACCAAGTGACCACAGACATGGTAAAGCAATTTAATGTGTTGGATTCTTTACCCTATGAAGAACCTGCCGAAGAAAATCCTGCCGATATCGAAGTAGAAGACCCCGAAACGGTTGACCAAGAAGATGAAGGTAACTCCCAAATCAGCTTGGAATTATAATTCTTACTCCACCTCCCTTGTCACACGTCCACGCTGAACATTGGAGTGGTCACCGACTAGGTTATATTCAAAGATATAGCCATCTTCAAAAGTAGATAGGATTTTCATTTGAATGGCTTTTGCCTCTTGAAAAGTCAAAGGATTTCGTTTGGTCACAATACACTCGCAATCACTGACCCAACGGATATTGGCAGTGTCGGGAGTGGCAAAAAAATAGTCGATTTCGATTGAGTCGTTGCGTACAAAACGACTGGAAAGGGTATCCCCATCAACAACCGTGTAAAAGCTGAATGAACCGGTTTGAAAGGGCTTACAATTTCGCTCTGTCGGATAACAAGCAGTAGAGAGAATCAAGATGGTTACAAAACGGCAGAACTGACGCATAGCAGGTTTTAACTGTAAAATTAATCATTTTTGAGGATGTACTCTGTAAAACACCCATCTTTGTACAGTAAAACGATCTTATCTATCCCTGCTTGTGATTTGGGTGTTGGTGCAGGTGCTGCTGAGAGCTCCTCAGGCGTGGGTTGCTCTGTAAACGCGATTTCTTGAATGGTAGAAGATGGCGTCTCATCTATGGGGGTTGGGTAGGTTGCAGTGGATTCGGACGATTTGCCAAACAACAACCAATCGGTCGAGTAGGAGGGAAATGCGCGAGCGGTTTTTAAAATAAACTCTAAACTGGGTTTGTTTCGTCCAGACAATACATGTGAAATGGAAGACCGCTGCACACCTATGGTGTCTGCAAAAGCAGAATAGCTCAACTGTTGCTCCTCCAAAATTTGCGTAATCCGCTTGACAATTTCCTCCATATTACAAATGTAAACTATTCTTGATTTCAATCAGAATTACGTAAATATACACTTTATTTCAATATAATAACAAGCTAATATACTTAATTTTTTACTTCACTATATCCCTATAACTACCTAATAAATAGATATTTAAGTGTTCATTTAATAAAATATTATACAACTGTAACATTTGAAGACTCCTTTTACATAAAATATTATACATCTGTAACAATTAAGAGTTTACTTTTGTAACTTGTATTCTGTTTACATTTGCAAACGAGAATTACATATGAATCCATTTCCTCCATATTCGTCTGTTGTTGAATCCAAATTAGAGGGTCGATATATTACCAATGCCCATATTGAACCCTTCCTGTCTGATTACAATCACTCGAAAATTGGTCATAGCATGTCTGGTTTGCCCATTTATCGTATTCGAATAGGTACAGGGAGCACCAAGGTGCTGATGTGGTCGCAAATGCACGGGAATGAGTCCACCACAACGAAAAGCTTGTTTGATCTCCTTCGTTTTCTCACTACCAACCCGGATTGGCTCGATAATATTCAACTTTCCATCATTCCCATTCTCAATCCCGATGGAGCAGAAGCGTTTACGCGTGTAAACGCCAATCAAGTGGATTTAAATCGAGATGCGATAGACTTGAGTCAGATCGAAAGTCGTGTGTTACGTGAAGAATTTGATCAATTCTCACCTGATTATGCTTTTAATCTGCACGATCAGCGTACGATTTTTGGAGTAAATGGTAAACCAGCCACAGTATCCTTATTGGCTCCTGCTTTTGATCAAAATAGAAGCTTTAATAACTGTCGAACCCAAGCTGCTCGATTGGCAAGCTCTATCTTTCTAGGGCTTCAGCCGTTGATCGGATCACAAATTGGACGTTTTGATGATCATTTTAACCCTAACTGTGCAGGGGATGCCTTTCAGTCTGTTGGCGTACCGACCCTTTTAATTGAAGCTGGACACTACCCAGATGACTACAGTCGTGTGCAAACCCGAAAATTTGTGTTTTACGCCTTTATATTTGCACTTGAAGCTATCGCAACTTCCACTTATAATGACCTGTCAATTTATAATTCGATTCCAGAGAATCAAAATATCTTTTTCGATATACTTCTTCGAGATGTAAGTTTTACGAAAAACGGAAGACAGCAGAGAGGGGATGTCGGATTGCAGTATCAAGAGTTGTTAAAAAAAGATTCCATAGCTTTTAAAGCGGTTTTTGCTGCTGCTGGAGATTTATCAAACTTCTATGGTCACATTGAGCCCAATTGTAAAAAACTAAATACAATTGACTTTAAAATCAAAGAATCCGCACAAAATGTGTTAAATAAGTTAGATTAATAACAATATTTACAATAAAATAGCATTTGAAATGAATATAATTTAAAGAATTTTCACTTTATTTGCAAAAAAAATAATATGAATAAAGTGAAATTGGATGAAATCGATCACCAAATCCTCGTTATTTTGATTGATAATATGCGCACCCCTTTTACAGACATTGCCAAAAAGCTCTTGATTTCAGCAGGAACTGTTCATGTTCGTGTCAAAAAAATGGAAGATGCAGGAATCATCATGGGGTCATCCTTGACTTTAGATTACAAAAAATTGGGCTATTCGTTTATTGCTTACATCGGGATTTTTTTAGAGAAAACCCACCAGACAAAATATGTTTTGGAGTGTCTTTCCGAAATTCCAAACGTTACAGTAGCACACATTACAACTGGAAAGTTTAACATCTATTGTAAGGTTCGTGCAAAAAGTACGGAGCATGCCAAAGAAATCATTTTCTCGATTGATGACATTGATGGTATTTTACGTACAGAAACCATGATTTCTTTAGAAGAAAGCATCAATGACAAGAAGCGCTTGATGCACACCATTTTTCAAGAACTATAAGAGGGCAAAAACATTGACAAAACCCTCTTGCCACAAGTACGAGGTTTTTTTAAACAATAAATAATTAATGGCACAAAAATCAAAATTAGAACGCTTTGAAAATGAAGTTGTCTCAAAATTTAACCTGTATAACAGTGTATTTTCCACACTTCCATACTCCCATATTTCGAACACCTCTACGCTCATTCCTTTATTTGCTGAATTTTGTGCCCTTGGATTTGACCAAAATAAAAATCCAATTGAAATTGTAGAGGCTTTTTTCGAACAATACTATCCAAACAACTCTGAAAAGGACATTATTGACACTTTGTTTCGATTGATTCAATTTATCGAACGCCAGGTTGTTCTATTTGATGCCATTGAAGATGCTGCCTTTACAAAAATCAATAATTTTAGTGGACGCGGAACCCTGAGAAGCTCTAAAGAAGAGGCCACAGAAAGATCAAAAATGGAAGCATTAAAAGATTACTTAAGTAATTTTAGAGTACGCCCAGTACTCACTGCCCATCCGACACAGTTTTATCCGGGTTCTGTTCTTGGAATTATTACAGACTTGTCAGCTGCAATTAAGGCTAACGATTTGCCTTCCATCAAAATTTTGCTTGCTCAACTGGGTAGAACTCCATTTTTTAAGAAAGAAAAGCCAACTCCACTTGACGAAGCAAAAAGTCTGATGTGGTATTTGGAGCATGTGTTTTATCACTCGGTTAGCAATATCCATCAGTATATCAAAAACAACATTTTTGATAAGGAAGACTTTGTAAACCCTTTGATTAATCTTGGATTTTGGCCCGGTGGAGATCGAGATGGAAACCCATTTGTCACCACTGACATCACGCTTAAAACAGCTCAGGGACTGCGTAGCAATGTGATTAGGAACTACTATCGTGATATTCGTAAATTGCGTAGAAGACTTACGTTTAAGGGTGTAGAGGATATCGTTGATGACATCGAAACCAAATTGTATAACAGCATCTTTAGTAAAAAAGAACAACCCGAAATTTCCCTAGCGGATTTGACCGCGAATTTGGAACAGATTCACCAGCTATTGATATTGGATTATCATGGGATGTTTGCCAAAGAAGTTGAAACCTTACTCAACAAAGTCAATACCTTTGGTTTTCATTTTGCCAGTTTGGATATCCGTCAAGATTCTCGTGTCCATAATGAAGCCTTTATGACTTTGCTCAAAGGCGCTCAAAAGCAAGGCTTAGTAAATAAGGATGTTGATTATTTACAACTTGATGAATCGGATAAAATTGAATTTCTTACTACACTCAGTGGTGATTTATTGCCAGAGAGCTTTTCCGATAAATTGGTCAACAAAACCCTTGGATCGATTCGTGCTATGCAAGAAATTCAAACGAAAAACGGACAACTCGGTTGCCATCGATATATTATTAGCAACAACCAAACTGCACAAAATATATTTGAAGTCTTTGCGATGATCCGCCTAAGTAACTGGGAATCACCTACTGTTGATGTTGTACCGCTTTTTGAAACCATTGCCGACTTAAGTTTGGCACCCAAAGTGATGGATATCGTTTACAGTAATCCCACATATCGAAATCACTTACGAACAAGAGAAGACAAGCAAACTATTATGCTCGGATTTTCAGACGGCACAAAGGATGGTGGTTATCTGATGGCTAATTGGAGTATTTTCCGCGCAAAGGAAGATCTTACTAATGTTTCCCGAAAGCATGGGATCAATACCTTGTTTTTTGACGGTCGGGGTGGACCACCAGCACGTGGTGGTGGAAATACACACCAATTTTATGCATCTCTAGGAGACAGCATCGAATCGGATGAAATTCAAATCACAGTTCAAGGTCAAACTATTAGTTCGAACTTTGGCACGGTTAATTCTTGCCAGTACAACCTCGAACAACTTTTGAGTTCAGGGATTGCTAACCGTGTTTTCAATAACAGTTCGTCTGAATTGTCTTCTGAGGACCGTCAAACCATGGATGAGCTTTCCGAAACAAGTTATAAGGCCTATCAAGATTTTAAGTCTCACCCACAGTTTTTACCTTATTTGGAGCATATGAGTACCTTAAAATTTTATGCAAAAGCCAATATTGGTAGTCGTCCAACTAAAAGGGGGAAGTCCAAGTCGTTGGATCTTTCATCCCTTCGTGCTATTCCTTTTGTCGGAAGCTGGAGTCAGCTTAAGCAAAATGTACCTGGGTTTTATGGTGTAGGTCTGGCCTTAGAAAAATTTGAGAAATCAGGGCGCTTTAATAATGTATTGGATTTATATCAAAACAACGCTTTTTTTAGAACACTTATTTTTAACTCCATGATGAGTTTGACCAAATCTTTTTTCAAACTTACTGCCTACATGCAAAACGATCCAGTGTACGGCTCTTTTTGGGATCAGATTTATGCAGAATATCAACGCTCCAAAAAATACTTGTTAAAGCTCACTGGACAGTCAGAATTGATGGAAAATGAGCCAGCAGGAAAAGCCTCAATTATGATGCGTGAAAAAATTGTGCTTCCACTGTTGACAATACAGCAGTATGCATTAGGTAAACTACACCAAAAGGGTAGTGATGAAATCCTTGAAAAAATGGTAACCCGATCACTATTTGGAAATATCAATGCAAGTCGAAACTCGGCCTAACCAGTATAAAACTGAAAAGCAGCATCGATATCCTCTTCGCTAACCATGCAATCGATAACTGGCTTACCGATTGCTCGGAGCAATACAAAGCGAACTTGATCGGATTGATTTTTCTTATCGTGTTTTAGTAATTCTTTGATTGCAGTCACATCACTTTCTGTAAACGTGACAGGATTATAAATTGATGAAAAAACTGTTTTGATTTGATCACGTTCTTCTACTGTCAAATTTGTGACGCGACATGACAACTCGGCTTCCATTATCATCCCAATCGCAATAGCCTCACCATGCAACAAGCGATTTCCTATCTTATGCTCCAGAAAATAGGTCTCAATTGCATGTCCTAGAGTATGACCGTAGTTTAGAATTTTACGCAAACCCTGCTCAAAAGGGTCTTGGGTTACAACCTGAATCTTGATGCTGACCGATTGACGGATATGTTTTGTTATTTGGTTGTTTATTTCAATAGATTTTGACGATAATAGTGTAAAATAATCCTTATCTGCAATGAGTCCATGCTTGAGCATTTCAGCATACCCGCTTCTACGTTCGTCTTGAGGGAGAGTTTGTAAAAAGACTTCATCTATCACAACAAGCAATGGCTCTCGTATGATTCCGATTTGGTTTTTTAATCCTCGAAAATCCACACCTGTTTTTCCACCAACTGAGGCATCGACCATGGCTAGTAGTGAGGTGGGGATATTGATAAAATCTATTCCTCGTTTGTAGGTGCAAGCGACAAATCCACCCAAATCAGTAACTACACCTCCTCCAAGATTGATTAATAAGCTATAGCGATCCGCTCCTTGCTCATATAGTGAGGACCACAAATATTCACAAGTCGCAAGATGCTTGTTGGTTTCACCAGCTTCCATAGACAGTAGAGTGTAGGAGTGCTGAAAGTGTTTGTCAAAAATAGATAAGCAGTGTTGGTTGGTGTTGGTATCAGTAAGCAAAAAGATTGAACTGTAATGTTTTGACCTGACAGTTTTATCAAGTCGGTTCCAACCTTTTTCAGTGTGAAAAACCATACTAATCGATTTTTTGTCAATCTTTTTTTCAGCCATGATGCAAAAATAACCCAAATGTTTTATTTTTAAATGTTGTATAACGAACAGTTTGGTTTTAATGCGTGATATTTTTAACAATCATTCTTCCGCATTTGCGCATCGATCAACAAAGGAACTCAAGCAATTGGTTCGTTTGTTTCGTTTGCTGTCAAATTCAAGAATTTCAAAACTCGGCATTCATCTGATGAAACGCTTTGGGCACATCCAAGTTCTAGGGTTACAATATCTTCAACAGTGGTTGTTTCGTCCGTTTTATGCAGGGAAATCCCTACTGGAGTGCGAATCAACTGTTACTTCGCTTTCTAACTTCGGAGTGCATTCTTATCTCAATTTTGCCATTGAAGAAACTTCTACTGAAAGCGAGTTCGACACAAACTGTGAGATTGTGCAAAATCTTATCATTCACGCCGCCAATACAAATAACATCCCCTTTAGCGTTTGTAAACCAACCTCGTTTGGTTGCAAGAATTTATTTCAAAAAATAAATGCGAAACAGTCTCTTAATTCAGAAGAAGAAAAAGCTTGGAAAAGGGTCATGAATCGATTCCGTTGCTGTTGCCAAACCGCGCAGAAGCATGGGGTTGCTTTGCTCGTCGATGCTGAAGAATATAGCATGCAAATTGCAGTTGATCAAGTGGTGTTGGATTTGATGCGTGAGTTCAATATTTCTAATGTTGTAGTTTACAATACTGTACAATTGTATTTAGTCGATGCAAATTATCGTTTGAAACAGATGCATCTTCAAGCCATTCAGGATTCATTTTATCTCGGTGTCAAGCTCGTTCGCGGTGCCTACATGGAAAAAGAACGCAAAATAGCTCACAAACACGACCTCTCCAGTCCCATTTGCGCTTCCAAAGTTGAAACGGATAAGAGTTTTAACTTTGCGGTGGATTATTGCACCAAGCACCTTTCGAATATCGCGATGGTTATAGGGTCACATAACGAAGAAAGTATGATTCACGCAATCAAACTAATGGAGCAATACGAGATAAAACGATCCGACAATCGGATATGGTTTAGCCAATTGCTCGGTATGAGCGATCACATCAGTCTTATTTTAGCCGATCGAGGGTATAATGTGGTCAAGTTTGCTCCATTTGGACCTATGGATAAATTGATCCCTTATCTCGCGAGAAGAGCAGAAGAAAACACTGCTATAGCAGGACAAACTACAAGAGAACTTATACTATTACAAAAGGAATTAGAGAGAAGAACTATTTTAGCTAGAGTGTTGTAAAATAGGCAATGCTATCGCAATTCTTAACATCATAAACGGCATGGGGAAGTCGTAGTCGATACACATTGCAACTATCTTGCCCAACTCGGCTCTTGGAAAAAACAATGTCACCTCCTTTTAAAAACTGAATTCGACCAATGCTGTCATTTGTGGTTGTGTTAAAGACCCATTCTTTTTTGGATAAATCATTAATCACACGCGCATCAGGGCTATAGTTACAACGCATATTTTTACTACTCAAAAAGAAGATTAACAATACGATACCAAACGAAAATCCTATAAGATAGTACGACAAACGTTTTAAGAAACTCATTTGAAGCTCAATTTACGTTTGTGGTTATCTACCCATTCTATATTCACATGGTGACAAATGCCTTGGATATAATTTGCGGCAAGCTCTGGCCACTCGATCAAACACAAATTTCCAGTAGAGATATAATCATAAAAACCGAGCTGTTCAAGCTCACTTTCCTGTTCCAATCGATACAAATCCATGTGGATTAGCTTTCTGTTTGTAAAATTGTATTCATGAACCAGTCCAAATGTAGGACTGCTCACAGTTTCGTCACTTCCCAATTGGGAAACAATCGATTGAACTAGTGTGGTCTTACCACTTCCCATTTGACCGCTAATGGCGACTATGGAATGGGTTAACAAATCGATGAGTTGCTTGGTAACACGATCGATCTCTTCCAAAGTATATTCCTGAATCATGGTGTAAAAATAAATCACTTTGGGGAAAGCAGAGCAAAAGGGATCAGCATTTCTTCTAGTGATATCCCGCCATGCTGATAGGTGTTTTTAAAAAAATTGACAAAATGATTGTAATTAGTCGGATAGATTAAATAACGGTCTTCTGTAGCAAAAGTAAAGCTGCTAGACAGGTTGATTTTTGGTAAGCCAATATCTTCAGGATTGGAAACCGTATAAAGGTTTTTATCTTGAGTATTGAGACGTTTACCCGTCTTATATCGAATGTTTGTACTCGACTCTCGGTCTCCCAAAATTTTTGAGGGCTGACGTACATTGATGGTGCCGTGATCAGTGGTAATCATCAAGGTAAAGCCCATTGACTGAGCACGTTTGATTATTTCTAACAATGGAGAGTTCTGAAACCATGTCGATGTCAACGAACGGAAGGCCTTGTCAGAAGATGCCAACTCTTTGATGATTTCCATCTCGGTTTTTGCATGTGAAATCACATCGACAAAGTTGTAAACGACCACACAGAGTTCGTTATTGGCTTCATTTTGCAGTTGGGAAGCAAGTTTCAAGCCTTGTTCATGGCGATTAATTTTATGGTAACTAAACGATAAGTCTTTCTCTAGCGCAGCAAACTGAGCACGCAATAGCTCTTGCTCGTGTTGGTTTTTTCCTCCGGAATCAATATCGTCTTTCCAGAGTGTGGGATACAATCGTTTAATATGAACCGGTAACTCCCCAGCAAATAATGCATTTCGAGCATACTGGGTTGCAGTAGGTAGGATGCTACTACAAATCATTTCTTCTTGCAATTTGTAGAAGGGGGAGAGGTGTGTTTGTAAAACCCGCCACTGATCATATCGAAGGTTATCGATCACAACTAGAAGAGTTGTTTTGCCTTTTGGCATCTTATCCAATACCAATTGTTCAATCATTTGATGAGACATGATTAAGGGACTATCTCCTCGAATCAAATCTTCATAATTGGACGATATGAATTTAGAGAACTGATGATTGGCTTCTGCCTTTTGGTAATCGAGAATTTCTTGTAAGTCATTCGATTCCAAAGTATCGAGTTCCAATTCCCAAAAGGTGAGCTTTTGATATATCGCAGCCCATTCTGCATAGTCATTTGCCCGACTGATTTCCATATTGAGTTCTTGGAATGAGCTTTGATAATCAATCGATGTTTTCTCAGTTACCAAACGTGAGTGGTCCAAGTTTTTTTTAAGCGATAATAAAATCTGATTGGGATTAACAGGTTTGATCAAGTAGTCTGCTATTTTTGAGCCAATGGCTTCCTCCATTAGGGTTTCTGCTTCACTCTTTGTAATCATAATGACCGCAAGGTTGGGAAGTATTTTCTTGATTTCGCTCAAGACCGATAGCCCATCCATACCCGGCATGTTTTCATCAAGAAGAACAACGTCAAACGCTTGTTTTCTAATCAATTCCAATCCATCTGGACCATTTGTGCATGGACTTACTTGGTATCCTTTTTCTTCCAAAAACTGGATGTGTGGTTGCAATCGACTTATTTCATCATCTACCCACAATACCTGTATCAACTCCATATTCGTATATTTGTTTAAATTATATTGATTGAGACTCAAAAATTATAACGATCCAATTTACGGTTTTATTTCAATTCCTACTCCGTTTATTTCCACCATTATCCAAGAGCCTTTCTTTCAGCGACTCCGACGAATTCAACAGATGGGCTTGTCTTATTATGTCTTTAATGGAGCTACACATCACCGTTTTTCTCACGCCCTAGGGGCGATGCACCTGATGCGTAAAACCCTGGAAATACTAACCTTAAAAGGTACTCACATTTCAAAAAATGAAAGTGAAGCCGCCATGATTGCTATTCTTCTTCATGACTTGGGCCATGGTCCCTTTTCCCATGCGCTTGAAGGGATATTGATTAAAAATGTTTCCCATGAATTTTGGTCACTTTCCATGATGAAAATGCTCAACGATAAATACGATGGAAAACTCAGTCTGGCGATTCAAATGTTTGAAGGTAAATATAAGCGTCCTTTTTTCAATCAATTGATTTCCTCTCAATTAGATATGGATCGATTGGATTATTTAAAGAGAGACAGTTTCTATTCTGGTGTTACGGAAGGCAATATAAGTACCGACCGAATTATCGCCATGTTGCGGGTTCATCAAGATGAATTGGTTGTTGAAAAAAAAGGAATGTATTCGATTGAAAAGTTTTTACTTGCAAGACGATTGATGTATTGGTCGGTTTATCTTCACAAAACAAGCTATGTAGCAGAGGAAGTGCTCAAGCGGATAATATTACGAGCAAGAGAATTGGTACAAAACGGGGAACCTATGCAAGCGTCTGCTAATATGCTCTATTTTTTATCTGCTACACGATCTCCAGAATTAGAGGTCGACATGAAGCACTATGCAGCAATTGACGATGTCGACGTACTTTCCATGATAAAAGCAGGAGTCGCTCACCACGACCCTGTGTATTCGGCACTTTCTGAGATGATTCTAAAACGTCGTTTACCAAAAATCGAAGTGAGCAATGAGCCATTCTATTCTGATTTTATTGAGAAACAAAAAGACATAGCGATATCAAAATTGGGCATATCCGCTCAGGAAGTCTCCTATTTTGTATTTGACGGAAAGATGAAAAATATGGCATACAATTTAGAGCAATCTCCAATTATACTTATTGATAACAATGGGGGAACCAAAGAGCTGTTGTCAGGTTCAGATGAATCTAATTTAAAAATGCTAACCAAAGCGGTAACCAAGTATTACTTTTGTTATCCCAAATAGTCTTGCGATTTTATTATTTTTGCACAGATGGAATACACAGCTTCTCAGATTGCTAAAATCCTAGATGGATCTATTGTGGGAGATAAGGATGCTCGCGTTTCTACATTATCGAAGATTGAAGAAGCAGCGGAAGGATCACTTGCATTTTTAGCAAACCCGAAGTACACACCCTTTGTCTATTCGACCAAAGCCAGTATTACACTTGTCAGTGAAAGCTTTCAACCTGAAAAAGAAATTCACACAACACTAATAAAAGTATCTGACCCTTATCAATCTTTTACGACAATGCTCAGTAAGTTTAATGGGTCTGATAAAGAATTTAATGGGATTCACAGTAATAGCGTGATTGATTCCTCTGCTAATATGGGTAAAAACGACTATGTGGGGGCTTTTACGGTCATCCAAGATGGAGTAAAAATTGGAAATAACGTCAAAATTCATGACCATGTGGTTATCGAGTCCGATTCAGTCATTGGGGATAATACTACGATTTTCTCTGGAACAAAAATTTTAAGACAATCTAAAATAGGAGCCAATTGTATTATCCATAACAACGTGGTGATTGGTTCGGACGGTTTTGGGTTTAGTCCCACTACTACGGGCTCTTATCAGAAGGTTCCCCAAACTGGTTCAGTCTTGATTGAAGATTATGTTGAAATCGGAGCAAATACGACGATTGATAGGGCAACATTAGGGCAAACTATCATTAGAAAAGGAGTTAAACTTGATAACTTGATTCAAATCGCTCACAATGTTGAAATAGGGTCGCACACTGTTATTGCAGCTCAATCAGGTGTTGCTGGGTCCTCCAAGATTGGAAGTCATTGTGTAATTGGTGGGCAAGTCGGCATTGCTGGTCACCTTAAAATTGGTGATCGCGTCCAAATCCAGGCCAAAACAGGGGTACTCCGTAGCCTAAAAGATGATGAAAAGGTCATGGGCTTTCCCGCACTCGACTATCGATCCTACAATAAATCTTATGTCCACTTCAAAAATCTACCAAAGCATATAGAAGCCCTTTACAAACTCCAAAAAAATCAATCTGAAAATGGCTAAACAAACTACGATTTCAAGTGCGATAACTCTTAAAGGGGTAGGGATACATACTGGTAAAGAAGTTACAATGACTTTTAAACCAGCTCCAGCCAATCACGGCTATGCTTTTCAACGAATTGACTTAGAAGGTAGCCCGATTATTGAGGCTCTTGCTCAGCATGTTGTAGATAACAAACGAGGAACAAGTCTCCAAAAAAATGGCGTGACCATCCAAACCAGTGAACACGTCTTAGCAGCCCTCGTTGGCTGCGAAGTTGACAATGTACTTATTGAGCTAAATACTTCTGAACCTCCGATTATGGATGGCTCATCCAAATTTTTTGTTGAAGCTATTGATAAAGTTGGTGTAAAAGCTCTTGATGCAGAGCGTGAGGAATATATCGTTAAAGAGAATATCTCATATACTGATGATGAAACGGGAAGCGAAATCACGTTGTTGCCCGCTGATAACTATGAGGTTACTACCATGGTTGATTTTGGCACAAAAGTACTTGGTACCCAAAATGCAAGTCTTAAAAAACTAAGCCAATTCAAAAAAGAGTTTGCCAATGCGCGCACATTTAGCTTTCTTCATGAACTTGAAAACCTTTTGTCAAGTGGTTTAATTAAAGGTGGGGACCTCAACAATGCAATTGTGTATGTTGATAAAGAATTGTCTGAAGAAACCATGGATCGCTTGCGAAAAGCATTTAATAAAAAATCGATATCTGTAAACCCTAATGGGATTTTAGATAATCTAACCCTTCATTATCCCAATGAGGCAGCGCGTCACAAACTATTGGATGTGATTGGAGATTTAGCATTGATTGGAACTCGAATTCGAGGGAAGGTCATTGCCTTAAAGCCGGGTCATGCAATCAACACTCATTTTGCCAAAAAAATGGCTAAAATCATTAAGGATGAGAAAAGAAATCATGTTCCCAATTATGACTTAAATTCTGAACCAGCACTGGATGTCAATGGGATTATGGAAATTTTGCCTCACCGACCTCCTTTTCTACTTGTCGATAAAATCCTCGAAATCAGCGAAAAACACGTTATAGCTGTCAAAAGTGTAACCATGAATGAGCCCTTTTTTCAGGGGCATTTTCCAGGTCAACCTGTGATGCCAGGAGTTCTTCAAATCGAGGCGATGGCACAAGCAGGTGGTGTCTTGGTTCTCAATTCCGTCCCCGACCCAGAAAACTATCTAACTTTTTTTATGAAAATTGAAAACGCCAAGTTTAAGCATCCCGTTGTTCCTGGAGATACCCTTGTCTTTAAATTGGAACTGCTTTCTCCAATCAGAAGGGGAATCTGCCATATGCAAGCCTACGCATATAGTCGAGGACGATTGACTACTGAAGCGGAGATGATGGCACAAATTGTCAAGAAAAATGAAGTTAAAATATGAATCAACCGCTTGCATACGTACACCCGAGAGCCATAATTGCAAAAAATGTAGTTATTGAACCCTTTACCACCATTGATAAAAACGTAGAAATTGGTGAAGGCACTTGGATCGGATCAAACGTTTCGATTATGGAAGGTGCGCGTATTGGAAAAAACTGTTCGATTTTTCCCGGATCTGTAATTTCTGCTGTACCACAAGATTTAAAGTTTAATGGTGAAGATTCAACAGCCGAAATCGCTGACAATACAACCATTAGAGAATGTGTAACCATCAACAGAGGTACTTCTTCTAGAGGGAAAACTATTATTGGAAAAAATTGCCTTATCATGGCCTATTCTCACATCGCACACGACTGCATCGTCGGTGACCATTGTATTTTTTCCAACAATAGTACACTGGCTGGTCATATTACAGTTGGTAATCATGTGATTTTGGCAGGGATGACGGCTGTACACCAATTCTGTTCCGTGGGAAGTCACTCTTTTATCGCTGGTGGATCTTTGGTACGAAAAGATGTTCCTCCTTTTGTCAAAGCCGCACGTGAACCAATCTCCTACGTAGGCATCAACTCCGTAGGGCTTCGTCGTCGTGGTTTTACAAGTAAAAAAATTAGAGAAATTCAAAACATATACCGAATCCTCTACCAAAAAAGTTACAACAACACCCAGGCGGTTGAAATTATTGAAGCAGAAATGGAAGTTTCTTCTGAAAGAGATGAGATTTTACTGTTTATTCGGGATTCACAACGCGGGATTATGAAAGGATATTCCAAAACATCATAACTCATGGCATCAACTTCTGACATTCGCAAAGGACTTTGCATTCGATACAACAATGATATTTTTAAAATCATTGAGTTTTTACACGTCAAACCTGGAAAAGGTCCTGCCTTTGTTCGAACAAAACTCAAAAGCGTTACCAGTGGTAAAGTCATTGACAACACCTTTTCAGCAGGTCATAAAATTGATGATGTTCGTGTTGAAACCCGCAAATTTCAGTTTTTGTATAATGACGGTGAGACATATCATTTTATGAATACCGATGATTACAATCAAATCGAACTTCAAAAAAGCATATTAGATTCTCCAGGAATGTTAAAGGAAGGGGAGCATGTTACTGTAATGACCAATGCAGACGATGGAATTCCATTGTCTGTTGACATGCCCGCTAGTGTGATATTAGAGGTTACACACAGTGAGCCTGGCTTGAAGGGGAATACCGCAACTAATGCGACCAAGCCCGCTACATTGGAAACTGGCGCAAAAATTAATGTCCCTTTGTTTATCAATGAAGGAGACAAGATCAAAGTAGACACCGAAAAATCAAGCTATATCGAACGAATCAAGGAATAACTATGAGCGTACTCGTCAATAAAGACTCAAAAATTATCATACAAGGATTTACAGGGAGTGAAGGAAGCTTTCACGCCGAACAAATGATTGCCTATGGCACGCAGGTTGTTGGTGGAGTTACGCCTGGGAAAGGTGGACAAACCCATTTGGATAAACCTGTATTCAACACGGTCAAAGATGCTGTTGATGCCGTTGGAGCAGATACATCCATCATCTTTGTGCCCCCTTCTTTTGCAGCAGATGCCATCATGGAAGCTGCAGATGCCGGTATTCAGGTCATTGTAACCATCACAGAGGGAATTCCTGTCGCTGATATGGTCAAAGCGTCATCTTACGTCAAAGAACGCAACGCACGCCTAGTCGGACCCAATTGTCCTGGGGTAATCACTCCGGAAGAAGCTAAGGTTGGTATTATGCCTGGCTTTGTATTTAAGAAAGGAAATGTGGGCATCGTGTCCAAATCGGGAACTTTGACCTATGAAGCTGCGGATCAAGTTGTGAAAGAAGGCCTGGGAATCACGACTGCCATTGGTATTGGCGGAGACCCCATCATTGGAACAACAACCAAAGAGGCCGTTGAACTGCTGATGAATGACGATGAAACAAAATGTATCGTTATGATTGGTGAAATCGGCGGACAACTCGAAGCCGACGCAGCTCGTTGGGTACATGAACAAGGCAATCCAAAGCCAGTTGTTGGGTTTATCGCAGGAGAAACTGCTCCTAAAGGCCGAACCATGGGTCATGCAGGTGCGATTGTTGGTGGGGCAGAGGACACTGCAGAAGCCAAAAAGCAAATCATGTCAGAATGTGGGATTCACGTTGTGAACTCTCCAGCTGAAATCGGAAAAAAAGTAGCTCAAATCCTAAACTAAACCAATGAAACTACTCGAAAACAAGACTGTTTTAATCACTGGGGCAAGTCGTGGCATCGGAAAAGGGATCGCAACTGTTTTTGCGGAGCATGATGCTAACGTGGTGTTTACCTATAGCTCTTCTGTAGATGCTGCCAATGCACTCGAGACAAAACTACAAGCACTTGGTGTACAAGCCAAAGGATATCAATCCAATGCCGCAGACTTTGAACAAGCCCAAGAGCTTGTCGAAAACGTCCTGGCAGACTTTAGTACGATTGACGTGTTGATCAACAATGCGGGAATCACCAAAGACAATCTGCTAATGCGTATCTCAGAAGAGGATTTTGATAAGGTGATTGAAGTCAATTTGAAATCAGTCTTCAACCTCACCAAAGCTGTTCAGCGCACTATGTTAAAACAGCGACATGGCAGCATCATCAATATGAGCTCTGTTGTTGGGGTAAAAGGTAACGCTGGACAATCAAATTACGCAGCATCCAAAGCGGGAATTATTGGCTTTTCGAAGTCTGTTGCCCTTGAACTTGGATCGCGAAACATCCGTTGCAATGTGATTGCTCCGGGCTTTATCGAAACAGAAATGACTGCAAAACTTTCAGAAGAAGTTGTCGCAGGATGGCGTGCTGGAATTCCGCTCAAGCGGGGTGGAACGCCAAATGATGTAGCCAATGCGTGTGTATTTTTGGCTTCGGACCTGTCGAGTTACATCACTGGACAGGTAATCAATGTAGATGGAGGAATGCTTACTTAACTTTTTAATATATATCAATGAATAATTTACCTAAACTCGGACTACCAATCACTATATTGCTTTTTGTTACGCTCATTATCCTTTTTCGCTCTGCTGTAAATATCGGCTATGGAGAGGCAGGGGTTGTTTGGAAGCGATTTGGAGGTGGTACGGTAACCGACAAGGCCGCTTTAACAGAGGGTTTTCATATTATCGCACCATGGAACAAGGTGTATATTTATAACATCAAGCAACAGGAAGAATTTGAAAGCGGTATGCGCGTTTTATCTTCTAACGGACTTGAAATCTCTTTAGATGTTTCTGTACTATATCAACCAATTATTGAAGACCTTGGGTTCTTACATAGAACAAAAGGTGAGGATTACCTCAATATTGTGATCGTCCCTGAAATTCGAGCAGTTGCTCGTTCGGTGATTGGACGTTATACACCAGAACAGTTGTATTCAACTAAGCGGGACGCGATTCAAAACGAAATCTTTGAAGAAACCAAAAAGAAAGTAGAGCCACAACATGTACAAATCAATTCAGTACTGGTGCGTGACGTGACCCTACCGCCTTCAATTAAAGAAGCGATTCAACGTAAACTCACCCAGGAGCAAGAAGCATTGGAATACGAGTTCCGTTTGGAAAAAGCAAAGCAAGAAGCCGAGAAAGTACGGATTGAGGCAGAAGGTAAAGCACTCGCAAACCGTATTCTAAATGCTTCCCTAACTCGAAATATCCTTCTTGAAAAGGGGATAGAAGCAACCCTACAATTGTCAGAATCGACCAATGCGAAAGTGATTGTGATCGGAAGTGGAGAAGATGGTTTACCCATAATTTTGGGCAATCAATAGGTTTTTTTCAAAATTTTGTTTGATATTTGCAATCGAAATGAAAAAACACACACATATCCATCACTTATTTGCCTTGTCTCAGACGAGTTGAGTTGGATATGATATAACTTATTCAAAACCCGTTTGAGATTCAAGCGGGTTTTTTTGTTTGTATAAATTGAAATCGTGAAAAAAAAGTTACACATCGCCGTTCAAAAGTCAGGAAGACTACATGATGAATCATTGAAACTCCTCAATGACTGTGGAATCTCTATCGACAATGGTAAGGACCAGTTAAAAGCCGTCGCCCGTAATTTTCCTATGGAAATCTTTTATCTTCGCAATGGGGATATTCCTCAATATCTCCGTGACGGAGTCGTTGATATTGCGATCATTGGCGAAAACCTACTGGTTGAAAAAGGAGACGATATCTCCATTAAAGAAAAGCTCGGATTTTCGAAATGTCGGGTATCGATCGCCATTCCAAAAGATGATACCTACAAGGGTATTGAAAGTTTAACAAGAAAGAAAATCGCAACTTCTTACCCAAACACAGTGAAAGGGTTTCTTGAAGAAAAAGGGATTGATGCTGAACTTCACATTATCAATGGTTCTGTCGAAATCGCTCCGAATATCGGCTTATCTGATGCGGTTTGCGATATTGTTTCCAGTGGTTCTACTTTGTTTAAAAACAACCTTAAAGAAGTCGAGGTGTTGTTTAAATCCGAAGCCGTTCTCGCAGCCAGTAGTACCTTGGACGCTGAAAAGAATGACATTTTAAAAAAGTTGCAATTCCGCATTCAGTCCGTTCTCAAAGGTCGCCAGTCAAAATATGTTTTGATGAATGTATCCAATGAGAGTATTGATAAGATATCTTCTATACTCCCTGTATTAAAATCTCCAACGGTATTGCCTTTAGCTGAACCAGGGTGGAGCTCACTTCACTCTGTGGTTAATGAGGGGACGTTCTGGGAAGTCATCGACGAGTTAAAAGCAGCTGGCGCGCAAGATATTTTGGTTTGTCCAGTAGAAAAAATGGTCTTATGAAAACGGTTCTCAATCCAACTACCGATCAATGGAGTGAGTTAACTGCCCGCCCAATGGCATCTTTAGACGATGTCATGCCAGTTGTGGATGAAGTCTTTGGCGGAATTCAACGGCAAGGCGATCAGGCCATACAGCTCTACAGCGAAAAATTTGAAGGCTATCGATCTGAGCACATTGAAGTTGACCTAGCCGATCTAAAAAGCGCTCAAAACGAGTTATCAGCTGATTTACGAGCTGCAATTGACAAGGCCTATGACAATATCTACGCCTTCCACAAAGCGCAGCAAACCAATCGAGTTCAGCTTGATGTGCAAGAGGGGGTATCATGTTGGCAAGAGAAACGACCAATTGAAAAAGTTGGGCTATATATCCCTGGCGGGACAGCTCCTTTGTTTTCTTCTATACTTATGCTTGCCATTCCTGCTACCATTGCTGGTTGTCGTGAAATCATACTGTGTACACCACCAAATCAATCAGGTCAACTTGCGCCAGCCATCCGCTATGCAGCTTATAAATGCGGCGTTACCCGCTTATTTCAAGTCGGGGGGATCCAGGCCATCGGCGGGATGACCTTTGGCACAGAGACGATTCCTCAGGTTTATAAAATATTGGGACCCGGTAATCAGTATGTTACTGCTGCCAAACAAAAAGCAACGCAATACGGCGTTTCAATCGATATGCCTGCTGGTCCGAGTGAGTTGCTGGTCGTTGCAGACGAGACAGCAATACCTTCTTATGTTGCAGCAGATTTACTATCACAAGCAGAGCACGGGACAGATAGTCAAGTGTTTTTGGTCAGCACCAGTCAAGACATCATTTACAAGGTGCAAGACGAAGTACAAAAGCAGTTGGAGGCACTCCCCAGAAAAGAAATTGCTGTACAAGCGCTTGCAAACTCAAAGGTCATTTACTTTGCTGCTGAATCCGATGCCATTGCTTTTATCAACGAATACGGACCCGAACACTATATCATTTGTATGGCCAACGAAGACAAGTTTGTTGAAGGGGTGGTCAACGCTGGATCGGTGTTTATTGGGAATTATACTCCTGAAAGTGCAGGTGATTACGCTTCGGGGACCAATCACACTTTACCGACCAATGGGTACGCCAAACAATACAGTGGAGTCAACTTGGATAGTTTTCTCAAGTCGATTACCTTTCAAAAGATAAGCGTGACAGGTTTGAAAGACCTTGGACCCTCGATAGAAACCCTAGCCGATGCAGAGGGCTTGTATGCGCACAAAAACGCTGTAAGTCTTCGATTAAAAGATTTGACATGAGTTTTGATCTCCAAAAACTAGTTCGCTCACACATTGCTGATCTACAGCCATATTCCTCGGCACGGGACGAATTTGATACTGTTGAGAGAGAGATTGTGTATTTGGATGCGAATGAGAATCCATTTGACAATGGTGTAAACCGTTATCCCGATCCGCAACAGCGAAAGCTAAAAGAAGTCATTGCAAGGCGTAGAGGGGTAGCTGCTAATCAATTGCTACTTGGCAATGGAAGTGACGAGGTTTTGGACTTAATTTTTCGTGCGTTTTGCATTCCAAACCAAGACAAAATCATTGTGATGCCCCCAACTTATGGCATGTATAAAGTGCTCGCGAACATCAATTGTATTTCTTTAGATGAAGTACCTTTAAATAATGATTTTCAGTTAGTTATAAAAGATATTCTCAACCAGATTTCATCCCAAACCAAAACGATATTCTTGTGTTCTCCCAACAATCCAAGTGGCAATTCATTTCAACGAGAGGACATCCTTACCTTACTAAAATCTTTTACTGGTCTTGTGGTGATTGATGAGGCATATATCGACTTTTCTACGCAAAAAAGTTTAGTTTTTGACTTATCATCCTATCCCAACCTGATCATCACCCAAACCCTTTCCAAGGCCTATGGGTTAGCAGGAATTCGACTTGGGATCTGCATCGCAAGTGAGGAGATTATCGATATTCTAAACAAAATCAAACCCCCATATAATATCAATTCATTGACCCAAGAACGTGCCATTTCTGCTTTAAAAGATTGGGATACAACCCAAGGACAAATCACACAACTCATTGCGGAAAGAAAGGGTCTTTTTGCACAGCTAGAGAAGGTTTCCTTTGTTGAAAAGGTTTATCCGAGTGATGCGAATTTCCTTTTGGTACAGGTTGATGATGCCAATAAACGATATGCTCAACTTATCGAAAATAACATCGTTGTGCGTAACCGCAGTAAGCAAGTGGGGTGTGAAAACTGCCTTCGTTTTTCTGTTGGAACACCCCGAGAAAATCAAATATTGATAGAAACATTAAATCGCTTGTCATCATGAAAAAGGTCTTATTTATCGATCGTGATGGAACGCTGGCTTTAGAGCCAGAGGACTATCAGCTTGACAGTTTTGAAAAATTGACGTTTTACCCTGGTGTATTTACCTATCTAGGACGTATTGCGAAAGAGTTAGACTACACCCTTGTCATGGTTACCAACCAAGACGGATTATGTACCGATAGCTTTCCCGAGGAGCAATTTTTGCCTGTGCACAATCATTTGATGGATTCGATGAAAAACGAAGGGATTGTTTTCGAGGAAGTCTGTATTGACAAAAGTTTTCCGGCAGATCAAGAGCCCACGCGCAAACCTGAAACGGGCTTGTTAACGGCTTATTTGTCTGGAGATTATGATTTAGAGAATTCCTTTGTCATCGGAGACCGCTTGAGCGATATGCAATTGGCGGTCAACCTTGGTGCGCAAGGCATTTTGCTTCAACATGATGAACGCCTTAGCGAAACTCCTGACAAGGCCATCAAAGCAGCCATTGCTTTAACGACGGCCAACTGGAGTGAAATTTACACCATGCTCAAAGCTGGTCAACGCCTGTGTTCACACAATCGCTCAACCAAAGAAACTGATATATCAATTACGCTTAACCTCGACGGAACGGGGCAAAGCACTATCGATACAGGAATTGCATTTTTTGATCATATGCTCGATCAATTGTCACGCCACGGAGGTATTGATATCGAATTGACCACCAAGGGCGATTTGGAAGTCGATGAACACCACACCATTGAAGACACTGCTATTGCACTCGGAGAGGCCTTTTCAATGGCTTTAGAAGACAAACTCGGTATTGAACGCTATGGCTTTTGCCTACCGATGGATGATTGCCTTGCGCAAGTCGCCATTGACTTTGGCGGGCGGTCTTGGTTGATGTGGGACGCCAAATTCAAGCGTGAACTGATTGGTAAAATGCCAACCGAAATGTTTTTCCACTTTTTTAAATCATTTGCCGATGGGGCAAAGGCCAATTTGAATATCAAAGCAGAAGGACACAATGAGCACCACAAAATAGAGGCGATTTTTAAAAGCTTTGCCAAAGCCATCAAAGCAGCGATTCAGCGCGATCCTGAAAAATTGATTCTCCCTTCTACCAAAGGACAGCTATGAGTATAGCCATTATCGATTATGGAGCTGGAAATATCCAGAGCATTCGTTTTGCTTTGGAACGTTTGGGGGTTTCGGCCACACTGTCTAGTGATCCAGAAACCATTCAATCGGCTTCTCATGTAATTTTCCCAGGAGTAGGGGAAGCGAGCTCGGCGATGGCTAAACTCAAAAGTACCCAGTTGGATAAGCTGATTCCAGAGCTGACTCAACCTGTACTAGGCATTTGTTTGGGAATGCAGTTGATGTGTAATAGCTCCGAAGAGGGAAATACAACGGGCTTGGGAATCTTTGATACCGAAGTGGTTCGGTTTACGACCACACGCAATGTACCACATATGGGCTGGAATGAGGTCAAAGGTAGTGGGGTATTGTTTAACAAAATCCCAAACGACAGTCATTTTTATCTGGTGCATAGCTATTATGCCATACCCAATGAATATACGGTTGGATACTGTCTTTATGACATCAATTTTGCTGCAGCAATGGCAAAAAACAACTTTTATGGTACCCAATTTCACCCGGAAAAGAGTGGAGCTATGGGCGCACAACTTTTACAAAATTTTTTGTCATTATGATCATTATTCCTGCGATTGATATCATAGATGGACAATGTGTACGACTGATCAAAGGGGTTTATGATACCAAAACGGTTTATAGTGATTCCCCCGTTGAGGTTGCCAAACGCTTTGAAGGGGCTGGACTGACACACCTACACGTGGTTGACCTTGACGGTGCTCGTGCAAAGCATATTGTCAATGCGAAGGTTTTGGAAGCCATTGCAACCCAAACCAACTTACAAGTGGACTTTGGCGGTGGAATCAAGTCGGAACGTGATTTACAAACTGCTTTTGATTGTGGTGCTGCACAGGTCACCCTCGGGAGTATCGCTGTTGTCGAACCTCAACTTGTATTGGATTGGTTGGATCAATATGGCGCAGATCAACTCATTTTAGGCGCAGACGCCAAAAACCGTCGTATTGCCACGCACGGCTGGGAACAAGACTCGGGAATTGATTTATTGGAGTTTGTTCAGGATTTCACAAAAAAAGGATTTACAAACGTCTTGTGCACCGATGTATCCAAAGATGGTATGCTAGCAGGTCCATCTTTAGAACTATACCGTGAGCTACTCAACAAGGTTGAGGGTTTGTCTCTAATCGCCTCAGGTGGGGTGAGTACCATGGAAGACCTGTATGCCTGTCGTGAACTCGGTTGTTCGGCAGCAGTTTTAGGCAAAGCCATATACGAAGGAAAAATCGAGCTAGCAGAACTGGAAACCTATCAATTCAATCAAATCTGATATGCTAACAAAACGAATCATACCCTGTTTGGATATCAAAGATGGTCGCACGGTCAAGGGGGTCAATTTTGTCAACCTTAGGGACGCAGGGGACCCTGTTGAACTTGCCCAGCGTTATGCATCGGAAGGGGCAGATGAGCTTGTGTTTCTCGATATTTCAGCATCAGAAGAAAAACGAAAAACCCTTGCCAAGCTCGTCCGTGATGTTGCCCAATCCATCGATATCCCTTTTACTGTTGGCGGTGGTATCAATGCAATGGACGATGTTGGAATTCTATTAGACAATGGCGCTGATAAGGTATCAATCAACTCAGCTGCTGTACGCCGTCCTGCTCTTATTAACGAGATTTCAAATCGTTTTGGCACACAATGTGTCGTTGTAGCAATTGACGTCAAACAAATTGCTACAGAATTGGTTGTCTACTTAATTGGTGGTAAGCTTCCCACTGAACGAAAACTGTTTTCATGGGCTAAAGAAGCCGTAGAGCGCGGCGCAGGGGAACTATTATTTACTTCTATGGATCACGACGGCACTAAACGAGGATTTGCGAATACTGCACTACGACAACTCAGCAAAGTGGTCACTGTTCCTGTCATTGCCTCTGGAGGTGCAGGAACCATGCAACACTTTATTGATACCTTTGTCGAGGGAAATGCAGATGCTGCTTTGGCAGCAAGTGTATTTCACTTTAAAGAAATCAGCATCCCAGAACTAAAAAATGAATTACGATTACATAAAATACCAATTCGATGACAATCGATTTTAGAAAACACCCAGACGGACTTGTTCCTGCTATCGTGCAAGATGCAAATACCAAATGCGTATTGATGTTGGGCTATATGAACCAAGAAGCCGTCACCAAAACTAAAGAGACCCAACAAGTCACTTTCTTCAGTCGCTCCAAAAACCGCCTTTGGACAAAAGGGGAAGAAAGTGGTCATGTATTGATCCTGACCGATATGGCGGTAGACTGTGATCGTGATGCCCTATTGATTCAGGCCGAGCCCAAAGGTCCTACTTGTCATAAGGGAGATGATACGTGCTGGGGCGATAGTAATACACCCAACTATGGGTTTTTGACTGCTTTAGAAGAAGTGATTACAAATCGTAAAAACAATCCTTCTGACAAAAGCTATGTGGCGAGCTTGTTTGCCAAAGGAATCAATAAAATTGCCCAAAAGGTAGGGGAGGAAGCCGTAGAAACCGTCATTGAAGCTAAAGACACCAATTCCGATTTATTTCTGAATGAAAGCGCTGACCTCTTATTTCACCTGATGATTTTATTGCAAGCCAAAGGGAAAACTTTAAACGATGTGGTTCGCGTACTTGAGGATCGAAATAAGGGATAGCTGTTTTATACTTCAAAGTATAAACTTATCAGTATTACTACCAATAACGCTAAATTCAGTAGGATCGTAAGTACAATACTGCTCGGGATATTTGTAAAAGGTCATTGGATAGAGCTTGTTTAGCCCACCTTAGACAAAACAGCTGGCACCAACAATTGCAACTGGTCCTGCAGTCTGGTAATTACCAAGTTCATCATCCGTTTGTTGAGTTGAGAAGAGTTTTGGGTATAGATGCTGTATTCTTCTACTGTAAACTGACCAATAATCATCCCTTTGAGGGAATTGCGAAACTTTTGATCTTTATGCAGGGCATTTTCTATATAGGCCAATTTCTTATCAGTTGGAATTTCAAAAAAAACGCCTTTGTGTTTGGTAGCATAATTGACAAAAGAGACGAGGAATAGTGGATTCTGCAATTTTAAAATAGGACGAAGCGTACTGTTTTGGAAACGTTCCTCATCAGACATGGATTCAAAAGATTGATGTTTTTTGATTTGGGGACGAATCCGAAGGATATCATTGTGGCGATCGTTCATCATCTTGGCTTTGATATAAAATTACAAACCAAAGACTCATATCAAACTATCCCAAAAAACTGTTCATCAACAAGCTTATTAACAATCAATATCCAAGAGCGGTATTATCACCTCGTAAATCTGCGCCTCCTTCTAAACGTCCGTCAGGGAGTACCAAAATACAATCCATTCGACCAATTTTATCGGTAATTCTCAATTGATGACCAAGTTGTTCTAAATCGATTTGTTCACTTTCGTTCAAAGCATCAGTTTCGACTCGAATTTCATCGGGAAACCATTGATGATGTACTCGTTTTGCGTTTACGGCTTCTTGCATCCCCATACCATGGTCAATTACATTGAGTAGGGTTTGATAAACACTCGTTATGATGGTAGAACCTCCTGGAGTCCCCACAACCATTTTGAGTTGGTCATTGAAAGTGACGATGGTTGGTGTCATCGAGCTGAGCATACGCTTGTGAGGTGCTATGACATTGGCTTCGCCACCAATCAATCCGAACTGATTTGGTGAGCCGGGCTTGCTGCTAAAGTCATCCATTTCATTGTTTAGAAAAAAACCACCTCCTTTTACCATCACATTGTTGCCAAACGAACTATTGAGTGTGGTGGTAATGGCAACAGCATTACCATCTGAATCCACCACAGAGAGGTGTGTTGTTTCTGGGCTTTCAGAGGGTGGTATTTTACCTCCTGACACCAACACAGAAGGGGTAGCTTTATCAAAGGAAATATCGTCATATCGCTGCTGGTTATATAATGAGTCGAGCAACAAATCAACAGGAATATCTACAAAATCAGGATCGCCAAGATAAGTTGCACGATCGGCATATACTCGTCGTTCGAGCTCAGCCATCAGATGTATGGTTTTAGTGCTGTTATGCCCCCAATCAGCGATAGGGTAGCCCTCGGTACCTTGTAGGAGTTGAATCAAGGCAACTCCGCCGCTTGAAGGAGGAGCCATACTGATGATTTGAAGTCCACGGTAATTGCCTGTGATGGGTTTTCGCCATACACTATGGTAGTTTTTTAGGTCTGCATGAGACACTAGGCCATTTCCACTTTGCATCTCTGCCACAATTTGATCTGCCACAATTCCTTCGTAAAAACCATTACGTCCGTAGGTTTGAATGTGTTCTAAGGTCTGGGCGAGATCTGGTTGAGTAATGGTATCACCGGCTTGCCAGTTCTGATCGCTATGATATGGAGTTGACCAGCGATTGTATGTTTGGAATTCTTCTTGTTTGGTGTTTAAAAGTTTAGCAGCCAAAGGGGTTAAAGTGTATCCTTTTTTAGCCATTTCTATAGACGGTTCGATCAATTCAGACATGGGTAGTGTGCCAAATTTTTTATGAAGCTTAAACATTCCATCAACAGCACCAGGTACACCACATGCCAAATGCCCGTGCGTACTCTGCAGATTATTCAATTGACCATCTGCATTCAAATACATTTCACGATGCGCCAGTGCTGGTGCTTTTTCTCGAAAATCTAAGGAGCTTATTGTGCCATCATTCATACGAATTACGGCAAATCCACCACCACCAATGTTACCAGCTTGTGGGTAAACGACCGCCAATGCAAAATGAATGGCGATTGCAGCATCAATAGCATTCCCACCATTTTTCATTATATCAAGACCAATAGCAGACGACAATGGATGGGCTGATGATACCATGGCATTTTTACTAATAGTTCCATAAGATGTAATTGATTGATTGTTCGTTGTACATCCGCCTAAAACTAAAATAGCAATGATAAAATTATGTAATTGCTTCACATTAATAAATTTGCTCATAACAAATATACTTCTAATTTGTACTTTTCTTAATAAATTATAATATATATTATGTTAAATATAATATGTTGATACATATCCAATAACGTCAATACATCGAATTATATAAATGATATCATATTG